>JRYF01003862.1_pt1 | contig 11875 bp, 5 predicted proteins | sample 235331 | NCBI WGS metagenome assembly JRYF01 (sample SAMN03074217, study PRJNA261475) | activated sludge metagenome | biome: Wastewater Treatment Plant; feature: Wastewater; material: Activated sludge; isolation source: activated biomass of a wastewater treatment plant treating hydrocarbon... ... | reverse complement strand
GTGTTTTTGACGAGTTGAAAACTCGTCAAAAATCACTTGACTGACTGCTAAGTTCCCCTCACAACCCTTTTTCAGCACCGTCGCGCCCTGCCCTCGCTTTGGTTTCCTCCTTGCGTTGGTTCATTTCATTTTCTTTGGTCAAATCCGTGTAGAGCGCCTTCACATATTGGTCGTTTTCTTTCCAGAGCAGGATGCGGCGGTTGCCGTCCACCTTCACGAAGCGCGGCTCTTTGCCCGTTTTTTCCATTTTGATAAAACCGGGGCCATGCCATTGCTCCAGCAGTATTTTCACGTCGAGGAGCAGGCTGTCGGCCCAGAGGTTCCGGTTCCAGGGCGCCCAGGCTTTGTAGTTGAACAGGACGGGCATTTCGTGGATGGCGCCGTTATGAAATGTAGGGTAAAAATTCATCTGCGCCGGGCTTTTCAGTTCGGACATTTCATACTCCACACTGGTATTGGTGTTGCCCTGCTTGATGAGCCGCTCTTTGTTCAGTTCCCAGCAATGGGCATAAAACTCCTTGTCCGTCATGCCGAAATGGATGCCCAGGAAAAGACTGTCGTTGCGGATGCCCGACTTCAGGCCCTTTTCCACCAGGCTTTCGTAGTCGGATTTGCAGGCAGTGGCACACAGCAGCAGCAATGCACACGGCAGCCAGGCCGCCAGCGGGATTTGTTTCAAAAACTTCATCATCGTGCTTCTCTTTTTTTCCATGAAAATACTTCCAGTGAATCGTTGTTTTTACCCACCAACACCAGGTTTTCCTTCCTGTTTTCCAGAAGGATGAAACGCCTGATTTCACCTTTCACAAAAAAACCGGACTGCGAGGGAGGCTGTGCGGTGAAGCCACCATGCCCGTCGCCCTTGAGGTACCAGCCATAGCTGCCGTCGTAGATGCCCACTTCCGGTTTGGAGCGGTAAAAATTGCCGCCCAGCAGCAGGTCAGTCATTCCGTCCCCGTCGAAATCGGCGGCGGCGATGGCATGTACCGGGGCGAACTGCGCCGCCAGGGGCAGGGGCCGCAGGTCGAAACGGCCTTTCCCATCATTGATGAACACCGCCGTCTCGAAGGAGTTTGCCTCCAGTTTTACGGCCCTTTCCAGTTGTTGCGGGGTGAAAATATCGGTGATGGTCTGGTTGGCATAGTCCCGGAAGTACAGGTATTTCTTTTTCAAAAAAGGCATTTGGGCCACCATGTCGTTGCGCAGGGCCAGGGGGTAGGCCCGGTCGCCATAATGGATGGTAATCACCTGTTCCGCCGAGCCGTTTTGGTCGAAGTCGTTGACCCACATCGTCACGGGTTTTTCGGGGCTGGCCTTGAAACGGGAGTTCAGTCCGTGGTTGCCGGCGATGAGGTCAGGGTGGCCGTCACCGTTGAGGTCAGCCACCGTGAGGCAGTTCCACCAACCGGAGGGGTAGGGAAGGGGAGAGGGGTGAGGAGCAAGGCGGCCATTTTCATTTAAAAAAATGGTGAGGGGCATGTATTCGCCGACGATGGCGAGGTCGGGGTCGCCGTCGCCGTCGGCATCGAACCAGGCGGCGGCGGTAATCATGCCGAGGTTTTTGAGGCCGGGGGCCAGGGAGGCGGTCAGGTCGGTGAAGTTGCCTTTGCCGTCGTTGCGGAGCAGGTAGCCGCTACAAGGCACGCCGTAAAGAAAGGGCCGCAGGCGCACGCCCACGAAGAGGTCGGCATGGCCGTCGCCGTCGAAGTCGGCGGCGGTTACCGTGGCGGTACTCTCGAATTTCGGGAGCGGCGGCTGGCTTGTTTTCGTGAAATTCCCCTTGCCGTCGTTGAGGTAGAGCCGGTCGAGCAGGGCCGAGGAACTGGACGGGAACTCATTGCCCCCGCTCGCCACATAGAGGTCGGGCCAACCATCGCCGTTGGCATCGAAAAAGAGGCAATCCGTGTCCTCGCTGATTGTATCGGCCACAAACAGGGCCGTATTGGTTGGGGTGAAACTGCCGTCGGGGCGCTGCACGAACAGGGCCCCCGGAGAGTCCTTGGCCCCGCCGATGAAGAAGTCTTCGAGGCCGTCGCCGTTCACGTCGGCCTTGCACATCGGCGGGCCGCTGGCCGACAGCATCTGGAAAAGGAGGCGGTCGCGGTTGAAGCAGTTGAAGTCATTTTCCACATGCCGGAAGGGAATGGAAAAAGCGGGGGACGGCTTTTTGAAAGGTTTGTCAAGTTCCTCGGCGTGGTCTTGAAATAACCAATTTTGTGCCCTCCAACTCCTGTAAAATTCCAGGTCGTCCTGGTTTTCCGGTTTCAAGGTCAAAAACTGGTTTGTAGGTACATCCGTCATTACGATGGCCCCGGCGTGTGCCGGCCAAACAACTACCAGCGTGTCAATTTTTTCAATATCCCCTAACCCAAAATGCAGGCGGCTGTCCACCGTGGATTGGAAGCCCCGCATGGGCGCTATTTCCTGGTAAAATATTTTGCCATCGTGCAGTATCGTGGCTTTGGCACCAATGGCCTGGGTATTTTTACCCTCCCCCAGGATTTTCAAGTTTAAAAAGCGGTTGTTTTTCAGCAGCGTATCTGCATTGTTGCGGTAGAGGAAGGGGGCCATGCCCTGGTTGTTCACCACGAGGTCGAGGTCGCCGTCGTTGTCGAGGTCACCGTAGGCGCTGCCGTTGGAAAAGCTGGGCTGGGCGAGGCCCCACTCGGCAGCTTTATTTTGAAAAGTAGGGACTTTCATTTGCGGCGACCGGTTCATGTTCATCACCCTGCGGTAGATGTCGAAGCTATCCAATTCCTGTTCCGTATGTTTTCTGGTTTTTGGAAAAGCATCTTGATACAGTTGATTTTGAAATGCGCAATTTGGAATCTTCTCGCTCGGCATGTCGTCCACCATTTTGGTGATGGCCTTGCCTTCTTTTTGCAAAACGGCCCGCACGTTGTCGGGGTCGGAGTAAAAGTTCACATAGTCCTGGTCGGTGAGGTCTTTGCCGATGCCGTTGGCCACGAAGATGTCCTTCCAGCCGTCGTTGTCCATATCGAAAATGAGGGCGCCCCAGCTCCAATCGGTGGCATGAACGCCCGCAAGTCGGCTGATTTCGGTGAAATGGATGCCAACTTTTGAATAGCCTTCAGGGAAAAAGTTCCTGGAAATTTCCAGGTAGCTTGCTTCCCATCCAGTTGCGGCCCCCAAGTTGAGTTGCAGCACATTGCGGGTGAATTGATGGTAGTAGCCGTTTTTCACTTCCTGTTGGTAGAGGTCCCAGTTTTCAAATTTGGTTTTTGTCTTGATGCGGCGGTCGTCTTCCGGGAGCATTTCGGTGACGAAGATGTCGGGCCAGCCGTCGTTGTTGAGGTCGGCGATGTCGGCCCCCATGCTGCCCATGCTGGTTTCCCGGATGCAGTCTTCGAGGGCTTCTTCAAAATAGCCGTCGTGTCTGTTCAGATAGAGGTAATCCCTTTCAAAAAAATCATTGGAGACGAACATGTCCTGTCTGCCGTCCTGGTTGATGTCCCCGATGGCCACACCGAGGCCGAAGCCGATGTTGCTGCTGAAAATATTGGTGGGGCTGGTCACGTCGGTAAAATAGGGTTCGCCGTTGTTCCGGGTATCGTTTCGGTAGAGTTTGTTGCCGCCCTGTGGGTCGGGGATGTTGCGCTGGCCGGGGATGAGGTCGTAGCCGCCGACGGAGCGGAGGGAGTTGTTGAGGAGGTAGAGGTCGAGGTCGCCGTCGCCATCGAAATCGAAGAAGGCGGCATGGACGGAAAGGCCCTCGTCGTGCAGGCCGTATTCTTTGCTTTTTTCTGTAAAAGTGAGGTCTTTGTTGTTGATAAACAGTTCGTTGTGGCGTTTGGGGCCACCGGGCGGCCCGGATTTGCAGACGTAGATGTCGAGCCAACCGTCCCCGTTCACATCGGCGATGGCAACGCCGCTGGTCCAAACGCCCTCGCTGCCCAGGCCTGCCCGCTCGGTCACATCCTCGAACTGGAAGTTGCCCTTGTTGAGGTACAGCCGGTTGGAGACCATGTTGCCGCAGAAGAAAATGTCGAGCAGGCCGTCGTTGTTGAAGTCGCCGAGGCCAACGCCACCGCCGTTGTAAAAATTGCGGAAGGTGTAGCAGTTCAGTTCTTCGGTATATTGGACGTTGTTGGCGAAGTCAATGCCCGAATGTTCGGCGGGCACGAGGGTAAATAGGGTATCGGCGGGCAGTTCTGCGCCTCGGCGGCAGGAAGCGATGCACACAAGGAAGGCAAGGAGGAGCGCCGGTTTTAGCAAGTATTTGTTCATTATCAACATGCCGTGTTTTACCAATAAAAAGAAAGCAAGCAGCTTGTGCTGCTTGCTTTCAGGCTGTACAGATGTACGAACGTCAACCCGTAAGGCTCAATAGCAGGGGTTCTGCGCGAGTCTTGGGTTGGCGTTGATCTGGCTTGCAGGAATCGGGAAGATATTCTTGCAGGCTTCGGAAGCCGGCTTGAACGCCCAAGTATCGTTGAACTTGCCGAAGCGGATGAGGTCTTGGCGGCGCCAGCCTTCGTAGAACATCTCGCGGCCACGCTCGGCCAGCAGGTTGTCGGCAGTAAGCGACATGAACTCAGCCACGTTGGCACGGGTACGGATCTGGTTGACCAGCGTGAGTGCTTCGGTGCTGCCAGCGCTTTGCCGCCACAGGGCTTCGGCTTTCATCAGGATCACGTCGGCGTAGCGGAAGATAGGATAGTCGTTGTTGAGGTCAGGGAACGACCCCAATGCAAACTCGAATTTGCCGATACGGGCACCTGCCTGCCGGTGTGCGTTCGGTTCGAGCGCATTAACGTTGGGCGTGAAGACGACTTCAGGGCCATCCGGGTCGTCGGCGCTGGAATCGAGGATGGGCGTTACGCCATCCGTCTTGTATTGCGGGCCTGCGTGGAAGTTGCCGCGAATCTTCTGATTGCCCCAAACGCCTTTGCGCACGTCGTCGTTGGCGTAGGAATCATAAAATTCTTGCAGGGTGCAGTAGCCATTCCAGGGCTGGAACGTCAGGTCGAACGTTTCCTGGCTGCTGTAATGCAGGGTCATCGCCGGCAGAACAAAACCAGTGGCTTGATTTTGATCGTAAGGAATCGCAAAGATGTTCTCTCCGCTATTCTGGTTGCGGGTGTCGAAATTGGCGAAGTAATTCCCTTCGAGATTGTAAGCACCACTGTTGATTATTTCGTTGCAAGCGGTAATGCAATCTGCCCAACGGGCCGTACCGGTATAAACTTCGGCGTTCAGGTAGAGCTTTGCCAACAAAGCCTGGCCAACGTAGAAGTTCACGCGGGCATAAGTGGAGCCGTCCACTGTCCTTGCCAGTTTCGGTACATTTTCCTTCAATTCGCTTTCAACGAAGGTGAACACCTCTGCCCGGGGACGAGTCGGCGGGTTCGGGTCAGCATCGGCAAAGCTGGTAACGATGGGCACATTGCCATAAGCATCCAGCAGCCAATAGTAGAACAATGCACGCAACACCCGCACTTCGGCGATGAAGCCGGCAGCTTGTGTCGGGTCAGTCTTGCCTTCGGCAACGAGGGTCTCGAACAGGGCCACCACGCGGTTGCAGTTGTTGATGCCGCTGTAGAGGAAGTTCCAGCCGTTGTTCACCGATTCTTCGTTTGCGTTGTACTGGTGACGGTGTACGCGCAGCCATTGGCCGCCGTCGAACCAGTCGGAACCGCGCTGCGGGATCATGGCCTCATCGGAGGACACCTCCTGGAGCGAGAAAATGGAGTTGTGGCCTGCAAAGCCATAAAGGCTGGTGTAGGTTGCACCCAGCGCCGAGATGAACTGCTCTTCCGTCGTGGGGAAGTTTTCGTCCGTCAACTCGCTGAACACCTCTTCTTCGAGGTTGGTGCAGGATTGGACGCTGAACCCGACGAGAAAAACCATCAGGAACAGCTTGGTAAGGATACTATTTTTCATAAGTTGAAACATTGTTTTTAAAAAATGCAGAGCAAAACATAAGGCTAACAACAGCCAAATAGCTTTGTTCCCAAAAATTCATCAAAGCGTCAGGCTCACGCCAAAAGTGATCGAGTAAGCCCGGAAGTACGTGTTCCGGCGATCGAGGCCCGGAGCCAGCAGGTTGGGCGTAAATCCTTGGAAACCACCGTTGTCGGGGTCGCCAAAGTCGGCAAAACGCACGTTGGGATCAACGCCGGTGTAATTCGTGATGTAAAACAAGTTCCTGCCAGTCACATAGGCACGGAACATGCGGCGGCCAGGCAGTTCAAAGTTGTAACCAACGTTGATGTTGTCCAGCGTCACGAACGATGCTTTTTCCACAGCGTAGCTGGAGTACTTGGGTTGGCCGAACAGGTTCGGATCGAATTTGTCCGTCTTGATCTGATTCTCGATTGGGCGGGAAGAAGCGTTGCCCAGCGGCTCGTAGAAGTTGCGGTACATATTCACAAGGTCGTGGCCGAAATCGCCCCGGAGGAAGAAGCTGACATCCAGGTTGCCGAAGCGGAAGGTGTTCTGCAGGCCGAGCGAAAAATCAGGCAAACCATTGCCCACTACCACGCGGTCGGCCTCGCCGATGCCGATTTCGATTTGGCCGTCGCCATTGACATCTTTGAAAGTCCAGTCGCCGTCGTCGCCAGGGCCGGTGTAAACCGGAGCCACGATCTGGCCAATGCGCTGGCCGCCAAATACGCCGATGGTCGGGTCGTTGTTCTGGCCAGGTGCGCCAGGCGAAGTTGAGAAATCATAGAAAACAGGCTCTGCACCCTGGAAGAACTTGAATTTGGCATCCGGTGCACTCACGGTGTCGAGGGTTGTCCTGAAAGTGGAGAACACGACACGTGGTTCCCAGCTAAAGTTGTTGCCAAAGGTGTGGGTGTATCCCAGTGCCAGTTCCACGCCCCGGCTCTTCAGGCGCACGTCTTCGAGGTTCGCCCAGGTGTTGGGTGCGAAGTTCGGCGGCACGGGCACGGGCACAAAAAAGATAAGGTCTTGCGTCGTGCGGTCGAACACGTCGAGCGAACCATTGAGTTTGTAATCCAGGAAGGCAAAATCCAAACCTGCATTAAACTCGCCTTTCTGCTCCCACTTCAGGTCTGGGTTGGCATTGCGGGAAGGGCCAATGGCAGGCACGAAAGCACCATTGTAGAAGAAGTTGCCCTGACGGGTATAGAGGAATTTCGACAGGTAGCTATCAGGCGGCAACGAACCGGTGACACCATAAGCGAGGCGCAATTTCAACTGGTCAACAGAAGCGAGGTCGGCCAAGCGCACGATGTCAACCCCGGCACTCACGGCGGGGAAGATACCCCACTGGTTTTCTGCACCAAAGCGGGAGGAGCCTTCCCGGCGCACAGAGGCCATGAAGAAGTAAGTATCGTCAAAGTCCAGGTTGACACGGCCAAAGAAACCGATGACTTTGTAGCGGTTCTTGTAGCTGCCTACGGCACCGGGATCACCCTCGGCTGCCCTTTGTCCAAAGTTCAGGTTGTTGTAGCCCAGGTCATTGGTGATGAAACGGGTGGCACGGGCGTTGAATCCTTCTGTAATAAAATCTTGGTATGAATAGCCGGCCAGCAAGTTGAGGTTGGTGTTGCCGAACCGCTTGCGGTAGTTGCCGAGCATTTCAAAAAGCTGTGTCTGGCGGTCTTCCGTAGAGCGGGTAGCGAGGCCCTTATCGTTGAAACCCCGGAAGTAGGCGTTCGATGGATAGAACTGGCCGTAAATGTCGCTCTCTTTCTGCTGCGAGTAGGAAACGGTTGCCGTCAGGTCGTCCGTCAGTTTGTAATCGCCCCGGATGTTGATCAACATGTCTTTCAGTGTCGCTTCGTTCACACCCTGCTCGGCAATGGCCACCGGGTTGAAGTAGTCGAAGTTTTCCTGCTGGAAGTAGCCGCCATATTTGGCATCCAGTTCCCCGTTGTACTTGGGAGAGCCTGCGATCTGCGACCAGCGCACCGGAGCGGTCGGGTTGTAGAGCGTGGCATAGCGGAAGGCTTCGGAGAAGCCAAATTGCGACCTGCGCTCAGTGGCCGAGAGGTTCAGCCCGATGGTCAGGCGGTCGTTGAGCGTTTTTTGCGTGAGGTTCAAACGACCGTTCAATTGGAGGAAACCGGTGTTGATGCCGATACCGTCAATGTCCCGCAAGTTGAGGGCTGCACGGTAGGACGTTCCGCCTGAACCGCCCGAAAGGGAGAGGTTGTGGACATGGGAGAAGGCCGTGCGGGTCACTTCGTCCATCCAGTCGGTGTTTTGGCCGAAGTCAATGTCCGAAAGGGGTGTGTGGTTAAAGCGCTGTTCCGTAATCCGGCGGATATCCCTCCACTCGTTGGCATCGGTGACCTGCACTTTGCGGCCAATGGCCTCTGCCGTCACGAATGCGTTGTACTCCAAAGCCGTTTTGCCTGCCTTGCCCCGCTTGGTCGTGATGATGATCACACCGGAGGATGCGCGTGAGCCGTAGATAGCGGCAGCCGAACCGTCTTTGAGCACGTCAATGGATTCGATGTCGTTCGGGTCAACCGTTTCCAGCGAAGCGCCAATGACCCCGTCAATGACCACGAGCGGCGAAGCATTGGCACCCAGCGTGGCAAGGCCGCGCAAGCGGATTTGCGGTTGGCCGTTCGGGTCGCTGCCGGGCTGTGAAATGGAAAGACCGGCCACTTTGCCCTGCACCAGTTGCAAGGGGTTGTTCACCTGGCCCTTCTGGAAGTCCTCGGCTTTGACGCTCGCAACTGCCGATGTCACCTCCTTCCGGGTAGCAGTACCGTAGCCCACCACCACGATCTCTTCCAGCAAGGCACCTGCTGACAGCGCAATGTCATAGACATTGCCTGCTCCCAGGGCTACTCGCTGGGCGGCATAACCCGTGTAAGTAAACTCGATCTCGGTCGCTCCTTCCGGAACTTGTAGCTCATACGTGCCGTCAATGTCCGTAATGGTACCGGCGCTGGTACCTATCACGAGAATGTTCGCACCGATGAGCGGGTCGCCGTTTTGCGCATCAGTTACCGTACCTCGAATGATACGCTGGGCCGATGCCAGGCTGCTCATGCCTATTGCCACTGTCAACAGCAACAAGCACTTGGCAAGAAAGTCGAACTTAAGTTTCATACAATAAAGGTTTAGTTAGACAAATGTAATTTCTCTTGCTTTTGATAAATGGGAAAGAACTTGTTGGAAAGGATGGGGATCATGAATGGAAAACACCTGCCTTCAGCCGTTTAAATTTCATTGCTTTTTCGAGATGGCCAGATCATCGAGGCATCTGTTTTCCCGCTAAGTGTTTCGCTAACGCTATGGGGGGCAAAACTCTGAAAATGATTTCAAACGACCAAACAGGGTTTCAAAAGAAATGTTTTTGTGAAATTATTTGGAAGAAAAATGCAAAATGGTGCTGGATAATTTGGCTGTTTTGCCGGTTGGTGAAACGAAACTAAAACGGCTATCTCTCTCCTTTAGCTGCCCGTTTCTTCACATATTTTTCCAGCCATTGGTCGGTTTCCCAGGCCGTGTGGAGAATGGATTCCCTGGCCCGGTAGCCGTGGCTCTCGTGCGGGAGCATCACCAGCCGAACGGTGGCGCCATGGCCTTTCATGGCAGCGTACATCCGCTCGCTCTGCATGGGGAAAGTGCCGGAGTTGTTGTCTGCTTCTCCGTGTATCAACAGAAGGGGCTCCTTTATTCTATCGGCATAATTAAAAGGCGACATGGCATGATAGACATCTGGAGCTTGCCAGTAGGTTCTTTCCTCCGACTGAAAACCGAAGGGGGTCAGCGTGCGGTTGTAAGCACCGCTGCGGGCAATGCCGGCGGCAAACAGGTCGGTGTGCGCAAGCAGGTTGGCCGTCATAAAAGCGCCGTAGGAATGGCCGCCCACGGCGATGCGTTCCCGGTCGCCAATGCCCATGTCCACCACGACGTTCACGGCAGCCGCTGCATTGGCCTGCAACTGCCCGACAAATGTCTCGTTCGGTTCGGCATCGCCTTCACCAATGATGGGCATGGCCACGTTATCGAAAACGGCATATCCACCTACCGTCCACAACAAGGGCGATGTCCAGCTCGTGCGGATGAAAGAATGGGGCGAACCGCTTACCTGTCCGGCAGCATCGGCACTTTTGAACTCGCGGGGATAGGCCCACATCAGCACGGGCAGGCGACCGTCCCGCTCGCTGTTGTAGCCCGGCGGCAGGTAGAGCGTCCCCGTCAATTCCAGCCCATCGGCCCGATTGAATCGGATAAGCTCTTTTTTCACCCCTTTCAACGATTCAAACGGGTTGGGGAAAAAGGTGATTTGGGAAAGGCTGCCCGTTTTCAGGTTGCGGAGAAAAAAGTTCGGCGGCTCGTAGTTGGCCTCCCGTTGCGTCAGCACGATGCCCTTCCCGGCATCCACGATGCCGACCGGGGATTCGTAATAGGGAGTTTCGGAGCGCCACAGCCGTTCCGCCTGTTTTGTGGTCAAATCAAAACGGTCCACGAAGGGGCGGTCGCCTTCCGGCGAAGCGCCGCTGCCGGTGAGGTAGAGGGACTGTCCGTTGTCGGCAGTCAGCAGTTCGTAGCGGCCCCATTTGTTTCTTTTTGTTGCAAAATTGCCGGGGTCGTTGTAGCTGTCCTCGTAAGAGCGGTCGAACAGCACTTCGGGCGTGGCGGCAGGATTTCCCGGTTGCCAACGGCGGGTGATTTCCCGGCGGGTGGCCCACCAACGTTCGTAAGCAATGGCCAGCCCGTCGTTGCCCCAGTCCACGCCGGCATATCGCAGGCCGAAATCAAGCACTGCCAAAGGTTGCCCCGTGAAAGGAGCGTCCAGGCGAAACAGTTTGTCCCTGACTTCGACCTGTCGCTTGGGATCCCCGCCGTCCTGCGCTTCCACCCAATAGAGCGAGGCGGGATTGTCGGCTCGCCAATTGTAGCTGCGGGGGCCTTCTGCCACTGCCCCAAACCCCTGCGGGATATTTTCGGCGGCGGGCAGGTCGGCCATCTGGCGAACGACCTTCCCGCTGCGGTCGTAGAGGGTTGTCGCCTGCGGGAAACGGGAATAGGGCACAATGTAGGAAAATGGTTTTTTCACCTCCGTAACCAGCACGTACATGCCATCCGGGGAAGTGGAAATATTGCTGAAAATGCCCTTTGCAAAAGGCGTTTCCTTGTTGGTGGACAGGTCGAGCAGTGTCAGTTGGCAGGTGGTGAAATGCTTGAAGAGCGATTCGTCGTGTTTGTTTCTCAGCAAATCCTGGAAGGTACGCACGGGGGCTGCCGTGCCCTCATTGGATTGGATGATCGGGCCGGCAGGCACGGAAGGTTCTTTTGGCATTTCTCCCCTTCCGGCAGGTATCTTTTTGTAAATCAACGTCTTGCTGTCCGAAAACCAGGTGTAGGAGGGCCGCAGTACATCGTTGACGACAGGGCCGGTGAGCCGGCGGGCGCGGGCATTGGCCACATCAACGGCCCAAAGTTCGGTGCCTTCGGCAACGGAGTTCAGGAAGGCGACCGTGGTGCCATCCGGCGACCAGGTCACGTTTTCCAGCCTGGGGTTGGCCGGCAACCCGCTGACGGCCACCGGCTCGAAGTTTTGGGTGTCCATTTTGCGCAGCAACAGGCCGGTGAAATAGGAAGTGCGGCTGGCCCCGTTCGTCCTGGGGTTGATGCGGATGCCTGCGAGCCGCAGTTCCGGCTGCGCCACTTCCTCGATGGAGGGCAGCCCCGGCCGCTCCATGAGCAGCATCCATTGGTTGTCGGGACTGAGCGATATGCCGGGCGTGAGCGCCGCCTCTATCAAATCGGCGATGGGCTTGGGCGGTACCTGATAACCACTGGGGTCTTGTGCCAATAGGTGGCTGTACGATAAGAGGAAAGTGAGGGCAAGTGGGAAGTAAAAGCGTTTTTTCATACGTGCGGTGAATTTTATGTCAGGGACGAGGCATCAATAAAG
>JRYF01006548.1_pt1 | contig 11890 bp, 7 predicted proteins | sample 235331 | NCBI WGS metagenome assembly JRYF01 (sample SAMN03074217, study PRJNA261475) | activated sludge metagenome | biome: Wastewater Treatment Plant; feature: Wastewater; material: Activated sludge; isolation source: activated biomass of a wastewater treatment plant treating hydrocarbon... ... | reverse complement strand
GACGTTAGTTTTAGGTGAGCCGTTCCGGTGTTCCAGGCTTTCAATCGCCGTCTCTTCCGTCCTGATGCGATGCCTTTCGAGTTTTGCCTTTTGTTCCCGGGTCAACGTTGATGGCCCGTTCGTGTAGAGGGTAAGGTCGGCGGTCCAGTTGGAAATGAGCGAAGAGAATTCAAAACCATAGTCGCCATTCCCCAGGATTCCTGTTTGCTTGTCCCTCACTTCGTAACCGTGACAGTAAGGGCAGTGAAGCACACTGATTCCCCAGCATTCGGCAAAGCCGGGAATCTCAGGCATGATGTCTTTGATGCCTGTTGCAAAAATTAGTTTCCTGGCCGTGAAAGTTTCACCCTCTTCCGTCTGCACTTCAAAACCGGTCGCTGTTTTTTCACCGGATGTAACCAGGCCGTTTAGAAACCGGACAGTATCGTACTTTTCGACCTGTTGCCGGGCTATCGCTGCGATTTCTCCCGGCGGCATGCCGTCCTGCGTGATAAAATTGTGGGAATGAGGCGTTTGCCTGTTGCACGGTTGGTCGCTATCAATGACCAGCACCTTTCTGAGCGCTCTGCCCAGCGCCATGCCGGCTGCGAGGCCCGAATAGCTTCCACCGATTATGATTACATCGAACTGTTTGTTGTCTTTCATGGATTGATATGCTGAAAATTTTGGTGACTGGAACGGCAGTGCGAAAGTTAGCGATGCCAGACTGCAATTCCGGATAAAATCACCTCTCGAAATGGAATTCATGACCCCTTGATTATTTCAGTTGCTTTTTAGGTGAAAGCAACCGGATGATGAAATCCACGAAGGGAACCCCGATGAAAACAATCAGCGGCACCAGCGTTACCGTCATCAGGAGCGTTCGCAGGTACACTGGCATGAAGGAGAGCGGCTCCTTGAACAGGTAGAGAAAAAGAGTGAGCGCCGGATAGATGACGACCCAAATTTTCAGGGCCGCTATGAGCTTCAATTTGACTTTCATATTGCTACTTTTTGTGTGAATGATTGATGCCACAAAAGTAGCCCGCTGGGCAGCCTGCAGAGTAGGACAAAAATAGAGTTGGGTTGGACTTATCGGGAATTCTTCCGGAAAGCTTCGGGAGAATGACCGGTGTGCTTTTTGAAAAACCTGATAAAATAGGAAACGTCTTCGTACCCCAGGTGGTCGGCAATGTCTTTTACCTGGTTGGCAGTGGCCAGCAGGTAGCGCTTCGCCTCCAGGATGATTTGCTCGTTGATGAGTTCCGAAGCGGTTTTGCCAACGATTGTTTTAGTGATGGAATTCAGTTGGTAGGCCGAAAGATTCAGCAGGGTTGCATACTGGGAAACTTGTTTTAGGTCGGCCAACCGGGTTTCCAGCAATACCATAAATTCATCGAGGCGGCTCTGGGCGTAGATACTGCCATTTTTAGGTTGGTCGGGGTTTTGGCTTTGCCTCAAAAATTCGATAAAGAAAATTTCCAGGTTCGCTTTTATCACTTCGATGTACCCAACCTGTTTGGCAGTAAATTCATGGAAGACGTAGGTCAAGACGGAGTGTAATTTCTCAAACCTGCCAGTTTCAAATTTACACAAAGTAGTACTGGCCGCCCTCCTCCACCGCTCCCCGGATTGGGTGCTGCCCGGCTGAAAAAATGTTGCTTCAAATTCCATCAGGTACCCTGAGCAGTCAGCCGTCAATTCAAGCTGGTGCACCTGCCCCGGGCGTAGCAGAAAAACCGAATGGTCAACGACGCTGTATTCCTGAAAATCAATTTCATGTTTTCCCGCTCCCTTTTGCAATGCCAGCACGAAAAAGAAATCATGCCGGTGAAGAGCATGGAGCATGTCTTTCCCCGCCAGTACATCTTCAACCCTTCGGATGCTGAAACTCCGGGAGACATTTATCTCCCAGGGAGGTGTCTTGATTCTTCGAACCGGGACATTTTTCATTTCAAATGCATAACGCCTTATCAACAGAAGTTTGCGAGGCGCATCCTCGCAAACCTCTGATAAAATCAAACTCTTGAAGCGATGAACCAACTCGCAAACCACTTTTCAGAGGGTATAGTATGAAACCGAACACAGAAGCCGGAGCAATTCAAATAATACCTTGACCCTGTCAATGCTTGCCACAAGGTAGGGTTTAACCTGATAATTATTGTCTGTTTAAACATCACACCCATCGTAAAAACTTCGCCCCCCGTCGGACTTGACATATTTGCAGAAATCTGCATGGGCGTATTTGAAAAGTTTTCTCGGATTTTTGATTTTTTGCTTTGTATGAAATCCGTGTAAATCCGCTCAATCCGTCTAATCCGAGTTCCAATCCTGTCAAGTTAATTCCATCAGTCACGTTATTTTATCAGAACTGGCAGTGACCCTGACTTTTTTCACCAAAAAATTACCCGAAAAGACCGAACTCTGCACTGAAAACCGGTCTTTCACCATCTCTTTGCATCGCCATGTCCTCCCAACCGACACCGTTTTGGAACCAAACACCGGAAACACTCTTCCGGCAACTGGGCTCTTCGCAAGAAGGCCTCTCCGCTAAGGAAGCAAATCAACGCCTGCGTGCCCAGCTTGCCGGACGGAGCGCCCGCCCCACATGGTTGAATACTGCCGAACTTTTTTTTAAACAATTCAAAAACCCGCTGGTACTCATCCTGGTCTTTGCGGTCGCACTGTCCGCTTCGCTGGGTGAAACCACCAATGCCATCATCATCTTTTCCATCCTGCTGCTGACCGGAGCCGTCGGCTTTTGGCAGGAATTCAAGGCTGACAAAGCGGTGAAAAAACTGGAGAGCCTGATACAGATGCTCGTGTCGGTAAAGCGGGATGGCGTTATTGTGAAAATAAAAATATCGGAAGTCGTACCGGGCGACGTGGTGCGGCTTACGGCTGGCGACCTCGTGCCAGGCGACTGCCTGCTGCTCGAAGAAAAAGACCTGCACGTTAACGAAGCCACGCTCACCGGCGAGAGCTTTCCTGTGGAAAAACAGCCGGGGGTGTGCAGTGCCGTTACACCGCTCAGCAAGCGTACCAACTCGCTTTTCCAGGGAGCGAGCGTGATAAACGGCGAGGCGTTGGCCCTGGTCGTGAAAACCGGCATGGACACGGAACTGGGGCAAATCTCCAAACACCTGGAAGCCCCGGAGGAGGAAACGGCTTTTGAAAAAGGCATCAACAAGTTCGGGTTTCTGCTCATGCGGCTCACGTTCGTGCTGGCGGCAGGCATTCTCGTCATCAACCTTTTTTTTGACAAACCCATCGTGGCAAGTATCCTGTTCGCTTTGGCCCTGGCCGTCGGGCTGGCACCGGAACTGCTGCCTGCCATCATGATGACCACCCTCTCGGCGGGCGCTGTGCGCATGGCCAAAGAAAAAGTCATCGTTAAAAAACTCGCCGCCATCCAGAACCTCGGCGCCATCAACATCCTCTGCTCCGACAAAACCGGCACGCTGACGACCGGCGAGGTGAGGGTGCATTCCACCGCCGGGACTACCGGAAAGCCAAACCCCAAAGTATCGCTTTACGCCTGGCTGAATGCTTTTTTTGAAACAGGTTTCACCAACCCCCTCGACGAAGCGCTGCGAAAAATGGAAGGCATGGACGCAGCGGGTTTCTCTAAATTCGATGAGGTGCCTTACGATTTCATACGCAAACGCCTCTCCATCGTGGTCGAAAAAGACGGGCGGCACATCATGGTCACGAAAGGTGCCCTGAAAAATGTGCTGGACATCTGCGAAAATGCGGAAGATGAAAACGGGCGGCTCGTGCCGATGGAGCAAGCCCTGCCCGGCATCCTCGATATTTTTGAAAAAAGCTCTGCCGACGGCTTCCGCACCATCGGCCTGGCCTGGAAGGACGTCACCGGCGACCCCGTCATCAACAAAGATGACGAACAGGGCATGACTTTCCTGGGTTTCATTTTCCTGTTCGACCCGCCCAAGCCCGGCATCAGCGCTACGGTAAAAAACCTTTCGGCACTGGGTGTTCAGTTGAAAATCGTCACCGGCGACAACCGCCTCGCTGCCCGCCACACGGCGGAACTGCTGGGCCTGCTGCACCCGAAGGTACTCACCGGCGAGCGTCTGCGGCACATCAGCGATGAAGCTTTGCCTGCCCGTGCCATGCAAACAGACATCTTCGCAGAGGTGGAACCCAATCAGAAAGAACGCCTCATCCGGGCCTTGCAGCGGGCTGGCAACATCGTGGGCTACATCGGCGACGGCATCAACGACGCCAGCGCTCTGCGGGCCGCCGATGCAGGCGTTTCGGTGGACAGCGCCGTGGACGTGGCACGGGAGGCTGCCGACATGGTGCTGTTGGAAAAAAACCTCGACGTACTGCGGGCGGGCATCCTGGAAGGCCGTAAAACCTACCTCAACACCCTGAAATACATTTTCATCACCACCAGCGCCAACTTCGGCAACATGTTCAGCCTGGCGGGCATCTCACTCATCCTGCCGTTCCTGCCCCTATTGCCGCAACAGATTTTGCTGCTCAATTTCCTCTCCGACATCCCCGCCCTCGGTATCGCCGGCGACCGGGTGGACGAGGAACAACTGTCCCGCCCCAAACGCTGGAACATACAACTCATCCGCCGTTTTATGGTGGTGTTCGGCATCCAAAGCTCCGTGTTCGACTACCTGACTTTTGCCTTGCTATTGCTGGTTTTCAAAGTGAACGAGGCGCATTTCCAGACCGGCTGGTTCCTGGAAAGCGTGCTGACGGAGTTGGCCGTGCTGCTCATTATTCGCACGACCCGGCCATTTTTCAAAAGCAAACCGAGCCGTTTTCTGATTTGGGCAAGCGTGGCAGTCGCCTCGGTGGTGGTGGCGCTTCCCTATCTTCCTGTTGGGAAAATGCTGGGTTTCGACTCCCTGCCACCTTCCCTGCTGGCAGGTATGATTGGTATTGCCATGTTGTATGCGGTGATGGTGGAGGTGTCGAAGGGGATATTTTTTAAGCGGGTGAGTTTATGAACAATCAATGTACTGAAATTCAATCAAAACACAAGTTCCATAAAAAAATGAGGTAGTAAAAAACCGAATTTTCAAAACGAAAAGAGTATATGTTTTCAAAGTCGAGAAATCAACTCAATGAGCGTTGATTTAATGAAATGTTAACGCCCCCAAATTGGTATGGTTTTTTTCCAGGAAGGTCTTCACCTTTGCCCCCGTTTTTATTTTGGTAAAATGACCAAAGCCTCGACCATCGGCATATTAGGCATATTGACCCTTGTTTTTTTGTCAATATGGACACAACGGGAGATAACCTCCGGTGCGCAGGTCTTTACTATAACCAACCATCTTCAAATCAGCGACGAGGTACTTGATCGGGAAGATATAATATTGCCGGATATCCGATTTGAAGAGGGCATTCCCATTGCGCGAACGCCTTTTCCTGATCTTTTTTTCCCAGAAGAAAAATCTGGCTTTGAGGAAGAAGTGGACAGTTCCTCGAAAAAGCAACCATTATCGAACAGGGCTGCTTTTTTTTCCCAAGACGATGTGCTTTTTGTGGGACGACAACGGCCTCCGCCGTTCTCCCACCATTTCTCTTGGTGTCCTGTTGAACTGTACCTATTGTTCCATGCTCTCAAAGTTGATTGCTGACCTGGTATCTCTCCTTCTGGCACCCTGGTTCCGACAACTTCAATCTGCATTGTAAGCTACCCGCCGGAATATGGCTGCCTTGCTTTCCTTTATTTTTTCATTGTGGCTTTCCTTCAGGTATTTGATTTCGGAAATGCTTGAAAACCCAACCAACAGGCCGTAGTTTTTGCTTGGTTTTAGGGGTTTGGTTTGCCAAACATTCCCGGAAAACTTGTATTGCCCGCACCATCGGAAGGTGCAGCATCGGGGCCAATATCTTGGTGGAAACCATCCAATCTACTTTGCTTTCCATGCAAAACCTTCATTTAAAAAATACATTCATTCCTGATATAATAGCTGGTCTGACCGTAAGTTTTGCGGCCCTGAGTTTGGGGGCGGCATTTGGCACCATGTCGGGCCGTGGAGCCTTTGCGGGCATGATAGGCGCTGCGGTGATACCCATTTTGACTTCTGTTTTCGGGGGCACCCGGTTGCAGGCCTCCGGCCCTACTGCGCCCATGACGGCTGTTTCGGCATTGATGATTGCCCAGGCTTACGAGGCTTTTCCCGACAGTGCCCTGGCAGAGCAGTTTATCACCTTGGTATTCCTACTGAATGCTGCTATCCTTGCCCTGATGGGGATTTTGAAAACCGGTCGCTTCATCCGATTGGTGCCCAATGTGGTCATTTTGGGCTTCATGAACGGCATCGGCCTGTTGATTTGGGCAGACCAGGCCAAGCGGATGTTCGGATGGGGAGGCAAGGCCCGGATAACAGGTGATTTTTCTACCAATCTTATCATAGCATTGGGTACATTGACTTGTATCTATGCCATTCCCTGGTTGTTGAAATCCTTGGGAGTCCCGTTGCGGGTCAGGAAATATTTACCGGGCATGTTCCTCACCATCATTATCGGGACGGTGCTGACCTCTGCCATTGGCCTTGATGTGGAACGGGTGAATTTAGGCAACTCCGTGAGCGGTTTGAACGGATTTATCAGCATGGTCACTGGTTATTTCCCTATGGATACTCGGTTGTTCACTGCGGATGTTTTGATAAAAGCTCTTCCGTGTGCCCTCCAGCTTACCTTGCTAGCTTATTTGGATTCCTTGTTGACGAGCCTCGTTATTGACAAAATGACCGGTGAAACTTCCAGACAGGACAAGGAACTGATCGCCCAAGGGGCGGCCAATGGCTTATCGGCTATGTTGCAGGGCATACCGGGGGCACAGGCCACCATACGGAGCGTTTTGTTGTTGAAAGAGGGTGCCCAAACCCGGTTGGCCGGTGTCATGGTCGGGGTGTTTGCCCTTTTTGGGTTTTTGGTTTTTGGAAAATATATCACCCAGATCACGGCGGCTGTTTTCGTTGGGGTGCTCTTGAAAGCAGGTTTGGATGTATTGGATCGGGATTTCGTTTTGGCTTACATCAAGAATCATTGGGTCTGGAATCGAAACCGGAACATCCAGCTTATGCTCATCGTTTTTACTACTTTGGTGACTGTTTTTTTCGACCTGAATCTGGCCGTGTTCGCAGGGACGGTGATTTTTTATATCGGGAAACAATTCGCTTGGGTGAGCGATTCAGAGGACGAATTTGAAGTTGTCCATCTGCCGGAGGAAGCAGAACTGCCTGAGCCTGAAGAGCTCGTTCCTGATACAGTCAACATAAATTGATTTTAAACGCAATGAGGCAAAAGCGCAAAGTGATGCAAAGTAATTTAGGGTTGTTTAGACAACTTTCAAACTAACTAATCCATGCAGAATAAAGCATTTGACCCAAACGACGATTTGTTCGATGAAGAGCGATGCCTTCATGGGTTGGCCCACTACCTGCCTGCCCAGGCACCATTGAAAGACTTTGTCCATCACAATACCCTCCATGCTTTTCAGGACAGGAAATTCTTTGATGCCTTGGTTGAGGCCACCCAGACTTTTGGTTTCAAATCGAGTCTGTCATTGTTGGAATATAGGGGAAAATTTGCCGCCGGCGAAATCAACGAAGCGGTCATGAAGGATATTCTTGGGCGGGAAAAAGGGAACGGCAATATAGCCGTTTGGAAAACCAAGCTGTTGGAGAACAAATATGATGAGCTGTTTGAAGGCCGGATCGGGGCTTTGCGCAGCCAATGGAAAAAATGGTACTCCCTGGATCCGGACAGGGTGGTTCACCCGTTTTTGTTTCGGCTGTTGTGCAGCTACCTCGATCAGGGGATAGCGGTTGATATGTTCCCGAAGAAAGGGGACAGCTTTTTGGACAGTGTAAAAAAACTGGAACAAAACGCTTTCAGCAGTTTTTTCCGGTCGCCCCGGTGTAGAGAACTGCTCTTTTCGCCAACCTGTGGAGTCAAGGAGTTGTTGCATATTTTGGTGAACGATGAGTCCCTTTATGAGCAATATTTGTACGATCAGCAATTCAGTCATCCCGGATGGTCGGGCCTGATTGCGGTGATCGAGGAGAGGCCAGAAACCTTGTTGTCAGGAAGGCCGATTTCACTGCGTGAACTGGTGATCGTCGAGCTATTGCTGGAAATTGATGCACTGGACAGCAAATTTGGCGAAAACTGGATACCCTTGGGGCTTCGTATTCCAGAAAAGCCTGCACGGCTTTTTCAACCGCCTGCCAGAACAGAATACCACGAAGTGCTCCGCTTGTGGCAAGAATGTTTGGAATGGTCGTATTACGATCAGGTGTTGAAGGGTATTCAAGTGGCGACCGCTGGCCCTTCCCGGAAAAAAGAATCCAGTTTTCAAGCCCTTTTTTGCATTGACGACCGAGAGGGGTCTTTGAGGCGCTATGTGGAAGCAGAGGATCCCAAAGCGGAAACATTCGGAACGCCGGGGTTCTTTGGTGTGGAGTTTTACTATCAGCCGATGGACGGCCAGTTTGCGATGAAGGTTTGCCCGGCACCTATTATGCCCCGGCACCTCGTCCGGGAAGAAAGCGACAACCGGAAGGCACAGAATGATATTCATTTCACCAAACACTCGCACGGGATGGTGTTTGGCTATCTCATCACGCACACGATGGGGTTTTGGTCGGCGGTGAAATTGTTTTTCCACATTTTTTTGCCACGCCTCCAGCCGGCCTCCACCTCCTCTTTCAAGCACATGGACCGTTTTTCAAAATTGTCGGTCGAGTATGAACCGGGCACGGGACACGAAGGGCTACAAGTGGGTTTTACTGAAGAGGAAATGGCAGACCGGGTAGAATCGGTGCTGCGAAGCATCGGCCTCACCGATCATTTTGCCCCTTTGGTTTATGTGGTGGGGCATGGGGCGAGCAGTGTGAACAATACCCATTATGCCGGGTACGACTGCGGTGCTTGCAGCGGCAGGCCAGGGTCGGTCAATGCCAGAGTGTTCAGCTATATGGCCAACCATCCCCGCGTAAGGGGCCTATTGGCAGAAAGGGGCATTATTGTGCCGCACAGCACTTGGTTCGTGGGGTGCCTGCACGATACGACCCGTGACGAAATCGAGTTTTATGACGATGTTTTTCCCGACACTGGCAGGAACCGGATGCACCAGCAAAACCAAACCGTTTTTGCCAAGGCGCTTGCCCTCAATGCCAAGGAAAGGTCGAGAAGGTTGGACACCTCGCCCACCAAAGGCGACCTTGCCAAGGTGCATGAATCCATGAAACAACGCTCGGTATCGCTGTTCGAGCCTCGGCCCGAACTCAACCACGCCACCAATGCGCTTTGTATCATCGGCAGCCGGGGCCTCACCGAAAAACTCTTTCTCGACAGAAGGGCCTTTATGAACTCCTACGACCCGGCGCACGACCCGCAAGGCGATTTCCTGTTCCAGATATTGCGGGCGGCGGCACCCGTTTGCGGCGGTATCAACTTGGAGTATTTTTTTTCGAGGGTTGACAACCAAAAACTGGGCGCTGGCAGCAAATTGCCGCACAACGTCATGGGGCTGATCGGGGTGGCCAACGGCATTGACGGCGACCTACGGCCCGGCCTGCCCCTTCAGATGATCGAATTGCACGACCCGCTCCGCTTGTTGATGGTGGTCGAACAAATACCGGAATTGGTGCTGAAAACCATCAAACGAACCCCGGAGCTTTACGAGTGGTTCGCCAATCAATGGATACATCTGGTGGCGGTGCATCCGCACACCAAAGAAATATTCCGTTTAGTGGAAAGCGGGTTTGTGCCCTATCGGCCCGTCACAACATCGGTAACGCCCGTCATAGACCTCCTTGCCCTCTTTGAATCACGGACGGACAACCTGCCGGTACACCTTCTCAACAACTGACCTTATGGAACATTTTGTGGAAGCCATCATTTTGTGGCCGTTTTTGGTTTTTGTCCTGATATTGCTCTTGCCCAAGCGCCGGGAAAAAACGATTTCCTGGTTTGTTTTTTTTGCCCTGGGCCTTCATTTCCTGGCGAGCCTGACCTTCATCTCTGTCTGGTGGGCAAAAGGGGCCGCCGCATTGAATGTCCGGGAATTGACAGTTTTCAAAAACAGCAAACTGGATTTTTTCATTGATCTATATTTTGATCAAATAGGTGCGGTATATTTAATGGTAGGTTCGTTTTTGGTATTCTTGGTGGCCACATACAGCAGGATTTACATGCACCGGGAGGCCGGTTACAAGCGTTTTTTTTACACCAAGCTGTTTTTTTATTCCGGCTATATTCTCACCATTTTTTCGGGCAATTTGGAGACGCTTTTTATTGGATGGGAAATACTCGGCATTACCTCCTTTCTGCTCATAGCGTTTTACCGGAATCGCTATTTGCCTGTGAAGAATGCCTTCAAGGTTTTTTCGATTTACCGGATCGGCGACGTGGGAATTCTGCTTGCTATATGGGCCAACCACCACCTATGGCACGAGAACATTACTTTTGAAATACTGGGAAATCACATTGAGTTACACCACCATCTGGAAGGCCATGCGCTGTTGGGGCTTTTTGTTTCCCTGATGGTACTGGTGGCCGCTTGTGCCAAATCAGCGCAGTTCCCGTTTTCCTCCTGGTTGCCCCGTGCCATGGAAGGCCCCACGCCATCGAGCGCCATATTTTACGGGTCGTTGTCGGTCCATTTGGGTGCGTTTTTGTTGCTGCGCATGATGCCACTTTGGGAACAATTGCCCTTGGCAAGGTTGGCCATCGGGTTGGTCGGATTGGTAACGGCCATCATTTCTACTGCAACTGCCAGGGTGCAATCCTCCATGAAAAGCCAGATCGCTTATTCTTCTGTGGCACAGATCGGCCTCATCTTTATGGAACTCGCCTTGGGGCTGTCCACCTTGGCCTTGGTGCATTTTGCAGGCAACGCATTTCTCCGTACTTACCAGTTGTTGGTGTCCCCGTCGGCGGTCAGTTATCTCATTCGGGAGCAATTTTATTCTCCCCAAAGCCCGTCCCCGGATTTGTGTTTAGGTTTTGTTGAAAAATGGCGGAACACCCTTTACTTATTGAGCCTCCGGGAATGGGACATGGACCAAAACCTCAACCGGTTTATTTGGAAACCCATCAAGAATACGGGCAATCTACTGGGCTATATAAATCCCAGAAACGTGTTTTATTTTGCTGTGCCGAGCTATTTGGCGGGTGGGCTGCTTTGGTACAACCGGCAACTAATCCCTTCCTTCTTGGTGGATTGGCTGCCCGAACTGTTTGCCCTGATCGGCCTGTTGCTCGTGTTTCGTGCTTATGCTGCCCGCAAAAGCGTACTGGTGCCGTGGGTAATGCTTTTTTTCAATCATCTTTGGGTGGCCCTGGCCATTTCTTTCAGCGATAAATTGACCTGGGGGGAAATCGGGTTTTACCTGTTCGGAGTAATCACAGCCGGGCTGGTTGGGCTTGTCGTGCTATTACGCATTATAAAACAAGAACCCGATGTTGATCTGAACAGCTATCAAGGGCATGTCTATGAATACCCCAGAGCGGCGGTTGTTTTTTTGGTGGCCTGTCTTGGTATGGCGGGTTTTCCCATCACGACCACCTTTGTCGGAGAAGATATTATTTTCGCCCACATAGATTATTCGGAAGTGGGCTTGGCGTTCTTTGTGGCTTTGGGATTTGTCGTTTCGGGCATTTCCCTGATACGCATGTATGCCCGTATTTTCCTTGGGCCGCACAAAAAAATGTACCACGAAACGGCGAACAAGTCAACGTGAGCATCAAAGAGGATAAGCGACGAGGCACCAATAAAATGTACATCCTGGCTGGCTCTTTTTCCTTTCGGGTTGACCCGCATCACGAATGTCTGCCAATTCTTGATTTTCGGGTACAGCCATTACTCCCTTGTATGCGGTTGCAACTTGCTCCTTATCTCAAAACAGACAGG
>JRYF01004041.1_pt1 | contig 11897 bp, 8 predicted proteins | sample 235331 | NCBI WGS metagenome assembly JRYF01 (sample SAMN03074217, study PRJNA261475) | activated sludge metagenome | biome: Wastewater Treatment Plant; feature: Wastewater; material: Activated sludge; isolation source: activated biomass of a wastewater treatment plant treating hydrocarbon... ... | reverse complement strand
CGTATTTCAGGACAAGTCACGACGCAAAGCACTAATCACTTTACTCATCAATTTATGAAAAACACACCACTGACAGAAAAACACATCGCCCTCGGCGCAAAGATGGCCGAATTTGCAGGCTACAACATGCCTATTTCCTACTCCGGCATACGGGAAGAACACGAGACCGTGCGCAAGGGGGTCGGCGTGTTCGACGTGTCGCACATGGGAGAATTTATCGTGCGGGGCAGACAAGCCCTTGACCTGATCCAACTCGTCACGTCCAACGATGCTTCCAAACTGGCAATCGGGGATGCTCAATATTCCTGTTTGCCCAACCATGAAGGAGGCATCGTGGACGATCTGCTTGTCTATCGCCTGCCGGAAGATATGTGCGCCGAAGGCGAGCAGGCTTTCATGCTCGTCGTCAATGCCTCGAACATCGAAAAAGACTGGGACTGGATCTCCCGCCACAATACCTTCGACACGCGGATGATCAACATCTCTGACGAGACCGGACTGCTTGCCGTGCAGGGGCCAAAAGCCACGGAAGTCCTCCAAGCCTTGACCGACATTGACCTGAAGGGCATGAAATACTACACCTTTGCCAAAGGCACCTTTGCAGGCATCGGCAATATCCTGGTGTCCGCAACGGGTTACACCGGATCGGGCGGATTCGAGATTTATGCCCAAAACCAGGATATTGAAAGACTGTGGGATGCCGTGTTCGAGGCAGGCAAAGATGATGGTATCAAGCCCATCGGCCTGGGCGCACGCGACACGCTCCGCCTCGAAATGGGCTTTGCCCTCTACGGCAACGACATTGATGACACGACATCGCCCCTCGAAGCGGGCCTCGCCTGGATAACCAAACTGAACAAAGGCAATTTCAACTCCCGCGATATTTTTCAAAAACAGAAAGAAGAAGGCCTGCGCCGTAAACTCGTCGCTTTCGATGTGCTCGACCGCAGGGTCCCCCGCCACGACTATCCCATTGAAGACATGGACGGCAACCTCATCGGCAAGGTGACCTCTGGCACCCAATCGCCTTCCCTCGACAAGCCCATTGGCATGGGGTACGTGACGATGCCTTTTTCCAAAGAGGGGAGTGATATCCAGGTTGTCGCAGGCAACAAACGCCTTGCGGCCAAAGTGGTGAAGTTGCCGTTTTACAAAGGGTAGGCCGCCTTTTGTAAACGAAATGAGGGTGTGACTTCGAGTCACACCCTCATTTGCCGTAAAAATTCTGAGTCCACTCCGAAAAGTCAGCACAACAGAAAAAAGCAAACAGAGAGAGAATTTTCTTTCAAATAAAATTCTCTCTCTAAATATTCTTCTGCCTGTGCTATGAACTACAACTTGAAATGACTTTTCGGAGTGGACTCAATTCTGCAACCTCGCATCCATGAAACGAACAAGCCGGCTTTTCCTTGCTGCTGCCCTTTTCCTCCACCTGCAATTGTCGGCACAAACGGAGGAACCACAGCAGGTGTTGACGGGGGTCTATCTGATGAACCTGTACGACCTGAACCTCGACGGGCACAGCTTCTACGCCGATTTCTATGTGTGGTTCAAATGGCGGGGCGACATTGATCCCACGAAGATCGAGTTCGTCAATGCGGTGGAAAAGTGGGGCATGACGATGGAGCCGTTCGAGGACAGCATCCTGACGCTTTCCGACGGCTGGCAATACCAGGGCTTCCGGGTGGAGGGGCGCTTTTTCAATCCCTTTCTGCTGGAGCGTTTTCCGCTCGACAAACATCCGCTGGAAATTCATATCGAAAACCCCGACTACGCATCGGACGTGCTGCAATACATACCCGACACGACTTCTGCAGCCGTTCATTACCGCCCGGAGTTGATGTTGGCCGGATGGGATATTCTCGGTGCGGCGCTTACGCCGGTGCAACATTCCTACGGGACGGACTTCGGAAACCCCGACGACCGGGCCAGCACTTTTTCTGACCTGGTGTTCACCTTCACGCTTACCCGGCCATTGAGTTACTTTTTGTTGAAACTGCTGCTGCCGCTCACCATCGTCATTCTGGCAGCGGTGGGAGCGCTGCTCTTTTTTCCCAGCTATGTGGATGCCCGTATCAGTTTGCCGGTGGGCAGCCTGCTCACGGCCGTTTTCCTCCAGCAGAGCTACTCCGATGCACTGCCCGACGTGGGTTATATGGTGCTGATGGACAAGATTTACCTGCTGGCCTATATGCTCATTGCCGGGGTCATGCTCCGGCTCATCCTTACCGGCAACCGCCTGCGGCAGGTGAAAAAAAAGGAACTGGATTTTGCCAAGCTGAAACGCCGGGAAAGGTGGATGGCCGCCGGGTTTGTGTTTGCCTATCTCGTGGCCATTCTCTTATTGGTTTGGTTGTCTTGAAACTTTCCAATGCTGAGCTTCGCATTTCAATTCACTCATAATCTCCTGCCATGAGAAAGTTTTTGCCTGCTTTGCTTTTCGCTTCGCTCATTGCGTTCGTCTTGATTTTGTTCAACCGCCGCCAGTCGGACAGCAGCGCATCGGCGCAAGCCACAGAAGTGAAAGTGGAAGCGCAAGACCTGCTCTCCGAATACATGAAGGACGAGGCTGGTGCAAACGAGAAGTATTTGAACAAAATCGTGGAAGTGAAGGGCACGGTAGCAGCCACTCACCGGGACGATGGAAGAGGAGCGTATGTCGTTCTGCGGGCAGGGAGCACCACGAAAGCTGTCAGATGCAAGTTGGACAGCCGGGCAACACACCGGCGAAAGGAGTTCCACGAAGGTGAAAAAGTGACCCTGAAAGGCATCTGCACGGGCCTGGTGGGCGATGTGGAACTGGTGCAGTGCGTAGAGGTCAGATGAAGAACACGATGGTGCTTTGGGTCATTGGACATTGGTCATTATGTCATTTGGGTCATTTTGCATAATGTTGACAATCATTATTTTAACCAAAGACCTCCAAAGACCCAAATGACCCTCAATGACCCTCATAGCCCATTTCCTGTCAGCCTATTTCCTACATTTGCCGCTTCAAACAACCTCAGACCCCCTCAAACTACCTCAAACATCTTTACCATGTTGCGCCCAAATAAATACGTTTGCATTCACGGCCATTTTTACCAACCACCCAGGGAGAGCGCCTGGATTGAGACCATCGAACTTCAGGACAGCGCCGCTCCCTTTCACGATTGGAACGAACGCATCAATTTTGAGTGCTACGCACCCAACACGGCAGCTCGTATTCTCGACGAAAAAAATTTCATCGCAAAAATTTCCAATAACTATGAGAACATCAGCTTCAACTTTGGTCCGACGCTGCTCTACTGGCTCGAACAGGCAGACCCCGGCACGTATCGCTCCATTATTGAAGCAGATAAGCGAAGCGTCGCACGTTTCGGAGGGCACGGCAACGCCATTGCGCAAGCATACAACCACATCATCATGCCCCTGGCCAACGAGCGGGACAAGGAGACGCAGGTTCGCTGGGGCATCACCGACTTTGAGCACAGGTTTGGGCGCAAAGCCGAAGGCATGTGGCTGCCGGAAACTGCCGCCGACACATCTTCCCTGGAAGTGCTGGCGGACCATGGCATCAAGTTTACCCTGCTTGCTCCTCGCCAGGCGCGGGCCTACCGCAAAATTGGTTCGGCAGAATGGTTGCCTTTATCCGATAACGTGGACCCTCGCCGGCCCTATCTCTGCCGATTGCCATCCGGCAAAAGCATTGTGCTGTTCTTTTACGATGGCAACATCGCCAAAGACGTAGCCTTTCAGGGCTTGCTCAACAGCGGACACCGCTTTGCGGAACGCATGGCCAGTGTGTTCAGTGCAGACGATGGCCCCCAACTGGCCCACATCGCCACTGACGGGGAAAGTTACGGGCACCACCACCAATGGGGGGAAATGGCCTTGGCCCATTGCCTCGACCTCCTGGAGAAAAAAGGTTGGGCCACCATTACCAACTACGGTGAGTTTTTGGAAAAACACCCTCCCCAGTACGAAGTGCGCATACACGAGCGGAGTTCCTGGAGTTGTGTACACGGCGTGGAGCGTTGGCGCTCCGATTGTGGCTGCAACACCGGCGGCCAACCCGGATGGAACCAATCCTGGCGGGGGCCGCTCCGCGATACCTTCGACTGGCTTCGCGATACCTTGTCCCCTGTTTTTGAAAAAGTAGCTGGGGCACTGGTTCACGATCCCTGGGAAGCCCGCAACGATTACATCACGGTCGTCCTCGACCGCTCGGAAGACAGCGTGGAGCGTTTCATCAAAAAACATGCGGTGAAAAGGCTCGACAAAGCGGAGCGCATCAGCCTGCTGCGCCAAATGGAAATCCAGCGCCAGTGCATGTTGATGTACACCAGTTGCGCTTGGTTTTTTTCCGAAATATCCGGCATCGAAACCAATCAGGTGCTCCAGTATGCGCTACGGGCCACCTATCACCATTACAACGCCACTGGCCAAAGCCTGGCTCCCGAACTGGTGAAACGGCTGGAAAAAGCACCGAGCAATGTATATAAAAACGCGGCGGAGAGTTTCCGGGAAAATGTGGTGCCTTCGCAAATGACCCTTACCGGCGTGGGTATGCACTACGCTGCTTCCTCCATTTTCAACGACTACGACGAAACGGCGGAGTTCCTCCACTACAAGGTGAAAAACGAAGTGCTGGAGTGCATTCCAGCTGGGTTTCAGCGGCTGGCACTGGGGCGCACCACCGTTATCTCAAGCCTGACGCACTCCGAGAAACATTTCAGCTTTGCCGTGTTGTATCTCGGCCAACAGAACATGATCGGCAGCATCTCGCTCGATATGACCCGTGCCCAGTTCGACAAACTGCACGGTGAAATGGTGGATGCCTTCGGCAGTGCCAACCTCGGCGACGTGATCAATCTCCTGCAAACCTTTGGAGCGGAAAAGTTTTCGTTCAAAAACCTTTTCAAAGACGAAAAACGCAAAATCTATCAGGAAATACTGGAAAAGAGTTTCCCGCCTGTGGAAACGGTGATACGCGACTACTACGAAGACAACTACCAACTGATGAACGGCATGGTGAAGAACGACATCCCCGTGCCGGAAGGCTGGAAGGGCATCACGCAGTTTGTCATCAACCGGGAGTTGCACCAGTTTTTCAACCAGAAAAAACTGAACGTGCGGGAGTTGCAGTTTCTGGCCAGCGAGTTCACCCGTTGGTCGGTCTATATCACCGATGTTCAGCGCCTGAACCTGGCTGCCGGGGAACGCATTTTCAATGAATTGAAGAAGATTAGCAACAACGAGGAAGGCCAGGAAGATTTGTCGAAACTCGCCGGCATTCTCGAATCACTCACCCTCCTGGGCATCCATCCGGAACTTTGGAAAAGCCAAAACCTATATTATCAAATGGCCATGCAATACCGGGAAAGCGGCTGGAAAGGCATCCGCCCGGACTGGAAAAAAATGTTCCTCCGCTTGGGTGATTTGCTGAAAGTTAGCGGGGGTAGCGATTTGGTCACTTGAGATTGTTCAGTCAACTGTATCAAGGGAAAGACCGAAAGCAAGAACACCCCCTCGCAGTTATTTTCCTTCATTGCTCCATACCGCTGTTCTCCAATTCCCTCCTTGAGAATAGATAAAAACAGCCCCCGGCGCAGGCTGCTTTTTCAGTGCGATGCGGCTGCCGTTGCCGTCCACATTGAAGGTGTAGCGTTCCTTTTCATAGTCCCAAGTGCCTATTCCGTTGCGCCACCACCAGTTGCCCCACTGGTTGAACTGCACGAGGAAAGTCCCGGCGGAATCCACCTCCACCTGAACACCGTCCGCAGGGCCGGTCATGTTGAATTGGGCTATTTGGAAAAAATCGCCGGCGGTTTCTTTGCCCGCCACGTATTGCAGGGTGTGTTTCAGGGCGAGGTCCTGGCGTGAGAAGTCCTTGAACATGGGGATTCCCTGGTAGTTTTCGGGGAAGGCCAGCACATAGACCTCCGGTGCGTCGAGCCAATGAAAGCCATCGAGCAGGGCATTGACGGTGCTGGCTCCGGCTTGCCAGGCCACCGTCGTCCGGTTGAGGTAAAATGCCGAGGCAAGCAGCCAAAGGGACAGCACACCATAACAGATATAGCGATGAAAAAGGTGGAGCAATCCGACCAGCCCGGTGAAGAAAAACAGGGAAGCGAGGTAGCCATAGCGGTCGTTTTCGCCTTGCAGTATCCAGGCGACGTGGAGGTTGGCGACCGGCAGCAAAGCAAGGAAGAACAGGAGCCACCCCATTCCTGTGACCCGGAGGGAGGGCGGCATTTTTTTGAAAAAATAAATACCCGCCACCAGCAACAGCCCGCCGAGCGCCAAGCCGATGTAGGCAACGGAAGGTTTTTCAAAAAAAGCCATCAGCGATTCCCGGTAGCCGTGCGGCATTTCCCGCCAGAAGAAGAGGTATTTGGTGAAATATTTCAGCAGGTTGGAGGCGATTGACCGAAGTTCGAACCGCAGATGGACATCCTCTCCATAATGCCCGACCCATCCGCCGAGCACGATTTTGTTCAACAAAAAATAACCGCCGAGCAGCAGGATGTGGGGCAGGGTGATTTTTTTTAAAAAAGACAACAGGTGGTGCGGGCCTGTCGTGCTGGCCCCGTTCTGTGTGTCGTGCCTGCCAGTGCTCGGTGTGCCGAAAGGCCTTGCGACAGCAATCACGAAAGCGAGAAAGGGGAGTGCCAAGGCCAGTTCAAAGGTAAAGAGCGACAGGGCAAACAATCCGTGCGACCAAAGCAGATGGCGCTGCTTGCCCTGCTCACTGTATTTCACCAAAAACAAAAGCGAGCCGAGCATGAGCAAGGTGCAGGACAGGAAATTGAAGCAGACCTTCCAAACCACCGCATCGGCTTGATACGGGGAGAGCAGGAAAAGCAGGGCGGCAGCGAGCGCCGGCAGGGTCGGCTGCTCCATACCCCCGTTGGATAGTATTTTTTTTATCAAACAATAACCCAGAAACCCGTTGGCAATGTGGAGGGACGTGTGGACGAGATACCAGGGCAGGCCATGTACTCCGAAATATTTCACGAAAATAAAAAGGAAAAAATTGGTCACCTGGTGCATGGCCGGGAAACCGAAGCAGGTCAGGAAATCGAGGAACGGAGCGCCGTCGAGCCTGCCGAGCAGCCCGGTGAAGTCGGTGACGAAGCCTGCCTGCACGGTCTTGGCATAGAGCAGGTGAACGACGGTAGCGAACAGGGCGAGTACCAACGCATCTTCACGAAAACGGCGGGTTGTCCAAAGTGATTCCATATATTTTCAAGCGAATGTAGTGTTCGGTTTTCCTTCGATATTTTGCCCAAAGGTAGAAAAAACCGTTGCGAGGCCCGAAGCAAGGGTATCGGGCCGGGGCAGCGTTTTTATGCTCCCAGCTTAACGGGGAGTGCTTACTTTTGGGCCTCGGTTTTGGGGCAAGGGCTGTATTTGCCCCAATTGTTTCATTACCGCTAAATTCATTTGATGCACCGTTTTTTCATTATCCTCCTGCTGTTGGTGGCCGAAACGGCCGCTGCGCAAGTGGCTGTCAAGGCCTTGCTGGACAGCACCGGGATGTACGTTGGTGATCGCATGAGGCTCCGGCTCGAAGTCAGCAAGCCGGGGGAGGCGAGGCTGCTGCCGCTTGATTTGGCGCAGGAGGGCAAGGCCGTCCTCGAATTTCTCCCCCAGCAGGTGACATGGGACACACTAAAGGCGGGCGACCCGATCAGGCTCCGGGCGGAACTTTACTTTACGGCCTGGGATTCCGGCCATCACCAATTGCCGGCCTTGCCTATTGTATATGAAATTGCCGGCAGGATGGACACTGTATTCGCGCAAGGGAACCTGACCATTGACGTTCGTATGCCCGCTGTGGATACGGTGCTGGCCGACATCAAGCCCATCATCGCCGAACCGGCCAACCTGGAGGACTTCCTGCCCTATCTCGCCGCAATCGCTGCGTTGGCGTTGTTGATAGCGTTGGTCGTTTTGTTCCGAAGAAAACAAAAACAAAGGGGGAACTTGCCTCCACCGCCGGCCATTGTGCTGCTGCCGCACGAAATCGCCTTGCAAAAGCTGGCGGCCCTGCGAAATGAAAGGCTCTGGCAAAAAGGCCAAGTGAAAAATTACCACAGCGAACTGACCTTTATCGTGCGGGAGTACCTCGAAAACCGCTTCCAGATAAAGGCACTGGAACATACCACAGGCGAAATCATGTCGCAACTCCGGCAATCGGACTTCGACCCGGCTCTGTCGGAAAAACTCGAAAGCCTGTTGCAAACCGCCGATTTGGTGAAATTTGCCAAGGCACAGCCCCCCGCCGATTTTCACGAGCGGGCCATGCTCTATGTCGAGGAGTTTATTTTGGAAACTAAACCGGTCGTCATTCCGGCAGCCATAACCGAACCGAAAAATGCTCAGTAACCTCACCTTCCTGCATCCCTGGTTTTTCCTGCTGCTGCTGCTGTTGCCGGTGGTGGCATGGTACCGCTATTCCAGGCGCGGGCGCTACCGGGTGCCATTGAACATGCCGACGCTGGAAGCTGCCAGGGAAATGAAGTCGTGGCGGGGGCAGGCCCGCAACCTGCTGCCGTTGCTGCGGGCGCTGGCATTTACGGCCCTTGTGATTGCGCTCGCCCGCCCCCAACTGACCCTGAAAGAGGAGGTGATAAAAGCCGAGGGCATTGACATTTTCCTCGTCATTGACCTGTCGAGCAGCATGTTGGCGCAGGATTTCAAGCCCGACCGGCTGGAGGTATGCAAGCGGGTCGCAGCGGAGTTCGTGGCCAAACGCAAATACGACCGCATCGGGCTGGCCGTATTTGCCGGCGAGGCCTTCACCCAGTGCCCACTGACTACCGACCAAAGGATGCTGACGGATTTCATCAACGGCCTGCGCTGCGGCATCCTCGAAGACGGAACGGCCATCGGCATGGGCCTGGCCACCGCCGTCAACCGCATCAAAGACAGCGAGGCCAAGAGCAAGGTCATCATCCTGCTGACCGATGGGGTGAACAATGCCGGATACGTCAGGCCATTGACCGCCGCCGAAATCGCACGGCAGTTCGGCATCCGGGTCTATACCATCGGGGTAGGGCGGGAAGGCGAGGCATTATCGCCCATCAGTCGCCGCAGCGACGGGCGCTACGTGTTCGGGCTTGCCCGCGTGGAGATTGACGAGGAACTGCTCGTGCAGATAGCCGACCTCACCGGCGGGCGCTATTTCCGGGCCACGAACAACCGCAGCCTGGAGGAAGTCTATGTAGAAATTGACCGTTTGGAAAAAACGGTAATAGAGGTGACGAGCGTGAAACGGTACAGTGAGGAATTTTACCGCTTCGTCTGGGCGGCAGTGCTGCTGCTGGTGGCAGAATTGGTGCTGCGATATGGTTTGTTGCGGGAGTTGGGCTGAGCGGTTGATCGTGCTTAATTTCGCATCTTTATCCAGATTTCCCAAATTGGGAAAAGGGTAAAATGCTTGAATGCAGATAAATATTGGCTCTATTTTGACTGGTTCACGATGGTGAAACATTTCATACCTTGCCGGCCCTTTATCGTTGTGCCCCAGGATGGGGCAGTAATAAATCCATCATACTGCAAACTGTCATCATGCACAAAACTTGAGGGTGCGAAGTAAATCAACATGAAATATTCCATTCTATTTTTCCTGGTTGCTGCCATCAACTGTCGGGCACAAACGCAAGAAACGACGACGCAAACTGCTGTTGTTACCGTGCCCCAGGAGGAGGTTGGTTTGAAAGACATCCACTGGCAACTGCGCGAGGCCATCAAGATGCAATTGCCAGCCACGCATACCGACGAACGCAACGGTCAGTTTTTCAAGAAAAACTATTCCATCAGCTACCAATGGTCGGACGAACTGAAGACCTTCGTAATCGAATTGCCCGAAAAGCGCCTCGACCCGGAAACGGAACAGGTCGTTTCGGGCAGCAAGTATTTCATCCCTTTCCATGCGGTGGAAACAAGTGGCGTGCGGCTTGTTTTTTCGGAGGATGAAACACGGATGGGCATATCCATTCCAGCCAAAGAAGGCACAACGTTCGTTTACCACCCCTTTGGCAACGAACCGGACGAGCAGCAAAGCACCGTGCTGATCGGCTGGTACGACCGGGTGCAGGAGCGCACGCTGGGGCGATTGCTGGAAATGTTCCGGCAGTTTTTCGCCAAAATGGAAGCGGAGCAAAAGGCGCACGGCGAATGAACATACTGTGAACAGCCTTGCATTTCAGGAAAGTCATCAAAAAAAATACAATTTCGTCAAACTACGCAACCGCTGCCCGGTTGTGTTTTCTTTTGCAAATAATTTGAAAAATACGCTATCCCGGCTTTGGCCGTTACAATGAACGCGACATGAAAAAATTATCCTTCCTCCTCCTCACCCTTTCCCTCCTGTGGAATTGCAGCACACCCAAACAGTACAGCGCCATCATCCTGCCGGAGACGGAGTACCGCCAACTGGATACCCTCGTCATCTCGGCACCACGCCCCGGTGGCTCGGAAACGGAACCCCTCGGCCCCGAATCCTACTCCCTGCCCCGCTACAACCCTAGCCCCAAACGGGAGCACGACCTGCTGCACACGAAGCTCGACCTGCGTTTCAATTGGGAAAAAGAACAGGTGCTCGGCAAAGCCACCCTCACCCTCAAACCCTATTTCTACCCAACGGACAGGGTACTGCTCGATGCCAAGGGCTTCGATTTTCACAAAGTGACTTTCGAGGGCAGCAACGAACCCCTGAAATACGACTACGATGGCGACCACATCACCATCCACCTCGGCAGGAAATACACCCGAAAAGAACAGTACAAACTCTACATCGAATACACCGCCACGCCTTCCGAATCGGGAGGAAGCGCTGCCATTACTTCCAACAAGGGCTTGTTTTTCATCAATCCACGCGGCGAAGATGCCTCCAAGCCGCAGCAAATCTGGACACAAGGCGAGACCGAAAACAACTCCCGTTGGTTCCCCACCATAGACAAGCCCAACGAAAGGGCCACCAACGAAATTTACGTGACGGTGGAAGATCGTTTCAAAACGCTCTCCAACGGTGTGCTCGTTTCATCGAAAAAAAACAATGACGGCACGCGCACCGACCACTGGAAAATGGACCTGCCCCATGCTCCCTACCTCGTTATGTTGGCCATCGGCGAATACGCCATCGTCAGCGATACCTGGAACGGTATCCCGGTGGACTATTATGTGGAGCCTAAGTTTGAAAAATATGCCCGCAACATCTTTCCGCACACGCCCGAAATGCTCCAGTTTTTTTCGGATAAAACAGGCGTGCCTTATCCCTGGCAGAAATATGCCCAAGTAGTAGTAAGGGATTATGTGTCGGGAGCCATGGAAAACACCACTGCCGTTATTTTCGGGGAATTCATGAACGGCACGGACAGGGAACTGGTGGACAACCTCCGCAACGAGACCATCGTGGCACACGAAATGTTCCACCACTGGTTCGGCGACTACGTGACCTGTGAAAGCTGGGCCAACCTGACCCTCAACGAGGGCTTCGCCAATTACAGCGAGTACCTCTGGCTGGAACACAAATACGGACGCGAGGAGGCCGACCTCCACCGCCTGCAGGAGCAAAGCGGATACCTGCAATCGGCGGCGCAGGGCATCCGGCCCATCATCCACTTCGGCTATGAGGACAAAGAGGACATGTTCGATGCGCACAGCTACAACAAAGGTGGCCTCGTGCTGCACATGCTCCGCTATTACGTCGGCGACGAGGCTTTTTTTGCTGCAATCGAAAAGTACCTTAAAGACAACGCCTTTTCCGATGTGGAAGGCCACGAACTTCGCCTTGCTTTTGAAGACGTGACCGGCGAGGATTTCAACTGGTTCTTCAACCAGTGGTTTTACCGGGAAGGACACCCGCAACTGACCGTTGAATACGACTACGACGAGGCGACCCGCCA
>JRYF01002932.1_pt1 | contig 11899 bp, 10 predicted proteins | sample 235331 | NCBI WGS metagenome assembly JRYF01 (sample SAMN03074217, study PRJNA261475) | activated sludge metagenome | biome: Wastewater Treatment Plant; feature: Wastewater; material: Activated sludge; isolation source: activated biomass of a wastewater treatment plant treating hydrocarbon... ... | reverse complement strand
CTTGGCGCGCAGGTTCTCCAGCGTCGGGATCAGCGCGTCGAGGTCGTGGCCGTCGATCGGGCCGACGTAGTTGAAGCCGAACTCCTCGAAGATCGTGCCCGGCACCACCATGCCCTTGGCGTGCTCCTCGAAGCGGCGCGCCAGCTCGAACAGCGGCGGCGCGGCGCGCAGCACGCCCTTCACCCCCTCGCGCGCGGCGGCGTAGAACTGGCCGCTCATCAGCCGCGCGAGGTACTTGTTCAGCGCCCCGACCGGCGGGCTGATCGACATGTCGTTGTCGTTCAGGATCACCAGCAGGTCGGCCTTGACGCCGGCGTGGTCGATGCCGGCGTTGTTCAGCGCCTCGAAGGCCATGCCGGCGCTCATCGCGCCGTCGCCGATCACCGCCACCGCGTGGCGCTCCTCGCCCTTGAGCTTGGCCGCCAGCGCCATGCCGAGCGCGGCGCTGATGCTGGTCGAGCTGTGCGCGGTGCCGAAGGTGTCGTACTCGCTCTCGTCGCGGCGCGGGAAGCCCGACAGGCCGCCGAGCTGGCGCAGCGTGTGCATGCGCTCGCGGCGGCCGGTCAGGATCTTGTGCGGATAGGTCTGGTGGCCGACGTCCCACACCAGACGGTCGTGCGGCGTGTTGAAGACGTAATGCAGCGCGATCGTCAGCTCGACCGTGCCGAGGTTGCTCGACAGGTGGCCGCCGGTCTGGCTCACGCTTTGCAGCAGGAACTCGCGCAGCTGGGCCGCCAGCGCCGGCAGTTCGGCGCGGTTCATGCGGCGCAGGTCGGCCGGGGCGGCGATGCGCTGCAGCAGGGGGAACGGCGGGGAGGGCTTCATCGGGCTTTCGGCTGTCTCGGCTGTCTCGGCGGCGTAAGCGGTCTCAGCTGTCGCGGTCGACCACCTTGTCGGCCAGCATCGCGAGCCGCGCCGGCTGCGCCAGCGTGCTGCGCGCCAGTGCCGCGTGGGCCTGCGCACGCAGCGCGCGCGCGCGCTGGCGGGCCGTCTCCAGGCCGAGCACGGACACGTAGGTGGGTTTGCCGGCGTCGGCGTCCTTGCCGGCGGTCTTGCCGAGGGTCTCGGAGGGCTGGGTCGCGTCCAGGATGTCGTCGACGACCTGGAACGCGAGCCCGATCGCGGCACCGTAGTCGGCCAGCGCCTGCAGGTCGGCCGGCGCGGGTTCGCCGCAGGCCGCACCCATCAGCACGCTGGCCTGCAGCAAGGCCCCGGTCTTGCGGCGGTGCATGTCGCACAGCGCCACCTCGTCCAGTGGCTTGCCGGTCGCCGCGAGGTCGATCGCCTGCCCGCCGGCCATGCCGGCGTGGCCGGCGGCACGCGCCAGCAGGCCGCACAGCCGCGCCTGCAGCGCCAGCGGCATGCCGACATCGTCGTCGGGCGTCAGCACCTCGAAGGCCAGGGCCTGCATGGCGTCGCCGGCGAGCATCGCCTGCGCCTGCCCGAAGCGCACGTGCACGGTCGGCTTGCCGCGTCGCAGGACGTCGTTGTCCATGCAGGGCATGTCGTCGTGGATCAGCGAATAGGCGTGGATCAGCTCGACCGCGACCGCCGCGCGCAGCGCCGCGCCGGGGTGGCCATCGACCGCCTCGCAGGCGGCGCGCACCAGCAGCGGGCGCAGCCGCTTGCCGCCGTCGAGCACGCCGTAGCGCATCGCCTCGCCGAGCCCGGCCGGGGCGTCGGCCGGCACCCAGCGCGCCAGCGCCGCCTCGACCTCGGCCAGCGCGACGTGCGCCCAGGGCTCGAAGCCGCCGTCCTTCATCGGCCGGCCCCGGCGTCGAACGGCGCCAGCTGGTCGCCCTCGAGCACCCGCACCTGTTGCTCCACGGCCTGCAGCCGCGCGCGGCACAAGGCCAGCAACTCGGCGCCGCGCCGGTAGCTCTCGAGCAGCCGGTCGAGCGGCAACTGCCCGCTCTCCATCGCCTGCACCAGGCGGTCCAGTTCGGCCAGCGCCTGCTCGTAGCTCGGCTCGGGCTCGGCAGACGGGGCTGCAGGGGTGGCGGACGACTTGGCCATTTCGCAAAGTGAGACGGTGGGGATTCTAGTCCGACCCCCACCGGCTGCCGCCGCACGCGCACAACGCGGTCGGACGCGCGACACCCCCGGTTGGTACAATCCGCCGCCCCGTCCGACAGCCTGCCGGCTCGGGCCTGGCGCGAGCGCCCTGCCGCGGAACCCATGGTCCGCCGCGGGGTCATGCGTCTGGCCGCCTGCCTGGCCGCCGGACGGGGTCATGCCCTGCCGCGGGGCCACCGGCGGGGCGGGTTGACACCTTCGCGGGAGGATCCTCTCGGATCATGTCGGACCTGAGCATCAGTCTCGAAGCTCTCGACCGCAGCGCCAGCCAGCTGCCGGTCAGCACCTACTTCGACGAGGCGCTGTTCCGCGAGGAACAGCGGCTCATCTTCGATGCCTCGCCGCGCTACGTCGGGCACGAACTGGCCGTGCCCGAGGTCGGCGACTACCATGTGCTGGACCACGAGGGCGGCGGCCGCGTGCTGCTGCGCAACCCGGGCGGCGTCGACCTGGTGTCCAACGTCTGCCGGCACCGGCAGGCGGTGATGCTCGAGGGCCGGGGCCGCACCGGCGGCCAGGTCGTGTGCCCGCTGCACCGCTGGACCTACGGCCTGGACGGCCGCCTGGTCGGCGCGCCGCACTTCGCCCAGGATCCCTGCCTGAACCTGAAGCGCTGGCCGCTGCAGCGCTGGAACGGTCTGCTGTTCGAGGCCGGCCGGCGCGACGTCGCCGCCGACCTGGCGCAGCTCGGGCCGGCGCGCGAGCTGAGCTTCGACGGCTACGTGTTCGACCGCGCGATCGTGCACGACTGTGCCTACAACTGGAAGACCTTCATCGAGGTCTATCTGGAGGACTACCACGTCGGCCCCTTCCACCCGGGGCTGGGCCGCTTCGTCACCTGCGACGACCTGCGCTGGGAGTTCGGCGGCATGCACTCGGTGCAGACGGTCGGCGTGCACCAGGCGCTGCAGCGCCCGGGCTCGCCGGTCTACCAGCGCTTCCACGACGCACTGCGCGCCTACCAGGGCGACGCGCTGCCGGCGCACGGCGCGATCTGGCTGACCTACTTTCCGACCGTGATGGTCGAGTGGTACCCGCAGGTGCTCACCGTCTCGACGCTGCACCCGGTGTCGCCGCAGCGCACGCTCAACATCGTCGAATTCTTCTACCCGGAGGAGGTCGCCCTGTTCGAGCGCGAGCTGGTCGACGCGCAACAGGCGGCCTACATGGAGACCTGCGCCGAGGACGACGAGATCGCGCTGCGCATGGACGCCGGCCGCCGCGCGCTGATGCAGCGCGGCGACGACGAGGCCGGCCCCTACCAGAGCCCGATGGAAGACGGCATGCAGCACTTCCACGAGTGGTACCGGCGGGTCATGCGCAGCGCGGTCGGCAGCGCGCCGGCGATGCGGTGAGTCCGCGGCGCCCCGCGCGCGGGGCCTTCCGTTGAGCCCGCGCGCCGCACCATGGCTGATGCTGGGGTCGGCCTTCGGCTTCGCGACGATGGGCGTGTGCATCAAGCTCGCCGGCGCGATGTACAGCACCGGCGAACTGGTGATGTACCGCAGCCTGGTCGGCGTGCTGTTTATCGTCGTGCTGGTGCGCTGGCGCGGCGGCAGCCTGCGCACGCCGGTGGCGGGCGCCCATGTCTGGCGCAGCGTGACCGGTGTCAGCTCGCTGGCACTGTGGTTCTACGCCATCGGCGGCCTGCCGCTGGCCACCGCGATGACGCTGAACTACATGTCCTCGGTCTGGATGGCGCTGTTCCTGATCGGCGGCAGCGTGCTCGCCGGCAGCGAGCGCGTCGACGGCCGGCTGGTGGCGGCGGTCATGGTCGGCTTCGTCGGCGTCGCGCTGGTGCTGCGGCCGACGATCGAGCAGCAGCAGCTCTGGCACGGGCTCGCGGGGCTGGCGTCGGGCATGATCGCCGCGCTCGCCTACCTGCAGGTGATGACGCTCGGCCGCGCCGGCGAGCCCGACTACCGCATCGTCTTCTACTTCTCGCTCGCCGGGGTGGTGGTCGGCTTCGCGCTGGCGCTGGCGGCCGGCCTGAACGGGCACACGCCGGTCGGCGCGCTGCTGCTGCTGGCGATCGGCGTGCTCGCCACGGCGGCGCAGCTGATGATGACGCGCGCCTATGCGATCGGGCGCCCGCTGGCCAATGCGGCGCTGAACTACACCGGCATCGCCTTCGCGTTCGCCTGGGGCGCACTGGTGTTCGGCGATCCGATCACGCTGATGGCGGTCGCCGGCGTGGCGCTGATCGTCGCCGCCGGGATCGCGGCCAACGGCCTGCGCGCGAGGCTGGCGCCGGCGGGCCGCAAGGGCTGATGGCCAACCTCTGGCGGCACGCGGGCGTGCCGGGAAGGGCCCGTGCCGAACGGTGCTTCCGGCGCCGGCCGGCGCGGCGTAGCATGGAACCATGAGCATCCACCGCACCCTGATCGACGCCCAGACCCTGCGCAGCCGGCTCGCGGCCGGCGAACCGACGGTGGTGCTGGACTGCCGTTTCGACCTCGCGCGGCCCGACGCCGGGCCGGCCGCGTACGCCGAGGGCCGCATCCCGGGTGCGCGCCACGCCCACCTCGACCGCGACCTGTCGGGTGCGCGCAACGGGCGCAACGGCCGCCACCCCTTGCCCGAGCGCGAGGCGTTCGCCGCCTGCGCCGCCGGCTGGGGCGTGGCCCCGGGTGTGCAGGTCGTCGCCTACGACGCCCAGGCCGGCGTCTACGCCGCCCGCGCCTGGTGGCTGCTGCGCTGGCTGGGCCACGACGCGGTGGCGGTGCTGGACGGCGGCTGGCAGGCCTGGCTGGCCGCCGGCGGGGAGGTCGAGACCGGCCCGCCGCCGGTGCCGGCACCGGCAGCACCGTACCCTGCGGCCGCGGCCGCTACGATGCCCACCGTCGATGCCGACACGCTGCTGCGCATGCTCGGCCGCCTGCGCGTGCTCGACGCCCGCTCGGCGGCGCGCTTCCGCGGCGAGGTCGAGCCGCTGGACCCGGTGGCCGGCCACATCCCGGGCGCGACGCTGCGCTGCTTCAGCGACAACCTGCAGGCCGACGGCCGCTTCAAGCCGGCCGAGCGCCTGCGCGCCGAGTTCGACCGCCTGGGCACGCCGCCGGCCGAAGTGGTGCACTCGTGCGGCTCCGGCGTCACCGCCTGCCACAACCTGCTGGCGATGGCGCACGCCGGGCTGGACGGGTCGGTGCTCTACCCGGGCTCGTGGAGCGAGTGGTGCGCCGACCCCGCGCGGCCGGTGGCGGTCGGTTGACCGAAGTCAAGCAGTGCGGCGGCCAGTGCGCGACACTTCATCCCGGGGCTGGTGCCGCGTCCGGCGCCACGACTGACAGGAGAGACGATCATGTACACGCGCATCCTCGTGCCGACCGACGGCTCCGAGATCACCGCCAAGGCGGTCAAGACCGCGGTCGCGCTGGCCAAGCTGTGCGGCGCCGAGTTGCACGCGATCGCGGTCAAGGAGCCGTTCCCGTACAGCGCCATCTCCGAGATGCAGCCGGTGCCGCCGCAGGAGTTCTACGACGCCCAGGAGCGCGTCGCGGCCGGGCACGCGAAGACGGTGGCCAACGCCGCGCAGGCGGCCGGCGTGCGCTGCGAGACGGCGACCGTCGAGGCGCTGCACCCCTGGGAGGCGATCGTCGACTACGCGACCGAGAAGCAGTGCGACCTGATCGTGATGGCCTCGCACGGCCGGCGCGGCGTGCAGGCGCTGCTGCTCGGCAGCGAGACGCAGAAGGTGCTGACGCACGGCAAGCTGCCGGTGCTGGTGGTGCGCTGAGGGGCAGGGCGCCGGCATGGCGCCGGCACGCCCCGGCCATGCACCGGCTCAGGCCACGCCGTGCTGCGTGAACCACGCGCGGCAGCGTGCCCAGCCGTCCTCGGCGGCCTCCCTGCGGTAGCTGGGCCGGTAGTCGGCGTGGAAGGCGTGCGGCGCGTCCGGATAGACGTGGAACGTGGAGGCCCGGGCCGCCCGGCTGCCCGCCATCAGCGCGCGACGCTTGGCCTCCACCGTGTCCAGCGGAATCCCCGTGTCCTGGCCGCCGTACAGGCCCAGCACCGGCGCCTTCAGCTGGCCGGCGAGGTCGACCGGGTGGCGCGGCTGCAGCGGGTTGGCCTGCCCGACGAGGCGGCCGTACCAGGCCACGCCGGCCTTCAGCGCCGGGCTGTGCGCCGCGTACAGCCAGGTGATGCGGCCGCCCCAGCAGAAGCCGGTGACGCCGACCCGGCTGGCGTCGGCGCCCTCGCTGCGGGCCCAGGCCACGCAGGCGTCGAGGTCCGTCATCACCTGCTCGTCGGGCACCTTGGAGACCACCTCGGCGATCAGGCGCGCGACCTCGCCGTAGCGCGTCGGGTCGCCCTGGCGTTCGAACAGCTCGGGCGCGATCGCGAAGTAGCCCTGCTTGGCGAAGCGGCGCGCGATGTCGGCGATGTGCTCGTGCACGCCGAAGATCTCGCTGACGACGAGGATCACCGGTGCGTTGGCCTGCCCGGCCGGCGCCGCCCGGTAGGCCGGCATGCGGAAGCTGCCGACCGGGATCGTGACCTCGCCCGTGACCAGGCCGGCGTTGTCGGTCAGGATCATGGTCTGCGCGGCCACCGGCAGTACCGCGGCGGCGAAGCCGCTGCCGACCGAGGTGCGCACGAAGTCGCGCCGCGAGAAGCTGCGCGACGGGGCGAGGCTGTCGAGGTCCTGCTCGAGCATGGCGGTCTCCGGGGTGTCGAACCAGACGGCCGACTCTAGCAAGCGTCACCGGGCGCGGCCGGCAGCGCGCCCAAGCCCGACCGGCGCGGGCGGGCACAATGGCTGCCATGCCGGACTCGCTGCCCCCGCTGACCGCCCCGCTGGCCGCCATCGACATGGGATCGAACAGCTTCCGGCTCGAGATCGGCCGGCTGCAGCGCGGGCGCTACCGGCGCATCGACTACCTGAAGGAGATGGTGCGGCTGGGCGGCGGGCTGGACGCCGACGGCATGCTGACCGACGCCGCGGCCGAGCGCGGGCTGGCCTGTCTGCGCTACTTCGCGCACCGGCTGCGCGGCTTCGGGCCGGGGCAGGTGCGCGCGGTGGCGACGCAGACGCTGCGCGAGGCGAAGAACCGCAATGCCTTCCTCGGGCGCGCGCAGGAGGCGCTGGGCTACCCGATCGAGGTCATCTCCGGCCGCGAGGAGGCGCGCCTGATCTACGCCGGCGTGGCGCACCTGCAGCCCGGCGACGAGCCGCGGCTGGTGGTCGACATCGGCGGCCGCTCGACCGAGATGATCCTCGGCGCCGGCCGCGTGCCCGGGGTCGCGGAGTCGTTCCAGACCGGCTGCGTCAGCCTGTCGATGCGCTTCTTCCCCGAGGGCCGCATCAGCGCCGACGCCTTCCGCGACGCCCAGGTCGCCGCCGGCGCCGAGCTCGAGGAGGGCCTGCACGCGTTCTCGCCCGACCGCTGGCGCAGCGCGCTCGGGTCGTCGGGCACCGTCAGCGCGGTGTCGCAGATGCTCGCGCTGGCCGGCGTCACCGACGGCCGCGTCACCCCCGAGGGCCTGCGCTGGGCGATCGCGCGCTGCATCGAGGCCGGCCACGTCGACGCGCTGATCTTCCCCGGCGTCAAGGCCGAGCGGCGCGCGGTGCTGCCCGGCGGGCTGGCGATCCTGTACACGCTGGCGGCCAACTTCGGCATCCGCGAGCTGCGGCCCGCCAAGGGCGCGCTGCGCCAGGGGGTCATCATCGACCTGCACGAGCGGCTCGAGGCCTTGCAGCGCGCGCGGCCGGGCGACATGCGCGACCGCACCGTGGCCGAGCTGCAGCGGCGTTTCGGCGTCGACACCGACCAGGCGGCGCGGGTGCGCGGCATCGCGCAGGCGCTGTTCGAGCAGGCCTGCCCGGAGGCCGACATCGACGCCCGGCGCGAGCTCGGCTGGGCCTGCGACCTGCACGAGATCGGGCTCATGGTCTCGCACCACGACCACCACCGCCACAGCGCCTACGTGATGAACCACGTCGACGCGCCCGGCTTCTCGCAGAGCCAGCAGCGCAGCATCGGCGAGCTGGTGCTCGGGCAGCGCGGCGGGCTGCGCAAGATCGAACCCGCGCTCGCCGACCCGACCTTCGCGTGGCAGGTGCTGTGCCTGCGGCTGGCGGTCATCAAGTGCCATGCCCGCGGGCCGGTCGACCGGCGCGCGCTGACGCTGGAGGCGCGCGGCAGGCAGGCGCACCTGGGCTTCGCCGACCACTGGGCGGCGTCGCGCCCGCGCACGGTGTTCCTGCTGCGCGAGGAGGCCGAGGCCTGGGCCCGCAACGGGTCGCTGCGGCTGCTGCTGCCGCAGACCGAAGCCGCCGCCGCATGACGGCGACGGCGCGCCGCCGCCGGATGGGCGCGAATCAGGGCCGGCCGCAGGCGGCCGGGGCTACAGCAGATCCGGCGCCAGCGCCGCGTGCAGAACGACCTGCAGGCTGTCGTCGCGCTCGCGCGCGCGCAGCCACAGCAGGGCGCCCTTGCGCAGCGACCAGCCCATCGGCTCGCCGCTGAGCAGGTAGCCGGCGGTCATGCCGAGCGTCGGCTGGTGGCCGACCACCAGCACCGCCTCGCGCGCGTCGGGCCAGCGCACGGCGGCCAGCAGGCCCTCGACCGTGCCGTCCGGCGCCAGCGCGGCCACGGTCTTGAAGCGCCGGTCCAGCGCCTGCGCGGTCTGCTGGGCGCGCCGCGCCGGGCTCGCCAGCACGCGCGTGCCGGCGGTCAGGTGACGGTTCAGCCAGCCGGCCATGCGCTGCGCCTGGCGCTCGCCCTTGGGGGTCAGCGCGCGCGCCAGGTCGTCGGTCACCTCGCCGCCTTCGCGCAGCTCGAAGGCCTCGGCGTGCCGCCACAGGATCAGGTCCATCTTCGCCGCCATCGCCGGCCTGGCCTCGCGGTGCGTGTGCCGGCGGCCTCAGCGCGCCGCGCCGGCGAAGCGCGCCATCAGCGCCTGCTGCGCGCTGACGCCCTCGGCGGCGACACGCTCGTAGCGGCCGTCGGGCTGCAGCAGCCAGGCGTCGCGCTGATCCTTCAGGTAGGGCACCAGGCACTCGTCGACCACGCGCTGGCGCAGCACGGCGTCGCGCACCGGCCAGGCGACCTCGATGCGGCCGAACATGTTGCGGCTCATCCAGTCGGCGCTGCCGAGGTAGAGCGCCTCGTCGTCGTCGCCGTCGCCCCAGCGGAAGTAGAAGATGCGGCTGTGCTCGAGGAAGCGGCCGATCACCGAGCGCACGCGGATGTTGTCGGTCTCGCCGGGCACGCCGGGGGCCAGCATGCAGGCGCCGCGCACGACGAGGTCGATCGACGCCCCGGCGCGGCCGGCGTCGACCAGGGCCTGGATCAGCGGCGGGTCGGTCAGCGCATTGAGCTTGGCGACGATGCGCGCGCTGCGGCCTTCGCGCGCCGCCGCGGCGACCTGCTCGATGAAACCCAGCATGCGCTTGTGGAGCGAGAACGGCGCCGCCACCAGCTGCTGCGCGCGGCGCAGCCGCGTCTGGCTGGCGATCTGGTGGAAGACGCCGTCGGCGTCGGCCGTCAGCGCCGGGTCGGCCGTCAGGAACCCGATGTCGGTGTAAAGGCGCGCGGTGCGCGGGTTGTAGTTCCCGGTCGACAGGTGGGCGTAGCGGCGCAGCCGGCTGCCTTCGCGGCGCGTGACCAGCAGCAGCTTGGCGTGCGTCTTCAGCCCGACGACGCCATAGACCACCTGTGCGCCGACCGCCTCCAGCCGCTCGGCCCAGTTGATGTTGGCTTCCTCGTCGAAGCGCGCCTTCAGCTCGACGACGCACATCACCTCCTTGCCGCGCCGCGCGGCGTCGATCAGCAGGTCCATCAGCACCGACTGCGCGCCGGTGCGGTAGATGGTCTGCTTGATCGCCAGCACGTCCGGGTCCTGCACCGCCTCGCGCAGGAACTGCACCACCGGGTCGAAGCTCTCGAACGGGTGGTGCAGCAGGATGTCGCCGCGCCGCAGGCGCTCGAACACCGAGCTGCCGCGCGGCAGCGCGCGCTCGGGCCAGGCCGGCTCGTAGGGCGGGAAACGCAGCCGGTCGGCGTCGGCCTGGTCGATCAGCTGGTTCAGCCGCACCAGATTGACCGGGCCGTCGACCAGGTACAGCGCGTTGTCGGGCAGCCCGAACTGCTCGAGCAGGAAGCGGTACAGCTCGGGCGGGCAGGTGGCCACCACCTCGAGCCGGATCGCCTGCCCGAAGTGGCGCGTCGTCAGCCCGCTGCGCAGCGCGTGGCGCAGGTTCTTGACGTCGGCCTCCTCGACCTCGAGGTCGGAGTCGCGCGTGACGCGGAACTGCGAGAAGTACTCGACCGTGCGCCCCGGGAACAGCTCGCCCAGGTGGGCCCGGATGACGCTGGTCAGCAGCACGAAGCCCTGCTGCCCGGGGCAGGTCTCGGCCGGCAGCCGGATCACGCGCGGCAGCACGCGCGGCACCTTGACGATCGCGATCGCGCCCTCGCGGCCGAAGGCGTCGCGCCCGGTCAGCTTGGCGATGAAGTTGAGCGACTTGTTGGCGACCTGCGGGAAGGGGTGCGACGGGTCGAGCCCGACCGGCACCAGCAGCGGCCGCACCTGGTCCTCGAAGAAGCGGCGCACCCAGGCGCGCTGGGCGTCGTTGCGCTGCTCGTGGTTGATGATCGCGATGCCCTCGGCCTGCAGCGCCGGCATCACGCGCGTGTTGAACAGCGCGTACTGGTCGCCGATCAGCTCGTGCGCGGCGGCGGCCAGCGCCTCGAGGTCGGCCGCGGTGGCGGTCGTCCCGGCGCGCGCGGCCTCCAGGTAGTCGGCGTAGCGGACTTCGAAGAACTCGTCCAGGTTGGACGATACGATCGTGATGTAGCGCAGCCGCTCGAGCAGCGGCACATCGTCGCGGTCGGCCTGGGCCAGTACGCGGCGGTTGAATTCGAGGATCGAGCGTTCGCGGTTGAGCAAGCGCGGCGGCGACGATACCGGTACCGGGTCGGACATCCGCACAAGTTTACGCAGGGCGTGCGACGCCAGCATGACAGCGGCGCCGCGGCCACCATGGGCACCACGGCACAGAAGGGGCAACCGGCATGGACAGGCAATCTTGGACCCCGCGCGGGCACGACCTCGGTGGCGGCTTCACGGTGCGCCGCGCGCTGCCGGCGGCGGCCTGCCGCAGCATCGGGCCGTTCGTCTTCTTCGACCACTTCGGCCCGGTCGAGGCCGGCCCCGACGCCAACCACGACGTGCGCCCGCACCCGCACATCGGGCTGGCGACCGTGACCTACCTCTACGAAGGCGCGATGCTGCACCGCGACTCGACCGGCGCCGTGCAGCGCATCGAGCCGGGTGCGATCAACTGGATGACCGCCGGCCGCGGCGTGGTGCACTCCGAGCGCACGCCGGACGATCTGCGCGGCCGCAGCCGGCGCAGCCACGGCCTGCAGCTGTGGGTCGGGCTGCCGGAGGCCGACGAGGAGGCGCCACCGTCGTTCACCCACACGCCGGCCGACGCGATCCCGGCGCTGGAGGCGGGTGGCGCGCAGCTGCGCGTGCTGCTCGGCGAGGCCTTCGGCGTGCGCTCGCCGGTGGCCACCGCGTCGCCGACGCTGTTCGTCGACGCCCGGCTGGCGGCCGGCGACGCCTTCCCGCTGCCGCTCGCCGACGAGCGCGCGGTCTACGGCGTCGACGCCCCGTTCACCCTCGACGGCGAGACGGTGCCGCCGTTCACCATGGTGCGGCTGGCGCCGGGCGAGCAGCCGCTGCTGGCGGCCGCGGGCGATGCGCGGGTGGCGCTGGTCGGCGGCACGCCGCTGGGCGCACGCCACATCTGGTGGAACTTCGTCGCCAGCCGCAAGGCGCGCATCGTGCAGGCCGCCGACGACTGGGC
>JRYF01006182.1_pt1 | contig 11935 bp, 12 predicted proteins | sample 235331 | NCBI WGS metagenome assembly JRYF01 (sample SAMN03074217, study PRJNA261475) | activated sludge metagenome | biome: Wastewater Treatment Plant; feature: Wastewater; material: Activated sludge; isolation source: activated biomass of a wastewater treatment plant treating hydrocarbon... ... | reverse complement strand
GGCAGCCAGAAGTGGAACGGGAACTGCGCGCTCTTGGTGAACGCGCCGACGAAGATCAGGATCAGCGCCGCCGGCACGCGCGGGTCGTCGAGCCAGGCGTCCTGGCCGGCCATCAGCTCCCAGATCGAGTAGCTGCCGCCGATCTCGGCGAGCAGGATCAGCCCGGCCAGCAGCACCAGGCCGCCGCCGCCGGTGATGAACAGCGCCTGCTGCGCCGAGCGGCGGCTCGACTCGTCCTCGTGCTTGTAGCCGACCAGCAGGAACGAGGTCAGGCTGGTCAGCTCCCAGAAGACGAACAGCGCGATCAGGTTGTCGGCGGTGACGCAGCCGAGCATCGCGAACATGAAGGCGAGCAGCAGCACGAACAGCCGCGCGCGATACCGGTCGCCGGCCATGTAGCCGGCCGCGTAGACGAACACGAAGCTGCCGATGCCGGTGATCAGCAGGATGAACTGCAGCGCCAGGCCGTCGATGTGCAGCGTCAGGTCGACGCCGAGCGACGGCGACCACGGCAGGCGCAGGAACCACTGCGGCGGGCCCTCGGTCAGGTAGGCGCCGGCGGCCAGCGCGAACAGCGCCAGCGGCAGCAGCGCCAGCAGGCCGAGCCGCGCCTGCTCGCCCTGCGAGTCGTCGGTCATGCGGCGGGCGCGGGCCTCGGTGCCGGCCAGTTCCGGGTGGGCCAGCAACAGCCGGCGCTGGTCGTCGGGCGCGGCGCTGCGCATCACCGCGGCCAGCGCGTCGGCGAGCGCGGCCCGCGATGCGAAGGGCCGCAGCCGCCAGGCCCGGCGCACGACCCAGGGCGAGCGCTCGACGGCCGAGCCCAGCGCAGCCACGAAGGCGTCCTCGCCGAGCCCGTTCAGGCCGGCCAGCGTCAGCGGCGGAGCGGGCGGCGCGTCGGGTCGGGCATCGCCGGCGGGATCTCCCGCAGCGTTGCCTCCGGTATCACGCACGGGTGCCGCCGAAGGGCCGGATGGACTGTCCATGGGCCACAGTCTGGAGCCGGCGCCCGTTGCTGTCCATCGCATAATTGAGTCGGCTCCGTACGTAAAAAGAGCATGCAGGATCTGGCCCGCAGCCCCTTGCACCCGCGCGCGCTGCGCTACCTCGCGGCGGTGGCGCAGCTCGGGTCGGTGCAGGCCGCGGCGCGTGAGGTGTCGATCTCGGCGTCCGCCGTCGACCGCCAGATCCTGCTGCTCGAGGAGAGCCTCGGGGTGCCGCTGTTCGAGCGCCAGCCGCGCGGCATGCGGCTGACGGCCGCCGGCGAGATGCTGCTGGCGATGTCTCAGCGCTGGCGCAGCGACCTCGCCCGCACCTTGTCGGACATCCTGCAGCTGCAGGGCGTCAACCAGGGCCAGCTGCGGCTGGCGGCGATGGACAGCCACGCCAACGGCCTGCTGCCCGACTTCGTGCTCGCGCTGGCCCGGGACCACCCGGGCATCACGCTGACGGTCGAGATCACGAGCCCGGACGACGCCGCCGAGCGGCTGCGCAGCGGCAAGGTCGAGCTGGCGGTGGCCTTCAACCTGCGGCCCCAGCGCGAGCTGAACCTGCTGTGGAGCGCCGAGCTGCCGCTGGGCTGCGCGATGGCGGCCGACCATCCGCTGGCGGGGCGGCCATCGGCCAGCCTGGAGGAGGTCGCCGCCTGGCCGCTGGTCGCGCAGAGCCGCGCGTTGGCAATCCGCCAGTACCTCGAGCGCCGCCACGCCTGGCTGCTGCAGGCCTCGCGCCCGGTGGTCGCGACCAACTCGCTGCAGATGCTCAAGTGCCTGCTCGGAAGCGGCGGCCACGTGGCCTTGACCTCCGAGCTCGACGTCGGTCCCGAGCTGCTCGAAGGCCGACTGGCCTTCGTGCCGTTGCGCGACGCCAGCGCGGCGCCGCAGACGGTCGCGGTGGCGACCGCCGCCAGCCGGCCGCTGCCGCGCATCGCGCGCATCGTCGGCGAGCGACTGGCCGAGCATGTGCAGGCCTACCTGGCGCGCATCCGGACGCGCCAGGGCGCGGGCGTGGCCGGCGCCTGACGCCGCCCCGCCGCGCGGCCCGGCGCGCGGCCGTTCAGGGCCGGCCGGCGAACCAGCGGCGGTGCGATTCGGCGTCGTCGGCGATCATGCGCGCGAACTCCCCGGCGCTGCCGCCGAGCACGAAGTTGTCGGCCGCCGCCAGCGCGGCCGCCATGCCGGACGCCTCCAGGGCCGTGGCCAGCGCGCGGTTCAGGCGGCCGACCCGTTCGGACGGCGTGGCACCCGGCGCGAAGACGCCGAAGGTCGACACGAGGTTGGCCTCGGCGAGCTCGAGTTCGGCCAGGGTCGGCGTGGCCGGCAGCGACGGCAGACGGGCCGGCCCGGTGACGGCCAGCGCCTTCAGCCGCCCTTCGCGCAGGTGGCGCAGCTGGGTCGGCGCGACGTTGGTCGACAGCAGCTCGAACTGGCCGCCGATGGCGTCCGCCAGCGGCTGCCCGCCGCCGGCGTAGGGCACGTGGACGACGCTGATGGCGGCGGCACGGGCCGCCCGTTCGAGCACCATGTGGCCGGTGGTGCCGACCCCCGAGCTGGCCCAGCGCAGCCTGCCGGCTTCGGCGCGCGCCCAGGCGATCGCCCCCGGCATGTCCTCGGCCGGCAGGGCCGGGGTCCCGGCGACCAGCACCGGGGTGCGCATCACGGCCATCACCGGCGCCAGGTCGCGCTGCGCGTCGTAGGGCACGCTGCCGAGCAGCGGTGCGAGCGTGAGCGGCGTGATGGCGGAGAAGGCGAGCACGCTGCCGTCGGCGGCCGCGCGCGCGACGGCGTCGATGGCCAGCGTGCCGCCGGCGCCGGGGCGATGCTCGAGCACCACCGGCACCGACAGCTCGCGCGCCAGCGCCTCGCCGAGCGCGCGTGCGACCTGGCTGCTGACGCCGCCGACCGGGTAGGCGACGATGAGGCGGATCTGGCGCGGCGGCCACTCGCTGCCGCTGCGCGCCCGGGCCGGCGGCCATGCGATCGCGGCGGCCAGGCCGCACAGCACCCGCCGGCGTGTCAGCGCAGCGGGCGATGCGATGGGGCTGCGGGAGGCTGCGGGCAGGGGCATGGCTTTGCCGGGGGGCGCGTGGTCAGCGCGCGGCGGCCATCATGCCGCGCCCGGCGCCTGGGTGACAGCCTGGCCGGTGCCGGCGACCGGGCCCGGGTTGCCGGCGTCGATGTCGGATGGCGGTTCGGCCTCGCGCCCGGCCTCCGCGGCCAGCGCCACCACCAGCTCGACGAAGGTCTTCAGCGCGCCCTGCAGGCGGTCGGCGCGGTACAGCAGCGTCAGCGGTGCCTGCAGGCGCACGCTGCGCGCCAGCGGCCGGTAGGCGATCGCCTCGCGGTGCACGTACTGCATCGACGCCGGCACCACCGACAGGCCGGCACCCGCGGCGACCAGGTTCAGGTTGCTCATCATCCGATCGACCTCGGCGACGACGCGCGGCACGGCCCCATGCGCGTGGCACAGCGCGAGCAGGTTGCCGTACAGGCCGGGCGCGCCGGGCCGGCGCACCAGGATCAGCGGCTCGCCGTGCAAGTCCTCCGGTGCGATGCGCGGCTGGCGTGCCAGCCGGTGGTCCTTGGGCAACGCGGCGACCACCGGCTCGCTCAGCAGCCGGCGCTGCACGACGCCTTCCGGGCGCGCCACCGGCACCCGCAGCAGCCCGCAGTGCAGGCGGCCGTCGGCGACCGCCTCGGTGATCTCGGCCGCGTTGCGTTCGCCGACCGTGCATTCGATGCCCGGGTGACGCTCGCGACAGGCACGCAGCGCACGCGGGGTGAAGACATGCGCGGCGGCCGAGCTGGTGAAGGCCATCTGCAGCTGCCCGTGGCTGCCCTTGGCAATCGTCTGCAGCCGGCGCTGGAAGGCATCGAACTCGGCCACCAGCCGGCGCGCGTCGACCTCGACCGCGCGCCCGGCGTCGGTCAGCGACACGCCCTTGGGGTGGCGGTCGAACAGGCGCAGCCCGACCTCGGCCTCCAGGGCGCGGATCTGCTGGCTCAGGGGCGGCTGCTGGATCGCCAGCAGCTGCGCCGCGGCGGTCATCTGGCCGGTGTCGACGACGGCCAGGAAGTAGCGGAGACGGCGGATGTCCATGCGCGGCAGACTTCGTTGCGCATCGTATCGCCATACGTTCACCGTATGGATACGGCGGTATCGAGATATTTGACATGCAGTCGTGCCCTGCCTAGCCTCGCGCCACACCCATCAACAAGGAGACAAGCATGAGCATCCGACGACGCGGCTGGCTGGCCGGGCTGGCCCTCACCTTCGCTGCCGGCATGGCCATCGCGGCCGAGCCGGTGCGCATCCTGTTCGTCGGCAACAGCTTCACCTACACCCGGCCGCCGGCGCTGCAGTACAACGTCGAGAACGTCACCGACCTGAACCTGCAGAACAGCATCGACCTGCCCGAGGGCGGCAACCCGGATCTGCCGCAGCCCTGGGGCGGGGTGGCGGGCATCTTCAAGGCGCTCGCCGACCAGGCCGGGCTGGCCTACGACGTGCGCCATTCGCTGCGCGGCGGCGCCACCTTGCGCGGCCATGTGCTGAACACCAACCCGGCCGGCTGGGACCTGCGCGCCAACATCATGTCGGACCGCTGGGACGTCGTCGTGCTGCAGGGCAACAGCACCGAGGCGATCGAACGTGCCGGCGGCTCCTTCGCCCAGTTCGACTTCTACGTGCGCACGCTGCAGCGCATCATCCAGGTCGGCGACGCGCACAGCTTCCGCGAGACGACCGCCTACGGCGGTACCAGCAATGCGCTGCGCAACATCCCGGCCAACCCGAACGCCGACCCGGCGACGACGATCTACCTGTACCAGACCTGGGCCCGGCCCGACCTGACCTACCCCGAGACCGGCCCTTACGCAGGCGAGCCGCTGGAGACCATGACCGAGGACCTGCGCACGGCCTATGCCCAGGCGGCGCTCAACGCCGGCGGCATCGCCGCCGTGGTGCCGGTCGGCGAGGCCTTCATGCGCGCGGTGCACGACGGCGTCGCGATGCGCAACCCCTACGAGCCCGAGCCGCGCAAGCTCGACCTGTGGTGGGAGGAGGACCAGTTCCACTCCAGCGTCTACGGCAGCTACCTCAGCGCGCTCGTGATGTTCGGTGCCGTCACCGGGGTCGACCCGGCGTCCTTCGGCGCCAACGAACGTGCGGCATCCGACCTCGGCATCGCCCAGCCCGACGCGCTGGCGCTGCAGCAGGTGGCCTCGGCGCAGTTGAAGGCCAGCGCCTACACGGTCGAACTCCGCCCCTGCCTGCGTTCGAATCCGCGCTCGCGTGCGGTGGCGGTGTGCAAGGCGCAGTGAAGACTGCTTGAGGAGGGATCTGCACGATGAACACGAACATGTCTGCCGCCGTGGTGACGCGGCCTGGTCGCCACGCGCCGTTCGCCTGGGTCGCGGCGACGGTCGTCGCGCTCGCCGGCCTCGCCGGCTGCGCGACCCTGAATCCAGCGCCGCCGGAAGCGGCGCCGACCAACGTCGCCTGCCCCGAGGGCGTGCCCGCGGGCGCCCGCTGCCTGCGCGGCCAGGACTCGGCGCAATCGCATTACCTGATCGTGATGCCGGCGCAGTGGAGCGGCGTGCTCGTCGTGCACGCGCACGGCGGGCCGACGCTGGGCACGCCGGTGCCGACGCGCGCTGACGAGGACATCAAGCGCTGGGAGATCACGGTGCGCGAAGGTCACGCCTGGGCGGGCTCGGTGTTCCGCCAGGGCGGGGTGGCGGTGCGCAGCGCGGCCGAGGACAGCGAGCGCGTGCGGCAGATTTTCGTCCAGCACGTGGCCAGGCCGCGCGTGACGCTGCTGCACGGTCAGTCCTGGGGGGCGATGGTCGCGGTCCGCGCGGCCGAGATGTACCCGCGCTCGTGGGACGGCGTGCTGCTGACGAGCGGCCTGCTGGCCGGCCGGGCGTCGTACGACTTCCGGCTCGACCTGCGCGTGGTCTACCAGCACCTGTGCAACAACCACCCGAGGCCGGACGAGCCCGACTACCCGCTGTGGATGGGCCTGCCGGCCGACGCCAAGCTGACGCGCGCCGAACTCGCGAACCGTGTCGACGCCTGCCTCGGCGTGCGCAAGCCGGCCGCCGAGCGCACGCCCGAGCAGGCGCGCAAGCTGCGCACGCTGGTCGAGATCATCCGCATCCCGGAGCGTTCGGTGATCGCCCACCTGAACTGGGGCACCTGGCATTTCCAGGACATCGCGCTGAACCGCACCGGCGGGCGCCCGGTGTTCGGCAACGAGGGCGTGCGCTACACCGGGTCCGCCGATGCCGACGCGGTCAATGCCGGCGTGCGGCGCTACCGTGCCGACCCGGCCGCGGTCAAGCGCTTCGAGGCCGAGACCGACCCGACCGGCCGCATCCGGGTGCCGGTGCTGACGACGCACGGCATCGCCGACGCCACCGTGTTCGTCGAGGTGCACGACAGCTTCCGCCGCACGATGGAGGGAGCCGGCAACGGCGCGCGGCTGGTGCAGACCTTCGTCGACTCGTCCGAGCACAGCTACCTCGGTGATCCGATCTACCCGCCACTGTTCGAGGGCTTGCTGAACTGGGTCGAGCGGGGCCAGAAGCCGACCCCGGCCGGCATCGCCGAACGTTGCCGCGCGCTGCGCCCGGCCGACGCCGCCGGCTGCCGCTTCGTGGTCGGCTTCGTGCCGCCGCCGCTGGCCTCGCGCGTGCCGGCGCGCTGAGGCGGCAGCGGGGCGCGGGAAGCGCGCGACGCAGCGGCTGGCGCCGTATCGGCCACGCGTGCATGGGCGCTTGCGTCGCCATCGTCGGCGCCGGCCCGGCCGGCCTGATGGCGGCCGAGGTGCTGGCCGCCACCGGTGCCCGGGTCGAGGTCTTCGACGCCATGCCGTCGGCCGGGCGCAAGTTCCTGCTCGCCGGCAAGGGCGGGCTGAACCTGACGCACGGCGAGCCCTTCGACCGCCTGCTGCCGCGCTACCGCGAGCGGTCCGGCGTGCTGCGGCCCTGGCTGGAAGCCTTCGGCCCGGACGCCTTGCGCGCCTGGGCGCGCGGCCTGGGCGTGGAAACCTTCGTCGGCAGTTCCGGCCGCGTGTTCCCACTCGACCTCAAGGCCGCGCCGCTGCTGCGCGCCTGGCTGCACCGGCTGCGCGGGCAGGGGGTCGTGTTCCACATGCGGCACCGCTGGGTCGGGTGGGATGCTGCGGGCGCGCTGGCCTTCGAGGCGCCGGCGGGCCGGGTGGTCGTGGTGGCCGACGCCGTCGTGCTCGCCCTCGGCGGGGCGAGCTGGCCGCAGCTCGGCTCCGACGGCGCCTGGGTGCCGCGGCTGGAGGCCGCCGGGGTGCCGGTGCGCCCCCTCGTGCCCGCCAGCTGCGGCTTCGAATGCCGGTGGAGCGCGCACCTGCGGCAGCGCTACGCCGGCGCGCCGCTGAAGGGCGTGGCGCTGCGCTGGCAAGAGGCGGACGGTCGCGAGGTGGTGCAGCGCGGCGAGTGCGTTCTCAGCGACTACGGGCTCGAAGGCAGCCTGGTCTATGCCGCCTCGGCCGCGCTGCGCGATGCGATCGCACGCGACGGTGAGGCGCACTGCCGGCTGGACCTGCTGCCACAACGCAGCCTTGCCGAGGTCGAAACCGAACTGCGGCATCCGCGCGGGCGGCGGTCGCTGGCCGCGCATCTGCAGTCGCGCCTGGGCCTGGCCGGCGTCAAGACGGCGCTGCTGCACGAACGCCTGCCGCGCGACGCGATGGCCGACCCGGCGCGGCTGGCGGCCGGCATCAAGGCGCTGCCGCTGGCGTTCCACGCGCCGCGGCCGATCGCCGAGGTCATCAGCAGCGCCGGCGGCGTGCCCTTCGAGGCGCTGGACGAGCAGCTGATGCTGCGCGCCAGGCCGGGCGTGCTCGTGGCCGGGGAGATGCTCGACTGGGAGGCGCCGACCGGCGGCTACCTGCTGACGGCCTGCTTCGCGACCGGTGCGGCAGCCGGGCAGGGCGCCGGCCGGTGGCTGGGCGAGCGGGCCCTGGCCGCAGGCTGACCCGCGCGCCGGCTCGGGACGGCCCACGCCGTGCGGGGTGCCGGCTCGCTACACTGGGCCATGCCGGTCATCGAAGTCCGCCACCCGTTGGTGCGCCACAAGGTCGGGCTGCTGCGTGAGCACGACATCTCGACCAAGAAGTTCCGCGAGCTGACGGGTGAGCTGGGCCGCCTGCTCGCCTACGAGGCGACGGCCGACTTCCCGCTCGAGCCCGCCACCGTCGAATGCTGGAGCGGCCCGGTCACGGTCGAACGCATCGCCGGCAAGAAGGTCACGGTGGTGCCCATCCTGCGCGCCGGTCTCGGCATGCTCGACGGCGTGCTCGACATGATCCCGAACGCCAAGGTCAGCGTCGTCGGCCTGTCGCGCAACCACGAGACGCTGCAGCCGGAGCACTACTTCGAGCGCTTCGTCGGCGCGCTGCACGAGCGCACGGCGCTGATCGTCGACCCGATGCTCGCCACCGCCGGCTCGATGATCGCCACCGCCGACCTGCTCAAGCGCAGCGGCTGCCGCGACATCCGCGCGCTGGTGCTGGTCGCCGCGCCCGAAGGTGTGCGTGCGCTCGACGCGGCCCACCCCGACCTGCGCTGCTGGACGGCAGCCCTCGACAGCCGGCTGGACGCCAACGGCTACATCATCCCCGGCCTGGGTGACGCCGGGGACAAGATCTTCGGCACCAAGTAGCGACGGTGGCCGAGCGACGGCGCTACAGCGGCGGTTGCCTGCCGCGACCGGGCCGGCGCCCGCGTCGCAGCTGGTGCACGGCCAAGCCAGCCGCCAGCAGCGCCAGGCCCATCAGCGCGTAGGCGCCGGGGTCGGGCACGCCGGCGTCGGCGCCCGCCATCGGCAGGGCCGCCAGGCGCAGGGCGGGCGCAGGCGCGGCGGGCGCTGCCGGCATGCCAGGTCCGGCCGGCTGCAACGCCGCCAGCGGCGCGCCGGCCCCGGGCATCGACGGTGTCAGGCTGGCCAGGGTCCAGCGGCTGGCGAGCTCGTAGGGGTCGGGCGCGGCCAGCGAGGTGTCCCCACCGACAGGCGCCGCCGCGGCCGTGGTGAGCGTGACCACCAGCACCGATGCGACCGCCAGCGGCGCCATCGCCGCGCCCTTGCGGGCACGGCGGCGGGCGAGCATCGTCGGTTGAAGCGGGGTACTGCCGAAGGAAGCCATCGCGGTCGAATTTAGCGCTGGCCGGCGATTCCGTCACCCCCCCGAGGCCGGGCCCCGACGGGTGCCGTGCGCTTTGCACGCGGCACCGGCAGCAGCGGACTTCGGCCGCCCGCAGCGGTCATCGCGCCGCCGTTTGGCATGATCGCGGGTCAGTCATGGCCCGGCCGCAGCCTGGCCCCGCTGTTCCCGCGACCGATCAGCCCGCCGGGCCGCCCCAGGGGCGAAGCCGGAGCGCGTAGCCCGAAGGTACCCCCGTGAGCACCCGCCCGACACCGCCCCGCCGCGCGGCCTACGCGCACTTCACGCCGATCGCCACCCGCTGGTCGGACAACGACGCCTACCGCCACGTCAACAACGTCGTCTACTACGGCTTCTTCGACACCGCGGTGAACCAGCACCTGATCGAGGCCGGTGCGCTCGACCTCGACCGCTCGACAGTCGTCGGGCTGGTCGTCGAGACGCAGTGCCGCTACCACGCACCGGTCAGCTTCCCGGACCGGGTGACGGTCGGCATGCGGCTGGCGCACATCGGCACCAGCAGCCTGCGCTACGAGCTGGCGGTGTTCCGCAACGACGACGACACGGCGGCGGCCGACGGCCACTTCGTGCACGTCTACGTCGACCGGGCGAGCAACCGGCCCTGCCCGCTGCCGCAGGTGGTGCGGGCCGCGGTGGCGCCTTTGCTGCGGCCGCCTGCGGCGCCGGCAGGCGCTGTCGATGGTGGGGCCTGAGGCCTGCGCACGTCATGGCGTTGCCGCGCTTGGAAACCGACCCCCAGCCTGGAGACCGGTGCCCCCGTTGCGGCGCCGGCTTCCACTGCGGCATCGCGGGCCCCGGGCCATGTGCATGCACCACGCTGGTGCTGTCGCCCGATCGGCTGGCCGCGCTTGCCGCGTCCTACGAAGGCTGCTTGTGTCTGGCCTGCCTGCGTGAACTGGCCGCCGGGGCGGGCGCCGGCGCCGCATCGGCCGAAGAAGGAGCCCGGCCGCGGGCCTGAACGCCGCGGTGCCGGATGCTCAGTGCAGGACCAGCAGCGGGCACTTGGTCATCGACAGCACGCGCTTGGTCTGCGAGCCGAACAGCATCTCGCCGAAGGCGCCCCGGCCGTGGGTGGCCATCACGATCATGTCGCAGCCATGCCGGCGGGCAGCCTCGGCGATCGCTCCTGCGACATCGTCGTTGCGGTCGAACTGGCCGTCGAACGGCACCCCCGCGGCCTGCGCGACCTCGCCGAAGTGGGCCAGCACCTTGCGTGCGTGGGCTTCGGTCTTGGCTTCGTGCGCCTGCACCTCGCGCTGGTAGCTCGCCAGATGGGTGCCCATGGTCGGCAGCGCCGGCAGCGCCTCGACGACGAAGCCGGTGATCGACGCCCCGAGCTGGCGTGCCAGCTCGACCGCCTGGCCGACCGCGCGCTCGGACACGTCGCTGCCATCGACCGGCACCAGCAGATGCTTGAACATGCAACCCCCCGCCCATGAAACGCCGGCATGCCTCGCGGCCGCCTGACCAGCGCCCACTGTAGGGGCGCGCCCGGGCGCCTCGTTTGACATCGCTCAAGTCGCCGGCGGGCGGCAGCGCCCGCGTTCCCGAACGGCTCAGCGCATCGCGTTGGGGAAGAACAGCTGCTCGCCGCCGATGCGGTGGTCGGCGATCGCGGCCTGGCCTTCGGGCGAGACGATCCAGTCGGCGAAGCGCTGTGCCGCGGCGGCCTTGACATGCGGGTGGCGTGCCGGGTTGACCACCATCACGCCGTACTGGTTGAACAGCTTGCGGTCGCGCTCGACGACGATCTCCAGCTCGCCGCGGTTGCGGAACGAGATCCAGGTGCCGCGGTCGGTCAGCACGTAGGCGTTGCTCGCCGAGCCCATGTTCAGCGCCGGGCCCATGCCGCAGCCGCACTCGCGGTAGCCGGCCGGCTTGGCCGCTGCGAGCTCGACACCGGCGTCCTTCCACAGCCGCAGCTCGGCCGCGTGGGTGCCGCTGCGGTCGCCGCGCGACACGAACGGCGCGCCGGCGGCGGCGATCTTCTTCAGCGCGGCGGCGATGTCGGCGCCGCGCGCGCCGGCCGGGTCGGCCTTGGGGCCGACGACGACGAAGTCGTTGAACATGACGTCCCGGCGCGCGGTCGAGAACCCGTCGGCGACGAACTTCTCCTCCGCCGCCCGGTCGTGCACGAAGACGATGTCGGCGTCGCCGCGGCGGCCGATGTCCAGCGCCTGCCCGCTGCCGACCGCGACCACGCGCACGTCGATCCCGGTGGCCTGCCTGAAGCGCGGCAGCAGGTGGCCGAACAACCCCGACTGTTCGGTCGAGGTGGTCGACGCCATCACGATGTGCGTGTGCTGCGCCGCGGTACCCGCCGGCAGGACGAGCCCGGCTGCCGCGAGCACGAGGCCAAGCACGGTCTGGCGGGCACGGTGCGAGAAGGGTCTCAGGTCCATGGCAGTTCCCCCCTGAGGAACTCCGCGGCCGCCGCCGGCGGCCGCACGGGGTCGAAGAAGCGTTCGGTCGGCAGGTCGGCGAGCACATGCCCGCGGTCGAGGTAGACCACGCGCGTGGCCAGCCGCTTGGCCTGGCCGAGATTGTGCGTGCTCATCACGGTCGTCACGCCGTCGCCCGCCAGGTGCGCGATCAGCTGCTCGACTTCGCGCCGGGCGCTCGGGTCCAGGCTGGCGGTCGGTTCGTCGAGGAACAGGATGTCGGGTTCCAGCGCCCAGGCACGCGCCAGCGCCAGCCGCTGCTGCTGGCCGCCGGACA
>JRYF01005561.1_pt1 | contig 11943 bp, 9 predicted proteins | sample 235331 | NCBI WGS metagenome assembly JRYF01 (sample SAMN03074217, study PRJNA261475) | activated sludge metagenome | biome: Wastewater Treatment Plant; feature: Wastewater; material: Activated sludge; isolation source: activated biomass of a wastewater treatment plant treating hydrocarbon... ... | reverse complement strand
CTACGACAAACAACTTATTGTTATTGAACAAGCCAACGACAGCATCCTCCTCATCGGCGGTCAGGATGGCCTGCTGCTGCGCTTCAACCGCAACCAGGTGACGACGGGGAGCCGGGAGGTATCCAGGAAAAATATCCAACTGGAAGTATATCCCAACCCGGCCAATCAGGATGCGACCATCCGTCTGAGCAATGCCGGGCTATCGGAAATAGAAATAGGGTTGTTCAGCGCATCCGGCGTTTTCATCCGCTCCATTTATCAGGGCTTTGTTGATGCCGAACCCTTTGAATATACTTTCAATTTGGCAGGATTGCCTCCGGGTTATTACCTGTTGAGGGCATTGACCAATAAAGGAATCATTGCCAAGCCTATTGTCATTTTGTAAAACATGGCGTTCTCGCCGTTTTTGGCGGGACACTAACAACGGCGGAACGACATCGCAGCGGCACGGATTGTTGTTGGCGGGGACGCCAACAACGGCGGAAACCCATCAACCCTCACTTCCTGAACGGCATCTCGTTCACCCGCCTGCCGATTTGGTAGCCATGTCGGAGGCCTTCTTCGGAATCCATCCTGAAATGAACCCCTAAAAGGATACGGGAAAAAGCATTTTCCTCGGCAGCTTGATAAAAAGTATCGAAGGTGCGGGGCAGCCCTATGAAGTCGGTTCGGAACGCATGGGTCCGGTCAACAAAGGAGTAGTTGTAACCAAAAACACTTGACAACGCCTCGGCAGCGGCTGCCCCAAAAGTGGCATGGCCGGAAGGATAAGCCGGGAAAGAGGGGGTGGTATTCCAGTGCGGCAGCCAATTGGGGTCTATCACCCTGCGGATATAGGAGACCGGGCGCTCCACATTATAAATGTATTTTGAAAACCAACAGGCCACGCCGGCATCGTTCAGGGCGATGGATACTTTGGCAAGGGCATAAAGGGCCGTTTCCAGGTCTGCGTTTTCGTTTTCTACCACCTGCAACGCAATGGAAATCCACCGGGCAGGCGGGCTGAGCATCGTGCCCGTGAAATCGTCGCTCCAGAATTCGGCTATCCACTGGTTGTTCAGGTTCAGGTTGTCCACGTTGCTTTTGGTTTCCAATGCCTGCAGGTAAAACAAGGAAAATGGATTTTCACTGTAATCAAGCGGCGGACGGGCAAGCTGTTCGGTTTGGCTGATAACGAAAGTACGGGCACTGCCCCAATAAGGAAACAAGGGAGCAGAAAAGTCGGGTGGCGTGGGTTGCCAGAAGCCAGGGCCGGTCGGTGCGATGTAGTTGGCAGGACGGGGATTGTAAAAAGCCTCGTGGCCGGCTGCATCCGTTTTCGACCATTCCCAAAAAGCATTGGCCACATCAACACCGAATTTTTTCGACCGCTCGTAGGTCTGGTTGCCATGCCTCGCCCTAAAGGTATCGTCAAAGGATTGCTCCAGGGTCAGCAGTTTGAACTGAAGACTGCTCTGTTGCGCAGCATCGAGGATATTGCCGGGAACCATGCGTTTCAACATCGTGGCATAGACGGCGTTCAGCACGGTAGGCCAGTGATACGTCCTGCCCCTCTCGGCTTGCGGAATTTGAAGGCCAGGATAAAAAACGCGCAGCGACTGATAGCTGGGCATACCGTCCATGGCGGATTCGTAAGCCGCCAGATTGATATAGGCCAATGCTCTGGGAGACGGCGCTGGACGAAAACCCTGCGCATAGCGGTCCAGTTCGAGATAGAGTTTCATCCAAGCGACGGGAACGCTCGCATCTTCGTTCCTTACCAGATTTTCGTTCGACGGCCCTGCTTCGTCGTCGTCTTTACAGGCAGGCAGCAAAAGGACAATCGCAAAAAAGAAGAGGAGAAAATACCGCAGTGGTCGTGTAGTTATGCCCATTGAGAAAAGGTTTTGTACAGAATTGGAAAACGACTTGCAAAATACGGGTTTTTCACGCTCATTTTCCAGCAAGGGCGCGACTGACTTTCCAAGCTGTCGCCCCTTGGTAAAGGGGCAGTAATAAACTGTACAGGTTATTTTCAAAAACCGATGTAGAAGATTTTTTTTAAAAATAAAATGTACATTTTATTTTTTCTCCGAACCTTGGAAAATCTGTCGGCCTGTAAGTTTAGCAATCAGGAAGTCGTCTTTGTCTTTTGTTCCCGGAACATCAGGGCAAAAATGAACAGGACGGCGGCAGCAATGGCGGCAGGTACGAGCCAGATGTTCGTCCAGTTGTGGGCGTTTTCACTAATGGCAAAAGTTTGAACAATATAGCCAGAGATAAAGAAGCCTATCAGCATACCCACTCCATAAGTAGCAAGTGTAATCAGTCCTTGTGCTGCACTTTTATACCGCTCACCGGCAAGTTGTTCAGTATAAATTTGACCCGTAACAAAGAAGAAATCGTAACAAATACCATGCAATCCAATACCCAATAGTAAAAGCCAAAAGTAAGTCTCACTGTCTCCACCTGCAAAAAACAGGTATCTTGCAACCCACGCTATCATCCCAGCAATCAGCATTTTTTTCACCCCCCACCTTACAAATAAAACCGGCATGATCAACATGAAAAACACTTCAGACATTTGTCCAAGCGTCTGGATACCAGCCCCAGCCTCTACACCAATTTCGTTCAAGAAAACATTGGTAAAGTTGTAGTAAAACGCCAATGGAACGCTCAGTGCCACAGAAGCAATGAAAAAAATCAAGTAGTTTCTGTTTTTCAAAAGACTCAATGCTTCTAAACCCAAAATTTCTTTGACAGTTACTTTTTGTGAATGAGTCTTTGGAGGAGGTGTATTGGGTAAGAAAAAGCTGAAAATCCCAAGAAGCAGCGAGGCAGCAGCAGCCATTTGAAATGTTAACTGAAGCATTGTCCGATTATCGGAATCTCTTGCCTCCCAACCTAATTTGGCGATGATCAAGCCAGCAACAATCCAACCAATCGTTCCCAGTACCCTAATGCCCGGGAATTCCTTCTCTGGATTTTTCATTTGTCTAAAAGCTATGGCATTGGTAATTGCTATGGTTGGCATGTAAACTACCATATAAGCGATAATCAAAGGGAAAAAATGCGTAAAATCGGCAGCAGTGCTCACAAACCAAAGCAAGCAAGCACCTAACAAGTGGAGGAACCCCAGTATTTTCTGAGCAGCAAAGTACCGGTCAGCGATTAACCCTACAATGAAAGGTGCAATTATAGCCCCAAAAGATTGTGATGTGTAGGAAAATCCTTGTTCAGGATCGGATGCACCTAAGTTAAACCTTAGGTAGGTTGCCATCGTCACAAACCACGCCCCCCAAATAAAGAAGTTGAGGAACATCATGACGGAAAGTTGCAGGCGGATAGATAATTTCATGGTTTGGCAGTTTTGTTTCTTAAAAAATCGGGGCAAGGTAAGCAAAGCCGACGGAAATTTTCAAAAACAAAGTTTCGGAAATCTTTGGGCTTTTGTAAAACAGGGCACTGGTGTTGCGGGAAACCGTTGGGAGGAATACAGCTATTTTAGCCTTTGGCAAAAAACGAAACAGGGGAGCAGCATGAAGCCGCTCCCCTGTTTCAAGGAAGGTCATTTTAAAAAAAATCAAAGCTGGCAACCGCCCGTGAAACCGGTTGCATCAAACTCGGTCTGGTAATAACCGACCTCGTTTTTGTCGAAAGCCTCGATGAGCAGGCCGTTTTTGGTGCCGTTGCGGATGGGGCTGCAATACTCGAACAAGTAGTAGCTATTGGCCTCGTTGTTGACGAGGGAGGCGATTTGCTTGAAAATGGCAGACAGTTGTGTCACCGTCGCAGCTTCTGCATAGCCGTTTTTGCCGATGGTTTGCAAGTCAATGCGGTTGATTTCATTGCCTACGCCGAGCGTGAAAAATGTGATGCCAGGGGGTGCGGTGGACACGGCGTTGTAGGCATCCGTGCGCAGGTAGCGGTTGGCCCTGTCACGACCGTCGGTAAAAATGACGACCGATGCGGCGGCGATGATATCGTCGTCCTCGTTATCGGCCAGCACGGCCTTGGCCAGATTGGCGGACTTGATCACGGCACCGAAGAGGTCTGTCGAGTTGTCGTTGCTCATGTTGGCGCTGATGGAATTGATCGCATCCTTCAGTTCTGTGATGTTGTTGGTAATAGGTTCCAACTCGTGCAAAGCATCGGCCCCGTCGAACCAGTAAATGCCCATTTTGGTGGAATTGTCGGGACTTGCAGGCATTGCATTGTCAATAAATTCGAGGGCTGCTGTCTTTAGATTTTGCAACGTAGCGCCCACGACACTGCCGCTGAGATCGAGCACGAGGAGGGTCGTGTGGTTGAATACCTGCGCCCGCCCGGAGATGCGGCGCTTGGCCTCAAAACCGGAGATTTCGCGCAAGCAACTGTCGTTAAGGCCCTTTTCATAAATAACGAAGTTGTCCTCTTTGAGGTAGCCGACCGGGTTGTTGTTGGCATCCTGCACCTTGAAAAAGATGGATACTTTGGCAGGCAAACTAATAGTTGGGCCTTCCAGCACAGTAAGCTTCAGTTGCGATCTGTTCGGAACCCGCCAGCAATCGGCAAATTCCGGATCGTCGTCCTTGCAACCTGGTGCAATGAAGAGAAGAGCGGATAAGGTCAATAAAAAAGTGATTTTTTTCATGGTAAAATATGTTGGGTGAAAAAATCCGGTTCAAAAGTATTTCAAAAAGAATTGATTATCAACTTATAGCGTAACGTTCGTCCTCCTCGATGTGCGGCCTTTCAATCCTGCCGTACCATTTAGTCCAGTCCCGCCATCCGTATTTTTTTGAAACAATGTAGGTGAACAAAGCTGCCGACACAAAAAAGGCAATCAACATGCCCCCCATATCCACCACCGAAACATGAAACAAGGCGGCAGTTGGCAATGCCGAATCGTCGAAAGTAACGAACACGGCACTGAAAATATTGGTTGCGGCATGTACGCCAAGTGCAAGTTCCAGGCCATCGTCCATCAAGGTAAGGATGCCGAGAAACAAACCAACCCCTATGTAATATACCATGGTGGGCACGGCACCGAACGCCTGAACTTCCGGGTTCATCCAGTGCATCAGGCCAAAAGATGCCGAGGTCAACACCAACAGCATCCAACGGAAAGGCAAAATCAAGCCCAAACCTTGCAGGAAATACCCCCGAAAAAGCAATTCCTCGAAGGAAGTCTGCAAAGGCAGTACCAACAAGCATACAGCCAACAAGCCGATGAAAGGCTGTGGGTCGAAACGAAAGGTATAGTTGTGCGGGTAAACGAAATAGAATGCCAGTTCGGCCAGGGCTGCAAATGCCAACCACAACCCGAAACCGAAGAACACTTTGCGCCAATGGATGGCACGGCGGGGCGTGATCAGCAAACGGAACGGCTTTTTGTGGATGTGTACCACACAGAGCCAAAGCGCTACAAGACCTCCCACAAAAGCGAGCAAAGCAAGCAGAAGCGTGAGATTTTGGCCGATACCGATGGACGAATAATCGAGGGTATTGAACATTTCATTCCGATCGCCCTCAGAAATGCCGGCCTTGTTCGCCATTAAATTGACCAATACAAGCATCGGCACCTGGCCCAACCCTACTCCGACCAACACAATCAAGAAGGTGACGAGGTAACGCCACCAACGGTTTTTACCAACAGCCGCTTTTTGAAGAAACATCTTGTAAGTTTTTGTTTTGCAGTGATCATCGTTTCACAGGGCGTGAAAATAGAAAAGCCCCGAGAATTTTCATCTCAGGGCTTTTGATGTTTTTTCAAAGAGGCTTCAGCTTATTTGCCACCAAAACCGCTCTTGCTGGCCGGAACGCCTTCCTCGGTGGGTTTGGCTTTCACGTTGCCTTTGATGTTGAGGGTATGGGTCGGTGTAGCCTCGTTGGTCGTCAACGAGATTGTTTTTTGGAATGGGCCGATGCGCTTGGTGTCGTAACGGACTTCAATGGAGCCGGATTCGCCGGGGAGGATGGGGTCTTTCGGGTAGCTCGGCACGGTGCATCCGCAGCTTCCTTTTGCATTGCTGATGATGAGCGGCTCGTTGCCGGTGTTTTTGAATTTGAAAACGCGCAGCGGTTCGGAGTCTTGCATGATTTCGCCGTAGTCAACCGTGGTGGATTCAAAAGTCATCACGGGGCCGTCGGCTTTGAGTTGTGCTTGGGTGTAGGTTGCGACGAAGGCAACAAGGGCCAGAATGGAAAGTAATTTCTTCATTGTTGAATGGAATGTTTACGTTCGTGAAAAAATGATGGGGCAAAGTTAAGGGCAAACCCACGTACATCGGCGTTAATGAAATTGCCCGTCCCGTTAATGACTTGTTAACGGGGATTTTGATGCCAAATCCAGGAATTTTCGGCACATTCCGATGAGAAGGTTACAAAAACTACCAAACTTTTCTATATTTTTGCCCGTCCAAAAACCCACCTATTAGAATTTTGTTTTGAAAAAGACCTGATACTTTACGGCAAATTTCAACTGCCGAAAAACCCGTTTACAAAAAAAATCGGCTACCTTTAAAAACACTTCGCAAACCCATGTGCTGCCGTTGTTTAAAGTTGAGATGGTTGAGAGGGTTTAGATGGTTGAGAGTGTACGGCTCAACCAACTCAACCCCCTCAACTTTTTTCAGAAGTGCTGAGGACTTCACCGATAAAGTACCATTGACCATTGACCATTAAAGTAAAGTCCTGACCAAATCATTTCCGACAAAAATGCAAAAAGTAGAAAAGCAAGTCATTGAACAACCTACCCTGAACGGCGCTGCAATCGCCGATGACAATTACATTTCACAAGTCAAGCAAGATTTCTGGACCTGCTGCGTGAGCCGGGAGGCAAGCATCGTGGGCCGCAAAGAAGTATTGACGGGCAAAGCCAAGTTCGGCATCGTCGGCGACGGCAAGGAAGTGCCACAGGTCGCCATGGCCAGGGCATTTAAAAAAGGTGACTGGCGCTCCGGGTACTACCGCGACCAAACCCTCATGTTCGCCCTCGGCCTCAGTACGGTGGAGGAATTCTTCGCCCAACTCTATGCCGATGCCGAAAACGACCCCTGGTCGGGTGGCAGGCAGATGAACAGCCACTTCGCATCCCCCATGATTGACGAGCATGGCGAATGGCTCGATCAAAAAGAACTTTACAACATTTCGTCGGACATTTCGAGCACGGGCGGTCAAATGGCGAGGGGCCTGGGGCTGGCCATTGCTTCCAAAAAGTACCGGGAACTGCCCCACCTGGCAGCCGATTCCCTTTTTTCAAAAAATGGCAACGAAATTTGTTTCTGCACCATCGGCGACGCATCTACTTCGGAAGGTGTATTCTGGGAATCGGTCAATGCCGCCGGGGTGTTGAGCATTCCCATGCTCATCGCCGTTTGGGACGACGGCTACGGCATCTCCGTCCCCAACCACATCCAGACGACAAAAGGCAGCATCTCAAAAGTGCTCGAAGGCTTCCGAACCGATGAAAATGGCAATGGCCTCGACATACACACCGTGAAGTGCTGGGACTACCCCGCCCTGTGCAATGTGTTCGCCCAAACCACAGAGGACATGCGCCGGACGCACACCCCCGCTCTCATACACGTGCAGGAATGTACCCAGCAACTCGGCCACTCCACCTCAGGTTCGCACGAACGCTACAAATCGCCCGAACGCCTTCAATGGGAGCGGGACTTTGACTGCATCCGCATGATGGCCAAATGGATGGTGGATACCGGCATTGCGGAGCAACACGAAGTGGACGACATGCAGGAGCGTGCAAAAAAATACGTGCGGGAGTGCAGGGACAGGGCCTGGAAGGCTTACTCGGCTCCCGTCCTCGAGGATATCGAACAACTCCAGGGCATCTATGCCGCCGTGTTGCCGAACACCCGGCACACAGAAAAAGTAACGGCGCTCAAACAGAAATTGGAAGGGCTTTACAACCCCGGCTACGCGGATGTGGTGAAAAATGCACGGCAACTTTATTTCACCATAAAAAGCGAAAAGAGCCAGGCACTCGCAGACTTGGAGGCCGTGCTCGACCGTGCCAAAAACCTTGCGCACAAACGCTACCACTCCCACCTGTACAGCACCAGCAAATATTCGGCGCTGAACGTGCCGGTCATTCCGCCCCAATACCCGGAAAAGCCGGAAACCAAAAATGGCTACGAAGTGCTCAATGCCTTTTTCGACAAAGCCCTGGCGAAACACGCCAACCTGTTTGCCTTTGGTGAAGATGTCGGCAAAATAGGCGGTGTCAACCAAGCCTTCATGGGCATGCAGGAAAAGTATGGCGAGGAGCGGGTATTCGACACCGGCATCCGGGAATGGACCATCATGGGGCAAGCCATTGGCATGTGCATGAGGGGCCTGCGCACCATTGCCGAAATACAGTACCTCGACTACCTCATCTTCGGCCTCGAACCCCTGACCGACGACCTGGCAACCCTCCGCTACCGGAGCAACAACCTCCAGCAATCCCCCGTCATCGTGCGCACAAGGGGCCACCGGCTCGAGGGTATTTGGCACGCCGGTTCGCCGATTGGCATGATGATCCACTCCCTCCGGGGCATGTACTTGCTCGTGCCCCGCAATTTCGTGCAGGCCGCCGGCATGTACAACACCATGCTCCACTCCGACGATCCGGCCATCATCGTCGAGTGCCTCAATGGCTATCGCCTCAAAGAACCCATGCCCTCCAACATCGGCGAATACACCATACCGCTTGGCGTGCCGGAAATCCTGCGAGAAGGCTCCGACGTGACACTCGCCACTTATGGCTCCTGTGTCCGCATCGCCGAAGAAGGCATCCAGTTGCTGGAAGCCGAGGGCATTTCCGTCGAACTGATTGACGTGCAGACCCTCCTGCCTTTCGACCTCGAACACCGCATTTTGGAATCACTCAAAAAAACCAACCGCATCGTTTTCCTCGACGAGGATGTACCCGGCGGGGCAACTGCTTTCATGATGCAAGAGGTTTTGGAGAAACAAGGCGGCTACCTTTATCTCGACAGCCAGCCTGTGACCCTCACGGCCAAGCCGCACCGCCCGCCTTACGGTTCCGATGGCGATTATTTTTCAAAACCCAACCCGGAGGATGTGTACGAAGCGGTCTTCAACCTGATGAAAGAAGCGGAACCCGGCAGGTTCGGTTTTTGACCCATTGCGTTTTTTTTTGGTAAAATTTTGCGGTACGCCACCAACAGTGGGCTGAACTTTACGCTTGGTGCTGCGTTAACGTGATGGTCTGGCCACATTCTATTTTTGGTGAAATACCGCCCCCTTAATACCTGTATGGCCAGACAAACTCTCTTCGAAAATAAAATCAGCGCACCGTGGTCGTCGCTTTCGTGAGCCTCATCACATTGTTGGTATTCAATGTACTGTGCCAACGGGCAAGGCAAAACGGGCCACAGTTCCTCCTTCCACCATACAATCCCTATGGCATGACCAAAAATGAAACGCCTGATGCCCCTCCTACCCTCTCGCCGCCGCACCGTGCTGTTTTTCCATTGTCAAAAAAAGGATACAAGGCCGTGCTGTTCCGCTCCATGCACGATGCTGCGAAAGCATGGGAAAACGTAGCACCCGCCCATGATCTTTTTTTGCAAAGCAGTTACCTATGTGCAGTGGAGGAGTGCCCCCCTGCCGGTATGCGTTTCAGCTATATCCTATTTTACAAAGAGGAAACCCCCGTCGGGTTGGCCTATTGTCAAATATCCCCTTTCAGTGTGGGCCGCAGCATCCAGTCCACCGAGGAAGGAAAAGACAAATTCCCCTGTGTTTTGAGGGCCTTCGGCCAAATGGTGAAAAACATGATTGTTGGGAAAAACCACAACCTCCTGGTCTGCGGCAATTTGCTGCTCACAGGCGAACATGGCTACCACTTCCATGAAAGCCTCGACAAGGGCGACGCATTTTCCATGTTGGAGGAGGCTCTTGTGCTTGCCCAGCGCGAATGGGAAACACGAAAGGTGAACATTGACGGCATTTTCATCAAAGACCTCGCACCTGCAGACAGGGAAGCCGGCAAGTTGTTCACGCACCGTAAATTCCGGGAGTTTACTTTCCATCCCAACATGCTGCTCGAACTTCCGAGGGGAAGGAACACGTTCGAGGATTATCTTGCAGCCATCACTTCCAAATACCGGGTAAGGGCGAAAAGGGCTTTCCGCCTTGCCGAAGGCATCGAAAAAACAGAACTGACGGAAACCCAGATCATCAACAACCAGCACCGTTTATATGAGCTTTACAAAAACGTGATGGACAACCAGGACTTCAACATGGTCACGCTCCACGAAGGTTACTTCCCTGCTCTCAGGCGGCATCTCGGCGTGCGCTTTCGTGTTTTTGGCTATTACCTCGAAGGTGAAATGATAGGTTTTTTCACCACCATCGAAAATGGGGCTGAACTGGAGGCTCACTTTCTCGGCTTCGACCAAACCTGCAACCGCAACTGCCAAGTCTATCTCAATATGCTGTTCGACATACTCCGCATCGGAATCGAACTTCGTTCAGAGCGCATCGTATATGCCCGCACGGCCATGGAAATCAAAAGCTCCATCGGAGCCGAACCGCTCGATATGTTCTGCTACATCAGGGCCAGCAACCGCTTGACGAACAAGATACTGCCCCCCGTACTCGAATACCTTCGCCCCCCTGATGACTGGGAGCCGAGAAGCCCATTTAAGGACTGAGGTAACGATCATTCATAGTCGTCAGTGGTAACGATTAAAAAATAACTTCTCTCTTATTTCGGCGGCGCTGCCGCCGAAATAAGAGAGAAGTTCACAGTTTTCCGGAGGCTGGCCAAAACTGTGAACTTATTTTTTTATCGTTACTTGGAGTCATTTGTCATTGGGGGTCATTTTGTTGAAAACAGCGCAAGACCCTTCAAATAGCCCTGCACATTCTCCTCTATCCGCTCCAGGATGCCTGTCGTGTCAATCCTGTCGAACGTTTTCCCGGTGAGCAATTCGTACAGTTCGATGTACCGCTCCGACACCTGCTCAACAAAAACATCGGGCATGGCGGGCATCAATTCCCCTTCCCGCCCCTGAAAACCGTGAGCGATCAGCCATTCCCGCACGAATTCTTTGGACAAATGCTTCTGTTCCAGGCCCTTCGCCTGGCGCTCGGCATACCCGTCGAGGTAAAAGTAACGGGAGCTGTCGGGGGTATGGATTTCGTCAATCAGGTAAATGATGCCGTCCTTTTTGCCAAACTCGTATTTGGTGTCCACGAGGATGAGGCCCCTTTCGGCAGCCATTTTTGTTCCCCGTTCAAAAAGTGCAAGGGTGTATTTTTCCAGTAGGGCATAGTCTTCGGCGCTCACGATGCCTTGCTCCATGATTGCTTCCCGTGAAATGTCCTCGTCATGGCCCTCTTCGGCTTTCGTGGCAGGTGTGATGATGGGACTTTGGAAGCGGTCGTGTTCCTTCATGCCTTCCGGCAACGGAACGCCGCAAAGTACCCTTTGGCCCGATTTATAGGTACGCCAAGCATGGCCGGTCAGGTAGCCCCTCACCACCATTTCCACCCGAAAGGCTTCGCAACGCAGGCCGACGGCCACGTTCGGGTCGGGGACTGCCGTGAGCCAATTGGGGCAAATGTCCCTTGTTGCTTCGAGGAAGTGGGCAGCGATTTGGTTGAGTACCTGCCCCTTGTAAGGAATGGGCCGGGGCAGGATATGGTCGAAGGCCGAAATGCGATCCGAGGCGACCATGACGAGGATATCGCCGACGGTATAGACATCCCGCACTTTGCCATGGTAAACATTCGTTTGGCCGGGGAAGCTGAAATCCGTGCGGCTCACGCTTCTTTTCTCAATGGACATCATGGTTGTTGACAGGTAGGTTGGTTAGGGAGCAAAAGTAAAATCATTTTCGTATGCCCGTCCCCATCAATGACGAAACTAAGTAGTGTCTGCCCAATTAGTCTGCCGACTCTCCTACCCCTCCCATCCCCTTTCCCCAGCCTTGTCATCCTGTAAGGAAC
>JRYF01001900.1_pt1 | contig 11947 bp, 11 predicted proteins | sample 235331 | NCBI WGS metagenome assembly JRYF01 (sample SAMN03074217, study PRJNA261475) | activated sludge metagenome | biome: Wastewater Treatment Plant; feature: Wastewater; material: Activated sludge; isolation source: activated biomass of a wastewater treatment plant treating hydrocarbon... ... | reverse complement strand
AGAAGTTATTTTTTAATCGTTACTTATCAATCCCTTTCTATCAAGGGTTTGGTGCAATGTAAATGCGAGTTTATTTTATTCAACGTCCCTGGTGAATCAATGGGTTTTGCAAAAGTGGCGCAAAGGTAAAAAATCGTTTGATGCCCCCAACGTTACCCGATGCCCCATTTCACCAAAATTGCACCCCATGTATAACCGCCGCCGAAGGCGGTCAGGATGATGTTGTCGCCTTTCCTCAATTGGTTTTCCCACTCCCAAAGGCAAAGCGGGATGGTGGCAGCGGTCGTGTTGCCGTATTTGTGGATGTTGACCATGACCTTCTCCAACGGAAAATCTGCCATGCTCGCCACGGACTCGATGATGCGGAGGTTGGCCTGATGGGGCACGACCCAAGCCACATCGGCGGCAGTCAGGTGGTTGCGGGCCATTACTTCTTTCACCACACCGGCCATACCGGATACGGCAGCCTTGAAAACGGGCCGGCCATTTTGGTAAATGAAATGCTCCTTGGCATCCACCGTTTCGTGCGAGGCTGGCTTGAGCGATCCGCCGGCGCGCTGATACAGGTTGACGGCCCCTACCCCATCGGAATAAAGCACGGCATCGAGGATGCCATTGCCATCATCCTTGGCCGGTTCGAGCAGCACGGCTCCTGCCGCATCGCCGAAAAGGATGCAGGTGGCCCGGTCGGTGTAGTCCACGATGGAGGACATTTTGTCCGCACCGACGACCAGCACTTTTTTGTGCGAACCCGCCTCGATGAACTTGGCCCCGGTGGTGAGGGCAAAGAGGAACCCGGAACAAGCAGCGCCCAGGTCGAAAGTGAAGGCGTTTTTTATGCCTGATTTAAAAGCTATCAGGTTGGCCGTGTCGGGAAACATCATGTCGGGAGTCACGGTGGCGCAGATAACAATTTCGATTTCGTCGGGCGAGGTGCCCGTTTTTTCCAAAAGCCCTTTCACTGCCTCGGCTCCCATATCGGAGGCAGCTTTTTCGGGGTCTTTCAGGATACGCCGCTCCCGGATGCCGGTGCGGGTGACGATCCACTCGTCGTTCGTATCCACCATTTTCTCCAGTTCCTTGTTGGTCAAAACATAGTCGGGCGTATAGGCATGTATCCCGGTGATGGCTGCTCGTATTTTTGTCATTTCCCTTGTTCGAAGTTTTTTTTGAAAATAAAAAATGGTTTTGTCCCTGTCCATTCCTTTCAACCCAAACCTACCCACCGGAACTTGTATGGCAAGTCCGAAAGGGAATTTGAACTACTCGTAAATGCAACGGGGTATTTGGTTAATGTTCGGTAGGGACAGGCATCTGCTGAAAAAGCGGGGCAAGGTAAGGAAATTTCCAAATACTGGGCGGCAGGAACAGGTGTCCACCATTTTTGAATGGGTGCAGATGCATACTTTTTGCCTGCTTGGCAATAACCGGTGGGGACACGACGGGAGTTGACCTCTTTTATAGATTTGTCAAATCTCCTAACCAACCTACCTTTGCCAAAAACACTGACCACTGTGGCAAGAAAAAGCATTACAATAGCTGGCGGGGAAAAACGAGAGAAAACGGAGAAGGTGACACCGCTCATGGAGCAGTATTTCAGGATGAAGGCCAAACATCCCGATGCCATCATGCTGTTCCGGGTCGGCGACTTCTATGAAACCTTCGGCGAGGATGCCGTCAAAACTTCCAAAGCCCTCGGCATCGTGCTCACCAGCCGAAACAATGGCGGCCAGGACATCGAACTGGCCGGTTTCCCGTACCATGCCATGGACATGTACCTTCCCCGCTTGGTCCGTTCGGGGTACAGGGTGGCAATCTGCGAGCAACTGGAGAAACCTTCACCGGAAAAGAAAATCGTGAAGCGGGGCGTGACGGAGGTCGTGACACCCGGCGTGACGACCGACGAAAAACTGCTCGATCACAAGACCAACAACTTTCTCGCTGCCGTTGCCTGGGGCAAAAAAGACCGGGCCGGCGTGGCATTCCTGGACATTTCCACCGGTGAGTTTCTGGTGTCGGAGGGCGAATTGGCCTATCTCGACAAAATGCTGCAAGGTTTCCAGCCCTCGGAGGTCATTTTTGCAAAAAGCAAGGCGAAAGATTTTGAAAGCCATTTTGGCGACAGATTTTACACTTATTCCCTCGACGAGTGGGTATTCACGCCTGATTTTGCCAACGAAAAACTGATGGGGCACTTCGAGGTAGCATCCCTGAAGGGGTTCGGCATCGAATCGCTCGAACTGGCGCAGATCGCCGCAGGCGCTGTGCTGCATTACCTGGCCACCACCGAAAACAAGAACCTGAAGCACATCACCGCCATTCGGCGCATCCATCAGGAAAAATACGTCTGGCTCGACCGTTTCACCATCCGCAACCTCGAATTGCTGCACAGCCAACAAGAAGGCGGCGTGCCGCTCATTCAAATCCTCGACCAGACCGTGACCCCCATGGGTGGTCGTTTGATGAAAAAATGGGTCGTGTTGCCGCTCACTTCCCTGACCGAAATCAACAATCGCCAGGAGGTGGTCACTTTTTTCCTCAAAAATCCGCACGTCGCACAGGAGGCAGAGACCTATATGCGACAAATGGGCGACCTGGAGCGATTGATTTCGAGGGTGCCTTTGGGAAAAATCCAGCCGAGGGAGGTGGTGCAGCTCCGCAAAGCGCTCGAAGCCACAGAACCGTTGAAAATCCTGCTTGCTGCTTCCGGCAGCAGCTATCTGGAAAAACTGGCCGATGGCCTCAACCCCTGCAAATCCCTGCAATCGGACATCAAGCGGCAGATTATGCCCGACCCGCCCGCATTGGTTACAAAAGGCGGAGTCATTGCCGAAGGCTTCAACGAAGAACTGGACGACCTGCGCAATACCGTGAAAAATGCACAGCACCTCCTGCTCGAAATCCAGCGCACCGAAGCCGCCCGCACGGGCATCGAAAACCTGAAAATCGGCTTCAACAACGTTTTCGGATATTACCTCGAAGTCACCAACAAGCACAAGGACAAGGGCCTCGTGCCCGATGCCTGGGTGCGTAAACAAACACTGTCCAACTGCGAGCGATACATCACCGATGACCTGAAAAAACTGGAGACGAAAATCCTTGGTGCCGAGGAACGCATACAGGAATTGGAAGTACGGCTCTTCGGCCAGCTCGTGATCACCATGGCCGACTACATACAGCCCGTGCAACACAACGCAGCCCTCACGGCCCGGCTGGATTGTTTGCTGTCTTTTGCCAAAATTGCCGAACGGAACAACTACACCCGCCCGTCGCTCGACGAAACCCATACCATTGACATACGCAATGGCCGGCATCCGGTGATCGAACAGCATTTGCCTTTGGGCGAAAGTTACGTGCCCAATGATGTGTTTCTCGACAACGAGGAGCAGCAAATCATCGTCATCACCGGCCCCAACATGTCGGGCAAATCGGCCTTGCTGCGCCAAACCGCCCTCATCTGCCTCATGGCACAAATGGGCAGTTTTGTCCCCGCACAGAGCGCCCGGCTCGGCCTTATTGACAAGGTGTTCACCCGCGTGGGGGCCACCGACAACATCGCAGGGGGAGAGAGTACCTTTATGGTCGAAATGAACGAAACGGCCAGCATCATGAACAACATCTCCTCCAGGAGCCTCATCCTGCTGGACGAAATCGGGCGGGGCACAAGCACCTACGACGGCATTTCCATTGCCTGGTCCATCGCCGAGTATCTCCACAACCAGGGCGAACTGAGGCCCAAGACCCTCTTCGCCACGCACTACCACGAACTGAACGAACTCGCCAACAAGTTTTCACGGATAAAAAACTTCAACGTGGCCGTGAAAGAAGTGGGGCAGAAAGTGATTTTCCTTAGAAAACTCCTGCCCGGCGGCAGCCAGCACAGCTTCGGCATCCACGTGGCGAAAATGGCGGGGATGCCTCGTACCATCGTCGAGCGTGCCAACGATATCCTGGCTCAGTTGGAGCAGCAGCATATCGAAGCAGGAACCAGTGACCGGGTGACTTCAAGTCACCCGGCCACTATGGGCCAACCAAAGGCCAAAAAAGCGGCCACCAACGATATTTCAGCGCCGACCTACCAATTGAGCATTTTTGAAACCTTTGACCCCAACATCGGCCGCATCAAGGAAATCCTGCTCGATATGGAAGTGAACACCATGACACCGGTGGAGTGCCTTGTAAAACTGAATGAACTTAAACGATTGGCGGAAGAAAGTTCTTGAAAAGGTAAATCCTTTTTGATTTTCCCACTGCCCCATCCCGAGGGGAACCCCGTCCCCGCCTCGTTGGCAGCCACGCTTATGGAACTTGCCCGTGCGGCTTTCCCCCGTGACGTTGCAGTTCCCCTGAAGGGGATGACAAGGGTGCAGCGAGCGGGGAAGTAAAGCAGCGCATTTATAATGCTCCACTGCGCTCTTTTTGTTTTGCCAAACGCCCAACCTTACTTGTCGTATTGGTGCAATTCAAGTGCCTCGATGATCCGTATCAGTTTTTTGTCGTAGTTGGCATCGGTGGCGTATCCCGCTTTTTTAAGACCGGCGGCCCAGCCTTTGTAATCCTTCCTGCCGAGCTTTTGCAGGTGCTTGTAGCGATCCATCTGGAGCAGTTTGGAATGTTCCCGAAAACTTTCCCAAGCGGAATCAAATACCCGGAACATGTCATAGACATCGTCGTCGGAGTAATTGCGGCAGGTGCAGCCCCGGCATTTCGAGCGGCATTTGATGCCAAAGTGGTTGTTGGATACGGTGGCGAGGTGGCTGTTGCCTGCATCCGTTTCGAGCAGGCCCTGGGCCAGTTTGATGCTGGCAGGAATACCGTACTCCTTCATTTCGGTGATGGCCGTGGCAGCAAACCGCTTCACGTATTCCCTGCAAATGTTCATCTTCTCATCCACGATGGTCTTGTCAACATCCTTGCGTTTGGCGAGGTCGGGTGACAGGACGAAAGAGAGGTTTCGGAAATCGGTGGACTTCCATTTGCCAGACACCACCGCTGCTTTCGGCGCAGGTGCGGCCGGTTGGGCAGCAATGGTTGCGAAGGAAAGCTCCTCGGCTTTCTCAGCGCTGGCAAGTGCTTTTTGCGGTGGCGGTTCCTTGAGGCTGGCCGTCACGGCGTGTCCCTGTTCACTTTCCACGAAAACCTGCACGTTGCGATTGACGTAGAGATGGAAAAGGAAAAAGGCAACAACCAGTTGGAACCAGTATTTACCTGCCCAACGGAAGAGGTGTAGGATTTGGTTTTCTTGCACGGGTTGCCGGTGTAATTTGAACTCAGCCATCTTTTTAATAAAGTTTGGTTATCAATACGCATTTCGGGTACAAAGTAAAAACATTTGTTTTTAAAATCAAAACAATAAAACACAATTTGTTTCTAAAAAATAAAAAAACAGAGCCTACCTGCCGTTCAAAAAAATGAGCCTTTGTAAAAAGGGGAACTTGTACTGCGTGTTACCTTTGCCATCATTGAGCACGCTCCGAAAAGTCATTTCATGTTGCAGTATATAGCACAGACAGAAGAATATTTAGAGAGAGAATTTTATTTGAAAGAAAATTTTTCCAAAAAATTTTCTTTCAAATAAAATTCTCTCTCTGTTTGTTTTTTCTTTTGTGCTGACTTTTCGGTTTGGACTCATCATTAGTACCTCATCGGCCAATTAATGCAAGAAGTTGAGAGGGTTGAGGGTAGGGCGGCTCAACCATCTAAACCATCTCAACCCTTCTCAACCGCCCGATCAGGCTTTTAAAAACTCAACATCATGCTGGCAATATGCGACGGCGGCGCCACCAAAGCCGACTGGTTGATTCGGGACGATGCAGGCAATACGGCCAGCATTACCACCACGGGATTCAACCCCAACTATGGTACAGCCGAACAAATCGCCACCATCCTGCAATCCGGTCTGGCGGAGCAACTGCCCGCCCTTCTCCCGCACACCATATATTATTATGGTGCCGGCTGCGGGGAAACCGACAGGAAGGAATTGTTGAAAGATGTGCTGCAAGGGGTTTTCCCAAAATCCCACGTCGTGGTCAACGACGACATGCTGGGGGCTGCGAGGGCTACCTGTGGACGACAGCCCGGCATTGCCTGCATCCTGGGCACCGGCTCCAACTCGATGCTCTATGACGGGGAAAATGTGATAGATAAAGTAGCCAATCTCGGCTTCCTGCTCGGCGACGAGGGGAGTGGGGCCTACATCGGCAAAAAACTCGTGCAGGCTTATTTTTATCGTGAAATGCCACCGGAACTTTGCCCGATCATGCAGGAAGCCCTTCCCAATGGCCGAAAAGATTTGCTCGACCGGGTTTACCACAGCGAGGGCTTGCCCTCGGCCTACCTTGCTTCGTTTGTCGAGCTGTTTTCCGGTCAGTTCGGGCATCCCTTTGTCCGTCGCTTGTTCAAGGATTGTTTCACTGAATTTCTCCTGCGCCATGTGTGCAAATACGAAAACCATCGGGCACTACCGGTACATTTCACCGGATCGGTTGCGTATCATTGCCGGGATATTTTGCAAGAAACAATTGGGGAACTCGGCCTGTTACTTGGCCGTATTGTTCACAAACCTGCTCTTGAATTGCTGAAATACCATGTAGAAGATCCCCTCAATACCAAATCACCCACATAGACCTGGGAGATGCGTAGAGAGGGTTGAAAGGGTTTAGATGGTTGAGCCAGCCCATCTTAACCATCTAAACCATCTCAACCCAAACTCATGCGTGAGTCTTCATTTTCACCAAATCAAAAACGATGAATCAGAAATTGAAAAGAATTGCTGTTTTCACCTCCGGCGGAGATGCACCGGGCATGAACGCTGCCTTGCGTGCCGTCGTCCGCACAGCGGCCCACTACGAAATCGAGGTTTATGGCATACAGGGCGGATACGAAGGCATGATTGACGGGAACATGAAAAAGCTGGAAGTACGGGATGTTGGCAACATCATCCAGCGCGGCGGCACTTTTCTGAAAACGGCCCGCAGCCAACGGTTCATGACGGAAGAGGGGCGCAGGGCTGCATACGAAACACTGAAAAAATTCAATATCGAGGCTTGCGTGGCGCTTGGTGGCAATGGCACGTTCACCGGAGCCGAGCTATTTTTCAAGGAAACGGGCGTTCCCATTATTGGCGTTCCCTGTACGATTGACAACGACCTCTACGGCACGGATTACACCATCGGCTTCGATACGGCGGTGAACACGGCCGTGGAAGCTGTGGACAAGATAAGGGACACTGCCGAATCCCACGACCGGCTCTTTTTTGTCGAAGTGATGGGCAGGAACTCCGGTTTTTTGGCACTTCACACGGCAATAGGAAGCGGAGCGGGGCATGTGTTGCTGCCCGAAAAGGAAACAACCATAGAAGACCTGGCCCAGAGCCTGAAAAAGGTTGGCAAGCGCAAGAAGCTGTTCAGCCTCATCATCGTGGCGGAGGGCAATCCCTTGGGCAGCGCCGATGCCATAGCGCACGAAATCAAGTCGAGGTTTGAATCTTTTGATACCCGCGTCACCGTCATCGGGCACCTGCAACGGGGCGGCTCGCCCAGTGGTTACGACCGCCTGTTGGCCAGCCGTTTGGGCAACGCTGCCGTAGAGGCTCTGCTGGATGGCCACAAAAACGTAATGGTCGGCCTCGTCAGCCAGCAGATCAAACACACGCCATTGTCCATTGCAGTGAAAAATCAGAAGGAAATCAATCTTGATTTGTTGAGATTGGCGGAGATGTTGGCAATTTAAGAAACAACAATAACGGTACAATAAAATGCGGCAGCCTGAAGACCATCTCATGCACCCATTGATGAAGACTGAGAAGGGCAAACTCAGGGAAAAAATTTCCGACAGGCCTGGCAAGCGAAGTCAATAGGCCCCAACCGGCGGCGTACAGCAAAAACCACCTTGCCCATTTCACCGGAAGGAAAATCCCAATGGCCACCACAAAATCCAGCACACCGGCAATATTGAGGAACTGGATGGCCGCTTGTTGGGAGAGGCCGGTGATGCGTATCGTCATATCTAGAAAGGTGCCGGGGCGGGGATAGTAGCCGATGGCATACAGGCCATGGCAGGCGAAGGTTATGGCGGTGGCCAATTTCATCCAAAATACCAGCCTGTCGCTGATACCCCCTGTTTTCAAGGCAATCAATAAAAAGGCCGGGGCACCGAATTGCAGGGCATACTCAAAAAATTGTCCCGTGTGATAAAACTGGTCTTTGGTGTAAATGAATGCCAGCAACAAAAGGCCAGCAGCACCAAGCCAAAGGAAAAACCGGAAAAAGACAGGCAGTTTTTTGACGAAAATCACGATGAAAAAACAGGCTGCATAAAAAACGCCCATCGCTACTGTAAACCATTGCACGGCAGTGTCCACAGCTATGTCCTGCACAAACTCACTCCACGACCGACCTGACAGCCATTCTATCGGGCCTTGCATGATGCGCTGGTCCCATAAAAGCTCCCGATAAGGTGCTTCCCAGAAAAGATGCTGCCAAGCTCGCCCGGCAAAAACGCAGGCAGCAGCGGCCAGGAGTAGATGGATGTAAAGTGGGCGAACTGTCCGGGTCATCTTTTTATAGCATTTTCACAACGCCAAAGGTAAGCTATTGCCCGCCATCGAGTGGGTGACAAATAACAGGCTTGCAACTGCTTTTCCGTGAACTATAAGACATTGCCTTGTGTTCACGTGCCAGAAAATGCCGTATTGCAGGCTAAGAAAAATGGAACTCGAAAAAGTCATACAGGAAATCACTTACCGCACGTCCCGCAGTTCCGGGGCAGGGGGGCAAAACGTCAACAAGGTGGAGACCAAGGTTGACCTGCGCTTCGACGTGCCCAACTCGCAGGGCCTTTCGGACGAAGAAAAAGCCCTGGTGATGGAAAGGCTCGAATCCCGCATCACCAAAGACGGGGTGCTGGTCATCAGCAACCAAAGCACCCGCTCCCAATTGGGCAACAAAGCGGCAGCATTTGACATTTTCACCGAACTGATGGAAGAAGCCGTAAAGCCCCCAAAAAAGCGGAAACCCGTGAAACCCTTCGTGGCCAGCCGCCAGGAGCGCCTGAAAGAAAAGCGCCTCCATGCAGAAAAAAAATCCCTGCGGCAAAAGGTCTTGGGCTGAAATTGCTGACATTTGCCGGCCAAGATTTCAATAAAATTCAATGGAAAATACACTTGAAATGCGCAAAAACGGGAACGGTGTGCAAATTGAAACCGCACTTCCCAAACCCTCTTTCCTGCTCAACACGATTGAAGAAGCCGTTGAGGACATCCGAAATGGCAAAGTCATCATCGTAGTGGACGACGAAGACAGGGAAAACGAGGGCGATTTCGTCTGCGCCGCAGAATGTGTGACCCCCGAAATCATCAATTTCATGGCCACGCACGGCAGGGGACTTATCTGCACCCCCATCGAAGAGCGCCGTGCCGAGGAACTGGGCCTGACCATGATGGTGCCCGACAATACCGCCCTGCACGAAACGGCCTTCACGGTTTCCATTGACCTCATCGGTCAAGGCTGCACGACGGGCATTTCAGCCTACGACCGCGCCACGGGCATCCGGGCGCTCGTCCATCCCGACACCAAACCATCGGACTATGCCAAGCCTGGCCACATATTTCCCCTGCGGGCAAAATCAGGTGGCGTATTGCGCCGCACCGGGCATACCGAAGCGACCATTGACCTTGCCCGCCTTGCCGGTTTCAAACCCGCCGGGGTGCTGGTGGAAATACTCAACGAGGACGGCACCATGGCCCGCCTCCCCCAACTCGTCGAAATCGCCAGGAAATTCAACCTCAAAATCATCACCATCAAAGACCTCGTCGCCTATCGCATGGAGACCGAGCGCCTCATCAAGCGGGAAATCACGCTGCCTTTCAAAAACCGCTTCGGGGAATTCAGTCTGGTCGCCTATTCCCAAACCCCTACCGGCGACACCCACCTCGCCATCGTGAAAGGTATCTGGCGGCCCGATGAACCCGTGCTCGTGCGCGTCCATTCCTCCATGGAGGGGAGCGACCTGCTCGGCATCATCTTCGATGACCTGGGCGGCAACATGGACCGCTCCTTTGAAAAAATAGCAGAGGAAGGAAAAGGGGCCATCGTCATCATGCGCCACAGCGAGAAGGACATGTCCTTGCTTTCCTGCCTTCAAAACGTGCTGGGGCAAAGCGCTGTGACCCCAAAATCCTATCGGGGCCGCCGCAGCAAGGAAATGGAGCAACGGGATTACGGCATCGGTGCCCAAATCCTGCGCGACCTCGGCATTTCAAAAATCCGCCTGCTCACCAACAGCAAGACCCGCCGGGTGGGGATGATTGGCTTTGGTCTGGAAATCGTGGATGTGGTGGGGTGGTGAAAATGATTGCTTTGTCAGTAACTATTTCCTACCAAAATCTGCCGGAATTTCACCCCAGGCTTCCGTCTCCCACTTGAGTATGGGATTTTTCCACGTATGGGTTTTCAACCAATTTTCGGCACGTTCTATCAATTCAAATAGGTAGGCCGTGCGGGGATTGTGTTTGAGGGTCGTCTTGCATTTCTTCTTTTTCACCCAAATCATGGCGTTCACGGAGTCGGTATAGATGGGCGTGTCCTTGCCCTGCTTGTGGAACATGGCCAATGCATGTACGATGGCCAGGAACTCCCCGATGTTGTTCGTGCCGAGGTCGAATTTTTGGTGAAAAAACCTGTGACCTGTTTTGGTGTCCACGCCCTGGTATTCCATNNCCACGCTGATGCTGTCCCAAACGATGGAGGATTTGGAGGGTAAAGCGGATTTGGTGCCAGCCGGCTTAGTGGTTTTTTTTGTCGAAACATGGGTGGCAAAATTTCCCTGATAGGCTGCTTCTGCCTCTTCCCTGCTGTCGAAACTTTTGTATTTCGCTTGCGGAAAACCCTTGATCTGGAGTTCGCATTGTCCCCAACTGTCGTAAATGCCGGGGGTTGCTCCCTGCCAAACAACGTAATATTTTTTCTTTTTTGCCATCGCTTTTGTACTAATAAGCCGCAAAGGTAACACGCTAAAAAAAATTGCTGGGAACAGCCCTTCAAAATAAGCGTAACTCGTTGATTTTCAGCAAAAAAATAAACAAAAATAATTCCTCCAATATAACCAACATTTGTCCGGGTGCCTGTGTTACTTTGAGCAGATTTTTGCAGAGGACAGCCTTGTTGACGTTCCTGCGAATCAGCAATAATTTAACAACCATGATCCATCCGCACACCCGCCTACATTACATCAACGACCAGATCGGCTACGGCGTTTTCGCCACCCATTTCATCCCAAAAGGGACTATCACTTATGTGAAAGATGCACTCGAACCAGAAGTCACGCCTGAAGAATTTGCCCGGCACAGCCCAGAGATGCAGGAAATTATCGAACGATACTCCTACATTGACGAAAGGGGCATCCGCATTATCAGTTGGGATTTCGGGAAATACGTCAACCACTGCTGCCACTGCAACACCATGAGCACGGGCTATGGCTTTGAAATTGCCATTCGGGACATATACCCCGGCGAGGAACTTACCGACGAATATGGCATGTTCAACATCGAAAAAGCCATGCCGCTGATGTGCAGTTATACGGACTGCCGCAGGGCCGTCAGCAAGGAGGACTTTGAAGCCTATTTTCCTCGCTGGGACGATCAGGTGAAAAACGCCCTGTACGCCATGAACGACGTGCCTCAGCCACTCGTGCCGTTTCTCAATTCGGAGATAAAGGAGAAGGTCAACGAATTTTTCAAAGACCCCGCCCAATACAAATCTGTCTATTCACTGAAATATCACGGCACTCAAAAAGAAAACGGACAACGCCACGAGCCGCTTTTTTTGTGAAACGCAACTGTTTTGGAGGGTGCGGGAGTAGAGAGAAAAAATTTCATTTTTTCTCTCTACTCCCGCATTTGGGGGTTGTTTTTGGGGAAAAATTTTCGATTTTTCCCCAAAAACAACCC
>JRYF01003698.1_pt1 | contig 11952 bp, 8 predicted proteins | sample 235331 | NCBI WGS metagenome assembly JRYF01 (sample SAMN03074217, study PRJNA261475) | activated sludge metagenome | biome: Wastewater Treatment Plant; feature: Wastewater; material: Activated sludge; isolation source: activated biomass of a wastewater treatment plant treating hydrocarbon... ... | reverse complement strand
CCAACCATCCAACCATCTCACAACCTCACCACCACGCCCGTATTCAGGAGGGAAATGCCGAAGCCGGCTTCGAGGAAAAGCCCGAGGTTTTTCCTGAAAAAATACTGGCCACCGACGAAACCTGTGTAAAACAGGCCAGCGTTCGCTGCGTTGGGGTCGTGCGGGGAAGGGCTTCCCACTTGTCGGATGTGGCGCTGGCCGCTTGTTTGGTCAAATTCCCGAAGGCGGCTATGGGCGATGCCCAACATGCCGCCGCCATACACGTCGAACTTTTCTGTCAGTGGCTTTTTCCACTCGCCGCGAATACCGGCCACGATTAGCGTGTTTTGAGCGTAAACAAATTGGCCGTCAGATACGAGGGACGGTTTGGAATGAGCCTCGGTGTAGCCGAAAAAACCACTCAGGGAAAACTGCCTGCCAAGCTGGTATCCGGCTTTGAATGTAATGGGCGGAACCGCTGTCGCCGCCCCATCGGCCACGAAAGTCGGCACGATGCCGGCACCGATGGCGATATGCGATTTGAGGTTTCCTGTGGTTTTGTTTTGTGCCGTCAACGTACATGCGGACAGCACGAGTGTGCATAGGATTACGATTTGTTTTTTCATCTCGTCGGGATGTTTTGCAAAAGCCCTTGCTTGTTTATCCCGAAAAAAAAGATTGGGCACTTGTGCCCAAAAGCAGTTTTATCGGGGAATAGTAACTACTTTGTAGGGGATGTTTTTGGGAAAAATTTTCAATTTTTTCCCAAAAACACCCCCCCCAAATGNNGCACCCTCCTAAGCAGTTACGGAAAATCAAGTTGCAGGCTCTTTGGTGAAGTATTGAGGCTTATTTGGTCAAAAGGCGGTGCAAAGGTGAGGTGGCAAAACTTGCAAGTCAAGTTTTTCGGCAAAATTTTATTTAAAATTCATGGACGTTTAACAACTATACCTTTGTTTTTATTTTGCCATGTGGGTATTATTTGCATAATTATTTTAAAAGAAACAAAAAACATCATTTGAAATAATACCCGCCCACGATCCGGTCACAAACTTTTGACGGGCAAAAAAAAAGTGAGGCGCATGTCGTTTTCCGACCATGCGCCTCCGTTTTTGTGTTGATTATCGAGGGCGTGTTTTCATGCTGCCTACTGTGGGGAGTAATTTTTTTCACCCAACTTCGCATGGGCTGCTGCCAGCCTTGCAATGGGAACCCTCGGCCCAGAACAGGAAACATAGTCCAACCCGATGTGGTGGCAGAATTTGATAGATTCCGGGTGGCCGCCCTGCTCGCCGCAGATGCCGATTTTCAGGTCGGGACGCGACCGGCGGCCCCATTCCACGGTGATTTCCATCAGCTTGCCCACGCCGCCCGTGTCGAGCACTTCAAAGGGGTTGTGGTGGAGGATGTCCTTTTGCTGGTACAGTGGCAGGAACTTGTTTTCTGCATCCTCCCGGCTGAACGAGAAAGTGGCTTGGGTCAGGTCGTTCGTTCCGAAGGAGAAAAACTCGGCGACCCGTGCAAGGCTCTCCGCTTTCATGCAGGCCCGGACGACCTCGATCATGGAGCCGAACTTGAATTGAAGCCTTATTCCTTTTTCCCGTTCTATTTTTTCACGCAGCGCATCCACATATTCTTTCACGTGCTGCAACTCGATGACGGTGCAGACTTGGGGCACCATGATTTCGGGGTGAACTTCCAAACCGTTCAACTGACATTCGGCGGCAGCCTCCAGAATGGCCTGGATTTGCATTTTGTAAATCTCCGGGTAGGTGAGGCCGAGGCGCACGCCCCTATGGCCGAGCATGGGGTTCACTTCGTGCAACTCTTTGATTTTCTTCAACATCCGCTCTTTTTTCGCAATGGCCTGGCGGACGAGATCGGCCCCGGAATGGGTGAACGGGGCAGGGTAGGGGTGTTTCATTTCATCCTCGGCAGCCAACAAGCGCAGGTTGCCGAACAGGTTGTTCACGCCGTCAATGGTGGTTTTCAGATGTTCCAGATGCTGCAATTCGGCCACCACGTCCTCTTCGTTGGGCAGGAACTCGTGGATGGGCGGGTCGAGCAGGCGCACCGTCACAGGCCGGGGCGACATCACCTCGAACACCTCCCTGAAATCCTGCCGTTGGATGGGCAGCAATCGGTCGAGGGCAACCTGGCGCTCCTCGGTCGTATTGGCGAGGATCATGTCAATCACGATGGGCAAACGCTCCACGGCGTTGAACATGCGTTCCGTGCGGCACAGCCCGATGCCCATGGCGCCAAACTCCACGGCCCGTTTTGCGGCCCTGGGGGTGTCGGCGTTGGCGAATACTTTCAGCCGTGCCGTTTGGTCGGCCCATTCGAGCAGGGTTTTCAGTTCTTTTGAAAAATCGGGATCAACGGTCGGTATCACACCTTGATATACCTTGCCCGTGCCGCCGTCAATGGTAATATAATCGCCCTCGTGGAGCACTTTTTCGCCGATGACGGCCTGGCGGAGTTTCACGTCCACGGAAATTCCTTCTGCTCCGGCCACGCAGGGTTTGCCCATGCCCCTTGCCACCACGGCGGCATGGGAGGTTTTGCCGCCCCGGCTGGTGAGGATGCCTTGCGAAGCAAAAAAGCCGTGAATGTCCTCCGGTTTGGTTTCTTCCCTCACGAGGATGACCTTTTCACCGGCCCGGCCCAATGACTCTGCCCGGTCGGCATCGAACACGCAATGGCCGGATGCAGCGCCCGGCGAAGCGGGCAAGCCCTGTGCAAGCGGCACGGCTTTATGATGGGGGTCGAGGCGGGGGTAGAGCAGTTGCTCCAGCAGTTCGGGCTTGATGCGCAAGAGGGCTTCCTCCCTGGAGATGAGGCCATCATTGGCCATCTCGACCGAAGTGCGCACCATGGCCGTAGCGTTCATTTTTCCGTTCCGGGTCTGCAGGCAGTAGAGCGTCTGTTTTTCGATGGTGTATTCAAAATCCTGCACCTCCCGGTAGTGCTTTTCCAGTTTGCTGCGCAATGTTTCGAGTTGGCGGTACATCTCAGGCATTTCCGTCGCCAGTTCGGCCACCGGCTTGGGGGTGCGGATGCCGGCCACCACGTCCTCGCCCTGTGCGTTGACGAGGTACTCACCGAACATGACGTTTTCGCCGGTGCCGGGGTCGCGGGTAAATCCAACGCCCGTTGCACAGTCGTTGCCCATGTTCCCAAATACCATCGTCACGATGTTGACCGCCGTGCCATTGGCCATGGCAGGGGTGATTTTGAACTCCCGGCGATAGTCCACCGCCCTTTTTCCCATCCAGGAATTGAACACGGCCTTGATGGCAATTTCGAGTTGTTCAAACACATCTTCGGGGAAATCCCTTCCGGTGTTGTCTTTCACCACTTTCAAAAAGCGCTGGCTGATGTCGCTCAGGTTGTCGGCGTTCAGGCCAATGTCGGCCTTCACACCAGCCGCATGTTTGACGGCTTCAAATTCCTCGTCAAACTTTTCGTCCGTCACACCGAGGGCCACTTTCCCGAAGAGTTGGATGAAACGGCGGTAGGCATCGTAGCAAAAACGCTCGTTGCCGGTCTGCCGGACAAGCCCCCGCAGGGTGTCGCCGTTCAGGCCGAGGTTGAGGATGGTGTCCATCATGCCCGGCATGGAAAGCGCCGATCCGGAACGGACGGAAACCAATAAGGGGTTGGCCGGGTCACCGAATTTTTTTCCGGTGGCTGTTTCTATCCTTTCGATTTGTTCTTTCACCTCGTCCATGAGGCCTGGTGGGAGTTTGTGTTCCGGGTGGTTGAGATATGCGAGACAAGCCTCGGTCGAAATGACGAAACCCGGCGGCACGTTAAGACCTATCTGTGTCATTTCGCACAGGTTGGCCCCCTTGCCGCCGAGCAGATGCTTGTTTTTTCCATCGCCTTCCATAAATGAAAAGACGTATTTCCTTTGCTCCACTGGAGCGGATTTTTTCGCTTCGGGCATTGCCATTGTTGCTGTATTCATTGCAAGAAATTTTTGGTAAAGGTTGGCCACAGGCTATTTTTGTAAAATGATGAAAATCAGTAAAGGCATTAATGAAAATCACCCGGCGTGGGTAAAAAACAGGGGACAATTGGCCATGAATGGGGGTTTGAAGAGAAGATCATCGTTGCGGTCATTGTGGGTCAATGCGGTCATTATCCATTATCCATTATCCATTAAGCATTAAACATTATTTCTTCATGGATTTAAGCACAATGCGCGATGAATTTGTAAGGGCCGGACTTGACGAAGGCGACTTGGCTGCCGACCCGGTGCAGCAGTTCGAGCGCTGGTTTGGCGACACGGAAAGGGCCGGTTACCGGATGCCCAATACGATGACCCTGGCGACCGCCTCCGCCACCGGCCAGCCTTCCCTGCGCATGGTTTTGTTGAAATTTTTTGATGCAAAAGGCTTCGTGTTTTACACCAACTATGAAAGCCGCAAGGCAAAGGAAATCAGCGAAAATCCCCAAGTCGCACTCCATTTTCCCTGGCATGACCTCGACCGGCAGGTAATCATCACCGGGCGGGCCGAAAAAATCCCTACTGCCGAATCGGTGAAATACTTCCTCACCCGTCCCAGGGGCAGCCAAATCGGCGCATGGGTGTCGAACCAGAGTCACATCATCACCTCCCGGCAGATGTTGCTGTCGAAGTTCGAGGAGATGAAGCGCAAATTTGAAAACAAGGAAGTGCCCCTGCCTTCTTTTTGGGGCGGCTACCGGGTCGTGCCGGACACGTTCGAGTTTTGGCAGGGCCGGGAAAACAGGCTGCACGATCGTTTTCTCTATTCCAAAACGGAAAGCGGCAGTTGGCATATCGGGCGGCTGGCTCCTTGAGCGGCGTGGGGTGCCCGTTTTTTTATCTTGGCAAAAAAAAAGAATATCCCATTGGTGCCGGACATCGCTGGTGCTGGGCACAGCCCCGCACCAGCGGATACGTGGCCCGTACGTCCGGTGGTGTGAGAGGGCAGGGGGGCTATTCTTGGGCTATTTTCCCTACTCGATTAGCTGAAGTGTTCTCTTTTTCTGCCTCTAAATAGGCTACTTAATACATTTGATGCACCCCCTCAATATTTTTGCCATTTTCTATTGGTATTATCTGTCGAAAAGGTTTATTGTATAATTAAGTCAAAGTCAGTTACTAATCTGCAAATTTGGTTTTTTGCATCGTAACCAATATAAGTCGCATAGAAACCATCGCCAACTCCGCTTGAAAATATAACAACGTTTTTACCATTCCTCTCCCAAATTAAGTGAGTCCATGTTGGCTTATCTGATTTCTCTAACTCCTTTAAAATTACATCAGAGTTTTTATCATATTCAAGGTTGTCTGTCGGATTTAAGAATAAATCAAACTCATTTTTACCCTCAATATCCATAAAACACCCTGTACCTGAATCAACACCGTATCCATAAATTTCATTTTCTTTAAGTTGTGTAATATCTTGTCCATTTTTCAATGCTAATTCCCAACGTACAGGTTGATTATCAGAAAACTTTATCCTTGCAAAGCCTACTCTTTCGTCATTGTCATAACTAAATTTGCCTACTGCTAAGTCAACCGAATATTCACCTAATGGAAAATCATATTTAAACGGTTCGCTTCCGTAACTTACAAATCCATCACAAGCAACAATTTTCCCGCTGGTTATTCTAATAACACCAATTGTATGATTGATAAAAGTAATTGAGTAATTGACTTTTTTCTCATTCTCAAGATAATATTGGTTTACAATTAAATTGTTGCTAAAAGCATTTTCTAAATTGTCGAAATTCTTTTTTTTTATCGCTTCTTGATGATTTATGCCTGCTGTTTTAGTATTGACTTTACTGGTAAATGCTTCATTTCTTTTGTCAAAACAGCTAATTGTTGTAATTAATAATATGATTAGCATTAGATAGTTACACATTTTTTTTGTTTTATTGTTTCATTTCGGCGAACGGTCCTGTGATATGGAGCGGACGCAGCGATAGCAAGTCTGATCTCATATCACTTGTTAGCATCCGTTTCATGTATTTTGTACTACTATTTGACAATTTGTAAAATTGCTTGATTCTAAATCATCTTTTCTTATCAAAAAGTAAATTGATCCATCTCCAAATTGATCGAAGAATTTGAACCACTTGCAATATGGTGAAACCTGTAGTAGTAAATGCCAATTTATTGCATCCTTAAAAATTTCATCGCTATATTCCCGTTTATTGAATATTCTTTCAGCTTCGTATAATACACAGTTTTGAATGCTGTCCGGATAACCTAAAAATTTGTTTACTTCTTTCTCTGATTCTTCTCCTAAAACTAATTGCCTAAAAACTGATCTTAAAGCATCATACCTTTCCTTTTCCTCATCAGAAAAATTAAAATGATTGATAAGTGAATTGTCATATCCTGGCAAATCAAGAATAGGCTTAATACTAAAGTTAATTGCATCCTTATTATCGTATATATTTTTATTTGTTGTTCCATTTTTAATTGTAAGAACCTTAAAGTCATTTTTATCTTTTGGCCATCCATCTATTTTAATGTAAAACGATAAGTTTTGAGTGTCATTTATGTATGTTTGATTTGATTGAAATTCTTCCAAGTTCAAAGTTGCCAAGTGGAATAATTCATTTCCAGAAGCATCTTTAATTTCTGATTTTTCATGGTTTGGCTTTCCCAAATAATGAGACCTTTTTGAATCATTTTCATCATTCGGATTACATAAAAATCCAACTTTTGCGAAATTTAAAATTATTTCCTTTTTACTTGGTATTATAAATTGAGTTAATGGCTCCAGAAGCTTCCTTTGAGTTTCAATTGATTTTAAAGATTCCTTTTCAGTTTGTGTCAATCCTATTAACGCACCCCCGGTTTGAATAAAATTATTCGCACTGTATTTCAACCCATGCCCATATATTGTATCAAATTGTATCTCAACTTTATAACCTCCAAGCAATTGTCTCTTATAATTGGTCAATTTTCCATCTTGAGCATCATCTCCAATAAGTAAAACTTCTTTAATGTCATCAAATTCACCACTAACTATTTGAGTTGAAAGTACAATTGAACCGTATTCAGGATTATTAGGATGGTCTCCAACGAATCTTACAAACCTTTGACCTTCCTTAAGTCCTGATAAATCCTTTGATTCCCATTTTATTGGTTTTACTTGTTTTATGTTTTTTATCTGTAATAGGACCATTTTTATAATTTTTAATGGATGCTAACGTTTGCACTCCTGTCAGCCCCGCCCATGCGTCGGGTTTGAGCGTTGGGGGATGGGCGGGGTTGGCAGGAGTGCATTGTTAGTGTCCGCTTTCAATTTTTTCCTCTTTTCTGTCCATAAGGAGAAAACAGTTTTAATTTAATTTAAAAGATATTCAGCTATAAGTTATATTTCTATTTAGTGTAGTTGCCATAGTATATTACAAGAGGCATATCCAAATTATTTTTATAATTAGGCCAACAAAAACAGTATATGAATTCACCATCATATTTCTCAATGACTACATAATATGTTTTTGTATCAAAGGCATTTATAAGTTTCATTACCCGTTTAACATTATTGATAGTAAAATCCTGACTCCTTTCACCACCGCTAAAAGAGTATCGCTTGTCATGGGGAAATTCTATTTTATCAATTTCGTGTACCTTTCGCTTGTACGTTCCATCGCCAAATAATAATAGTAAAGTTAAGGAGTCGCCTGACTTTTTTATACTAAAGGTAGTATTAATGTATTCTTTACTATTATCTTTCTCACCTCCTTTGTATCCTTCAATTTTGAAATGTGTCGAAATAAGTTCAAAGTTATTAGAATTTTGAGCACACCCACTCATAGTGCATAAGAACACTGTGCATACACTTAATAATTTAATGCTTAATTTCATAAGAAGTTAATTTTTAATAAATCGGTTGTTTATCTTTCGGGCTATGACTTCCTTGTAGGCTTTTTTCTTTTCTTTATAGTGGACACGGCTGCACTCACGCCCGTGCCGCCCTGCGTTGGGCTTGCGGGTTGTGGCTCTAGGCGGCATGGTCGGGAGTGCGTTGTTCCAGCCAGTCTTTATTTTTATTTTATCTTCATTATTTTGCCCGATTGTAGTAGCTTCCCTCCACTCATGGCAATCCAATAGTAGCTTCCGTTCGGCAGTTCCCCAATCCCGAGCCTGTGCGAATTGCTCTGTCCATTGATTTCTAATTTCTTTATTTCTTCTCCGAGCATATTAAAAAGCCGGAACTCGCCCGACAGGAACAAATCCTCTACTTGTTCGATTACGAGCCAATCAGAAGCGGGGTTTGGATATACCTTTATTAATTCATTTTTGCCTTTTCCTTCACCTACCGCCGATACCCCGATGTACAAAACCTTGCAGAAGGTGTTTTCTCCGTTTACGTTGCTCACCGTCAGGCACACCTCATATACTCCATCCGACGAAAAAACATGGACGGGACTGGTGTCCTGGCTTACGGCATTGTCGCCGAAATCCCAACTCCAATTGGCCGGCTCGTAATAGCTCAAATCTGTGAACACCACCGTGCGATAGTCCACGGTGTCCTGCTGGCAGCGGAACTTTGCCTTTGGCATGTTGTCCAGGCCGAGCGTGTCGCAGGGGCTGCCGTCCAAAGGGCCGAGGCGGTAGTTGGGGTTGTTGGGAAGGCCGAAGCCGTTGTAGCTGCCAAGATGGACGGAATGTTGCCTGAAATCACAGGCAAGCCCTTTCTCGTTTGGCTCCTCGATGACGTGGAAGTATGGGACGCCATTTGGCGAGCTGATGTATATCTTTCCGTCTGGCGCCAGTTGGGCGAGAAAAAAATTCGTCCAGAGGGGGTCAATGAACCCGTCATATATCCCCACTACGACCCTCGATGCTTCTATATCGCCCGCCCAAAGGTCAAACTGGTAAAGGGTGTCGGTGGCGGAAAAATATAAAAACCGGGAATTGGGGGATATGGCAATTCCGGGGGAAAACAGGAAACCTGTAAAATGCAAGATTACCTCATTTGAAATATTTCCCGTACAACGGTCAAAGTCGAATATCTGTATGTTGATATTGTTTACATCCTTGCCGTTTACAACTGCATATTTGCTGCCATCTGGGGAAAATACGGCCTGCGCCAACCCATCTGGCACCGCAGTGCCCACCACCATAGTATCTGCCACCTCAACACCTTGGGGGGACACCAACACCTTGTAATAGGCATTCGTTCGCCATTGCCGTGTCAAGGCCCACCAATCCCTCCCGTTGCCGTGCTGGACTGCCGTAAGCTTGCCCAACCAAAGAGAGTCTGATATAAGCTGATTATTCTTCACTATCACTTTCCCCAAACCATTGTTCTGATTCATGTCAATGGTAGTATGTAAAAAAGCATATCCAATAAAATCTAATGGAATTGTAAACAGATTGTAGGGTGTGTGAAGTAAATAATAAGTTCCATACTTTTCAGGTGCGGGCAAAATGATTGCTGTTTGCGGCAGATTGACAGAATTATCGCCGCTTGAAGAAGCAAAATCACCCGGGCTCAGACCCGTGCCATTCTGCATCGGCTGGTGGTTGTGCGAGGCTATCCATTTGCCGTTGGTGTAGAACAGCAGGTTCCCGTCCACGTCCGACATGACGGAGCAGGTGGAAAAAAAACTCATCGGCCTCGGGTCGTTGGTAATCAAAGGCGGGTCGAAATTGAAGTCCATGCGGAAGTCCGAATTCGGTGGCACGCTGCCGGAAGATGCGCCCCCCAACCAGATATAATCATGGTTTTGGGCAAGCACGGACTGGATTGACAAAACAATCAGAAAAAAAACGTTGGCAGTTTTGAGCTTCATGATGTGTGGCTTTAAAAGATGGGCCGGGCAGCACCCCCACGCTGCTGCCCGGCCCAAGGTTATGGCAAAAATCGGGCTTTATTTCAGAACGACCAATTTTTGGGCCAGCATGAGGTCGCCGCCCTTGATGGACACGTGATAGATGCCGGACGGGACATCGTCCAGCGAGAGTACCTCGCCGGCCTGGCCTTCGGCAACCACCACGGAGCGCACCAGGATGCCCTGCTGGTTGAACACCTGGAGCAACCTTTCCCTGTCAGCTTCCGGGAACTTTATCTCCACCTGCCCCTTTGCAGGGTTGGGGAAGACCGCCAACCCGCCTGAAGCCTGCCAGTGGCCGCCCTGTCCGGGCTGCACCAGCAGTTGCGGTGGCGTACAGAGCTTGCTGTCGTCGTACTCCGACTCATCCCCGTCCAGCTTGAGCAACTCCCTTGGGGGGGGGGGGGGGGGGGGGGCCTGGAGCGTACCCACGGCCACGATGCTGGGCTTAATTTTCTCGACCGTATCGGCCAGGTTGGCGGCCTGGACCGCGAATGTTGACAAGTTGGCCAGCAACAGGCCAACGCTCAGCAGACTCAGCAGTCGGCGGCGAGAGAGTGGTACGCGCGACGGACTCATGGCCTATCTCGCTCAGAGGTACTGGACGCCCATGATCTCATAAGTCTTGATGCCGCCCGGCGTCTGGACATCGACAACATCGCCGACGTATTTGCCGATCAGTGCCCGGGCGATGGGCGAACCGAAGGAAATTTTGCCTTCCTTGATGTCGGCCTCATCCTCGCCGACGATCTGGTAACGCCGCTCCTCCTCGCTCTCTTCCTCAACGAGCGACACCGTGGAGCCAAACACCACCTTATCCGAAGCCGACAACGCCGTCACATCGATAACCTGGGCATGGGCCAGCTTCGACTCGATCTCGGCGATGCGGCCCTCCGTGAAGCTTTGCTGCTCGCGGGCGGCGTGGTATTCGGCGTTTTCCTTCAGGTCGCCGTGCGCGCGGGCCTCGGCGATGGCGGCGATGATTCGTGGCCGCGCCACCGTTTTGAGTTCCTGAAGTTCGGCGCGCAGCTGGGCGGCGCCGGCCGCGGTCATCGGTACTTTCTGGGTCATGCGTGCAGTTCCCGGTGTAAGTCCTGAAGGCAATTGACGGTTTCGTTATCGAGTTCGCGCAGGGCCTGGCAGGTGGCCCGGGCAGCGGCCAGGGTGGTGGTGTAGCTGATTTTATGCATCAAGGCTTCGCGCCGAATGGAAAAAGAATCAGCGATAGCCTGCTTGCCCTCGGTGGTGTTGACGATGAGGTCGATCTGATCGTTCTTGATCAGGTCCACGACGTGGGGCCGACCTTCACCGACCTTGTGAACGGTTTCGCAATCGAGACTTCGAGCGCGCAGGGCGGCGGCCGTGCCTTGGGTGGCCACCAACATAAAGCCGAGCCGTTGCAGTTCGCCGGCGATCTCCACGGCCTTCGGCTTGTCGACATCGCGGACGCTGATGAACGCCCGCCCACCGCGCGGCAGTGGGTTGCCCGCCCCGAGTTGAGCCTTGGCGAAGGCTTCGCCGAAAGTGCGCCCGACGCCCATCACTTCGCCGGTGGATTTCATTTCCGGTCCCAGCAAGGGATCGACGCCGGGGAACTTGACGAAGGGAAACACGGCTTCCTTGACCGAATAATAGGCGGGAATCACTTCTTCGGATACCCCTTGCCCGGCCAGGCTACGCCCGACCATGCACCGGGCGGCGATCTTGGCCAGCGGCCGGCCAGTGGCTTTGGAGACGTAGGGCACGGTGCGGGATGCGCGCGGATTCACTTCCAGCACGAAAATCTCGTCGCCCTGGATGGCGAACTGGGTGTTCATCAAGCCGATCACCTCCAATTCCAGCGCCATGGCGCGCACCTGGTCGCGCAGGCGGTGCTGAATCGCTGGTCCGAGTGAGTACGGCGGCAGCGAGCAGGCCGAATCGCCGGAGTGGACGCCGGCTTCTTCAATATGCTCCATGATGCCGCCAATGACGACCTCGCGGCCGTCGCTGAGGGCGTCGACGTCCACTTCGACGGCATCGTTGAGGAACCGGTCCAGCAGCACCGGCGATTCGTTGGACACTTGCACCGCCTCGGCCATGTACCGGCGCAGATCATCTTCCTCGTGGACGATTTCCATGGCCCGGCCGCCCAGC
>JRYF01001583.1_pt1 | contig 11963 bp, 12 predicted proteins | sample 235331 | NCBI WGS metagenome assembly JRYF01 (sample SAMN03074217, study PRJNA261475) | activated sludge metagenome | biome: Wastewater Treatment Plant; feature: Wastewater; material: Activated sludge; isolation source: activated biomass of a wastewater treatment plant treating hydrocarbon... ... | reverse complement strand
GTCGTCGACGAGGTCGTGGTTCTTGAATTCGCGCATGGTCGTTCCCGGAGTGGAAAAGGTCAGGCCGGCACCAGCACCGCGCGGCGGCGGATCTCTCGCGCGTGCACGGCGTGGAAGACGTGGTTGATGTCGTCGAGCGGGTGCGTCTCGACGAAGGGGGCGATCCGCACCTTGCCGTCGAGCACCAGGTCGAGCGCGGCCGGGTAGAGCTCGGGCGGGCAGCCCCAGTTGCCGATCGCGCGGGCGTCGAAGGCCATCAGGTTCGAAAGCCGCACCTCGACCTTGTCCATCGTGAAGCCGACTACCGACAGCGTGGCGCCGTGCACCAGCAGGCCGAAGGCCGTGAGCTGGCCTGCCGCCGTGCCCGAGCACTCGAAGATGCGCCACTCGGTCGAGCGCAGCCCGTTGGCCCTGGCGAAAGCGCCGATCGCGCCCTTCAGCGCCTTGCCGTCGTGCTGGCGCGCGTTGAGTGTCAGCGCCGCGCCGTGCGGCGCGATCGCTTTCAGCTTGGCGTCGTCGACGTCGATCGCGACGACGGTCGCGCCGAAGGCCCGCGCCACCTGCACGCAGTAGCCGCCGACGCCGCCGGCGCCGATCACGATCGCGAGATCGCCCGGCTTCACCTCGGCGCGTCGCACCGCCTGGTACGGCGTGGTCAGCGCATCGGCGACGATCGACACCTGCGCCAGCGTCAGCCCTGCCGCTTCCAGCCGATTCAGGTCGACTTCGCACAGTCCGCGCGCGGGCACCACGATGTGCGAGGCGAAGCCGCCGTGCACGTCGTTGCCCGGCATCTTCTGCGCGCGGCAGATCGGCGCCAGCCCGCGTTGGCAGAGGTCGCACTCGCCGCAGGGCAGCACCGCCGGCACGATCACCGTCTTGCCCAGCCAGCTTTCCGCGCCGGTTCCGGCGGCGACCACCTTGCCGCTGATCTCGTGGCCGAGCGCCAGCGGCAACGGCGCGTTGGTGCGCACGCCGTCGTAGTAGTAGCCGAGGTCCGTGTGGCAGACGCCGCAGCCGGCCACCGCCACCGTCACTTCGCCGGCGCCGGGTTCGGCGGCGAACGGCGCGCGTTCTAGCGGCGTCTTCGGCGCGGTCATCAGCCAGCGATACGCATCGATGCTCATCGTGTCTCCCCGTGCTCCTCGCCCCGCTGCGGCGCATGCCACGGCACGCAGCGCCGGGCGGGCCGGATTCGCGTTGACTTGCGCCAGATCAGCCCCGCCGCATTGCGCCGGACCATCGCGCGCGGCTATTCTGGCATAGCGGTACCGATTTACCGGTTCGGAAGCGAATCGTGCGCCGACACGATGCGGATTCAATGATCTGCGTCAAACCGCCCCCCGGTCAGCCGCGGTTGTATCGGGCACTTGCGGGAGGACCTTGAATTGAACGGTGCAACCAGGATGACGCCCGCTCCGGCGGGCGTGACCGTCGCGCTCGCCGGCAGCGGCGGCAGCGGGGTGATGACGGCCGGCACGCTGCTGCTCACGGCGGCAGCCAAGGCCGGCGCGTACGGCCTGATGGTGCGAACCAGCGGGCCGCAGATCCGCGGCGGCGAGGCCGCGGCGCTGGTGCGGCTGGCCGATGCCCCGGTGCAGACGCTCGGCGATTCCTTCGACCTGCTGCTGGCCATCGACTGGAGCAACACCCATCGCTTCGCCGACGAGGTGCCGCTGGCCGCCGGCAGCGTGATCGTCGGCGACCCGGACGAAGGCGAGCCGCCGGAGGTGTTCATCGCCACCGGCGCGCGCTACGTGCCGCTGACGATGAAGAAGATGGCCAAGGGCATCGCCGGCAGCTGGGTCAACATGGTCGCGCTGGGCTTTTCCGGCGCGCTCGCCGGCCTGCCGCGGGAGGCGCTCGAGGCCGCGGTGCGCGAGGACTGGAAGCGCGGCGAAGAAGCGCTGCGCGCCAACCTCGCGGCACTCGCCGCCGGCTACGACGCCGAGCGCGGCGTCACGCCGCCGATCGCGGTGCCGCAGATTCCGCGCATCGCCGCCCCGAAGCCGCGCTGGTCGATCACCGGCAACGAGGCGGCCGGCTTCGGCGCCATTCGCGGCGGCGTGCGCTTCGTCGCCGCCTACCCGATCACGCCGGCCACCGAGCTGCTCGAGTGGATGGCGCCGGCGCTGGCCAAGGTCGGCGGCACGCTGCTGCAGGCCGAGGACGAGCTGGCCTCGATCAACATGATCGTCGGCGGCTCCTTCGGCGGCGTGCCGTCGCTGACCGCGACCGCTGGCCCGGGGCTGGCGCTGATGGCCGAGGGCATCGGCCTCGCGGTCGCCTCCGAGACGCCGGTGGTGATCGTCGACGTGATGCGCGGCGGCCCTTCGACCGGCATCCCGGCCAAGAGCGAGCAGAGCGACCTCAGCTTCGCCGTCAGCGGCCTGCACGGCGACGCGCCGCGGCTGGTGCTGGCGCCGACTTCGATCGCCGACTGCGCGACGACGACGCAGTGGGCGGTGTACCTGGCCGAGGCGCTGCAGGCGCCGGCGATCGTGCTGTCGGACCAGTTCCTCGGCCAGTCGCGGGCGATCATCGATCCGCCGGCCGACACCGGCCTGCGCGCCAAGCGGCTGACCGCCGAGGCCAACGCGCCCGACTACAAGCGCTACCGCAATACCGAGTCCGGCATCTCGCCGATGGCGGTTCCCGGCACGCCGGGAGTGACCTACACCGCCGACGGCCTGGAGCACACCGAAGCGGCCGTGCCGAGCAGCAACTCCAGGGACCACCGGCTGCAACTGGACAAGCGCAGCCGCAAGCTCGCCGTCTACGACTACGGCGACGCCTGGGCCGACATCGAAGGCGACGGCGACGCGGCGGTGATCACCTTCGGCTCGACCTCCGCGGCCGTGCGCGAGGCAGTAGCGCGCGCCCGCGCCGACGGCCACAGGCTGCGCCTGATCGTGATGCGGCTGCTGGCGCCGCTGCAGTCGGAGAAGCTCGCCAAGGCGCTCGACGGCGTACGCCACGTGATGGTCGTCGAGCAGAACCACGGCGCGCAGCTGTATCGCTACCTTCGCGGTCACTTCGACCTGCCGGCGAAGCCGGCCAAGTATCACCGGCCCGGGCCGCTGCCGCTGCGGCCCGGTGAACTGCACCGGGCGATCACGGAATGGAGGAAAGCGGCATGAACGACATGGCAACGGCCGCGCCGGCGGCAGCCTGCTCACCGGCGAGTTTCAAGTCCGCCGTCAAGCCGGTGTGGTGCCCCGGCTGCGGCGATTATTCCGTGCTCAGCGCCATCACCAAGGCGCTGGCGATGATCGGCAAGCCGCCGCACGAAGTCGGCGTCGTCTCCGGCATCGGCTGCTCGTCGCGCATTCCGGCCTACACCAGCTGCTACGGCTTTCACGGCGTGCACGGCCGGGCGCTCGCCGCCGCCACCGGGCTGAAGCTGGCGCGGCCGGACCTGACGGTGCTCGTCACCGGCGGCGACGGCGACGGCTATTCGATCGGCGGCAACCACTTCATGCACGCCTGCCGCCGCAACGTCGACCTCACGTACATCGTGATGGACAACCACGTCTACGGCATGACCAAGGGCCAGCCGTCGCCGACCACCGAGCCGGACTGGGACAGCAAGCTGGCGCCGGGCGGCACCAAGATCCGCGTCTTCCACCCGCTGGTGGTGGCGCTGGCGGCCGGCGCCAACTTCGTCGCCCGCGCCTTCGCCGGCGACCCGAACGGCACCGCCGCGATCATCGCCCAGGCGATCAGGCACCCGGGCTTCTCGTTCGTCGAGATCCTCAGCCCCTGCGTGACCTTCCGCCCGGAGCAGAAGGAGTGGAAGTCGATCGTGCGGCCCGCGCCGGTGGCGGCGACCGACGATCCGGCGCGCGCGGCGCGGCTGGTGATGAGCGACGACGGGCTGAACATCGGCGTGCTGTTCGCCGGCAACCGCGCCCAGTATCCCCTCAACGACGGCACCGCCCGCATGGGCGTGGCCGACCTCGAAGCGGAGTTTCGCGTATGAGCCCCTCCCAGCCGAAGACGCTCGACGAGTTCATGGCCCAGGCGTATGCGCTGGAGCTCGACGCGCAGCAGCGCTACGCCGACCTCGCCGACGCGATGGAAACGCACAACAACCGCGAGGTCGCCGAGCTGTTCCGCAAGATGTCGGTGATCGAGGGCAAGCACGCGGCACAGATCCTGGCCGAGATGGGCTGGAAGGAGCCGCCGCCGTACGTGGCGCCGCCGGCGTTCGAAGGCTTCGAGTCGGCCGAGCAGGTGCCGATCGACGAGGTGCACTACCTGATGCGGCCGTGGCATGCGCTGCAACTGGCGCTCGCCGCCGAACAGCGCGCCGAGCGCTTCTTCTCCGAACTGGCGATGAGCGCGCAGGCCGAGCCGATCCGCAAGGCGGCCATCGAGATGCGCGACGAGGAGCGCGAACACGTCGAACTGGTCAAGGAGTGGATGGCGCGTGTGCCGCAGCCGGAGAAGGACTGGGCGGTCGATCCCGATCCGCCGCGCTACGACCAGTAGGCTCGTCCATCGCTCGACCGGCAGCGGCGAAGGCAAGCGGCGCACGGCCAGCGGCGAACCATGGCCACCCAGGTGCTGCAACCTCCCGGTTGGGCGAAGCCGGTCGGCTACGCCAACGGCATCTCAGTCGATGCCGGCCGTATCGTGCTCATCGCCGGCCAGATCGGCTGGAACGCGCAGCAGGTCTTCGAGAAGACCGATTTCGTCTCGCAGTTCGACCAGGCGCTCGCCAACCTGCTCGAAGTGCTGGCGCAGGCCGGCGGCCGACCCGAGCACGTCTGCCGGATCACCGCCTACTGCCGCGACCGCGACGCCTACATCGCCGCCCGCCCGGCTCTGGCCGAGATCTGGCGCCGGCGCATGGGCAAGAACTTTCCGGCGATGAGCATGGTCTTCGTCGCCGATTTGCTCGATCACCCGGCGGTGATCGAGCTCGAAGCCACCGCCGTCATTCCCGCCAGTTGAGCGGGCCCTGAGTCTTTGCCGGATCGAGGTGCGTCATGGGCCGTGCCGTTGCCGAAGACAAGTTCGCCACCCGCGAGGTGCCAACGTATTGCTACAACTGCGTCGCCGGCCCCGACCTGCTGACGGTAAGGGTCACGAATGGTGTCGCCACCGGCATCGGGCCGAACTTCGACGGCATCGGCCTGCACCCGTCCGACGGCCGGCCCTGCGTCAAGGCCTACGGCCTGATCCAGAAGACCTATCACCCGGCGCGCATCCTCACGCCGATGAAGCGCAGCAACCCCAAGAAGGGCATCGGCGAGGATCCCGGCTGGGTACCGATTTCCTGGGACGAAGCGCTCGACACGGTCGCGGCGAAGCTGAACGACGTCCGCGGACGCGGCCTGATCGACGAGCAGGGCTTCCCGCGCCTGGCGGTGACGCTCGGCCACGGCGGCACGCCGGCCAACTACATGGGCAGCTTCCCGGCCTACCTCGCCGCGTGGGGGCCGATCGACTACAGCTTCGGCTCGGGGCAGGGTGTGAAGTGCGTGCACTCCGAGCACCTGTTCGGCGAGTTCTGGCACCGCGCCTTCACGGTGTCGGCCGACATGACCTACACGCGCTTCAACCTCTCGTTCGGCAACAACAACGAGGTGACCGGCGGCCCCTGCGCGGTGACGCGGCACGCCGATGCGCGCGTGCGCGGCGCGAAGCGGATCCAGATCGAGCCGCACCTGTCGGTGACCGCCGGGACGTCCGCCGAGTGGATCCCGATAAGGCCCAAGACCGACGCTGCCTGCATGTTCGCGCTGATCCACGTGATGCTGCACGAGCATCCGCGCGAGCGGCTCGACCTCGCTTTCCTGCGCGACATGACCTCGTCGCCGTACCTCGTCGGCCCCAACGGCTACTACCTGCGCGACGAAGCCGGCGGCAGGCCGCTGCTGTGGGACGAGCGCAGCGGCAGCGCGGTGCCGTTCGATGCGCCCGGCGCCGAGCCGCTGCTCGAAGGGCGGGTGACGGTCGCCCGGGCGACGGAACTCGGCGCCGACGGCCAGAGCTGGACGCACGTGAACGTCGAGGCCGACACGGCCTTCACGAAGCTCGTCGATCACATGCGCCAGTACAGCCCGGAGTGGGCGGCGCCGATCTGCGAGGTGCCGGCGGCGACCATCCGCCGGCTCGCCGCTGAGTACCTCGACCACGCCTGCATCGGCGAGACGATCGAGATCGACGGCGAGGTGCTGCCGTTCCGTCCGGTGGCGGTGACGCTCGGCAAGACGGTCAATAACGGCTGGGGCGCGTTCGAGGCGGTGTGGTCGCGCACCGTGCTGGCGGTGCTGGTCGGCGCACTCGAAGTGCCCGGCGGCACGCTCGGCACGACGATCCGGCTGAACAAGCCGCACGACAACCGCCATGCGAGTGTGAAGCCCGGATCGGACGGCTTCATGAACACCAACATGAACCCGACCGGCAAGGACACCTGGGTGCGCAAGCCGACCGGCCGCAACGCGCACCGCAAGCTGGTGCCGCTGTCGGGCAACGCCGGCGCCTGGAGCGAGTCGCTCGGCCCGACGCACCTGGCGTGGATGTTCAGCGACCACCGGCCGGAGGCGTGGCCGGAGACGAGCCTGCCGGAGGTGTGGATCGCCTACCGCACCAACCCGGCGATCTCGTTCTGGGACACGCGCGCGGTGGCCGGCATGATGGCCCGCTTCCCGTTCACGGTGTGCGTGGCCTACACCCACGACGAAACGAACCACATGGCCGACATCCTGCTGCCGGAGGCCACCGACCTCGAATCGACGCAGCTGATCCGGCTGGGCAAGACCAAGTTCGTCGAGCAGTTCTGGCGCCACCAGGGCTGGGTGATCCGCCAGAAGGCGGTCGAGCCGCAGGGCCAGGCGCGCGACTTCAGCTGGATCGCCACCGAACTGGCCCGTCGCACCGGGCTGCTCGAGGCCTACAACGAGGCGATCAACCGCGGCGCCTGCGGCGTGCCTTTGCGCGCCGAAGGGCGCGACTTCGCCCTCGATCCGTCACGGCCGCACGACGCCGACGAGATCTGGGATGCGGTGTGCCGCGCCGCCAGCCATGAACTGTCCAAGGGCGAGGAGGTGCACGACCTCGCCTGGTTCAAGGAAAACGGCCTGATGACGCGGCCGTACAAGCAGACCGGCTGGTACCTGTATCCGACCTTGAAGCGCCAGGGCCTGCGCTTCGAGCTGCCGTACCAGGAGCGGCTGCTGCGCGCGGGCCGCGAACTCGCCAACCGCCTGCACGAAAGCGGCGTGCAGTGGTGGGACCGCCAGCTCGAGGAATACCAGCCGCTGCCGGTGTGGCACGACTTCCCGGCGCTGTGGGAGAACGCCCTCGTCCGGCGGGGCCTGAAGCCCGACGACTTCCCGTTCTGGCTGCTGACCACCAAGAGCATGCAGTACCACTCCGGCGGCAACGCTGCGATCCAGCTGAAGGACGAAGTGGCGGGCAACCTGCGCGGCCATCGCGGCGTGGTGATCAACGCCCGCACCGCGCGCGAACTCGGCATCGAGGACGGCGATGCGATCGAGGTCCGCTCTGCAATCGCCGCCACCGAGGGCAAGGCCGTGCTGGCGCAGGGCATCCATCCGCAGACGCTGCTGATCATCGGCCAGTTCGACCACTGGGCCACACCGTACGCGAAGGAGATGAAAGCGCCGAGCCTGAATACGATCGCGCCGATGTCGCTGGAGCTGACCGACGCGACCGGCTCGGGGGCGGACGTGGTGCGGGTGGCGGTGCGCAGGGTCGAACGCGGCTGAACCGGAACGGCGAAGGCCGGGCTGCACGGTGACCGTGTACACGGTCACCGTGTACGCTGCATGAGGATGCAGCAATGAAAAACATCACCCTGCGCGCCGACGAGCGCCTGATCGAAGCAGCCCGCGAGCGGGCCCGCGCCGAGCACACGACGCTCAACGAGGAGTTTCGTCGCTGGCTGGCCGAGTACGCCAGGCAGAGACAGAAGGCCGAGACGGCGCTGTCGGTCATCCGGCAGATGCGCAAGTACGTCCGCACCGGCGGGCGCAGGTTCGGCCGCGACGAGATGAACGAACGTTGAGTTCATCACGGCAACGTCTTCATCTATCTGTTCGACGGGGCCGATACCCCGAAAGCGGGGCGTTGCCGAATCGCTGGTCAGCGCCGGACTGGAAAGCGGGCGAGCCTGCATCAGCTTCCAGGTGGTCCAGCCGACGCTGAACGTCATCGCGCGGAACCTTGCCAGGAGCGGCCGCAGTCAGACTTCAGAGGCTCTCACGCCTGGACGCTCCATCGCCGATTCGGACCGGACAAAGCCGAGCTTCTCGTAGAAGCCGGCGACCCCGTCTCGCCCAGCCCGCAGCACCCAGGTGATGCTCTTGTCGTCTCCCATGACGGCCCTTACGAGGGCGCGACCAACGCCTCGGCGCCGATGCGACTCCGCCACGACAACCATCGATATGTACCCGTTGGACAGGCCGTCCGTGAGTGCGCGAAGAAAGCCGATGACCGTTCCGTCTTCCACCGCAACAAGGGCTCGCTGCGAGTGCGCCACCAGTTTCGCGAATTCCTCCGCCCTGGACACGCGCCGATCCCACCCGGCGGCAGCCAGCAGGCGCCTCGCCGGCTCCAGTTCTTCGGGCCGAATCGGCCGGATCTCCATCCTGATGTCTGACAAAGTCGAGTCGCGCCCGAGTGGCGTCGGCTCGGATGGCAAGTCACGCGCGCGGCCGCACGTGCTCGACCGACGCACGCCCCGCAAGAAGCCCGGCAACCGAAATGTCTTCGTCGACCGCCGGCCAGTGCAGACCTTCGCCTTCCCCGATGAGCAACACGTCGCTGCGCGCTTCACTGCTCGCTGACGCAAGACGCGGGAACCACACGAGCGGAACGGACAAGACCCGCCCGTCGGCAAGCTGAACGATCAGTTCGTCGTCCGTGCATCGCACGCCGACGGCGCGCGGCTCGATCTCAACGGCCAAAGTGCTCATGCCAGCGCTCCTCGAAGAGTTCCCGGTTGTCCATGACAAGGCGCGAGATTCTGGTCAACTCCTGCGCCGCAAACCCGCGACTTCTCGCCAGCGCCACCGGTGCGAGCCAGAACTTCGCTACCGCAGTATCGCGCTGCACGTGGATGTGCGGCGGCTCTCCATACTCGTTCGAGTAGAAGAAGAAACGATACGGGCCGATGACCAGAACCGTTGGCATGTGGCAATGCTACACAGCGCAACGATGTGGCGGTGCCGGGCGCGCTGCACGAGAGCGACGCGCTGCGCATCGAGGAGCGGCACCTCGGCCCGATGCCGGCCATCGAGGCGGAGCAGTCGCAGGCGACCATCGCCCGGCTGGCGCGGTCGCCGCCGGCGTCGACCTGGACCGGCTGCTCGCGGCCTGCGGCAGGCCGGGGGCGGCTGCCGTCACGGTGAAACCCGAGAAGCCTCCGGCCGACCTGCGCGTCGGCATGGCCCGCGAGCGCGCCTCCGGCCTGTGCGATCCGGAGGGTCTGGAGTCGTTCGTGCGAGCCGGAGCTGCTGAGCTCGACTGCGCGAGCCTTCCGTTGCGCCGATAGAGCCGGCCGCGCTGCCCCGAGTGCGAAGCCCTGCTCGCGCAGCGCGAAGTCAGTCCAGCGAGGCGACGAACTGCGCGAGTTCCGCGACGAAGCGCTTCGGATCCATCAGGTGCGGCGAGTGGTTGCCTTCCTCGTGGATCGAGAGCCTGGCCCCCGGTGTGTGCCGCTGCACCCAGTGCGCGGTCGCCAGCGGATAGAAGTTGCTCCGCCCGCCGTAGACCAGCAGGCAGGGCCGGTCGATGCCCGGCAGTACGCCGCGCAGGTCCAGGCTGACGAGGTCCTGCCAGCAGGCGATCAGCGGTTCCGGGGCCAGGGCGCGCAGCGCGTCGCGCACCCGCTGCCAGCCGCGGCCGTTGGCGGCGTAGCCATCGCGCGCCGCGTCGTTCAGGCCGTGGGCGGCCAGCCGCAGCACGGCCTCGGCGAAGTCCTGCCGAAGTTCGGCGATGAAGCGCGCCGAGCGCCCGGCATCGAAGTCGCCGTAGATGCCGAGCTTCCAGTCGTCGTCGGTGAGGAGCCTGGGCGACTGGTCGATGATGCACAGCGAGCCGATGCGGGCGGCGCCGAAGTCGTGCAGGTACTGCCACAGCGTCAGCGCGCCCATGGAATGGCCGACGAAGCAGGCGCCGGCCAGATCGAAGACCTCGATCATCCGGTCCAGGTCGCGCGCCATCTGCCGGGCGGTCGCCACCGTCGCGGTGCGCGCCGCGTGGCCGCCGTGGGCGCGGGCGTCCCAGCGGAACAGGCGGAAGTGCGGCGCCAGGTCGTGGATGAAGGGCGACCATTCGAGGTGGCTGGCGGTCCAGCCGTGCAGGAAGACGATGGCCGGGCCGGAGTCGCCGTGGCGCCAGACATGCAGCAGTTCGCCGTCGGCGGCGGGGAAGGTCAACTCGTGCAAGGTGGTGATCGGCAGGTAGGGTGCGACGCGCGCGCCGATGTTAGTTGCCTTCACCGGAGCCGGACCCGGCTGGAAGCGTCCGACGACAGGGATCTTTCTCCCGTCGAAGAACCGGGGTACGGCCCAGTCGGCCGGTCGAGCCGACTGCCGCGACGAGCCGCAGTGCGGCGGAAGGTCCTGCCACCCCGGCCGTTGAAAACGATGACGGCCGACTTCTGTTTGGCTACCCTGGACGTGGCGCCGGCCCGTTTCCCTTGCCCGGGATCTTCAACACCGACCAGGGCGCGCAGTCCACCGATGCCGACTTCAGCAGCAAACTGGCCGCGCCCGGCATCGCCATCAGCATGGATGGCAAAGGCCGCTGGATCGGCAACGTGTTTATCGAGCAGCTCTGGCGCACGGTCAAGTACGAGGACGTGTATCGGTCCGCCTACGACTGCGTTCCAACGCCAGCGCCGAAACTGCCGAAAGTGAGTCTCACGTCGTTCGATGATCCGGGGCCGCGGCTCTTTCTGTATCAACGACGTTCAGCGCAACTCATTGTCGGAAAACTTTACACTGCCCGGCCTTGGGCACGTGTCCTCATAGCGCAAGCCATTGATCTACATCGCTTTGAATTTTCTGGCACGAGTATTGCGTGCAAACACTTAGGTGTCGGCCTCTCGCGCAGTCTGAGCACCACTACCGTCACCTCGACCGTGAATTCCACCCGACACTCGAACTGAAGGGAAGAACCATGAAAAGGGCGATGACTGCGATTTTGGCTTTACTGGCATTGGCCAGCGCTTCTGCGAGTGCGTCCTTGTGGAACTGGACGATCAACAACACCACCGGGACGTTCACCACGACCGGTACGGGGTGGGCTCCCGGGAACTACTTGTTGCTTGATTTCTCGGTGACGTCCAGCGGCGACGGCGCGAGTGTCGGCAGCCTGTTGGGCGGCGAGTATGCAGCAGCGGGATTCTCTACCTCCCCGCCGTACGATTTCGACTGGGACGGGACCAAAGTGACATCCTGGAATCAATCCGGGTTCAATACGTTTGACTGGTGGGTATTTGATGACCTTTCGACCGGCTACTATGTTTTCTTTGGTTGGGAAACCGGCAACATAAACAACCCTAGTCAGGGTGCGATCTACTTTGGTCCCACAGGATGCTGCGAGCAGCCCAGCTATCAGATTTTCGTGCAACCAGCCAGCAGTCAGGTGCCGGAGCCTGGCACCATCGCTCTCCTAGCGACGGCGCTCGCGGGTCTGGGATTCGGCGCGCGTCGCCTTAAGGCGTGAATCTACTGTGCCCTCCGATAGGGGGGGCGGTGGCACAGACAGGCTCAGTGTCGGATTCGCCTACAGTCGGTAGATCTGGTCCGGGCGCCGAAAGGCTCTTCGCGACCCGCCGCTGTTCGCCCTGCGGCGTTGAATGCTTACGTCGTACTTCAAAGCTGTCAGCCGCGACCGGCGCCGGCGTTTGCTCGCTGCGCATCCGTGGCGGCGGACTGTAAAGTTTTCCGACACTCTGCTCGGGCGATGTCCCGTTCGCT
>JRYF01007611.1_pt1 | contig 11978 bp, 7 predicted proteins | sample 235331 | NCBI WGS metagenome assembly JRYF01 (sample SAMN03074217, study PRJNA261475) | activated sludge metagenome | biome: Wastewater Treatment Plant; feature: Wastewater; material: Activated sludge; isolation source: activated biomass of a wastewater treatment plant treating hydrocarbon... ... | reverse complement strand
TTGCTGTTCGGCCCGGGCCAGAGCCGGTAACTGTGCGACCAGGGGTAGCTGCGCACCGCTTCCTCGATGCGATCGATCAGTGCGTCCACCTTGGGCCCGCGATGCTGCGTGAGAAGCATGGGCTCGGCGCCATACCAGCGACGGTCGGGCGCATCGGTGCTGGACTCGACGACACCATTGCCGCCGCGCCGGCTTCGCTAGCCAATCATCTGGTAGGTCGTCCACGCGCTGGCCCCGCTGCGCTTGACGGCAATCCACGGGTGGATGCCAAAAGCGCCGCGCCAGCGCACCGTGCGCGCGCCTTAGACCTGGACCATGGCCTCGTGCACGGTCGCCGGATCAGGGGCCAGCCCGACGCGGTCCTGACTGCCTGCGTACCAGGGGCGCTGGAGATCCACGTCGCCGAAGGCCAGCACCGCCAGCGGTCCGACGAGCAGCAGAAGCACCGAGCCCACCAATGCGCGCAGGGCACGACGCCACCAAGTGCGTCGCTGCGGCCGATGGGCAACAGCGAAGGTCGCGGACGAACTTGACTCAGGGGTGCGCACCGCGGTCAGTATGCCGACGTCCAGGCGGGCGCGCAGGCGCGCGCATAGTTGGCAGTTGGCCGTTGGACGATTGCTCGACTCGATCGCCGACAACCACTGCAAGGCGGCCCGCCAAGACCCACTGGCCGATTCAGACTGGTCAGAGACACTCGCGCTCGCCGGCCAAGAGTCGGCGGTAGCCGAGACGGATCATTCGACGGCGCGAGCCCTGGCTGACTTCTAGACTATTGGAGCGACAACTCGAAGGCTACGGGCTGGCAAGCACTGGCGCACTGACTGCTTTCGCGCCCGGCGAACTCAATGAGGCAACTCCTCGCAGTCGGTCGGCTTGTCGTCCGAGCATTGGTCCTACTACGGCAGCGGAGCTGATCAGGGCTTTATGGACCTGAGCAATTCGCCGTAAGCGTCCGCCGACATCGGGAAGGCCGATCATTGTGTCTCTGAGCGCGTGCCGTCATCAGCAAAGCTAGGGATGCAGCGAGCAGCGAGCCGCCACTAGACTCCGCGGGCGGCATCGAGAGATCGGTTCGCCGGTGCTTGCCCCAACCTGATCCCTGTTTGGCAGGCCGGCGAAGAGCCAATCGATGCATTCCGCGTTGTAGGCGAACATGATGGCAGTGAACGATTGCCGATGAGCCGCCGATGCGAGGAGGCGACGCCTACGACGAAGCGCAGTCCGCCAGCGTCAATCTCGAAGTCTTCGTGCCGGCCAAGCATCCGTTGCGCCCGATTCGTCAGTGCGTCAACCAGGCACGGGTGGAGCTGCACGAGAACATCTCGGCCATGCACGAGGCCGACGGTGACGGCGGCCGCCCGAGCATCGGGTCCGAGAAGCTCATGCGCGCCGTGCTGTTGCAGGTGCTCTACAGCGTGCGCAGCGAGAGGTGGTTCGTCGAGAAGATTCAGTACAACCTGCTGTTCCGTCGGTTCATCAGCCTGGCTATCGAGGACAGCGTCCGGTACCATTTGGTGCTCAGCAAGAGCCACGACCTGCTCATCGAGCACAACTCGGTCACCGAACTGTTCAACGCCAAGTTGGAGATGGCGGACAAGCGCGGACCGCTGTCTGGCGAGCACTTCAGTATGACCGCGCCGCACCGCTGCACGATTGCGGAACTCGCGCTGTCGGGTGCCTCGTCAACGGCCCTCTCGCTACTTTCGGTGCAAGCCAACATCCAGTTCATCGAGCAGGAGTGAAGAAATGCCTCGGGGACTTGCCAGACTCTGCCGTAGCACGGTGTTCTTTTTCTGCAGTTACCTTGCTGCCTTCGCTTCTATCTCCGGCGAGAAGTCTTCCCTCACCCTGTCGGATCATCAAGTTGGCCAGTTCCTCTACATGGCCGAGGAATATGAAGCCCTAAGCACTAAGCATGCCCAGGCAGTGCTGGATGGCTACGGCCTGTCCAGGCGCGTGCTGGAGGCGTTTGCCAAGCGCCTTCAGAACACAGTCAACCTTTCCTTCTACAGTAGCGATTTCAGTTGCGACCCAACTCCCTTCTTGACACCAAGCCTGGCCGGCTCTGACGCCGCCAAGCGCCAACGCGTCACGCTGCTGGGCGATGTGGGCCCCACCCTGTTCTGGGCGGCGCAGGAACTGAATAGCTACGTCGAGTTGCTACAGGCCCCGGGCCAAGTAGAGCCCGCATACCGCGATGCGACATGCAAACGGGTAGAGCAGTTGCGGGCCGGCTTGGCGTGTTTCGCGAAGAACCCAAGTTCGTGCAGCCGGCAGAAGATTGTCGAGGACATCTTCGCCCGCTTCTACGACGAGCCCGGCTATGTCGGGGAAAAGCTGCATATAGCCAACAATCGGCTGGCTCGCTTTAAGGCTACCCTGAATTCGGTGGAGAGGCGCTTCTTCCAGGCGCTGGGAGACCCGGAATCCCCGCTTCGCGAACTGCTGCTGACCGCCGACCTGTCCGATTCAAGCGCCCTGAGTGATGTGACGGGCGTGCTCGAGGCGCTGGCCCTCGAGGAACTGGAACTGCAGGCGGCGGAGCTCGTTTATAGGACATGGCGGCAACTGCCTGCGGCAGTCACTAGCAAGATTCAGAACGACCCGGAGCTGGCAGCCCTGGCCCGCCGTGCAGAGGACGCCTGGAAGGCGATCAATGATCGCTCCGCTCAGCCGCAGGTCTCGGCGGGCTGGGTGCGCCACGCGGACGACCCGCTACTGGCGCACCGCAAAGCGCTTAAGGCCTTCGTGGCTATCTCGATTGCGCAGGCCAGGGATCTCCAGCGATTGAAATCGCAGGTTGAAGTCATGCCCGAAGAGGCGCAACGCAAACTGCAGGCGGCGATCCGCGAGACGATCAACAACAACCATCAATCTGTTGCGACCCTCGCCTGTGATCAGCTCGGTGTCAGGCAGAACAGCGAATCGGATTGGGGCCGCCTGAGCTGGGGCGCCGCTCCGCGCGACAACGCGCTTGGCTACCGATTTACCGCCCATCCCACGGGCCAGACGCTGCTTATCCTCGGGCGGGAGCGAAGTCTGTATCGGCTCAGCGTCGAGCTTCTGGTGCGGATTCCTAACGTCGCCTGGGCTCCGAAGGGAGGTTTCATCGAGACGAGGTGCGCAGCGACTGATGTCCCCGCCTATCGAGCCCTTGACCTTGGCCTGCAGGTCGACGGCATCTATTCGTTGAGCGGCGAGGAAATCGAGCCCGCCCGGCGGTTTGCACTGTACCGTGACCCAATTGTCAACACTGTTCGCACCAACCTCGAGGATCTCCAAGCCGCTTTGGAGGGACTCGGCGTGCCCGCGGATTGGTTGCGGGTCAAGGCCCAGTGGTCGGTGACACCGGACCTGAAAGACCTGACCCTGCGCCTGCCGATACAGGGCGCGCCCATCGATGTGCCGGTTCTTCGCACGGGGCGGGTGGTGCTCAACCCAGCCGACCTCGCGGATAAGATTTGCCGGAGCGTGGTGGCTCGACGAGTGCCGGAACAGATCAGGCTCTGGGCCGAGGATTTCAACCTCAAGGACGGCGGTTGGCGCCTGTCGGTCTCCACAGCCGCCAATGCCAACCTCAACGACACAGTCTGTGGGGGGATTCGGGACCGCGCGTCCGGCCAAGGTGCGGTGCCTTCCGTCAGTTCCGATTATGCTGTCGAGGCCAGCGTTGTGCTCTCCGGCAAACTGGACTCGGCCCCGTTTCAGTGGCCGGCGCGGGCCTATCTCACGGCCACGCCCAACGGCATCCGCATGAAGTCTCTGGTCTTTGGGGGCATGCCTGCGGGCGTACAGCGTTTCATAGACCGTCGGCTGGAAAGTGTCAAACAGACTTGGTCCTTTGACGGCAGTGACGACCTGACCGTGTCGCTTACCGTAGATACGCCATCGATCACTTCGGTGCCCGCTTCCCTCAGCGTACCGCTGGCTCTGGACGTCGGCTCCAAAGGATGCGCGCCCGGCACCATCACCGGTCACGTCTCGATTCCGGGAGGCGAGTTCGCCATGAGCAGCGGCTCACTGGAAGAACTAGTCGAGGCCCAGGCCGCGTGCGCGGCCGGCCGAAAGCTGAGGGAATGGGTCAAAGACATCCTGAGCTGCGACCAGTTTAACGGCACGCTATTCGGCTGGCGGGTCCGGCCGGGCTCCGTGCAATCCGAGTCGCGGGACAACGGTGAGTGCTTGATTTCCGCAGCATTCGAGGTGGCCGGAGAGTCTGTGCAGATCCGCAACATCCGCCTGGTGCCGGCTGAGAGAGCTAAGTACCAAGTGAACCTGAGCGAGGCTCAAGCCTCCTCAGGCATTGTGGACCGGCTGCGCGCGGCCGTGAAACATCAACTTGGGAAGATGGCGGACAACGGTGTGGAGGTGACGAAGGTCAGGTTTGTGCCCGACGCCCTGACCATGAACGTTACCGTCAACGCCCCGGAGCCGGTCGGCAGGGTCGACTTCGGCGTCGTTACCCTGTCCGCGGACGGCCGGATCAATCTCGATACCGAGTTCAGTTACATCATTGCTAACAAGCTGGGAGCCGTCCTCGAGCCGAGGTTGGAGGCGCTGGCGCGTAGAGGCCTACCGCCGCGGATCGAGGACTTCGATATCGACCTCTCCTATGTTCCAGGGAAAGTCGAGGCCTTGGCGAGCTTCAAGGTCAGGCTCCGGGACGATCTGCCGCGTATCCCCGGCACCCTCAGGCTGTTGCCGACCCTGCAGCTCAAGCCCGAAATTGACGTGCAGTCCGCCGCCCTCGAATCAGCGATGCAGAGCTATCTGGGCGAGGCGCTGCCACTGCAGATACCCCCGGTCACCATCGACGCCCTGGTGCCGGAAATCGGGCCGGACTATGACGTGACCCTGGTGACCGGTGCGACCATTGACCTCGACGAACTCGGTTCAATGGCGGTCAGGCCGATACACATCACCCGGGACGGCGTTCGCATCGCGGGCCGAGTGGAACTGCGGCTTGGGGTGGCGTTCCCTGTCTATGCGCCGCCACCGCTCTATATCACCGACCCGGGCCTGTTCTATGACTTCCGCTCGAAACAGGTCGGGGTCATCGGCAATCTCACGTTGCTGGCGCCGGATGTAGACCGGCTGTACAAGATCGAGGGCACACTGGCCGCCGGCGGCGACGAGTTCGACCAGTCCAGCGGGCTCAGAAAGCTGGTGCTCACCGGCGAGACCATCTTGCTCGATACCCTGCCGGTGGCGTATACGCGGGGTGAGCTCAACTTCGAGCCTATCGAGGTACTCTACACGGCCGAGACCTCGCCGCTGTTCCAGAAGGTGTTCCAGTCCAGGATGCGCGGGGACATCAAGCTGGCCAAGGATCCGACAGCCTCCTTTGCCACCGAGGTGATGATTTTCGGGGCGAGAATTTTCAACGGCGACGTGATCATACATATCGCCGAGTGCCCGATTCGCTGCATATCGACCAATGCTGCGTTCAACCTGCCGATCGGCGACGGGTCGGTGAAGGCGCAGTTTGGCCCGCTAATCTACGACGCGCGACTGAACCTCGTTATCGACCTAAAGCTGGGCAGCCGCTCCATCGGCACCGGCGCAAACCTTGCGGCCGAGATCTTCAAGGCGAGGCTGGAGGCGGAGCTGCTGAAGATCTTCAAGGTGACCTTGCAGACACCCGGTCTCGAGCAGATGACGCCGGAGTACCTGGCGAAGGTCCTCGCATCTCTGCTGCAGGTTGACCTCAAGGACATTCTCAAATTCCTAGAGAACCCAGAGATCAAGCTCGCGCCAGTGGGCTCCCCCGGTGGTGAGGACGGGACAGCCGATACCTCCGGTAACGGCGATAGCGCTGGGGATGGGCCGGGCGCTGATGATGGGGGCGCGAGCAACGGTGGAGGAGGCGGGCAGGCAGGGGCCGATGCACGCCCGGGCCAGAGCGGAACCACCGCGGATCCCAATGAACGGCCCGCCGGGGAGCCGCTGGAATTTCCTACTGCCCCGCAGCGTAGCACCCGGGCAGGCAATCATATCCGCGCCTGCAATCCCGAGGGCAATCAGTGGGGAACGTTGTACCGATGGGGCGGCAACAACTGGAGTTTCTGGGGCGAGATCGGCGGTCTCAGCGACCGGGTGTACAAGCGGGTTTGCAAACCATTTAACAATGGTCACGGGCCCTGGAGCGGGCAGAGATATACGTCGAAGGTGATTGCCATAGAGGACAACTTCGCGCCGCTGCGGACGTTCACCCGTTTTCCGGGTTACGTGGGCGAGGATGACTGCAGCACTAGCGATAGCGGCGAGAAACTGTGCCGCACTCGCGACATGACCTACACGTTCCGGTACGAAGATCAGCAAGACGACTCAGACCTGAGGCCGCCCGCTATCAATGTTCGACCCTATCGTTACAAACAGGAGACCATCCGCAGCACCGAGACGAAGAAGGTAACCCTGTCCTTGACGAAAGCACGGCTCGAACGCTTCGAGGAATATGGGGGCATCGACAGCTATCGTGTGCGTCAGGAGATCAAGAGCGAACTGCTCGAGCAGGAAGGCATAAGTGCTGACAGGATCCTGGATTACGAACAGCTGTCCGGCGGCTTCCTGTTCTTTACCTCGCCCAAGATCGAAGTGGACTACGAAATCTCCAGTGGCGGGGAGCTGGTCACAAACTGGGACAGGGTCAATGTCTGGGTAAATCGTGACGGCTCTGTCGTGTTGTTCGATCACCGCTGCCAAGTTGGTGAAAACTTGGCGGGTTGCAAGCCAGTAAACGGTGAAGATAAGGACAGGGCGTTCCGGCAGCTGCTGGTCGACAACAACATTCCCCTAGACAAGGACAAGGTTGACTCGGGACTGGATATGATCCAGGCCGCATGGCTGATTGGCGAGGCGATTCCTGGGTTCCTGAACGGCCGCAGCGTCATTGCACATGGAGACCCGATCGGCCACGACGAAGTAGTAGGGGGCTGCAAGACTTCGGCGATCTACCAGTTCGACTCTCAGTACGACCGCCGCTTTCGCGTCTTCAAGGAACGGGGCGGCGGGAGCGACACGGACAGGAAAGCCTATTTCTCCATCGATTTCACCGTGTCCAAGGTTGGGCCCCATGCCGGCTGGGCAGGCAGCGATGATGCCGAGTGGGTCAGCACGATCGTCTCCTACCTCGCCTGCATCGACCAGCCCATGCGCTGGCTGCGGGACTACACGCCGTGGCTGGAGCCCGACGTCCGGTCCGGCACCGTGCCGAAGTTCTACTACCAGGCCGATGCCGTGTCGGCCGCGCCGTACACGGAGGTGACGATCATAGAAAGGCAGAAACCTCCCGGCAGGTTCCTTGTGATGACGGAGAACGAGTACGCGCGCATCGTCAACAAGCGGTTCGAGACCTGGTCAGAGCCAGCGCGTAAGCGACTGCTCGCGGAGATGGGCTCCCCGGCGAACAAGGTCATCGCGGTCAAGGTCAATGCGACCGAGAAGACCGAAACCGTCGTCATCCTTGACCGGGCGAGCGATCGCGTGTTGCTGAGGGTTCGGAAGGCGAACTTCGAATCGTCCAAAGACCGCTATTTGCCGGCCGTCGAAAAGGTCGTCGTTGAGCACGAGCTTGGTGTGGCGAGGTTGAAGTCGTGCGTCAAGGAACTGATGCAGAAGACGGGCTCGCAGGCGCAAGACCCGACGGGAATCATTGCCTATCTCAACCTTGCCTCCCCCAGCGTCGAAACTGGCATCGGTCCTGTGCAACTGCTCAGGGGTCTTCGGGCGCGAGGGAGTGGCAGTGCGGCAATCAGTTGCCGACCCGGATAGTAGATGGGCGGAGGGAACATGCTGAGCTGGATTGGCAACCGATTTGGGAGTGAGGGGCGCGTATTTCCGCTCGGCGTTGGTGGGAGATTATTGCTCCTGTTCCTAGCGGTCCTGGTCGGCAACACGGTCTATCAGGGGGTCTCCCGCAGCTTGTACAACAGCTACCGCGATGCCGTTGCCAATGCTCAGGTAATTGCTAGCTTTCTTTCCGCGTATCCCAACAGTCCGCAGCTCGCGAAGAGCCCGGAAGAGGACGCAGAACAGAAGGGCATCAGTACCTGGCGGCCTGTCTATAGCCTGACTCCTGGGGATCTGGTGACCCTTTTGTCGGAGGCCGGCATCACGGAAGAGGATGACGTCGCCAAGCCAGTGGACATCTTCGATCTCAAGTCTAACGGTGTCGGCGCCTGGCTGGCCACGGCGATCGTCTCGACCAACATCGTCGAGGACCATTCCCTAGCGCGGGTATGGGTTAGTGGTGAGATTCCCTGCGTCTCCAGCGGTGAGAGCTCGTCCGCGCTGGTCAGCACACTGGAGGGCCTCGTGTTCCTATATCGCAGCATGGGCAATAGCGAAAACGGCCCTAGCGAGTCTACCGGCGACGGCAGCGGTGATTGCGTGGCTGTGGTCCCCGCGCAGGTCCGCGAGCAGGCGCAGCGCATTACGGACTTGGTTGTCGGTGAGCACCCGTCGTTCTTCTCCATCGGAGCACCCGAACCGGCGACGGAACCCTACGCGGCCATTAAGCAGGCGATGGCGTTGCCCTGGAAGTTCTTTGGCCTGGATCGATTCGGACAACCGGATCCGACGAATCATCCCGCTGGCGACAACCAATTGCTCGTGATGTCTTTCGTGAAGCCTGCCGCGGGACATGGCTTCTATCAGGAAGCAACGAACTGCGGCAATGAATGCAAAGCAAAGCTCTCCGAACTGAGCTGGTTCAAGGAGGACCCGTCTCGCCTCGAGGCTTCGCTGGTGAAGTTCTCCAACCTGCTGCTCGAGTCCATCATGAGCAGTGACAACGTCAAGCAGAGTCGCTTCTTGTACCAAGCATGGCGTGGCTGGATCCAGTGGATCATCATTGTCATCTTCTGGTACGTGGTCTGGCAGCTGGTCTGGCGGGGGGTCGCCGTCTACCGCAACAAGGATCGGCCACAGAAGGGTGCTTTCTTCCCTCCCGTGGTAACGATTGGTGAGGTGTCCGATTGGGAGGACGCGGTATTCCAGTCTCGCCGCTTCGTAGACCAGTGGATCAATACCCTGCCGCTGCTGGGACTGCTCGGGACTGTGGTCGGCATCCTGTTCGGCCTGCCCAACGCGTCCGCTGCCATAAACGCCAAGGGGCCCACGGCGAGCACGTCAGTAAATCAGTTGTTTGAGCAGTTGGGCCTTGCATTCGGCACTACGGCCTTGGCCGTGCTGGCGGTGGTGGTACTGCAGATGCTGTGGGAAGTGATCCAATACTACGAAGACAAGTTCTTGGCCAAGCGTAATAGCTAGGAAATTCACGTAGCGATCGGCCCCACATGAAAAAGAAGAAGGACGACTCGCTCTTTGCGTTCATGTTCTCCGACTTGATGATGGGCGCGATGGCCGTCGTCACAGTCATGTTGATTTTTCTTTCCGTGGTAGCAATCAAGGGCCAAGGCACGGTGGAGAATGTCAGCGTACTCAACCTGCCGCCAGGCCTGCTGGACAGCAACATCCGGCCATACGTTCGGATCAGGGTAGTGGCCTGCGGCGCGTTGATCCAGCGGGATGCGGTTGGCTTGGCCCCGCTGCCAAGGGACCGCGTCCAGACTTCTGTGGCCCGTGGGGCAGACTGCACCGTCAGCTTGTATCAGTTCCCCGAGGGGCTCAGGGGCGCTTCGGTTAACTTGGTGTCGTCTCGCCAGGGCGAGACACCTGAGATGTCTGTCCTGGTAAGCGTGGGTGGGTGGTATGGAACCCTTTATCTGCATTCGGTAACCGCGGAACAGGGGCAGTCGCTAGCCACGATTTCACTGAAGGATCCGCGCCGTGTCCTGAGGCGGCTGTAGGCATGAGCGGAAATGAGAAGACAACGGAAAGGTCCTGGATGGTGGCGCACCGTCGCTGGTTGCGCGTGCGCTCACGCCTGTCCTTCATGCTGCTGGACATCTTCCTCGGTGGTTTCGTTGTCGGCATCGTGTTGATGACTACGCTGGGCCGGCCGACCGAGACCGATTCGGCTCGCGGAGCCGGCGGCGAGACGTTCATGGTCATCGACATCTACTGGGAAAGCACCGAAGTGGTCCTCACACCGGTGCTGCAGTTCGATCCCGGTGACGGCTTCCGGTCGCTAGGCCGGTTCGGGCTCGCCAGCATCTGGGGCAGCGCTACAAGTGCAGCTGGTATCTGGCCCGCGTATGACACAACAACGGGTGCTGTAGCGCTGGCCGCGCCTTTCTCGAAGGGTGTTCACGTGGACGGATTCGATCCCCGGCATGGTGCGGTGCCGATGCGACGTGCCCGGCAGGTCGATAACGAGGTCAAGGAGCTGAACTTCGGGCAGATCTGGATCAGCGAACCCTGCGCGGGTGACTGGAGAGTGGGTATTCGCGTAATCGAGACACCGGTAACGATGGACCCAAACACGGAGCTACGGATCTGGATAGATGTGACCTCCGGGCTGGGCAGTTCTCCGGCGGCTATCCCAACAATCAGACAAATCGCCTCACTGTCGGTCCGAAAGAGCGGAGAAATTTTTCTCCCAATGACGACGTCCGATAGTTTGCCTTACAAGCCAATCGAGGTGCTGAGTGATCAAGGTGAACCGGCTGCTCACTGCTCTCCGTAGCGACGGAGTCTCAGTCTATTTCTTGGTCTTGTGGACTATCTTGCAGTGCCTGCCGGAGGAGAGGTTTCGGTAGATCCTCACAGCGAGTGGCGTTTTGAATCAGGAGTTTTCGGGATTGACGTTTTTCAGACGCAACAGGTCTAGTATGAAGTGACAAAGGACGCCAACATGCTCAAGACTGCTATCGGGGTAGTTTTTCTAGCACTCTTCGCAAATTCGTCAATCGCTGGCGAGAAGCGCATCGTGTTCGGAGCCCAGTTGGGACCGAATGGCGAAACATACGAAGTGGGTTTCTGCGCCAGAGGAAAGGACATGGGGGGTGATGGGCCGGGTCATGCCTTCGTTGTCCTGCAGCAGTTCGGGAAAGACAAGCGGCGAACTGAATTTCTAACGGCCGGCTTCGGCCCGCCAGAATCGAAGCCCGTACATGCATATGGCCTTATAAGTCCAGAGTATTATTCGCATCCTTCACAGGAATGCTTGATTGCGGAAACTAATCGAGCCAAGTACGAGCAATTAAGAGTAGTAATACAGAACCAAACAGAGTACACCTTCGCAGGTGTAACAATCAAGCTGAAACGTCCTTATGTTGTCGTATTTGACGATTGCGTTACTTTTCTCCAATCGGTTGCCAAGGAATTTGGCTTGGTGGTGCCAAGTCGAATCGAAGGGTTAACGCCGCTGACCTATGTCAAGTCGTTGAGGGCGGCAAACTAGTGTGTAGCTTGAGAGGTTCGCAGACGAAACCGCTCAATGCTCGCGAGAGGGTTGTAGGCGGTCTTGGTCTAGACTAACGCTTCAGTTGTCCTAGTTGGTGACAAACTTCAGCTGCCCAGATTCCGCGTTCTGGACGCTTGGGCGCTCGAAGCCCCGCGGGCAGCGTCTGGCGATCAGGGCCGCCTCGAAGAGTTCCTCCGTTCCGTACAAGTTCAAGAACCCACGCACCGACAGCGCCTGCTGGAACTGAATTCGGTTCATCGGCATGGCGCATCTACTGGAGGGGAGACCCATCCTTGGCTCTCTCAGGCCCACCAGGTGAGCACTTCGCGTTGCTGCCGCTTGAGCCAGGGCGAGCCACAGCACCGAATGTCAGCTTGATGGCGCTGACCGTGAGTACGCTGGCTACTGGCGACCGGCCGCAGCCGCTGCGAAGCTGTCCGTCGATCTCGAGCACCCGCTGCAGACCGATTTCGGCCTTTGGTCTGAACGCGGGCGTGAATGCTTCTACCGCAAGCACTCCCTGGAGTTGAATTCGTACGCGGCTGGACTCGCGGCCACCAGATCGCGTTCAAGGGGCGGCGGTCGCCGCGCCCGGCAGCGGAGACGCGTTCGCCGCATCCATGGTCCCAGGCCAGAATCCCACGCCGGGCAGGCGCAAGCGACGGTC
>JRYF01003912.1_pt1 | contig 11988 bp, 8 predicted proteins | sample 235331 | NCBI WGS metagenome assembly JRYF01 (sample SAMN03074217, study PRJNA261475) | activated sludge metagenome | biome: Wastewater Treatment Plant; feature: Wastewater; material: Activated sludge; isolation source: activated biomass of a wastewater treatment plant treating hydrocarbon... ... | reverse complement strand
TTTTTTCTTCTTCCTCTCTCCATGCTGAACAGTTACCATCAAAAACAGTAATCATTACTTTCGATCAACGTGTCGGCGATCAGCCGCCGGGCCGTTTTCACGTTCACGGGCGGGTATTTCGAGAAGCGTTTGACACCCATGAGGAAAGTTTTCAGCAGGTCGCCTTCGGCAAAAGAGGAAAGCGCATCGGTTGCATTTTTGGAGATACGGGCACCGGCATCGGTAAAGAAAACTTTCAGCATGGCATCATACACCGCTTGATCGGCGGGTTTTTCGTTCATGCCGTTAAGCCGCTCCACCCGCAGCAGCAAGGATTCCGCCACGAAGGCATCAATCATCAAGTCTGCAATGTTCATCACGATTTCCTGCTCGTCCTTGATGTCGAGTTGACCCTCCATCTGTGTTTTCACGGCAGCCCCGGCCGTCATCAGGATTATTTTTTTGAAATCCTTCAGGGCCTTGCGTTCCACGGCGTAGCTCCCTTCTGCGGACTCGAAAGCGGGCATGGAGGCAAGTTCCTTCTGCACGGCCCAAGCGGGACCAACCATATCAATTTTGCCTTTCATGGCCCGCTTGAGGAGTTGGGAAACCATGAGCAAGCGGTTGATCTCGTTGGTGCCTTCGTAAATCCGGTTGATGCGGGCATCGCGGTAGGCACGGGCAGCGTGGTACTCTTCCGAAAAACCATTGCCTCCGTGTATCTGCACCAGTTCGTCCACTACGTAGTCCGTTACTTCCGAGCCATACACTTTAATAATGGCACACTCGATGGCATATTCTTCGGCAGCTTGCAGGGTGGCATCCGAGTAGGAAGCGCCTTTCTCTATCAGGTCATTTTTCATATCCTGCAAAAGGTCAGATATGCGATAGCAGATGCTTTCGAGGGCGAAGTTGCGGATGGCCTGTTCCGCCAATTTGTATTTGATGGCCCCGAAACTGGAAATGAGCTGGCCGAACTGCTTGCGTTCGTTGGCATATTGAACGCCGATCGAGATACCTCGTTTGGCCCCGCCCATGCACATCACGCCGAGTTTGAAGCGGCCTATGTTGAGTGCATTGAAGGCAATAAGGTGGCCCTTGCCGATTTCGCCGAGAATATTGCTGGCGGGAACTTTCACGTTTTCAAAAAAAACTTGCCTCGTGGAGGAGCCTTTTATCCCCATTTTTTGCTCCTCTGCCCCGAAGGTAATGCCGGGCATGCTCCGTTCAACGATGAAGCCCGTGAACTTGTCGCCGTCAATTTGGGCGAACACGATAAACATGTCAGCAAAACCCGCATTGGTAATCCACATTTTTTGGCCGTTGATGAGGTAGTGCGCACCGTCGGGGGCCAAATCGGCGCGGGTTTTGGCGGCCAGGGCATCGGAGCCGGAGCCGGGTTCGGTGAGGCAATAGGCGGCTTTCCATTCCCCGGAGACGAGGCGGGGCAGGTAGTTGGCTTTCTGTTCTTCGGTGCCGAAATAGAGTATGGGCAACATGCCAATACCCGTGTGGGCTGCTATGGTTGTGGCAAAGCCGCCGCCCATGGCCCCCAGTTCTTCGCTGATGAACGTGTTGGAATTGGTGTCGAGCAGCATACCCCCATAAGATTCGGGAATGTGGCAACCCAACAGGCCAAGTTCTCCGGCCTTTTCCATCAATTCCACCTGATGCTCCAGCTTATGGGCCTTGTCGCCCGACTCTTTGGCAAAGTCGCGCACCATGGCCCGCACCATCTTTTGCTCCTCGTTGATGTCCTCTGGTATGAAGGTATCTTCGGCTGCGGATTCCTTGATGATGAACTCACCGCCTTTCAGTACGCCTGTCTTTACGAGTGTATCTTCCATGATTTAATTTTTTTGGATGTTTGATTAAACGATTTTAGCGAAAATTCGCAAGCAAATTTAGTGCAAAATGGGGAAATTGGAAAATTTGCGATTAAATTTTTGCGAATTTTCGCTAAAAATTAAATTATGGAACCTGATTGCCCGCCCTATGTTCCCTATGGGTGCGTTGACAATGACTCCTTAAATATTTTTTAACGGTCGTTTGTCCAGTATGTGGCTGCTTTTTTCAAAAAAAATTGGCTGCTTTGTAGAAAAATCGGCTATTGCTTCGGTTTTAAGTCGAAATGGGAAAATTTTTTTGCCGGACTTGTTGTTTATAGCCCATCAACTTGCGTTTTCGATGGGGACAAAACCCATCAAACCCTTCAAAATCATCAAACCAAAATCCCCTTTACTCTGAAATTTCATCCATCAATCACCCGAAATATTATAGCTTATGAAAAAATTAGGAATTGCCATCGCTGTCACACTGGTACTCAATGCTGCATTTACGCTATTTCTGTTCCGTTCCCTGAAAGGAACTTTGGAAACCGAGATAGCCGATCGGTCGTCGGTCGCAAGATTTGCCAGTTACGAACACCGCCCTCAGGTCACTTATGCGCGCCAAACGGCCAACTTCCACACGCCGGAGGATTTTGTTGAAACCGCAGACATCGTCACTCGCGGCGTGGTAAACATTTCGGTGAAAAGCAAGAGCGGTTATGAGACCGTTTCGGGCGGTTCGGGGGTTATCATCTCCTCCGACGGCTACATCATCACCAACAACCATGTCGTGGAAGGTGGCGGAAAAATCGAAGTGGCACTCTACAATAAGACCAACTACACGGCCCGCCTCATCGGCAAAGACCCCAACACGGACCTGGCGCTCCTGAAAATTGACGCTTTTGGTTTGCAACCGCTCAGTTACGGCGATTCCGACAAAGCACAAGTCGGTGAATGGGTACTCGCCGTAGGCAATCCATTTAACCTGAACTCAACCGTAACGGCAGGTATCATCAGCGCAAAAGGGCGCAACATCAACATCCTGCCGGGGCTTTATTCCATCGAGAGTTTTATCCAGACCGATGCTGTGGTCAATCCCGGCAATAGCGGGGGAGCGCTCGTCAACAGAGAAGGTGCCTTGATCGGCATCAACTCGGCCATCATGAGCGAAACCGGAGGTTATGAAGGTTATTCCTTTGCCATACCTTCCAACCTGGTTAAAAAAGTCGTCCGTGACCTGAAAGAATTTGGAAGTGTACAGCGGGCACTGCTCGGCGTGTCCATTCGGGAAGTGAACAACGAGATCGCCAAGGATTTCAGTTTGCCCACCGTCGAAGGCGTGCTTGTGACAGACGTGAACACAGGAAGCAGTGCCGAAGCGGCAGGTGTGCGCATGAACGATGTCATCATCGGGGTAAACGGCGTGAAAACCCGCTCCGTCCCGGAACTGCAAGAGCAAATTGCCCGCTTCCGCCCTGGGGATTCCGTTTCGCTCGACCTCATCCGCCAAGGCAGGAAAATCAGGAAAACCGATGTCATTTTGCAAGGGGTTGAAGAAAAGTCAATCGGGAAAAAGTGATGAGGTCGTCTGATGTTGATTGAAGTTGGCCCTATCCTTCACCCAACTTTTTTCTTTCCTCAACATGGAAAAGGCCGCCTGCAATCACGGGCGGCCTTTTCGTATTAAAATTTATTGGCATGTAATTTGCCCATTTTTCGTATTCCATTTCAGGAACCAATTGTTATTCAGACATCCCTATCATTCCCGTCAAGCACTTTCACCCCCCTTCAATACACGGTGAATGTAGAACATACGCCTGAGGAAACTGGCAAACATTCACCCATACCGTCCCGAAGCAAATCTACCCCCGAGTTGGCTTCGGGATTTTTTTTTTGCCCTGCACACTTTTCTTCTCCACACGATCAATGCAGAGAAACAGACCCTTCCCAACCCGCTTCCCAACCCGTTATCCAACAGCCTTTTAGCTCATTTTTTCCCGAATGGCGCAGAATTTGTCTAAACCCTGTTCCAGACCCTGTTCTATTCCCCGTTTCACATCCTTTGTACGCAACAACCTTCCCCCTGGCGTATAAGCCGACAATTCAGAAATAATAGAAAAAAAAGCCCATTCGAGAACTTCAAACACACAAAAACTTTGAGAAACATGTCCACGCACCACATCCTACCAGCCATCCTTTTGTGCTTTTGTGTAAATGTGTTTGGCCAGTACACAGAGCACTACGAGCGCAGCGCACTTGCCTCTTATTATTCCAAAGATTACAAAACGGCGTTGATCTTCAGTGAAAAGGTACTTGAACTGGACGTACGCAACCTATCGGCGTTGTTCGTGGCCGGCGAATCTGCCCGGATGATCCAGGATTATGAAAAGGCTGAATCTTACCTCGAACAAATTCCGGACAAGGCGAAGGCCGGCTACTACTCCGTCACGGACTTTCGACTGGCCAACGTGAAAGAAATCCTCGGCAAAAAGGATGAAGCCATCCGCTATTACCGCCAGTACCTCTCTGCCAGAGACCACGGCACTGACTTGTTGGCACTTTTTGCAAAAGAAGCACTGGAAATGCTCGAAAGCGGAGTGGTCGTTGACCGTCGCAAGGGCGAGTATGTTTCCGTGTCGCGGCTGCCCGAAAACATCAATTCAGAGTTGATGGAGGCAGCCCCCTTGCGCTATGCCGACAAACTCTATTTTACATCCGTGTATATGGCGGACAAGAAGGCCAAACCCGTAACACGGCTTTACGAGTCGAAGCTCGATGGCACACCCCGGCTAGTGGAGGCCAATCCTCAAAACGAGGAACTGAACGCTGCTTACATGACGCTCATGCCCGATGCCAGCCGCATTTATTATGCTATCTGTCAGGACAATGACTACCTTCAGGCAAAACAGTGTCAGATATGGTCCAGGGACCGCAAGTACGAAGGAGGGTGGGGGCCGCCCAAAAAATTGCCACCGCTCATCAACATGAGGGGTTACACGGCCACGCAGCCCACAGTTGGATGGGACAAAACGCTGAAAAAATATGTGCTGTTCTTTGCCTCCGACCGGCCAGGCGGCAAGGGAAAAATGGATATATGGTGCAGCGCCATTCGCTTTGATGGCGAGTTTGAGGAACCGATGCCGCTGCCCACCAATTCCGAGGAGGACGACGTGTCGCCTTATTTCCACCAAGCATCCCAAACCCTGTTTTTCAGCTCCAAAGGCTTACCTGGCTATGGCGGGTTCGATATTTTCAGAACCAGGAAAAACGCCAATGGCGAATGGGAATCCCCGGAGAACCTCGGCGAATTGCTCAACAGCCGCCACGACGATCTGGACTATTCCTTTCACACGCAGACAAAAAGCGCCTATTTCGTCTCCAACCGCCCAGCTTCACGATGTAACGAAAAAGGCTCCAAAATGAACTGCCTCGACATCTACGAGGCCAGGGTCTTTGTGGAAGTCCGCTTGCAAACATTCAACGGCCGCACCAAGCAGCCCGTCATGGCCCCACAGGTGGAGATATTGGAAATCCAGGAAAAAAAACCTGCAGGTTCTTTTGCCGCCAATAGTGGCAGCAACGCTTTGTCCATCAAACTGGAAACCGGTAAACGCTACCGCCTTTCCATTATGGTGAACGGCTACGAACAAAAAGAAATCGAGGTGGACACCCGGGATTACAGCTATTTCGCCACACTGGATCAGACCTTGTTCCTCAACGGGTACGTTGACCCGTAAAACCAGCAGTGCTGCTCACCCCGTGTCATGTATCAGCCCTTATTTGGGCTTTGAAGGAAAAAGCATCTATTTTAATAAGGCAGCCTGTTCCGAAGCAAGTTCGGGACAGGCTGTCTCATTAAAAAAGAGGCGTTTGTTTTGCCGGAAGCCAAAATGCAAACAAGCGCTAAATACTTCTTGAAGTTATACCTTTGGCGGTCAAATATCGTGGACAAAAGTCTGAATAAAACAATCAACCATGCCCACCATTCAGGAAATCATCTCCCATCTCGAATCCATTGCACCGCCGGCATATCAGGAAAATTACGACAATGCCGGCCTGCTCACGGGCAATGCATCAATGGAGGCAACGGGAGCACTATGCTGCCTCGATGCGACAGAGGCAGTCATTGAAGAAGCCGCAGAAAAGGGCTGCAATCTGGTCGTTGCCCACCACCCCATCGTTTTCAAGGGACTGAAACGCCTCAACGGGCGCAACTACGTAGAGCGGGCCATCATCAAAGCCATCAAACTGGACGTGGCCATCTATGCCATCCACACCAATTTGGACAATGTGTATCACAAAGGCGTGAACGGCAGGATAGCCGAAAAACTGGGCCTGCGCAATACCCGCATTCTTTTGCCGGGCAAAGCATTGAAAAAACTGTCAGTCTTTGTTGCTACCGACAAGGTGGAGCCGCTGCGGGCAGCCTTGTTCGAGGCAGGAGCGGGCAACGTAAACGGGGCCGATGGAGCAAGCTTTGCAACTCTGGGCGTTGGCACCTCTGGCGGTGCGGTCGGGGCGCAGATGAAACTGGAGGTCATTTTTCCCGCTCCCTGTGAAAGCGCAGTGCGTTCAGCCCTCCGCCGATTAGCCCCGGCGGCTCACCATGAAATCACCCTGCTCGACAACAGCAACCTGGAAACCGGGGCCGGCCTCATCGGCGAATTGCCGAAGGCCGTGAAAGAAAACGTCTTTTTATCGGGCCTGAAAAAGACCATGCAGGCGGGCATTGTGCGACACACCCGTACCCTCGGCAAGCCCATACATACGGTGGCACTGTGCGGCGGTTCGGGAAGTTTCCTGCTGGGAGCGGCCATCGCTCAGGGGGCCGATGCTTATGTGAGCGCTGACTTCAAATACCACGAGTTTTTCGATGCCGACGGGCGCATCCTCATAGCCGACATCGGGCACTTCGAAAGCGAGCAGTTTACCATTGATTTATTGCATGATATTATCTCTGAAAAATTCCATACTTTTGCGCCCCTCAAAACGAGCGTGAACACAAATCCGGTCTTTTACTTATGAGTCCCCTCCGAAAAGTCGGAACAGAGGAAAAAANNTGTGCCATAAACGAAGATTTAAAATGACTTTTTGGAGTGGGCTCATTTATGAAATGATCGAGTCCACTCCGAAAATTCATTTTGCGCAGCAACGCTCAGTTTATGCGGACGATTCTATTTTCCCTGCTGCGACTTTTCAAAGCGGACTCAACAATTAAATCAGCAACCAGCATTCAACATCATGGCAGAACTGACCGTAGAGGAAAAACTCAAAAGTTTGTATGAATTGCAACTCATTGACTCACAGATAGATGAGTTGGAAATCCTGAAAGGCGAACTCCCGATGGAGGTACGCGACCTCGAAGACGAGATCGTGGGACTTGAAACCCGCTTCCGCCGCTTGCAGGAAAACGTGGAAGACCTCGATGGCGAACTCAGCCGCTACGAGGCCAATATCGCCGAATCGAAGGCGCTCATAGCCCGCTACGAAAAGCAGTCGGAAAACGTGAAAAACAACCGGGAATATGAGGCGCTTAACAAGGAATTGGAAATGCAGCACCTCGACATCCAGCTTTCTGAAAAGAAAATCCGGGAGACCAGGACGAACCTGGATGCCAAGCAGGCCACCCTGCAAGCTACCGAAGACCGCCTGAACGCCAAAAAAGCCGACCTCGACCGTAAAAAGGTCGAATTGCAGGCCATTCAGGAAAAGACCGACAAAGACGAGGAAAAACTTCGCAAAAAAAGCGAAAAAGCCCGCAAGAAGATCGAGGAGCGCCTTTTAAAGGCTTACACCAAAATCCGGGAATCCTACCGCAACGGCCTGGCGGTCGTCACGGTGGAGCGGGACGCTTGCGGTGGATGCTTCAACCAAGTGCCGCCCCAACTTCAGTTGGAGATCGGTATGCGCAAGAAAATCATTGCTTGCGAACACTGCGGTCGCATCCTCGTAGACCAGCACATCCTCGAAGCCATTCCGGCCGAGGTCGAAGAATAGCCGTTTGCCGTTCACGGCAGCAGCCTTGAATATATGCGAGCTGCCGTGAACGGCACGACTTCCATCAGCCGTAAAGCCATGCCCAACCTCCGGCTTCGCCTGTTTTCCTACATCATCATGGCCTATATGTTACTGGCCTTTACCTGGTGGTCCCTGCTGCTTTTCACCAAAAACAGGGATGCCTTTCACGCCAAACAGGAATTGATGAAAATCGGCATGGCAGCAGAAGGGCGAATCAGCACCAACGAAGAATTTCTTGGTACGGAGGCTCACCTGGCACTGGAAAAGAAGTACCAACGACAGGAGCAGATGATATTTGGCGAGGCGCTTGTCTTTGTCGTCACCTTGCTGGCGGGGCTGTGGTTCATCAACCACGCATACAGCCGGGAAGTGAGGGCCAACCTGCAACGCCGCAATTTCCTCCTCTCCATTACCCACGAACTGAAATCCCCCATCGCATCCATCAGACTGGTGCTCGAAACCCTTCTGAAACGGGATTTGCCGAAGGATAAAGCAGCCTACTTCGTGAACAGTGCCCTCAAGGAAAACGAACGCCTGCACGAACTCGTGGAAAACCTCCTGCTCTCCGCAAAACTCGAAACCACCTACCAACCCCACTTCGAACCGGTGAACCTCGCTGAACTGCTCGAAGACCTCATGGCCAAAATCGCAGGCCGTCACCCCGAAGCCATCCTTTCGCTCGACAAACCCGACGACTTCCCCAGCCTCCATCTCGACCGATCCGGCATGACTTCCGTGGCCACCAACCTGCTCGAAAACGCCATCAAATACGCCGCTGGTGTGCCCGTTATCGAGGTCAGGCTATCCGTTGCCGGAAAAAAAGTCGTGCTCGAATTTGCCGATCAGGGCATTGGCATCCCCGATCAGGAAAAAAAGCGCATTTTTGAAAAATTTTACCGCATCGGCAGCGAGGAGACCCGCAAAACTAAAGGGACGGGACTGGGTTTATTCATCGTGCAGCAGATCGTGAAAGCCCACAACGGGGAAATCAAGGTACATGACAACACGCCCAAAGGGTCTGTTTTTGTGGTCGAAATCCCCGTCCTGCCCGTTGCCGGGGGCCAACGTTGACCTGCTATGGAGATTGGATTTCCGAAGTTTTCAGAAACTTCGGAAATCTGGCTGCCCCCCAACGAACAACGAACAACGAATTTCATCTGAAATGAGGATATTATTTGTAGAAGACGAAGAGAACATCCGGGACGTGGTGAAACTCAACCTCGAACTGGAAGAATATGAGGTCGTGGCGACCGGAAACGGCCGCGATGCCCTGAAATATTTCCGGGAACAGCATTTCGACCTCATCATCCTCGATGTCATGCTGCCCGAAATCAACGGCCTTCAAATCTGCGAGCAGATCAGGCTGACCAACATGGAAGTGCCCGTCATCTTCCTTACGGCAAAAGACGGTACGCCCGACCGCATCGCCGGCCTGAAAAAAGGAGCCGACGACTACCTTACCAAACCTTTTCACCTGGAAGAACTCCTGCTGCGCGTGAACAACCTCATCCGCCGCACCAGTAAGGCCCCCGACAACACGCCGGAGGTCTATGCCTTTGGAAAGAACAAGGTCAACTTCCGCACCTACGAAGCGGAAGGCAACGACGGCAAGTTCGTGCTGACCAAGAAGGAGGCGATGCTTCTAAAACTCCTCGTGGACCGCAAAAACGAGGTCGTCTCACGCAACCAAATCCTCCAATCCGTGTGGGGCTACGACGTGTATCCCTCCACCCGCACCATTGACAATTTCATCCTTTCTTTCCGCAAATACTTTGAGGATGACCAGCGAAACCCTGTGTTTTTCCACTCCGTCAGGGGGGTGGGTTACAAGTTTACAGGGTAGGAAGGGTGGCGAATTGCCGGCCTGTGCGCTTTGAAAAATTCGGAAACTGGCCGGCTGCATTTTTACCTTTTTCTTCTAAAAGGCGCAGGAACCCTCGCTGCGGTCGCCACCAAAATAGCGCTGGAAATTCCCATACAGTCGGCCAACCCTCGGAACTGGAGTATATTGAACACCTTCATGTACGACTACAACACCAGTCCCTCCTGTACTTGGAGATTGGCCGGAACCCAATATCATTGTGAGCCTTGAACTAAATTCTTGATTTCCGGTCAAGTCCTTTGCATTTCTGCGAAAAGTTGAAGGAGTTAAGATGGTTGAGCCGTACCCCCTCAACCATCTCAACCCTCTCAACCTTTGTCCTGGCTCTGCCAGGTTAGGTCATTTCACATTCCTCAAAACAACCCCGATATATTCCCCTCGCCGTCAATGTCAATATGTTCGGCAGCGGGTATGTCGGGCAGGCCGGGCATGCGCATCATGTCGCCGGTGATGGGCACCACGAAACCGGCACCGGCAGCGATCTCGATTTCCCGGACGGTGATACGGAAGCCCGTCGGACGGCCAATGCGGTCGGGGTTGTCGGAAAGGGATTTCTGCGTTTTGGCAATGCACACAGCGGAGCCTTCAAGCCCCAATTTGGCGATTCGCCGCAGGTGGAGTTGAGCGGCAGCGGTGTAATCCACCCCGTCAGCGCCATATATCCGGGTGGCGACGGTCTCGATTTTTTTCTCGATGGGCCAACTCCAGTCATACAGGGGCGTGAATTTGCCGGAGGAGTTGCGCACAGCCTCCACCACCGCATGGGCGAGGTCTTCAGCGCCGGCACCGCCCCGGCCCCACACGTCGGCCACAACAGCCCGGAAGCCCATTTCCTCGCAGCGCTGCTGTACGATGCCTATTTCCTCGTCCGTATCCGTGACGAACTTGTTGATGCCCACCACGGCAGGTATGCCGTAGAGGCGGGAGTTTTCGAGGTGCTTTTCCAGATTCACCAAACCTTTGCGCACGGCCTCCGGGTTTGGTTCCTTCAGCATTTTCAGGTCGCCGCCGCCGTGGTACTTCAAGGCCCGGATGGTGGCCACGAGCACAATCGCCTTGGGCGAAAGACCGGCACTTTGGCACTTGATGTCCATGAATTTTTCGGCACCGAGGTCGGAGCCGAAGCCTGCCTCCGTCACCACCCAGTCCGACAGCGACAGGCCGGTTTTGGTGGCAATGACCGTGTTGGTGCCCTGCGCGATATTGGCGAACGGGCCACCGTGTATAATGGCCGGGTAACCCTCCAGCGTTTGAACGAGATTGGGCTGTATGGCATCTTTCAGCAAAGCGGCCATGGCTCCCTGTGCGTTCAGGTCGCGGGCATACACGGGTTGGCGGTCTGTGGTGTAACCGACGAAAATGTTGCCGAGCCTGCGCTTAAGGTCCTCAATATTGTTGGAAAGGCAAAGGATGGCCATGACCTCGGACGCAACGGCAATGTCAAAGCCGCTTTCGCGGGGCATCCCGTTGCCAGTACCGCCCAGGCCGATGGTGATCTGGCGCAGGGAGCGGTCGTTCATGTCCATTACCCTTTTGAAAAAAACCTGGCGCGGGTCGAGGCCGAGCGAGCGTTTTTTGCTCTGGAGGTTGTTGTCAATCAATGCGGCCAGCAGGTTATGGGCTTTTTCCACGGCAGCGATGTCGCCGGTGAAGTGGAGGTTGATGTCCTCCATGGGCAACACCTGGGAGTAACCGCCGCCGGTGGCCCCGCCCTTGATGCCGAACACCGGGCCGAGCGACGGCTCCCTCAGCACGACGCAGGTCTTGTGCCCGATGCGGTTCATGCCTTGCGAAAGGCCGATGCTCATCGTGGTTTTGCCCTCTCCGGCGGGAGTGGGCGAAATGGCGGTCATCAACACGAGGTTGCTCCGTTGGATGGCCTCCTCGTTGATGAGCGAAAGCGGGAGCTTGGCTTTGTATTTTCCGTAGCGCTGGAGGTCGTCTTCGGAGATGTTGAGTTGTGCGGCGATTTGCTCAATCGGCTTCAGCGCGATGGTTCTCGCAATGTCCAGATCGGTCATAATATTCTTGAATTTGGTTAGGAACGGCAAAAACACAATCCCCCTTCATTTTGCATTTTTGGTCAAAAAAAGCGGGATTTGCCCTTTTGCCGTAGGTATTAAATCATGGTGAAAAACGTAGCGGCTAAAGTAATGGGTTTTGCATAAAATCCGGGAAGGATGCAAAAAATTGTAAGAGGCTGTGATAAAACCTCTGACGAGCCAGAAAATGGCAGATTCCCGACCTTTGGTACGGGACAGGTTTGAGCGGCAGACGAAG
>JRYF01003719.1_pt2 | contig 11991 bp, 10 predicted proteins | sample 235331 | NCBI WGS metagenome assembly JRYF01 (sample SAMN03074217, study PRJNA261475) | activated sludge metagenome | biome: Wastewater Treatment Plant; feature: Wastewater; material: Activated sludge; isolation source: activated biomass of a wastewater treatment plant treating hydrocarbon... ... | reverse complement strand
CCGCGACCGCGCGCGGCGTGCAGGCGGCCGCCCGCGACGATGACTTCGCCGCGCGAGATCACGGTCGTCGGCCAGCCGCTGATGGTGCGGCCCTGGTACGGCGTGTACCCGACCTGGTCGTGCAGATCGGCCGCGTCGATCACCCGCTGAGCCCGAGGGTCCCAGACCGCGATGTCGGCGTCGGCGCCGATCGCCAACGTGCCCTTGCACGGGTACAGGCCGTACAGCCGCGCGTGGCGCGTCGCGCCGAGGTCGACGAACTGCTCGACCGTGATGCGCCCGGTCATCACCCCTTCGGACCACAGCAGCGGCAGCCGCAGCTCGATGCCCGGCACGCCGTTGGCGATGTCCTTGAACGTCGTCTGCTCGCCCTTGGGCAGCTTGCCACTGGCGTCGAAGCGGAACGGCGCGTGGTCGGACGAGTACAGCGCCAGCGTGCCGTCGATCAGGCCCTGCCAGCACGCCGCCTGCGCGGCGGCGTCGCGCGGCGGCGGGCTGCAGCAGAACATCGCGCCGTCGAGCCCGCCGCGGTCGAGGTCGTCGGCGGTCAGCAGCAGGTACTGCGGGCAGGTCTCGGCGTAGACCTTCAGCCCGCGCGCCTGCGCCGCACGCACCGCGGCCACGCCGTCCTCGGTCGACACGTGCACGATCAGGATCGGCGTGTCGACCAGCTCGGCCAGCGCCACCACGCGCTGGATCGCCTCGCTCTCGGCGACGCGCGCATGGCAGATCGCGTGGTAGCGCGGCAGCCGGTTGCCGGCGGCGACCATCTTGGCGCCCAGCCAGCCGATCATGCCGTGGTTCTCGGCGTGGATCATCGTCAGCGCGCCCTGCGCACGCGCGAGCGCCAGCAGGTCCAGGATCTCCTCGTCGATCAGCCGCAGCCGGTCGTAGGTCGTGAAGAGCTTGAACGACCGCACGCCGTCGGCGATCGCCCGCGGCAGGTCGTGCGCCAGCGTGGCCGCGTCGGGGTTGGCGACGATCAGGTGGAAGGCATAGTCGATCACCGCCTTCTCGGCCGCGCGCTGGTGGTAGTCGGCCAGCACCTCGGGGATCGCCATGCCGCGGTGCTGGGCGGCGAACGAGATCGTCGTCGTCGTGCCGCCGAAGGCGGCGGCGCGGCCGGCGCTCTCGAAGTCGTCGGCGCACATGATGCCGAAGGCCGATCGCTGCTCGATGTGGGTGTGGCTGTCGACGCCACCCGGCAGCACCCAGCAGCCGCGCGCGTCGACCTCGCGCCGGCCCGGTGGCAGGCCCTGCGCCAGCGCCGCGATGCGCTCACCGCGCACGCCGACGTCGGCCGCGAAGCGCTCGCTGGCGGTGGCCACCGTGCCGCCGCGGATCACGAGGTCGAACGGGGCATCGGCGTCGCTCATCGCTGCGGTTTCGGTGATCGGTCGTGGCCAGGGTAGCATGACCGCACCGCCTCCCGGAGACACCGATGTCGCAGCTCATCGACGGCCACAGCGCCGGCGTGTTCGTGATCGCGCCGACGCCCTTCCACCCCGACGGCCGGCTCGACCTGGACAGCGCGCGGCGCATGTGCGACTGGTACGTCGAGCATGGTGCCACCGGCATGACCATCCTCGGCATCATGGGCGAGGCGCCCAAGCTGGCGGCCGACGAGGCGATCGCCTTCACGCGCTGCGTGCTGCAGCACCTGGACGGCAGGCTGCCGGTGATCGTCGGCGTCAGCCACCCCGGGCTGGACCAGCTCGCCGCGCTGGCGGCGCAATCGATGGACCTCGGCGCCGCCGGCGTGATGGTCGCACCGATGCCGACGCTCAAGACCGACGACGCGATCCACGCCTATTACGCCCAGGTCGTGCAGCGCCTGGGCAGCGTGCCGGTGTGCCTGCAGGACTACCCGCAGACGCTGGGCGTGCACTTCTCGGCCAGCCTGCTGGCACGCATCTTCCGCGACCAGCCGACGATCGTCATGCTCAAGCACGAGGACTGCCCGGGGCTGGCCAAGCTGAGCGCGTTTCGCGCGCTGTGCGCGAGCGTGGTCGGCCGCCGCGTGTCCATCCTGGTCGGCAACGGCGGCCTGCACTACCCGCAGGAGCTGGCGCGCGGGGCCGACGGCGCGATGACCGGCTTCGCCTTCCCCGAGATGCTGCGCCAGGTGTGGGACCTGTTCAACGCCGGGCAGGCCGATGCCGGCGAAACGCTGTTCGACGCCTACCTGCCGCTGGTGCGCCACGAGCTGCAGCCGGGCCTGGGGCTGGCGATCCGCAAGCATGTGCTGGCGCGGCGCGGCGCGATCGCGCATCCGACGCTGCGCGCGCCGGGGCCCCGGCTCACAGCCGACGACATCGCCGAGATCGACCACCTGTGGCGGCGGCTGGAGCGGCGGCTGGCGGCGCTCGCGGAGCGCGCGCCGACGCTCAGTTGATCGTCGGTCGCACCGGCGCAGCCGCGGTGCCGCGCATCCGCTGCGGCAACGCCCCGAGCACCCGGTCGGCGTCGAGCGAGCGGATCGGCACCGCCGGGTCGCGCGGGATCAGCCCATGCGCGATCAGCGCCTCGTAGCGCAGCGCACACACGCGCAGGAAGGACGAGAAGTTGCCGACCGCACGCCGGTCGGCAACCAGCTCGTCGTACAGCTTCTCGATCAGCTGGCGCAGGCTCATGCCGTCGCGCGCGGCGATTTCCTCCAGCACCGCCCAGTGCAGGTTCTCCAGCCGCAGGCTCGTGACGACGCCATGCAGACGCACCGAGCGCGTGCGGCTCTCGTAGCTGCGCGGGTCGGCGCTGATGAAGATCTTGCACATGGGCGGGCTCCCGGGTCGTGGGCCGGGGCAAAGCCTACACCGTGATGCGGGTGCCGAGCACGGCCAGGAACTGTGCGATCCACGCCGGATGCGCCGGCCAGGCGGGCGCCGTGACGAGCTTGCCGTCGGTCACCGCGCCGTCGATCGCGATGCCCATGTACTCGGCACCGGCCAGTTCGACCTCGACCTGGCAGGCCGGGTAGGCGCTGACCTTGCGCCCCTTCAGCAGCCCGCTGGCGGCCAGCAGCTGGGCACCATGGCAGATCGCCGCCACCGGCTTGTCGGCGCCCAGGAAGTGGCGCACGATGTCGACCACACGCGAGTTCATGCGCAGGTATTCGGGGGCGCGGCCGCCGGGGACCAGCAGCGCGTCGTAGCGCGCCGGATCGACGTCGGCGAAGCCGGCGTTGAGCGTGAAGCGGTGGCCCGGCTTCTCGCTGTAGGTCTGCTGGCCCTCGAAGTCGTGGATCGCGGTCATCACGGTGTCGCCGCTCTTCTTGTCCGGCGCCACCGCGTGCACCGTGTGGCCGACGGCCTGCAGGGCCTGGAACGGCACCATGGCCTCGTAGTCCTCCATGAAGTCGCCGCACAGCATCAGGATCTTGCTCATCGCCGGGTTCTCCCGTGGGTGGTGGTGCCTGCATTCTTGTCGCGTGGTCCGTTCGCGGGTAGTAGCGGCGTAAGTCGTCAGCCCGGGTTTTCCCTGAGGCCCAAGCCACTGCCGGCGCGATGCCGGCGCACGGCGGCACGCCCGAGAATGGCCTGCGATCCCCGACGACGAGCCACCATGCCGCGAACGCCAAGCCCCCCCAGCCCGCCCGGCCGCCGCCCGTCGCCGATCCGGCGCCGGCTGGCCCTGCTCCTGACCGCGCCCGCCTGCGCGCTGACCTCGGCCGCCACCGCACAGGCCGCGCTGACGGTGTATGCCGGCGCGCGCAGCGGCGCCGACCTGGTCGACGCGCACGACGGCAACCGCAGTATCCGTCTGGCGGGCGGCGGCGCCTGGGCGGCCAGCCTCGACTGGCCGGCGGGCGACGATGCGCGGCAGGTGCAGCTGTTCGTCGCCCGCCAGCGCAGCGAGCTGCCGGGCCAGCCCTTCGGCCGCACCCAACCGGTCGCGATCGACGCCAGTTCGCTGCAGATCGGCGGGCGCAGCTTCGTCGACGGTGATGCGCGGCGCGGCGGCAGCTACGTCGTCGGCGCGATCGGCGTGACGCACTACGCCCCGGGGCTCGGCGGCCTGGCGTCCGAGACCCGGCCGGCGATGAACCTGGGGGTCGGCTGGCAATGGGTGCCGGCGCCCGCGGTGGCGCTGCGCGCCGAACTGCGCGCCCACGTGACGCTGCTGAACAGCCGCGGCGGGCTGTTCTGCAGCGGCGGCTGCGTGTTCCAGATCCGCGGCGACACGCTGGTGCAGGGTGAGGCGATGGTCGGGCTGTCGGTCGGCTTCTGACGCCGGGGCCCGCTGCCATGCACGCCGACGACCTCGCACGCTTCGTCGACGCCCAGGCGCCGGTGTACGACACCGTCTGCGCCGAGTTGGCCACCGGCCGCAAGCGCAGCCACTGGATGTGGTTCGTCTTCCCCCAGTTACGCGGCCTGGGTCTGAGCGAGACCGCATGGCACTACGGCCTGGCGTCCGCCGACGAGGCGCTGGCCTACTGGCAGCATCCGCTGCTGGGGCCGCGGCTGAAGCACTGCACGAGCCTCGTGCTGGCAGCGCATGCGCCTTCGGCGCACGCGATCTTCGGCTCGCCGGACGACCTCAAGCTGCGCTCGTGCATGACGCTGTTCGCCGCCGTCGCCCCCGACGAACCCGTCTTCGCCCGCGTGCTGCAACGCTTCTGGGGCGGCGCGCCCGACACACGCACGCTGGCGCTGCTGCGTGCCTGACGCCGCCTTCTCATCCGTGCAGGTAGGGAGTGCAGTGCCGCCGCCGGACGTCTAGAGTGCGGGCCACGGCCGCGGCGTGCGTCGCGGCCGCCTCCAACGCACGACCCGGAGACCCGCATGAACCTGTCGCGTTTCTTCACGCTCGCCGAGCTGACACGCTCGCAGACCGCCGAGCGCGAGGGCATCCCGAATCAGCCCACGGCGACCGAGACCGACGCCTTGCGTGCACTGTGCGGCAATGTGCTCGACCCGCTGCGGGCCGCGGTCGGTCAGCCGATCAAGGTCAACTCGGGCTACCGTGGCCCGGCGCTGAACCGTCGCATCGGCGGCTCGACGACGAGCCAGCACATGCAGGGCAAGGCAGCCGACATCCAGGCGCCGGGCATCCAGGTGCTGGAGCTGTTCAAGCAGGTGATCCGCCTCGGCCTGCCCTTCGACCAGCTGATCTACGAGGCACAGAACGCGACCACCAAGTGGGTCCACGTGTCGCACAACCCGGGTGCGAACCGAGGCGAGATCCGCGTCGCGCAGTTCGGCCCCGACGGCCGACCCACAGGCTTCCCGCGCGTCAGCGCCGAGCAGGCGCTGGCGATGGTCGAGCGCGTGACGCGCTCGGGGCTCGGCGCGGCCGAGATGGACTACGTCGAACGGCCGGACGAGCCGCACGACGAGCCGGCGCCGCCCGCGGCCGCTGCGCCTTCGCCATCGACGCGTGGGCGAAGAGCATCCTCGACCGTCGCGGCGCCCGCAGCCCCGAAGGCAGCTGCGGCGAAGAAGGTCACCGCCAGGAAGGCCGCGACCAGGAAGCCACCGGCCGCGAAAGCCGCGCCGACGAAGGCGGCGGCCAAGAAGGCTCCGGCCGCCAAGAAATTGCCCGCCACCAAGGCCCCGGCGAAGAAGGCCGCCGCAGCGAAGCCTCGTTCCAGGACCGCGCCGGCCGGGTCCGCCGCCGAGCCCGCCAAGCCGGCCAGGCCGGCCGGCAGCGCCCCCACCAGGAAGGCCGCCACCAAGGCCACCGCTGCGGCGGGCACCCGGTCGCGGCGCGGCTGACGGCGCCCGGCGCCCTCACGCGGCCGCGTGGGTCGGTGCGGCGGCCGGGTCGGCGGCCAGCGGCCAATCGAAGCTGAACCTGACCGTCCGCCCGTCGCCGAAGCCGTAGCCGGGATGCAGGCTCAGCCGCGCGGTCGCACGGCCATCCGGCCCGGAACCCTCGACGACCAGCCGGCCTTCGGCCAGCGGCCGGCTCGCCGACAGCTCGGCGGGGTCGGAAGCCACGTATTGCGCCAGCCAGCGCTCGGCGTGCGCCAGCGCATCGGGCGTCGTCGACCCGGCCGCGTCGCGCAGCATGCAGCGCAGCGTCAGCGCCACCCTCGCCGCGCACAGCAGGGCGGGCAAGGACCCGACGCCGGACGGCCCGGGCCGGGGGCCGCCTTGGGTCGCACCCTCCGCAGCGCCTTGGTCCAGCGTGTGCAAGGCCTGGAATACCGGTTGACCGAGCAGGGGCGGCAGCGCCACGGCCGTCAGCCCCTCGCGCGCCAGCGCCCCGGCCGAGGCGTCGTCGATGGCCCATTCGATCGGCCCCTGCCGCGCCAACGAACCGCGCGGGCTTTCGATGCGGCGTGGCGGCAGCCCGTCGACCCGGCCGCCGCCGTCGGCGCCGACGATGCGTGCGCACCAGCGGTCGGCGGCGAAACTGCGCTTGATGTTGGCGGCCAGCGCATAGGCCGGTTGCATCCAGCCCGCGTCGTCGGCGTCGGCCTCCGGACCGCGCCGGTCGGGGAAGGCGAAGCCCTCGACCCCGCTGGCTTCGTCCGGCGGCGGACGAACGAGCAGCCGCGGCAGCAGCAGGCACAGGTGCGGGGCCACGACGCTGTGACGAAGGCGGGACCAGGCCGCGCTGGGAGGCAGCGGCAAGATCGGCCCGCGTGGCGTGGCGCGCGGCACATCAAACCAGCGCGGCAATCCGACCCGCGAGGCCGCGGCGCCGGTCAGCACCGGCAGTTGCGCCTCGGCACCGACCTCCGCCAGCGCCGTCAGCAGCGGGACATCGTCGTCCGTGTCGCCGAACGCGTAGTCGGCGACCAGGGCGCCGAACGGCAACCCGCCCAGGCTGCCGAAGGGTTCGTCGACGACGGCCCGCCATACCAAAGGGCGCCTGTCTGGCCAACCGGCGACGCCATGGTCCGGATCGTCCTCGGCCGGCGGTGCGGACCCGAGCGCCGCGGCGAGTTCATCGCGGGCCAGGTCGAGCACCTGCAGGCGCGCGCTGCCATCGTCCGGCAGGCGAGCCGCCAGGTGGTGCAGACCGCGCCACGTCGACTCCAGACGCTGGAAGTCGGGGTGGCGCAAGGCGTGATGGAGCATGCCGGTCAGCGCACGCTCCAGCATGTGCAGCCACTCGGCGATCGTGGCCTTGGGGTCGGCTGGATCACCGAGTTTGGGGTAGGCCTGCGCGATCGGCCGGGCGGCGTCCAGCAGCGCGGCCACGGAAGGCCCGCTCTCCTCCGTGTCCTTGCGGCGTACGTCGCGGCCACGGCTCGCGCGCCGATCGTCCCGCCACTTGCCGGCGCGCAAGGCGCGCGCCACCTCCGACACGAACGCGGCATCGTGGGCCATCCGGGCCTGCGCCGCCAGCAGCACCCGCTTGTCCTCGAGCCCGGCCTGCAGCGGTTCGAGCGCTGCCGCCACCGAAGCCGCATCGAAGTCCGCCATGCGGCGCATGACCAGCTCGGCATGAACTTCGCGCCGCGGGTCGAGCAGGTCGGGCAGACGCAGTTCCAGGCGCGGTTGAAGGAGCTGCAGCAGGCGGTCGAAGTCGGTCTCGTCGCGGCCGACCTCGACGAACCGCCTCTCGGCCACCGGCGGCCTGTCGAGGGTCGGCGTGCCACGCAGGTCGGCCAGCACCCCGGTCACGAATGGCAGCTCGACATGCTCGATGCCGCCTTCGCGCTCGCGCGGGTAGCCGATGCGCACCCGGGCGTCGGCCGGCACGGCCTGCGCTGCACCGGCTTCAGCCGGCTCGATCGCCCACACCATGCCGTCGAGCAGGCGCAGGTGCAGCGTACGATCCGTGGTCGGCCAATGGAGCCGCGGTCGCTGGTCGTCGAGCCACAGCACCGCCGCGGGTTCGCCGTCCGCGCGCTCGACCTGCACCCACAGCGGCACCGTCGCCGGCAGCTCGATCCGGTGCCCACCCGCCATCGTCTGTTCGGCATCGAGCAGCAGCCCTTCGGCCGTCAGCGCGACATGCAGTGCCCGGCGCGGCAGGCCGCGGGTGGCGAAGGCCAGCGTCGCCAGCGCAGCCGCGGCCGCGTCGCCGGTCGCGGTTCCGAAGCGCTGCGGCTGCTCGCCGAGCACACGGGCATCACCCAGCATCAGGTGCGCGCCGAGCCACGCACGGCGCACCGGCTCCAGGGTCATCGCCGCGGGCGGCAGGTCGGGCACCGCGCGCCGCACCCAGCGCGCGACGCCGACCGCGGGCGGATCGGCTTGCAGTTCGGCCAGCACGCCGTCCCAGGTGTCGGCGATCCAGGGGTCGGCGGGGTCGCGCAGCAGTCGCCAGGTCAGCTCCTCCTCTTGCCGCGCGCGCGGCAACAGCCAGGCTGCGTGCGGCAGGTGGGCCTGCTGCCAGACCGCCTCGAGCAGCGGCGGGTCGGCCGCCAGCCGCTCGCGCAGGTGGGCGCGCAACGCCGGATGGAGCGAGAAGCCGGCCGCTGCGCGCACCTCGACCAGTTCGCTCAGCCACAGGTCGGCCTCGTCGCCCGTGTGGCTGCCCGGCAGCAGCCGGTGCCTGGCCAGGCGCGCGAAGGCTGGCGTGACCCGCACCGGGATGCTGCAGACCAGCGCCAGCCGCGCCGCGTTCGGGCGCCGGACGTGCAGCGCCTCCCACAGGATGGCGGCGTCGTCCACGGCGTTCAACCCGCCCGGCCGCGGCGCATCAGCCGGCGCAGCGTCTGCACGCCGGTGTGGGCATCCCAGCACAGCGCGAGGTCGAAGGCCACGGCGGCCGCAGGCCAGCGTGGCGGCGGATAGGGGTCGAGCAGCACGCAGCGCAGGCCAGCGCGCCGCGCCGCCTCGAGAAAGGGCTGCCAGTCGCCGCCGCCGAGGTCGGATACCACCACCAGCGTCGACCCGCGCGCCGGCCATCGCAACGGCTCCCAGCGCAGCGACGCGCGCGGGCGCACGCCTTGCAGCGGCTCGCCGCTGAAGTCGGCGACCCGCACGCGGTCGCTGCCGAACAAGCGCAGTGCGGCCGCCGCGAGCTGCTGCTTGTCACGCGTGTAGGGCAGCATGCCGGGGCCGGTGTCGAACAGCATCACGATGCTCGGGCTGAGGACCGCGCGCGGCCGACGCGGCACCGCATGCAAGGCGTCGCCATCGGCGATCCGGCGCAGCGCGCGGTCGAGATCGATCGGGCCGTCGTCGATTGTGGTGACGGCCGTCTCGCGCAGGATCGCGCGCACGCGCGTCGGCGGAAACAGGCCTTCGAGCGGCGCCGGCGTCGCGCCGGCCAGCGCGACACTGCCACCGTCCGCGCCGCGCGCTGCCGCCTGCACCCGGGCCGGTGTCTGCAGGACGCCGGGCACGCGCGCGACGAGGGTCGACGGCACGGTCGCCTCCCCTGGCCCGGCATCGCGAGCGCCGCCCGAGCTGCCATCGCGGGTGAGCATCGCACCAGCCGTTCCGGCCGGCGAGGGGGCTGCGAGCGTCTGGTCCGCTTCCGCCGATCGGCGGGCGGGCGCGGCCCGCGCCGGCGCCTGCGTCCCTGGGGTGGCGATCGACACGTCGGCTGGCACCGTCGGCAGGACCTCGGCCAGCCCGATCAGGCCGCGCAGTTGGTCGCGCAGCGCCGGCTCCAGCGGCCCGCCGGGGTGGACCGCGGCCAGCGTGCGCAACGCGCCGGCCAGGTCGACACCGCGCCGGTCCCGGCCGCCCTTCATGGCTACTCAGACCGCCGCGCCCGGCAGCGCACCGGGAGCAGCGGTGCGACCGCGCCCCTTGACCAGACACAGCTCGGCCAGCGCGCTCCAGGTGTCGCTGTCGGGCTTCACGTCCAGCTCGACGCAGGCCTGGATGAAGTCCAGGCACTCGGCGGCACTGGCCCCCGGTTGCGCGGCGCCGGCCGCCGGCACGGGCAGCGCAGCCACCAGCGCCAGCGCGGCCTCAACCAGCGGCTCGTGCTTGCGGCCCGGGAAGTGCAAGGCCGCCACCGACGCCAGGTCGGGCTGCTGCAGGCGCAGGCTGATGCAGCGGCGCACGAAGGCCGGCGGCAGGTCGCGCTCGTCGTTGCTGGTGACGACGATCAGCGGCACGCCGCTGCGGCAGTTCACCTCCAGCCCGGTCTCGCCGACCTGGAAGCGCAGACCGCCGAGCACCTCCAGCAGGTTGTTCGGCAGGTCGGGGTCGGCCTTGTCGATCTCGTCGATCAGCACCACCGCGGGGTCGAGCGGCGGCGGGCGCGCGCCGGCGCGCGGCGGCTTGCGCAGCAGCCGCGGGTCGGCCGCGCTGCGCGTGTCCAGCGCCTGCCACAGGACGGCCGGCTGGACATAGCTCAGCCACTCGGCGTCGAGTGCCCGCGCCTGGGCGTCCTGCAGGCGGCGCAGGTTGTCGACGTCCCACAGCAGGGACGTGATCTCGGTGCGCGAGTTGACGGTGTGCTCGAGGTAGCGCCAGCCAAGCCGGTGCGCGGCGTTGCGCGCCAGCGAGGACTTGCCACAGCCGGTCGGCCCGGTCACCAGCAACGGACGCTGGGCGGCCGCGGCGGCCGACAGCGCCAGTTCCATCTCCGGCGTGAACAGATAGACCAGGCGGCGCCGCAGATCGCCGGCCCCTCCTTCGGCGCGCCGCGGCCGGTGGCCCGGCGCGAACAGACTCTTGAACTTCATGGGCGCGACCCCTCCATGGTCGTGAGCGTGGCGCGGTACTGGCGCTGCCAGCGGCGGTCCTCGCCCGGCGGCAGCGGCGGGTCGAGGGCGACGCAGGCGCCCTGTGGAAGCGCCGGCAGCGCCGGCAGTGCATCGCCGGTCCACAGCACGAGCGCGGTGTGTGCGAAGCGTCCCGCCAGCGTGCCGGCCAGCTCGGCCCAGCGCGGCGCGTAGCGCGCGCACACCAGGGTCGGACTGCCGGTCTGGCGGTAGACCTCGTCCAGCGCCTCGCCGAGCGCCGCGTCGGGGTCGGGTTCGTCGGCCAGCAGCTCCTGGCCACCCGTGCCCCAAACCGTGTCGGCCAGCACGCGCTGCAGTTCGGCGACGATCTCGGCTTCGTCGTCGTCGCCCCAGCCCTCCGGCAGCTCGACCAGCCGCCAGCGGCGGCCGAAGTCGCCCGCCGGAAGACCGGTCGCAGCGCGCAAGAGCACGCGCAGCGCCCAGCTGTCCCTGCAGTTCACCAGCACCGCGCCGCGGCCGGCCTGCTGCAGGCACAGCGCGTGCAAGGTGCACGCCGGCCCGGCCGGCAGGCGCATCGGATACAGCGCGTCATACAGCAGCCTCGCAAGCCCGAACTCGGCCTGGCTGCCCTGGGCCACGCTTCGGATCGCCGGGTCCACCTCCTCGGCCTTGACGGCGTGGCGCAGCAGCTGCAACGACAGGTTCTGGTGCGGCTCCACGTACGGCCGCCAGCGCGCTTCGGCATCGAGCAGCGCCAGCGCGGCCTGCACCGAAGGCGGCGGCGCGTAGCGCTGCAGGCTGTCCTCGACGTTGACCTGGACCGGGTCGAAGGCCGAGCGCGGCCGGGCCGCCTGCAGCCGCTCGCGCAGCACACCAGCGACCTGCGCGGCGCGCGCCGCGTCGTCGGCCCCACCGGCGAACTGCAGGTGTTCGAGCCGCAGGTCGGCCAGGAACGGGTTGGCCTTGATGTCGTCGAGCGTCACGCCGCCGAGCGCTACCGGCACGACGACGAAGCGGGCGTCCAGCGCGTGCCGCCACATCAGCAGGTTCGCCTCGCGCGGCACCCAGGTCGAGTTCTCGCGCGTGACCGCGCGCGGCGACAGCAGGATCACGGCCGCCTCGCACAGCCCGATCCAGGCGTAGATGCGCTGCAGCCAGTCGTCGCCCCCGCGCAACTCGCGCTGGTCGACCTGCGGGTCGAAACCCTGCGACGGTGCCAGGGCCCGCAGCAGCTGGTCGAGAAAGGCCAGCGTCGCCGGCTCCTCGGTCGCGTGCCCGCTGTGGCTGACGAAGACGCGGTGCAGGCCGATGGCCATGGATGGTCGGGTTGCTCGGGCGGGACAGGCGGCGACTATCGCACGCGGGACCGGGGCCCGGACGCTGCGGACCCGGGCCGAGCGTGGCGAGCTCTCGAGGAGACGCCGGGCCGCCCCAAGTTT
>JRYF01000915.1_pt1 | contig 12005 bp, 8 predicted proteins | sample 235331 | NCBI WGS metagenome assembly JRYF01 (sample SAMN03074217, study PRJNA261475) | activated sludge metagenome | biome: Wastewater Treatment Plant; feature: Wastewater; material: Activated sludge; isolation source: activated biomass of a wastewater treatment plant treating hydrocarbon... ... | reverse complement strand
GACTGTTGCGCCAACAGCGGCACCGACCCCCGCGCCGACGATTGCACCGACGCCGGCTCCCACCGCCGCGCCTTCGCCCACCCCGTTGCCGGGCGGCACCCTCACGCATGAGCGCATCGCCACGGACATCGCGGCCGTCAGCGCTCGTGTGCCGGCGATCGTCAGCCGCTTGGTCGCCGACCAGCCTGGGTTGGCTGCCACGCTGACCGTAAGCGCAGGAATCGAAGTCCGCTCTTTCGATCAGCTCACGCTAACCGACGACTTCATCCTGCCAGCCGGCGCGGACGGTATCGGCGCGCCGGTGCTGACCCTGCGCGCCGCGGGGGACCTGCGGTTGTCGTTCAGCCTGAGCGACGGATTCTCGGGCGTCGGGGCGGCCGCGGCGGCGACCGAGAGACCGGCGGCCAGCTTCCGGCTCGTCGGCGGAGCGGACCTGTCCGCGGCCGACCCGCTGACGGTGCGCGACGGCGGCACCGGCGGCGACGTGATCATCGGTCGGACGCCTGCCGTACCGACGCTGCCAGCTCCGGCCGTATTCGTTCGCAGCACAACCGGAGACATCGACATCGTGGCCGCGCGCGACGTGCGGCTGCTGAACAACGGTGTGCGCCTGTACACGGCCGGTTCACCGGTGGATGCCGGCAGCCTGCCCGAGTGGGCTCGGATCGGGTTGGCCAGCACCCAGGTCCTGCGCGTCGGCGGCCAAACGGTAGGGCCCTTCTTCCACGAGGCGGGCAACGTGCGTCTGTCGGCCGGCCGCGACATCGTCGGCAGTCCGTCACGCCAATACGTCACTGACTGGTGGTGGCGGCTGGCGAACGCCACGGGCGCGGGGTCACCCGTCGCTTGGTGGTCCCGTTACGACCTGTTCCAGCAAGGGGTGGCGTCCTTCGGAGGGGGCGACGTCATCGTCGCCGCGGGCCGCGACGTGGTCGATCTGGACGCATCCACGCCAAGCGGCGGCTACGCGCTGAAGGCCGACGTGCGCCCCGATGGCACGGTGCTGCCCCCGGTGCAAGTGAGCCTTCTGGGTGGCCGTCTGGACGTACGTGCTGGTCGCGACCTGGTCAGCGGTCTGTTGCTCGCAGGAGGTTCCGCGGCCACCACGGTGGTCGGCGGCGACATCCGGCCTGCTGCCGTTACCGGTTTGGGCGCCTCCTATCCCGGCTTGCAGCTGTTCTACGGGCCGACCCGCTGGCGGATCGACGCGGGCGGCGATGTCGAGATCGGACACATCAGCAGCACCGGCATGGTCCCGGGCACGGTGCAAGCCTCGGGCGCAGCGCGACTGGACCTCGTGCTGGGCTTGGACGACGGCGCCGCGCTGGAGGTCAGCAGCCTGGCCGGGAACATCCGCTGGACGGGCAACCGCACGCCGATCGCACCGTCGACCGATTCGCGCAACATCCTGAACGACCCGGCGCGCCAAGCGCCAGGCCGGATGGGCATGGTGGCCCACGGCGGCGCGATCTCGATCCGGACACCGGTGTTCCAACGCCCGACTGGCGATGGGCAGCTGCGCCTGCTGGCGGACGGAGACCTCGAGATCGGGCAGGTGATCGTGGCCGCGGCGTCGGCCCCCGAAGGTCCACGGCCCGGCACACGCGCAGCCGTGACGGTGTCGCTGAACGAGCAGTGGCGCCAGACCGCGACCGCCGAGCCCGCGCTCGAGTTCTCGGACCGAGACGCCGTCCGTTTGGTCTCGCGCCAGGGCGACCTCACGCTGGAGACCGATCTGCGCAGTGCCCGGCCCGTGCGGGCGCTGGCCGCGCGCGACGTGGCTGGCACCGGCAGCGCTACGGTCGTGGTGCAGCACCAGCAGCCCGGCGATCTGACCCTGTTGCGGGCCGGACGCGACGTACTCCTGGCCGACAGCAACACGGCGCGGGTGCGCGTCGGCGGGCCAGGCGACCTGCTGATCCTGGCCGGTCGCGACGTGGATCTGCGTGGTGCCGCCGGCATCGTCACCGTCGGGAACCAGGACAACCCTCGGCTGCTGCCGGAAGGAGGCGCACGCATCACGGTCGTCAGCGGGGTCGACTGGGGCGGCGCGGACTATCGCACCGCGCTGGACGCTGGCATGCAGCTGGGGGGTGGCGGCGCGGGCCTGGTCGGTTTCGAGGGTGAACTGTGGGCGTGGCTCGCGGCACGCGACGGGGGCCAGCCCGTGTCGGCGCCGGGATCGGCTGAACTGGCCGCCGCGGCAAGGGCTTGGCTTGCGCTGCCCGACGCGGCGCGCACGGAACAGGTGCGCGCGCGGGTTGGAGACGCCGCTTGGGCCGACGCCTTGCGGGACGCCATGCGGCGCTACACCGGGCAGCGCGCACTCGACGTCGACGCCGCGCAGCAAGCGTTCGCAGATCTCGACCCGATCCGACGGGGCCAGATCGAGTCCCAACTGCGGGCCCACCTTGTGGTGGCCGCCGCGCCACACGGGGAGGCGTTGGACTTTACGCGCGCACTTTTTGCCGCGCTTCCGCTGGAACAGCAGGCGCTGCGGCTGCACGACGTGCTGTTCGCCGAGCTCCGTGCTGCCGGGCGGGCCGCCGCACGTCTGCCCAGCGGCGATGCCCGTGACGCAGCGTATGCACCGGGCTACGCCGCCTTGGCCACCCTCTACCCGCCGCCGCGCCGGGGTGGCGACATCCGCGTGGCGACGAGCCAGATCCTCACCCAGCAGGGCGGCGAGATTCGGCTGATCGCGCCGGGCGGTGGTGTGGATGCCGGTGCGATCGGTGGGGCCAGCGGCAAGCGACAAGCGGATCTGGGCATCTTGACTGCGGCCGGCGGCAACATTGAGGCGGTCGCGCGCGGCGACTTCGCGGTCAACCAGTCGCGCGTCTTCACGCTCGGTCGCGGTGACCTGCTGATCTGGAGCAGCGACGGCAACATCGACGCCGGCCGCGGCGCCAAGACCGTGACCGGCGCGCCTGCGCCCGTGTTCACGATCGATCGCAACGGCAACGTCGTGGTCGACGCCTCGGGATCGTTCTCTGGCAGCGGCATTGCCGTGCTCGACGCCGCCAGTGCGCTGGACCTGTACGCACCCAAGGGAGAGATCAGTGCCGGCGAGGCAGGCATCGCGTCGCGCGGCATTGCCTTCATTGCGGGCGAGAGCGTGCGCGGCAGCGACTTCACGTTCGGAAGTACCGCAGTCGGCGCACCGCCCAAGCCGGACACGGGCGGTGCGACCGCGGGTTTGGCGGCGCTGAGCTCCGCGACCACCACCGCGTCCACCCAGGCCGCCGCGCGCGCTGACGACGAGGACGACCCACGGCGGCGGCGTGCGCAGCGGCGCAACCTGCTGCTCGAGTTCCTCGGCTTCGGTGCGGCCGAGTAGCCCGCGAGCGGTTTCCTGCTGTGATCGACCCAACGCCACTGTGAACCCGATCCGTCGACGTCACCGTGACCCAGACACCAACTCCAACCGCACGGACCATGCTCCTCTCCCGCCTTGCCCGGCCACCGCTGCTCGCGGCGGTCCTGCTGCTGTACCCTGCCATCGCTCTGGCGTGGTGGAACGAGGACTGGACCCAGCGCACGCGGGTGACCTTGGATACCACGGCCCAGGGCGTCCCGATCGGCGAAACGGTCGGCGACGTCGCGCTGCCGATCCGCTTGCACAGCGGGAACTTCGATTTCGTCAACGCGCGCGAGGACGGCAGCGACCTGCGCGTACTGGCTGCGGACGACCGCACCGAACTGCCCTGGCGTATCGAGCGGTTCGATGGGGTCAACGAGCTGGCCGTGCTGTGGGTGCGCGTGCCTACCGTCGTGCCGGACAGCGACCGAAACGTGCTGCACGTGTACGCTGGCAACCGGGCCGCTGCGTCCGTGTCTCCGGGCGACGTGTACGATCCGGCGACGCTGGCGGCGGTCAGCTTCGACGACGTCGCGGCCGCCGGTGCCGATACGCGCGGTCGTTGGCGCGCCAGCACACGCATCACGCCCGAACCGGCCGCCGTGCTGGCCGGTGGCGCGAGATTGGCTGGCGATGCTCTGGTGTGGGAGGCGGCTGAGCCGGTCCGGATCGCCGCCGGCGGTGCGCTGACACTATCGGTCTGGTTCCGCGCGGACAGCGCAGACGCGGCCACGCTGATCGAGTGGGGCCCGCTGTCCTTGCGCTTGCGTGACGGTCGGTTCGAGGCCAGCGTCGGCGCGTCCGCGCTCGCGGGTGGTGGCTGGCGCGTCGCGACATGGACGCACGTGGCGCTAACCGTTGGAACTGGACGCGCCCGGCTGTTCGTCGACGGCGCGGAAGTGGCGGATGCCATTGCCGCGACGCCCGCCATCGATGCGCCGCTGAGGCTGGGGCAGGGCATGCGGGGGGCGGCCGACGAGTTGCAGATCTCGGACGTCGTACGTACCCCGGCCTGGATTGCGTTGACCGCATCGGTGCAGGGCGCCGACGGCCGCATGGTTCGTAGCGTGCGTGACGAACCCACCCGCGCCAGCCTGATCGACAGCAATCTGGTCCTGCTGATCGAGAACCTGACGACGACGGCGTGGGCGGTGCTCGTTTCGCTGGCCTTTCTGTTCGCACTCGCGGCCTGGGTCATGGCGAGCAAACTGCGTTACATCGGACGATCCGACCGTGCCAACCGCGCCTTCTTGGGCCAGTTCCGGGTCGCGGGCGACGAGTTGCTGCGAATCGGTCACAGCGACGGGCACGCGCACTCGTCCTTGTACCGGCTGTATCGAAGCGGGCTGGCCGAGCTGACAAAGCGCGGCATCGGTGAAGCCGGCGCACGGCTGCTGTCCGGACCGTCGCTGGACGCTGTGAGGGCCACGGTGGATGCCGACATGGTGCGCGAGTCACACCGGCTGAACGCGCAAATGGTGTGGTTGACGATCGCCATTTCGGGCGGCCCCTTCCTGGGCTTGCTGGGGACCGTGGTCGGGGTGACCATCACCTTCGCGGCCATCGCCGCAGCCGGCGATGTCAATGTCAATGCGATCGCGCCCGGCGTCGCCGCCGCGCTGCTGACCACCGTCGCGGGGCTTGCCGTCGCCATTCCGGCATTGTTTGGCTACAACTACCTCGCCACGCGCATCCGCAACATCTCGGCCGACATGCAGATCTTCGTCGACGAGTTCGTCACCCGCGTGGCCGAGCGCTACGGCTCGCAATGAGTCTTTCGGAGGTCCTGAGCGATGGCCGCATTCCACCCGGTGCTCGAAGAGGCGCTGCAACCCTACGACGACATCAATGTCACGCCGATGCTCGACCTTGGCTACGTTCTGCTCGTGATCTTCATCATCCTGACGACCGCGGCGGTGCAGGGTGTACGCGTCGAATCCCCGCAGACGCTGGCGCAGGAGCGGCTAACGGCGCCGCAGACGCGCGCGATCACGGTCACGGCCGATGGCAGCGTGTTCCTGGACGCTTACCCGGTTTCGATCGACCAGTTGCAAAGCCGTCTCGGGTACTACAAGGCCGCCCATCCGGCGCTGCCGGTCGTGCTCAAGGGTGACGCTGCCGCGCCGTACGAGGTGGTGATGCAAGTGCTCGAGGTGGCCAAGCGACTGAACATCACCGAAATCGGCCTCGTCACCCGGCGTGCCGGGTCTTGACGCGCGGCTCGCAATCCAACCGAGGTGCCGCCATGCTTCCCCAAGAGCTGAGCAAGCCGTACGACACGATCAACGTCACGCCGATGCTCGACCTGGCCTATACGTTGCTCGTCGTCTTCATTCTGATGACGACGGCCACCCTGTCCGGCCTCAAGGTTTCCATGCCCAAGCCCAGCGAGAAGCCCAGTACCGAGCGGGTTGAGCTTCGGATCGTCAGCGTCCTGGCTGGCGGCGTGATCCTGCTCGACGGCGTGCCAGTGACGCTCGAGGATCTGGAGGCGCGTCTGGTCGATGCCCGGTCCCGGCACCCGAAGATGATCGTGGCCATCCGCGGTGACGCGCGGGCGCAGTATGCACCCGTGATTGCCGTGATCGACCTGTGCAACCGGCTCGGCCTCGACATGGGCCTGGTGACGGCGCGCATAGGCACTTGAGGGGTGTGCGATGGCTGGTCTGGCCGAAGACGACCTCGGGCCCCGTTCACTTTGGCGGCGTGCCACCCCGGTGGCGGCGGCGCTGGTCGCGGTCCTGTTGCTCGGCGCGCTGGTCTGGTGGCTGAAGACGCAGCTGGGCGACGCCTCCCAGCCGCAGCGTCAGATCGCGCGGATCGCGATCTTGCCCGACCTGCCGCCACCGCCGCCCCCGTTGCCGAAGGAGGAGGCGCCACCACCGCCGCCGCAGGACAAGCCGCCGGAACCGGTCGATCAACCACCGCCGGCCGACCTGGCGCCCGCGCTGAAGATGGAGGGTGCGGCTGGCAGCGGGCCAAGCCCGTTCGCCGCCGGCACGGTAACGCGCGAACTGGACGCCTTGCCGGCCCCGGCGCCGCCGACGGCCGTCGACAGCGGTGCCGACCGCCTGCAGCAACGGCTTTATGCCCAAGCGGCGCGTCAGACGCTGGTCGGCGAACTGGAGCGGCATCTGCACAACGGCGCGGTCGAGCTGACCGCCAGCTTCTCGATCTGGCTGCGGCGTGACGGCCGCATCGAGCGCTTCGAAGTGGTGCCGAGCGGCGAAGATCGGCATGACGCCGAATTGCGTGCGGCGCTCGACCTCACGGCGCGTTCGTTGCAGCTCCCGCAGCCGCCGCCGTCCATGGAGCAGCCGCTGCGGTTCCGACTGACCGTTAGGCCCGTTGGCTGAGGCATGCCCGGCGGCCGACCGACCGCGCGCGCGGCCGAATGACGCGCGCCCCCTTTGCCCTCTATCGATCCCATCCGAATCCAATGACTAAGCTCAGACGATCCAGCTGGCGACGCATCGCCCTCCTTGGCTTGTTGGTCTCGGTGTGGCCCGCCCAGGCGCAGCCGGCTCCTGAGGCCGCCAACGTGGAACGCTTGCGTGCCACCACCCTCGCCTTGATCGAGGCATTGGTGGCGCAAGGCCTGCTGACGCGTGAGCGCGCTGACGCGTTGCTACGGGCCGCCGACCAGCCGCCGCCGACCGGCGCCGGCCGCTGGGGCGACCCGCCGCAGTCGGCGACGCCGGCCCGGCCCGTGCAGCGCATCCCCTTCGTGCCCGACTCGGTGCGAGCGCAGCTGCGCGAGGAGGTGCGAAACGATGTGCTCAAGCGCATGGAGGAGGACGGCTGGGCGCAGCCGAACGCCCTTCCGCCCTGGGTCCTCGCACCGAACATTCCGTCCTGGGTGCGCCAGGTGACCATCGGTGGCGACATTCGGGTACGGGCGCAGACCGAGCTTTTCGACCGCAACAACCTGCCGGCCGAGGAGTACCGACTGCAGAACGAATTGGCCAGTTCACCGGCCTGGGCGCCGGACCTGCTGAACACGACGGTCGACCGCCACCGCGTGACATTGCGCGCTCGGCTGCAGGCGTCGGCCCGAATCGGCGATACCGTCGGCGCTGGGCTGCGGCTATCCACGGGGGGCACCACGGTCCCTGCGTCGTCGTCGCAGACCCTCGGGAACCAGTTCAATAAGCTGAGCGTCACGCTGGACCGCGCCTTCCTGACCTGGGAACCGCACACGCACTGGCGCGTGATCGCCGGCCGGATGCCGGGGCCGTTCACGAACTCGTCGCTGGTCTGGCCGGACGACGTGTCGCTGGACGGCGCTCTGGTGGAGCGCGTCTTTCGCGGCGATCCGGCGCGGGGGACGGCTCCGGACTACAGCGTTCGGATCGGCGCGTTCCCGCTGCAGGAGTTCGCCGTCGACCGCCGTGACAAGTGGCTTTACGCGCTGCAGGCCGGCGTCGCTTGGGCGCCCTCGTGGAACGCCTCGTTGACCGCATCGATGGCCATCTACGATTTCCACCGCATCGAAGGTGTGCGAGAGGACCTGCCGCCGCCGACGGGTCCGCTGGAGGGCACGGTCCCCTACCTTACCTCCGCCTACCCGGTGTCGGCGCGCCAGAAAGGCAACACGCTAATCAACCTCAACGACCCGACCAGCTTGGCGCGCCCGACTTGGGGACTGGCGTCGCGCTTTCGGCCATGGCATGCCGGGGTCGAGGCGCGACAGCTGCTCGAGTTCCTGCCGTATGCGGTCGTGCTGGGCGCGGACTATGTGCGCAACACGGCGTTCGACATCGTCGACATCGAGCGCCGAGCCGGCGACACCCGTGTCCGCGTGGTTGCCGAGAAGACCAAGGGCTTCGAGGTGCGCGCTGCGATCGGCACTGCCAACCAGACTCGTCCGGGGTCGTGGGACCTGCGCCTCAGCTGGCGCCAGCTGGAACGTGATGCCTGGCCGGACGCGTTCACCGACACGGCGTGGCACGGCGGAGGCACGGGGTACAAGGGCTGGTCGCTGTCCGGCCGCTACGTGCTGACCGACGGGCTCCAGCTCGGCTGGCGGTGGACATCGACGCGCAATCTGGACGACGGCGTCGTCTCCCCGCTGGCGCCCAGCGGCACCCTGTCGAGTGCGCCGTTCAAGCTGGACACGGTGCAGGTCGATCTGTCGACCCGCTTCTGATGGTGCCCGCAGGACCCATCAGCGCCTTGGAACGGATGTGCTGGAGATCGAACATGCGAAGCCGCGAGCGATGGTTCCTCTCGGCCGCGATCGCCTTGCTGCTGGCACTCCCCGTGGGTGCGGCTGCGCAGGACGTGTCGCGCGAGCGCGAAGCCTTGCGCCGGGCGCAGGCCGCACTGCAGCAGACGCGCCAGGAGCGCGACGCACTGCTGATGGAGAAGGCCGAGCTCGAGTCGAGACTGCGTGATGCCGATGCCGTGGCGCGGGTTGCCCCGGCGCTGGCCGCCGAACTCCAGGCCGTCCGGCGCGAGGTGCTGCTGCAACATGAACAGGCCACACTGCTGCGTGCCGAGCTGGGCACGCTGCGCACGGCGACCGCGCGTTCTGCAGGCGAGTACGAGGCACGGATCGCGGAGTGGCAGCAGGTCGAGCGGCAACGGCGCGAGCAGACCGCGCAGTTGCAGCGTGAGCTGGGCGAGCGGACGCAGGCGAATCAGGCGCTGGTGGCGCGACTGGAAAGCCTCAATGGTGCGCTGGACGATACCGTGCGACGCAACCGGCGGCTGCACGCGCTCGGCGTCGAAGCGGTCGAAGCGCTGCGCGGCTTGACGCCGGCCGACCGGCTGCTGCAGCGCGAGCGTGTGCTCGGATGGACAGCCGTTCGTATCGAGGACGAGGCCGAGCGCCTGCTGTTGCGCCTGGACGCCGAACGGGCGCCTGACCGGTGACCATCGACCTGCGCTGTCGGCTGCCTGTTTCCGAGGGCGGGCGCCAGGCGAGGGTGTGCTCGGTCGCCCCGCGGCAGGCCAGCCGGCACGCCGCCCACGAGTTCGGGCCGCCCCGGCGGGCAACGGGCTATGCCCGACGAGCGTCGAGCGAAGCGGTCGGGACCGCGTCCACGCCATATCCGAAGCGCGCTTTGCGCGCCCGCGACTCAATCCGGCGCGCAGCGTAGTCGACGCCGCTGAACGCGGCGTAGTCGGCCAAGCTGCGAACCGTGCCCAGACCATAGACCCCAAGGTCGGCGTCTTCCCACAGCAGTGCCCGCAGACGGCGCTCGGCGCGCGCGGTCAGCTCGGCGGAAGTCTCGTGGCGTTCGGCGTCGTGTGCCGGTGTCCAGTGCAGCGGACGAGGGGCCTCTCCAGGCGCCGTGTACAGGTGGTACAGCGGCATTCCCGGCACGTGATAGATGTCCCAGCCACGCGTCCAAGCGCGCAGCGCGTACGCCTGCTCTTCGCCGTGAAAGAACAATGCCGGGTCGTACGGCAGCTCATGCACGATCGAACCAGGGGCAAACAGGCACCCAGCAGCCAGGTGCAAGCCCGGCACCGGGTCGCGCGTGTCGACCGGTACCCCTTCGAACATCAGCACCGGGTGCTCGGCCGCGAAATCGCTGTGGTCGCTGACGACATGCGCGAGCACGCGTGGCGACACCACTGTCGCCCGCGGTTGCCCGTCGCGCAGGACGAACGGGTTCGGGTAACAGCTGAGGATGCAGCGCGGATTGAGTTCCCGGCAGCGCTCACCCCAGTCGACGAGAACTTGGTCCCAGCCGGGCTCGAACCACGTGTGCGAGTCGACCTGCAGGAACCACTCTTCCCCCTGGTACAGGGCCATCGCGAGCGCGCGCGCCCAGCATGGTCCGCGTGCCTCCGTGGCGTGCACCCGTGTCCAGCGGATCGCCCTCGTCCACTGGGCTCGGCTGCGCAGCGGATGGGTGGGCAGTGTCTGCTCGACGACGCCGAACGACAGCCGCTCAGGGTGCGCGGCTTGCGACCACGCGCTGCGCAACGTAAAACCGAGGAGCGGGTCGCAGTAGGCCGCGATGCTTACGAAGATGCGGGGCCCGCGCCTTGGCATGCGGCTACGCTCAGCCTGGGCGGTAGGCCACTTCGCGCGGATGCTCGATCATGCGCAGCCGCAATGCGCGAACGAAGGATCGGCCGTCGAAGTCGTGCACCGGCAGGTCGGCCCCCGCGACCCGGTCCACCAACTGAGCCAGGGAAAGCGGCGACGGCAGGTAGCCACGCAGCAACAGAAGCGTCATGGTGCGGCAGTTGTCCCAGGCCCACAGGTCATGCCAATCGAAGTCCCGTTCGCTCCACACTGACACATGCGCTTCCGAGGCCACGCCGTCGACGGCGTCCTGCAGCACGAACTCGGGCACCACCACCAGTAGCCAGGCGCAGCGGTAGACGAGCGCGTTCAGCAGATCGAGCCCGGCGCTCTTGGGCATGTGCTCGAGCACGTCGCCCAGGGTCACCAGGTCGAAGCGCGACACCGGGAGCTGGCGCCACCAGGCGCTGGCGTCGGCGACAGCCACGTCATGGTAGATCGAGCGCAGTGCAAAGCGGTCGATGTAGCTGCGCTCCAACTCCACCGCGTTGCGCACGCAACCCGGCGCTGCACGTGCCAGCAAGCGCCCGAACTTCCCGCTGCCTGGGCCGATGTCCAGCGCAGTGGCTGGGGCCATCCAGGCGCAAACTTGCTCCACGGCGGTATCGAAGACGGGCAGAGAGCCTGGCATATTGCGGCAATCGACGTACCGACATATTGCACGCCCGCCTCGTGACGCCTGCGTGTCAGTGGCGTCCTCTCTGCCTCGGGCCAACGTGGCGGCGAGCCTCGGATCGCGATCGCAGCTTCGGGCTTGCGTCCGACCCGGCGCCCATTCATCGGCCCGGCGCCCTTTGGTGCCCGTGGTGGCGGTCGGCTGACCCGGACGCCGATGCGACCGGTGGCGCGTTGTCGGCGCGGTCGGACGAGCCTGCCCATGGGTTGCGGCCGGACGCGCTAAGCTGTGCTCATGTTCACCGGCATCGTCCAGGGCGTGGCCCGGGTCGCCGCGGTCGTCGAGCGGCCGGGCCTTCGAAGCTTCACGTTGCAGTTCCCGCTCGGCTTCGGGCATGGGCTGGCCGTCGGCGCCAGCGTCGCCGTCGACGGCACCTGCCTGACGGTGACGCGGTTGCACCCCGAGCCCGGCAGCGCCGACGAGGCCGCCGCCGCCGACTTCGACGTCATGGCGCAGACGCTGGCGCTGACGACGCTCGGCGGCCTGCGCGACGGCGCCCGCGTCAACGTCGAGAGGGCGGCGCGGCAGGGCGCCGAGGTCGGCGGGCATGTCCTGTCCGGCCATGTCGACACGCGCGGCACGCTGGTCGAGCTGCGGCGGCCGGAGAACAACCAGGTGCTGCGCATCGCGCTGCCGGCGCCGTGGATGCGCTACGTGTTCGCCAAGGGCTACATCGCGGTCGACGGCGCCAGCCTGACGGTGGCCGAGGCCCGGCGCGAACCCGACGGCAGCGGCTGGTTCGAGGTCTGGCTGATCCCCGAGACGCTGCGCGCGACGACCTTCGGCGCCAGGCAGCCGGGCGACGCCTTCAACATCGAGATCGAGCGCCAGACGCAGATCGTCGTCGACACCGTCGAGCGGGTGCTGGCCGAGCGGCTGGGGCCGCTGCTGCCGGCGGTCGAGGCGGTGCTCGCGGCGCGCGC
>JRYF01011623.1_pt1 | contig 12010 bp, 15 predicted proteins | sample 235331 | NCBI WGS metagenome assembly JRYF01 (sample SAMN03074217, study PRJNA261475) | activated sludge metagenome | biome: Wastewater Treatment Plant; feature: Wastewater; material: Activated sludge; isolation source: activated biomass of a wastewater treatment plant treating hydrocarbon... ... | reverse complement strand
GAGGCATTCTCTAATGCCGACGCGCAAGAGAGCGCGTCCTGCGCACAGAGAGGTTTCATGGCAGAACAATGTGAAATGATAATCGGGTTTCTCGTTCCGCACCGTTGTGAAAATCCATCTTTAGGGACTTGCACAAAATGCGGGCGCGGGTATTGCGACGAACATACGAACCAAACTCGTGAAGGGCGCGTGTGCCTTGCCTGCCAGCAGGGGTTGGATCAGCCCATTGCTTTGCCGATTGCCGCCGCGACATTTACCGCCGCCGAGTTGACGGCGTTCGATCAAGCCAGCCTGTGGGATGACGACGACCGCGCGGATATGTTTTCGGATTTGAGTTGAAGTTTAACCACGAAGTATCACAAAGGGGCACAAAGTTTTTTTGAAGCCTTAAACCTTTTTGTGCCTTCGTGACCCTTTGTGGTTAAGAAGTTAATACGGTCCGATCGTCTCCCAAATCTTTTTGTTCTCTTCGATGAAATCGTCACAGCGCTTGCAAGCCGCGAGCGCGGGCGGGTGCATGTTCAAGCGGATCTGCCGATACGCCGCGCCTTCCCATATCTCCTTGAAGGATTGATTCTGGATATTGCCCAACGGAGGGATGCGTTCGCGCGTCATACAGCAGACATAGACATTGCCGTTGAAGTCGATCAGCGTGTGCGTCCACGGCGCGTAGCAGGGATGTTTATCATAGAAGCCGAAGGCGTACCTGCCCGCGCGTCCCAAACGGACCTCGGACTCGTCCCGCCCAAATGGAAAAGCATCTTCGTCCGAAACGATCAGCCCCAATTCGAGCGCGCGTTCCGCGATGCGCGGAGCGATCTCTGCGTTGAATAGCGCGATGTCCTTTTTGCGCATCGAGAGGATCTCGCCGCAATGGTCATCCACAGGGATTAAGTTGATCCCGTCCGCGCCGAGCTCGTGAGCGAGGTCGGGGAGTGTTTCAAGTGTCTGGTAGTTCGTGCGGCTGACGACCGTGTTGATGCGGATGGACAGTTTCCCTTTGTGCTTGTAACGCCGAAACAATTCGACGGCTTTGGTCGTGGCTTTGAACGCACCCTCCACGCCGCGTATCTTTTCGTGCATCTTGCGGATGGGGGAATCAATCGAGATGTTCACGCCGCGCAGTCCGCCCTCGACGAGCCGTTTGGCTTTGACCTTGTCAATCAGCGTGCCGTTGGTGGTCATCGTCACTTTGACGCCGAGCGAGGAAGCCAGTTCCACAAATTCAGGGATTTGCGGGCGGAGCATCGGTTCGCCGCCTGAGAAATGGATTTTCCTCGCGCCGAGTTCCGCGAGTTCGGGGATGACCTGCTTGAATCGCTCCGCAGAGACGGGCGGTTCGCGCGTCTCGCGCCAGTGGTTGCACATCTCGCACTTGAGGTTGCATCCGTAGAAGACTTTGAATTTGACGTAGAGCGGCTTGAATTGCCGCGCGTGGAGGACGGCGGCGCGCAGTTCGTTTTTGTTGGAGGCGATTTCTTGTGGACTGTACATGGATGAACTTTAAGTTCCCCCATTGTAACACCCGCAAATAAGTTCAACGATTTGTGGCATGTGACGGGCGTTAAGCAAGAAAAAATACCTTCGATGAAATGGGGAAATGGAGACTCACCATCCTTCCACGTTTTAACTTCTGACCAATTTCGCCTCCCGCCTTTGGCACTAACATTGATCGGTGGCTGCCTGCCCGCCTAAACGCGACTCGGTGATCGGTGAAACACCTTGACTTCTTTATTGATTTTATCGCTCAACTCGCTTTCTGCAACTTCCAAATCGTAGCGGACTTGCAGCCGAAGCCAAACCGCCGCGCTTGTACCAAAATAGCGAGCAAGACGCATGGCAGTATCAACAGTAATGGAACGTTCGCCATTAACGATCTGGCTGATACGAATTGGAGTAACACCGATGTCATGCGCCAGACGGTACTGACTCAAGCCAAGCGGTTTCATAAAATCCTCGAGCAGGATTTCGCCAGGGTGAATAGGAGATAAAGTTTTGTCCATCATATTTTCTCTCATCCGTGATAATTCGCAATCTCAACGGACTGCTTTATTTGACCATCCTTGAAAGGGACGCGGCGTCAGTGGTGATACCGCCGCAGGGGCGCTGACGGGGCGTGAGTCCTTCGACGGAATGGGCAACCTTCGGCGGGATGGGGGTCGATTCCGCGCGCACTTCGTCTTTGTTGGATTCGATTTCTTGTGGACTGTACATGGATCAACAGTAAGTTATCCCCATTGTAACATTTGAAACTCACTAACTGACATGGCTCGATATTTTCGCCGATTTTTCATCCCGCCATTGACACTTACATTAATTGGTAGCACGGTTTTGGCTTTAAGACTCGCCTGCCAATCTGAGAATACGCTCCTTGATTTCAGCAGAAATCCACATGCCCGAATCGCTTAATTTCGACACATACGGCTCGACATTATCAATAATGCCATGAGATTTCACTTCCAATAGGACCTTCAACGTCCCCCAAACTTGTAAGCCTGCTGCCTGTGCCGTTCGTCGTGCGAGCATGTCATCAAGCATAACGACTCTGTCGGGATTTTCCAAAGCCAGAGCCATTGCCGCAATTTCACCTAGGCCCAAATCCAAAGCGAGCCATTCAGACGGCGTGGATTTTGGGCTGACCACGCTCAGCCATGAATAATCGTCTGGATTGGGAATGTCGTAACCCTTGCTTCTTCCTGCCAGCAATTCATTTTTGACGGCTTCGGGTATCCAAGTTTCATCGAATAATTGAGGAAGCCACTCGATACCGCCAATGCGATACAGATACAGAATGGGGGAAGTGTTACTTATGGCTTTGAGCATGAGCGCTTTCCAATTCGTCAAGTTCTGCCGCAAAAGGGAAAACCTTGTAGCGGTTCAGGCTGAGCAAAAATTCGACCCTGGACATTCCCGCAAGTTCAGATGCCCGCCCAGAGGAAAGCCTGCCCATTTCGTACAACTTGACAGCCGCCAACATGCGAATTTCACGCCCAAAAGACTCAGCGTCGGTCTTTTCCGCCAGAAGCACCTTGTCTGGAATTTCAATCATGATTTGTTGGAGAGCCATTTTTACTCCTTTGTCCACCGCTAATTTTACTCTAAACCATCCCGTGTTTTTGAGGAAGCATCATCCTATGCCTTGCTGTTTTCATCAGCAATTTCTGTTCCCCTTCCCCGAAAATTGCTTGCCAGTTCTCTTGCGCTGGGATTCTTGTTCCTTCAGCGCATTCCAGATTGCCGTCAAGACGGATTCGAGGTTATTTGTCACATCGTTGTTCCAAAAGCGCAGGACTCGATAACCTTTTGATTCGAAAAACGCGGTGCGTTCAGCATCGTACTCGTCCTGTTCCAAATGTTGACTGCCATCCAGTTCGACGATGAGTTTTCGGCGCGGGGCACAGAAGTCAGCGACGTAGTTACCAATGGCATGTTGCGGTCGGAAGTGGACATCGCCCATTCGATGCGCGCGCAAGTGAGCATGGAGTATGCGTTCCTGGGGAGTCATCTCGCGGCGCAATTCCTTTGCGCGCTTGAAGATTTTGGGAGTGGTGCGTTTATGCACTTGGACCCCCTCCCGACCTCCCCCATTTGAAAACCACAAATGGGGGAGGAGTTAACATGAGTTGGGAGGTTTCTGCTGTATTCATAAGCAATATCTGTTCTCCTTCCCCCATTCGTGATCTTTGAATGGGGGAAGGACGGGAAGGGGTCATTCCGCGCGCAGTTGGTCTTTGTTGGAGGCGATTTCGTCAGAGTTATACATGGATGAACGGTAAGTTTCCCCATTGTAACATTTGAAGTTCTCTAACTGGCATGGCTTGAGATTTTCGCCAATTTTGCCTCCCACCCTTGACGCTTACATTAAGTCGGTAGGCGGTCATTGTCTATGGTTTATCCTGACCTTCCAAGAAATGAAGATAAGTTTCAATCATATTCCGTGCAATACCACGTGCCTCCCCAAGCTCTGCTTCTGTAGCATCTCTTAGTTCACCAACCTTTGCTCCGCGATGTCTGCCTTGACGAAGTGGGTCATCGTTAGCTAGCCTTCCAAGAATTTTTCTTTTAGATCTGCTAATTCCCAAAGCGGTTAAGGCTTCAGTTTCTCCGCCAAACCGTTTCGCTAATGCTTCCCAGACATCAAAGAGATGAATCAATTCATTCTTGGGGTCATGAATTGCTGCTTCATAAAAAGCGAGCATTGATTCAACAAATTTATCCTGCTTCCTGTATTTTTCTACCAATGAGGCAAGCTCTTTTTTCTTTTCAATGCGATCACGGCGTGAGTCACTAAGGATATTGCCGTCTTTATCTTTGACCACGAGATCAACACTTCCAGCCATCGATATAGATACAGCCGAATCAACGAATACAGTAATTTCCCGATGTCCATCAGGGTGTAGTCTGTGCATTGAAGATTTCGAAAGTTCATATGGCTTATGAGTGAGCAACTGAACTCCCAGAAAGCGATCGTTCAAAACTTGATGGAGCTCATCTCGCATATTGTGTTCTTTATCGTATGCCATTGGATCTATTCGGGCTTCCACCTTTCCCGCGTTGATGACCATTGTGTAGTTTTCACGCTCAATATGAATCACCTCCTCAAAATAATCGGGAGGGGCAAACGTCCATTCAAGAACTACAACATTATCCACGATATTTCTATAACCCTTGTATGACCGCTAACAGTTTGCGTTTAGAATATCCTTGTTTGGGGACGCAGCATCGGCGTATCCTTGGAGAGATACCGTCGCGGCGTATACCCACCGCCAACTTCACGCTTTGTTTAGGCGCGGTTGGCATTATCATCCTGAACTTCTGGAAGCGGCTTGGCAGTTCCCTCTGGTGGTAGACGCTTGCGTATCGCTGCTATACAATCAGAAACTGAGGTACGATTTCTATACCACAAGATCAGCAATAGTATCCCCAGTATATAACCCACGACAGTGCAAATAACGAAAACTATAAACACATTATTTGAAGAAACAGTGGTCGTAAGTAAAGCAACAGTCAACGTAATGGCTACAGATAAGAGAAAAATCGCGAAGTTGAGGTAGATAGAATCAGGTGCACCTCTCGCGAGGATTTCTAACTCATACTCCTCAACATCGTAGATCGTCAATCGCTCAAGGCGAGCGCGCCGAATTTCAGGGAAAAATCCTTGGTCTGATTGGCGAGATGGTTCTTGATTAGACATAGGTTAGCCTTTTATAGTTCTGACTGATGCTCTAACAGTGCCAGCATATCCACCCAAATCAATTACGAGATGCCAGCTTCCTGCATGCGGAGGGCGAAGATGAATCGGCGATACTTTAGCCGCCCCGCCATAGTAACTATGTTTTTCTCCTCTCTTGTAGCGCGAGAAATTAACATCATCCAATAGTCTGACATTTGCTTGCTTGTCAAGCGTGACTTCAACAACATCGTCAGCGCTTAGCTGCAAGTCGTAATGCAAGAAGTTCATGTTGTTGATTCTCCTAATAGTATAGAAAAGGCGCAAAGTGAATACGCCGCATCCTTCATGGGGTTGTGCTTTCAAGCATCGCGATGAGGATGCAGAAGACAATTGAATCTCCCATGAAGAACAGCAGGAGTTCCTTTGATGTCAAGAGTTTGTGCGATTCTGGTTCCTTCCAAGCATCGGGTTCATAGACCAGCCCGCATTTCTGGCAGATAAAGATAACACCATTGGATGAGATCGCGTCTCCTTGACAGACTGGACATTCCATGTCCGTTCCTTGTTATGAAGCTGTGTTTGCAAACAGTACATAAATCGGTGGGCGGCTCTTGTTGTTTAACCAACAAAATTTTTATTTGCCAGTTTTTCCAATTCAATAATTTGCTTGCGGAATTTTTTGTAATCTCTCATTGCATCAGTTAGGTTGGGTATCATACCGCTCTTTCCTGAATATAGAACAGCCAGAAATTCCCTTGCTCGTGTCAATGCTACGTACAACAATTTCTCTTCATCGTCAAAATTATCATCATTTTGTCTAAAAGTTTCTGCGCCCAAAATAATAACTACAGGAGCATCCATTCCTTTTGCTGAGTGGACTGTTGAAATTTTTACACTTTCTTCTCCCCATTCAAAAGTAGCTTTCTTTTCATTGTCTTCGGTTATCCATTGATTGCGAATACCCTTTTGATTTAACTTGGCTACTAAATCTTGGATTACAGGATAACCCCGATGAGTTGCCCATCTGTAAAGAATCATTGCATTTCTTGGTGAATAACCGTGTTCAGATAAGCGAGAGACTATATCCACCGCTTTGTCAACTTGCTCTTCGATTGATTTGCACTCTATTAACTGAGGGTCAAATCCCCTTTTGGGAGCGAATTCAATTTGAGTTTCCTTGTCCTCCTTGTAGTATTGGTTTATATCGCCCATAAATGCAGCGGCAAACGACCAAACTCTTGCTGAGTTTCGATAAATTTTTTTCAAGGTTTTTGTTCTTCCTACCATTGGAATTCCAATACTTTTCCATGTAAAGCCCGATGATTCAGCAAAATCCCTGTACTTGTAAATATGTTGTGCGTAATCGCCAGCAATGATTAAATTTCTGTCACTTGACTGTCCGAAAATAAGATTATCGAAAATAAATTTAATCCAGTCTTTTTGAAAATCTTGCGCTTCATCAATATAGACAACATCGTATTTTTGGAAGGATTTTACCTTTACGCGACTCAAGGCATCAGTTAGTCTCGTGTCAAAATCTGTGTCTGTTGTACGAGGGAAATAGATATGTGGTGAAGACCTAATTATTTTTCTTGCGAATGCTGAGAAATGGACAATTTCAACTTCTCCCGCATTGGGAATTTGTATGGTTTTATAAGCATGTCGCATATATTGCGCTAAACTAATGTTCCAGCAAAGAACCAAAATTTTAGGTGCTTGTCCAGATGCCAATCCATTAGCCGCCATTAGTTTTGCATGAAACAACAGAATGAGCGTTTTTCCAGTTCCTGCGATACCGTGCAGAAAGCGGGGACCCGTACCCAAAGATTTAGCAACTTGTTCCTGAGCTATATCTAACCCAAATTCAGAAATTTCATTGCTTTCGGATATGATTGGCCCTTTCGATTTGTTTGCAGTAAACCATTGCTCAGTTCCTGAGATTATCAATTCCGGAAACAATGCCACTCTTATTGCATTCCATTTTTGCTGGGATAAAGGAGTGTCTAAATTTTTGTAATTGTTATCGTAGTGTTTCTGAAAAATTTCGAAATTCTTAATATCTTCTTTGAACACTACGAAATTGGGGTTTACCACTTTTGATAACGATGCGCTTGTAAAATCTTCCTTTGTCATGTTGGGGAATACGACATAATAGCGAATCTCCAGATTTAGTCTTCCTTTCTGGTCGCATAGTATTTCTTGGGTGGACAATTGTTCTCGAAGGTCTTCCAGGTAAGTTTTTATCTTATGTTCTGGATTTAATTGTTTCATGCTTCGGTTTTGTTTGGAAGCAATTTCAAACATAGTAGGAGTTGCTTTGAGAATAGTATCAATTCCCCAATCCTTAACTTCAAAAATTGTTATTCCGCGTTTGCTGTCTATGACAACAAAGTCAGGACGCCTGTCGCGCTCGCCAATCACCATCTCATAATAGACAAGACATGAATCGGGTAATTGTTTCAGCAATGAAAAAACCTTACGCTCTCCCTGACTATTGAAGTTTACATCTGTTTCTGGAATACAAAGTGCCATATGTCCTCACTTTTATTAACGGCTTGTCCAGCGACAATTTGTTGTAAAATACTCCCGCACAGGGTGTTATACAGCGAATGTTGTATAACATGCTTTGTACAGCATTATACAGTTTTTCCCACACTCGGACAACAAAACACGGATTTTGCAATGCGCCTGAAAGCAGACATCACACTCTTCATCATCGCCGTCATCTGGGGGTCGGCGTTTGTGGCTCAACGTGTGGCGGGGCAGTTGGGGAGCGTGTATTTGTTCAACGGGGTGAGGTACATTCTGGCGGGGTTGGTGGTATTGCCGTTCGTAGGACGAGATAGTATCTCGTCCTACGAACGCGAGCAATTCAAATGGATGTTCGCCGCGGGGTTTCTGTTGTTCATCGCAGCGGCGTTCCAGCAGGCAGGGATGCAATATACAACGGCGGGCAACGCGGGGTTCATCACGAGTCTGTACGTGGTGCTGGTGCCTGTGGTCTTGTTCTTCGGCTGGAGGGAAAAGCCGCACTGGCTGTCCATCGTCGCGGTAGGGATGGCTGGGGCGGGGGCGTACCTCTTGTCAACAGGTGGGCAATTTGAAGTCCAGAGAGGCGATGCGTTGGAACTGGTCGGCGCGTTGTTTTGGGCGATGCACGTCGCCTTGCTTGGCAAGTTCGCTTCGCGCTTCGAGCCGATGTCCTTTTCGGCGGGACAACTGCTCGTCTGCGGAATCCTGAATCTGGTTCTGGGGGTTTTCGTCGAGCAGCCCATCTTCACATGGTCGCTGGCGGGCGCGGCGGTTTATACCGCGGTCATGTCGCTGGGACTGTGTTACACCTTGCAGGTCTGGGCACAGAGACACACGCCGCCTGCAGACGCCGCGTTGATTCTGAGTCTCGAGTCCGTGTTTGCGGTGCTGGCGGGCTGGCTCTTGTTGAACGAACTGCTCACGGGGATTCAGATTTTGGGCTGTGTGATCATTTTCCTGGCGGTCGGGCTTTCTCAATTGAAGAGTTATTCAGGTACAATTGACCGAGACCACCTCGTGGAGGGCAGATGACCGCCAAAGTGATTTTGAACCCATATTCAAATCGTTGGAATGCGCAAAAGCGATGGACCCAAGCCGAAGCCGCTCTCAAAGCCGCAGGCGTTGATTTCGAACTGGCTGTGTCGGAGAGAAAGGGACATCTCATCGAGCTGGCGGAGAGGGCTGTCCGTGACGGGTTTTCGCCGATCATTGCCGCGGGTGGGGACGGCTCGATTGGCGATGTCGCCAACGGCTTGGCGCGAGCCGCAAAGTCCAGTGATGAAGCGCTCGGTCCGTTGGGCATCATGCCGCTCGGTTCCGCGAACGATCTGGTTTATGCGCTCGGTCTGTCCACCGATCTGGACGAGGCGGCAAAGGTCATCGCCGCGGGGAAAACGAAGGCGGTGGATCTCGGAAAGGTGAACGACAAATTTTTCGTCAACAATTCGGGGGCGGGACTCGAGCCGTACACCACCACCAAGCATGAGCGCATCCATTGGATCAAGGGGATGGCGCGTTATCTCGTCGCGGCGGTTTGGGCGATCATGGACAAACCAGAATGGCGTGGGACGATCAAATGGGATGGCGGTTCATACGAGGGACTGTTTTCGTTTATTTCGATTGGCAACGGACGGCGCACCGGCGGTTTCTTCATGACGCCTCATGCTGATCCCTTTGACGGGAAGTTGACCCTCGCCTTTGGCTATCGCGGCACGCGTCTGGGACTGTTGACCGCGCTTCCGAAGGCTTTCAACGAGGGGGAGGGCAGTTACGTCGAACTGGATGGCATGAACGAGGTCCATGCGACGCGCATATCCATTCACCTCGATAAGCCTTCCCCCGCGCATACCGATGGGGAATTGTTTCCTGAGTGGATCAAGGATTTCGAGTACGAGATTTTCCCAAAACGATTGCACATGATTTTGCCCTGAGATGGCGACTGAACTTTCATTCAAGCCGATCAAACGAAATCTCTGTGGACCGACCTCGAAGAACTCTTCGGGTTGAACGGCGCGTGCGGCGGATGCTGGTGCATGTACTGGAAGTTGCGCGGCAGGGCATTCGACGAGGCGAAGGGTCCCGCGGCGCGCCAGATGCACAAGTCCATTGTGGATGCGGGCGTCGTGACGGGACTGCTTGCCTATTCCGACGGCGAGGTGGTGGGATGGGTGGCGGTGGAACCGCGCGGCGCTTACGAAAAACTCGCGCACTCCCGCACGCTCAAGCCCGTGGACGATCAACCCGTCTGGTCGGTGACGTGTTTTTTTGTGGCGAAGAAACATCGGCGCAAGGGAATCACAGTCGGGTTGTTGAAAGCCGCGGTGGAGCATGTCAAGAGTCAGGGCGGGAGGATCGTGGAGGGCTATCCAGTGGAGACGGAAAACGACATGCCCGCGCCGTTCGTGTACACGGGAACCGCCTCCGCGTTCAAGCAGGCAGGCTTCAAGGAAGCCGCGCGCAACTCGCCGACGCGTCCCATTTTCCGTTTTGTTATAAAATAGACGAATGGCTTTTCGGGACATTCGAAAATCACGCAAGTGGCTGAGCGCGGAGGAGACCGGTCTTCTCCTGCTTATGTTTGTCCTGTTCGTTGGTCTGCTGTCTTTGAATATTTATCTTGCGCGCGTTCTGCCCGGCGGCGAACAGTTCTTCCTGCGCTGGAGCGGCGCGCGCGCCTTCCTGATCGAGGGGGTCGAACCTTACAGCGCAACCATCGCGGAACGCGCCCAAAATCTCGTGTATGGGAGACAGGCTCTTCCACGTGAATACCCATACGCGTTAAACGATCCCTTTTACATCCTCCTGCTCTACATCCCTCTGGCGCTGTTCTCCGATTTTGCCGTTGCGCGCGGCGTATGGATGTTGTTGTCTGAAATCAGCCTGGTCGTTTTGATCCATTCATTCGTTCGCTCCCTGGAATGGGAACCGCCGCGCTGGTTGTACATATTGTTGATGATCTTTGGGACGTTGGGCTATTACAGCCTGATCGCGTTTGGTTCGGGCGCGCCTGCGGTTGCCGTCACTTTTCTGGCTTTTGCGATCCTCTATTCATTGCGTTCGTTTTCCGACGAACTTGCCGGGGCGCTCTTGTTTCTGATCGCTTATCAATGGGAGGTGAGCGCGCTGTTCTTCCTTTTTATGATCGTCTTTGTATTCGCCAATCGCAGGTGGAGGGTGTTGTATGGCTTTGGCATGTCGCTGGCGGTCATGCTGGCGATTTCCTTCCTGTCGTATCCCGGCTGGGGACTTCCCTACATTCGCGCGGTGTTGTCCGATTGGTATCGAAGCGGCAGCCTGACATTCAGCTCTTTCGCCTCCAGGTGGTTCCCCGGCGCAGGGACTTCCATCGGTCCCTGGACTTCGCTCCTACTGGGCGTCATCCTCTTTTTGGAATGGCTGGGGGCGGTCAACTCGAATTATCGCCGCATCGCCTGGACCGCCTGCCTGTCGCTGGCGGTCACGCCGCTGATGGGGTTTGCGATCTTCCCATCCAACCACGTTGTCCTGCTCCCATCGCTGATCCTGATCGTCATGCTCGTCTGGGAGCGCTGGACCCGCCAGCGAGTCTGGCTCGTTCTACTGGTATCGTCATGCGCCTTCCTCGTCCCCTTTTGGTTGTACTACCGCGTGATCACAGACGGACCCCGGATCCATGCCGACCTGCTGACCGTCCTTCCACCCATCGCGTCCGTCGTCGGTCTATACTGGATGCGCTGGTGGGCGTTCCGTTCTCCGCGCACCTGGTATGACCAGATCGAGGAGCGGACATGAACTGGCGTCATTACGCGATCCTGTTCATGATCGGTTTGATCGTTCCCGTTGTGGTGGCGCGCTTCCAGTCCCTGCCTGGCTACATGGACGCCGATTATTACTTCGCAGGCGGCATACAGCTCGCGCAGGGGGAAGGCTTCACCGAGCCGTACATCTGGAATTATCTCAGCGACCCGCAGGGATTGCCTCACCCCTCGCACACGTACTGGATGCCTCTCGCCTCCATCGTGTCCGCGCTGGGAATGTGGATCACGGGACAGACGACGTACGCGGCGGGACGCCTTCCGTTCATTCTCCTTTCAGCCTGCGTCCCGTTGCTGACAGCGACTCTCGCCTTCGATATCTCCCGTCAAACGCGGCTTGCGATGACATCGGGCTTGCTTTCCATCTTTTCACTATACTACGCGCCTTCCATGCCCGTGCCGGACAACTACGCGCTCTTCATGCTGCTCGGCGGGACATTCCTTCTCCTCGCGCCGCGGGAACAAAAATGGATTCCGCTCGCGCTCGGCGCGCTGGCTGGCTCGATGACAC
>JRYF01017277.1_pt1 | contig 12014 bp, 3 predicted proteins | sample 235331 | NCBI WGS metagenome assembly JRYF01 (sample SAMN03074217, study PRJNA261475) | activated sludge metagenome | biome: Wastewater Treatment Plant; feature: Wastewater; material: Activated sludge; isolation source: activated biomass of a wastewater treatment plant treating hydrocarbon... ... | reverse complement strand
AAAGAAAAATCCACGCCACGTACAGGATGCTGGCAAGCAGGAAGACGAGGAATATCTGTACGTGGCGTGGATTTTTCTTTTTTTGAAAAAAAGGGCCGATGTTGATTACCTCCGTTTCCGGGCCTTGTCCGAAAACCAGAGCGCCCTCATCGAACTTATCCAGGGGATGCAGGAAATCAAGCTGCAAAACAGCGAACGCAAGCGCCGCTACGCCTGGATGCACATACAGGCCAAACTCTTCCGGGCCAATGTCCGCTCGCTCACCGTCACCCAGTGGCAGGAGGCCGGGGCGCAGTTCATCGCTCAGATCAAGGATATTTTCATCACCGTCATCGCCGCTGCCGCCGTCATCCAGGGCGACCTGACGCTGGGCATGATGCTCGCCGTCATGTTCATCCTCGGTCAGTTGAACGTGCCCCTGCAGCAGATCATCACCTTCGTGCGGGCAGCACAGGACGCAAAAATCAGCCTGGAGCGCCTCGCCGAAATCCACGACGACTCCCCAAAACAGGACATTTCATCAGGCCCTGCAATCATGGGAGGTTTGCAGCACGCAGAAGGCAGCCTGACCATCGAGAACCTCAGCTTCCGCTACAATCCCCTGTCCGATCATGTTTTGAAAAACTTGAACCTCGAAATTCCCGCAGGAAAAGTGACCGCCATCGTCGGCACGAGCGGCAGTGGCAAAACGACCCTGGTGAAACTCCTCCTCGGCTTTTACGAACCTGAACTGGGAAACATCAAGGTAGGCCCCACACTTTTGAAAAACATACCTGCCCACGAGTGGCGCAACCGTTGCGGGGCCGTCATGCAGGATGGCTTCATCTTCTCCGACACCATCGCCTCCAATATCGCCGAAAGCGAGGGCGATTGGGACAACATGGACAAGGCAAAACTCCTGAAGGCCGTACAAACCGCTCACATCCAGTCTTTTATCGAAAACTTGCCCCTCGGCTACAACACGTTGGTCGGAGCAAAAGGCAACGGCCTGAGCCAGGGACAACGCCAGCGCATTCTCATCGCCAGGGCTGTCTATAAAGACCCTCGCTACCTCTTTTTCGACGAAGCCACCAATGCCCTCGATGCCCACAACGAACGTATCATCATGGAAAACCTCCAGCGCTTTTTCCAGGGCCGCACCGTCGTGGTCGTGGCGCACCGCCTCAGCACCGTGAAAAATGCCGATCAGATCGTCGTCCTCGAAAAAGGGGAATTGGTGGAAAAGGGAACCCATCAGGAACTGACGGCCCTGCGCGGGGCCTATTACCGGTTGGTGAAGGAACAGTTGGAACTGGGTTAATGATTGCCCAAAGCCAACTATTTACCCAATCTGTAACTCATCCCCGCCACAAACTTGATGGGATTGAACGTATCGCCGGCCTGATCGAGATAGCCCGGATGGGCGCTCAGGAAGTTGTTGCCGTAGAGATAGACCCTGTCAATGGCTTTAAATTGTGCGACCCGATACCCCAGGGAAAAACGGAACCTGTCACCGGACAGGTAAAAACCCGGCACAAATTCGGATGAATAATACCCTGTTTTGAACTGGGATACTGCGATATTGCCATTGGTTGCTCGTTTGTAAAAATAAAATTGGGTGTACATATCCGCCTGCAGCCCAAATCTTGGAGTCAATCTGTAACGCAACCGGAGCGGGGTTTGGAGCATGAAAATTGAATATTTGCCCAAAAACACCAGTATCTTGGTGCAGGGTTCACCGGGCCTGTCAAAACAGTGATCGAAAGGTTGCCGGTAGGTATTCTCTTCCAGCGCAAAGCCCAAGCCCATCATCCATTCCCATTTCCTTTTTTTCATCAAACTGACCATCAAGCTACTGGAAAAATAGCTGGTGCCCCAATCGCCCTGATCCGATTTTCGGCCCCAGAAACGTTTGTCGTGCTGCTGATAGCCCATATTGATTGACCATTCCACGCCAAAAGCATTTCCCTGGGAATGGAGTTGCGACACGCAAAAGGATAGCAATAAGAGCGGGATGATTGCCTTTTTTGAAACAAAAAGACCACGCAAGGAAGGTGTCTGGATTTTCATGCCCCATCATTTTGGTGAGAAACGATGAACAAAAGTAGCTCAAAACACCGGTAGTTCCCAACAAACAACAAACAACGCTACACGATGCCGCTACAACTGAGGATCAGCACTACCGTTCACATCCCCCACTTTTATCGCCACAAAATCGGCATCGAGGGCATCCTGTTTGATGTTGTTGAAATTCCAGACTTCGGGGAAGCCGCTGGCAAAAGGATTGGTCGGGTCGGGAAAAACGAAATCCTTTTTCACGAAACGCCAGGAAGTATTGTTGGGAAAGCCGTTCTCGATTTGCAGGATGACCCGTCGAATGGCCACCAGGTCGGCGGTCGTCACCGTGTTGGATTTATTGGCATCGGCAGCGATGATCTTGTATGGGCTGTCGAGCAGTTGATTGCCGAGGATGTGGCGGGTTACCAGCACCAGGTCGAAGGTCGTGACACCGTTGAGCGGATCGCTGTTCTTTTGTGCCGAAACGGAATAGTCCCCACCAAAGGGAACCTCAAAATCGTACATGCCATTGCTGCCGGTCACCATGCTGTTCTGTTCCGTGCCGTTCAGTTGCAGGGTCACGCCCTTCACAGGAGCGTTGGCTCCCATGGCCACCGTGCCAGCGATGAGCGGCGGCCCTTGACAGGCACCCTGGTTGTCGTCAACAAAGATGAACGTTTCGCAAAAATCGGCATTGCCGGCCGCATCCGTCACCCACACCTGCACGGTGACAAAACCGATGCTGAAACAGGTCAGCTCGATGGTCTGATTGGTCACGTCCGCAGAAAAAGAGAAGATAAGGCTGTCCGTGCAGTTGTCGAAACTGCCCGCATCAAAATCCGGTGCAGTGATCGTAACCGATTGATTTTCACCCAAAGTCACGTTCAAGCCGTTGATGCAGTAAGGCGTGGGCTTTTTGCAGTCCTTCACGATGACCAGTGTTTGGCAATCTGTCTGGTTGTTGCAGTTGTCGGTCACTTTGTAGGTCATGGAATAGTTGCCGGGCGGTACGTTGAGGAAAGGGCCGAGGCCATTGCCCAGTGCGCCCGTCGCCGTGATGGTCAACTCGCTGCTGCAATCTATCACTTCCGGCGTTGGCAAGGTGAACGTGACAAAACAGTCATTGCTCAAAATACAGACCTCCAGGATAGGTTCGCAGTTGACGACGGGAGCGGTGGTATCATTGACCTTGATGGTTTGCTGATAGACGATCACCCCGTCGGGCTGTGCGCCCCGAAGGGGGGCCGATGGATTGTAATTCGCCGTGTTGAGGCCGTCCTGAAAAGTGCGGTTGTTCAGGACACCGTTTCCGTTCAGGTCTATGTTGAGTGCCGTCTCTGGCGACTCGATCAGGGGATTGTCAATGACCGGGCCGACGACGCACCAGTTGATCACAGTCCACGTGCGGGCTATTTTAAAACAAGCATCCGGCACGACGGTAAAAAGCTGATCCTGATAGGATACGGCAACCAGTTCGCAGTCTTCAAAGAATATGGTCGGTTCCCCGGTAGGCGGTATTGTTTGGCCGCAGGCCACCGTGATGTCCGCCGGAAACTCAACGACCCAATCGGACACATGCTGCACGGTAATGGTTTGATTGCAGAAAACCTCGCCGTTGTTGCCGGGGTCGGTCACCCGCCAACGCCGCAGGATGGTCCCTTGCATACACTGGTCAATGTTCACCGTCACGCTCGTATCCAGATAAATCAATTCGCAATTGTCGGTAAACTCGGCCAGTCCGAACGGCTCCAGCACACTGTAATCGCCCTGCGAAAGGGGTATTTCCAGGCTGTCAACATAAAATCCGCAGGTGATGGACTGGCCCGGCGGGCAATGCACCAACTCCGGCTTGGTCTTGTCCTGCACCATGACCGAAACCATGCAATCATTCGTATTGCCGGCACAGTCCACGGCCCGGAACACGACCGTCACCGTGTCGCCCACATCCTTGCAACAGAACAGGATCGAGCCGCCGAACTGCAAATCGGCAGAATCGCAGGGATTGTCCATGCGGCGGACGAGGAACGTATCCAGGCAACAGATGTCGTAGCTGCCATCGTCGAAAACGGAGGCCCACACTTCGGCCAAGCCGTTGTTGTCGAGCGCTACGACCGTCGTTTTATCGCAAATCGCAACGGGAGCCGTCATGTCCGCCACCGTTACGATCACCTCCAATGTGCTGATATTGCCGCAGGCATCGGTGGCCTGATAGGTGATCAGGTGATCGCCGAGGGGGAGGCCAGGCGATGGGATGATGCCACCATTGTTGCCATTGGAGCCATTGATGTAGTTGGCTTCGCCAATGGGTGTGAAAATGCGCTGCACGGCAGTATGGCAACCGTCCGTGACTTCGGCAGGCGGCAGGTAGGAAATGGCGGCACAACTGCCGGGATGCTGGCCTACAATGTTTGCAGGCACACTGTAAGGCGGCATGACGATCACGGGCGGGGCAAGGTCTTTCACAAAAATCAACTGGGTATTGTTTTCTCCGTTGAGGCCGGTCGTCACCACTTGGCCCGTACACCAGTTCAGTACCGTCCAGATGCGCAGCAGGGTAAATGTGGAACCGCAGCCCAGCAGGGTGTCCGTGCTGCTGGTCACGTTATACGGGCAATAAGTGCCAACAGCCACGTTGGGCACGCCTGACCCGGTGGTGTTGAGGTTGCCGGTGAGCGCGGTCGGTTTTACCACGTTGGGGTGGGCATTGTAAGTTTCACAAGTCCAGGTCGTGTCCGCCGGGAAAGAAGGCAGGGACGGCGGCACGGCCGTATAAACCTGCGAACAGGGAGCCGAGACATTGCCCTGGTTGTCAATGGCCACGAACGTCCGGGTGATGATCACGCCACTGCAAGGATTGCTTTCATTGACCGTTTGGCCTATCATGTTCACGGCAGGGTTGGAGTCGCAGTTGTCGTTGACGGCAGGCAGCGGATACGCACCGGGATTTTGGAAACACTGAATGGTGTGGTTGCTGCACGTCAATTGGGGCGGCAATTTGTCTTCGATGAGGGCCTCTCCCCAACAGGAATTTCCGGTGGGTACATGGAAGGCCATCACGATGAGCGTTTGCCCGATATAGGCCCCGGTAACGGGGTTGGGTACGGGAATGCCGTTTTGTTGGGTAAGGGAAACCGTAAATTCGGAATAGTCGCCGTTGAAGCCTTCCACGATGTGATCCGGTTCAATGAGTGCTTCGCAATTTTCGTTCAAGGAAACCTGAACCAGTTCGTTGCAGGCAAAATTGGCCGTCTGGAAACTTGGCCCTGTTGGGTCATTAAACGGTAGGGAAGGGAAAAACACGGCAGAACATACCACAGGCAGCAGTATGAACGCGGCAATGTTCATGGCTTGGTTAACAAGATTCATGGTGGCTAATTAATTCATGGGCGCTTGTCCGTCGTTTTTCTTAAACTGTATAGTCAAACCGTCCTGCAATATGAAGACAGTCAATAGATTACGCAGCCAGTTGCTGCAACAGCAAAAAACACTTTAGGAACGATGAAAGAATAAGTTCGTCTTTTTAGGTACGCTATTTTTCACTCAGGCAAGGCGGTTGAAGTCTTGCGTAGCAGCGCTACGGAAGACTTCGGCCAACGCAGCATGAGTGGAAAAGAGCATCATAAAAGGGCAGAGTTACTCTTTCATCGTTCCTTAAATCGGTTGCCAGGAAATGGACGGGAAGGCGAGCGAAACTACCGGGTACAATGTGCGTGTTCGTAAAGAGCAGGTTTTAAAAAATGGAAGCCTTGAAATGCTACCCGGCTTGGCAGTTGTCTCGTGCTAATTCCGTCAATGCTTTGTTTTTACGCCAAATCAGGGCGCAAGTTACACATTTTGCTAACTTAATACAAAGGGAAATTCCATGGCAATAGGGCCGACAAGTGAGGGAGGGTAACTTTAAAAACAAAAAAACCTTGCCAGATTACCCTGGCAAGGTCGTATTGAGCAGCATTTGTGTTTAAACAGAAGTGAGGGTTACCTAATTCGTTTATGTCACCGGGCCATGCCCCGTGCGGATGTTATTTCGAGTCCACTCCGAAAAGTCGGAACAAAGGAAAAACAAGCATAGAGAGCATTTTATTTGAAAGAAAATTTTTTAAAAAAAATTTTCTTTCAAATAAAATGCTCTCTCTAAATATTCTTTTCGCTGTGCCATAAACGAAGACTTTTCAGGACTTTTCAGCGTGGACTTTATTTCAGAATCGTCACGTCGCCCCGAATGATTTGGCCGTTGGTCAAATTCAGGCGGAGGATGTAGTAGTAAGTTCCATGCGGCAGTTCCTTGCCGTTTTGGTTGGTGCCCCGCCAATCGTTGTTGTACGGTTTGGATTGATATACAATGTCTCCCCAGCGGTTGAACACGATAAGTTCATTGTCGGGGAAAGCACTCGGCGGGTTGCTGAGGAGTATGTCGAAAACGAGTTCGTCATTGATCCCATCACCATTGGGGGTGATGCCGTTGGGCACCTGGTTGCAGTCCTCTGTTGGATCTGCCTCAACACTGATGGTCAAAATGCCCTCGTCACAAAGTTCAGGGCAGCTTGTGTCGCAAATCTGGTAAGGAATTTCAACCCTGCCAACGAAACACTTCTCTTTTGTAAAAACAATTTCACCAAAACCACCGATGGAAGCCTTGCCGATAAGGCCGGGTTTGGGCAAAAGGTTGAGCGCAACATCACCAAATACATCGTTTTCCAGCACATTGACGGTGATGATTCCACCCAAATCGGGAGTCAACACGGCGAAGTCGTTCGTGGCTCTTGGCGCTGCTTTTTCGAGGTCGAGGGTCACGGTTGCCGCAGAATAATTCATGCAATTGCCCAGCGAAAGTGTCCAGATGAACACGTTTTCACCGGCCTGCAGGTTGCTGGCCAATGCCGTTGCCGCGGACGCATTGTCGAAGATGGCTCCGGTAGGCGAAGTCCACAGCCCCGTTGTTCCGGGGGGTTGATTGCCCAGCAACATGGCTTCTGCATCGCAAGGATCATGGTCAACCATAGCCGTGGCAGGCGGGCCGTCGGAGACCTGCATTACCAGCACCATGACGCTGTTCACGCAATTGTTCTGGCTGTTGGACACCGTGAACGTGTAAGCACCCGGAGCACTGACATTGACCGTCAGGTCGCTGCCGAGAATGGCCCCGGCGGGGGAAGTCCAGGTATAGGTAATGCCCGCTCCCGTTTCAGAGCCGGTCGCATCGAGTATCAAGGGTTGATCGGAACAGCCGATTTCCACTTCCGTATCGGTTGATATGACAGGCAACACGGCATTGTCCGACACGGTGACGGTGTCCGTTGCCGTGCAACCATTGCCGTTGTCGGTCACGAGCAGTTCGTAAACGCCCGGCCCAACAGAGATGATTACATTGTTGATGCTGCCGGGGTCAATGGCTCCGCTCAATGCCGTCCAGGTCAGGGTCGTATTGGTCAAGGTGGAGCCGCCGGCATCGAGGCTGGCCAGCGGATTGGCACAATCGGTCGCTCCATTGCCACCGGCATCGGCCACCGGGCTGTCGTCGTCCTTGCCCACTACGATGATGTCCGTTTTGGAGCACCCATTGATGTTGGAAACGACCGTCAAGGTATAGGTTCCGGGTTGGGAAATCGTAGGCATGAGCGTATTGGGGTCAGTGATCGGCAGGTTGGCCGGGATGGAAGACCATGTGGCCGTGATATCGTTCACATTGGAAGTCGCCGACAAAGTCAACGAAACGGCGGCACAGGTCAAGGTGGTATCGTTCCCTGCATTGACCACGGGAGGTTCCTTGTCGTCCTCCACCAGCACGATGTCCGAGTTGATGCACCCGGTCAGGGTATCCTGTATGGTCAGGGTGTAAGTGCCGGGACAACTCACGGTCGGGTTCAGCGTGCCGTTGTTTTGGATGCAGCCGAGGCCGGGGCCTGCCCAGTTCAGGATGATGTTCGGGTTGTTTTCTGTCGTGCCCTGCAAAGTGGGATTCCCAAAACAAGTGATGAAATTCGTTGGCCCCGCATCCACGGTGGGAGGCGTGCTGTTGTTGGCAACGGCGGCTTCTGCCGTTTCCGTGCATCCGTTTTGGGTATTGGTCACCAACAGCACGTAGTCGTCGGGCGTGCCGGTGGAAAAAGTTGGCCCATTGCCCACAACGCTACCGCTCCCGTCAAGCCATTGGTAGGTGAAATTCGGACCGGAGGAAGAACCTGCCGCACTCAGATTTGCCTGTCCCAGGTTGCAGGTAATGGCGTTGCTCACCGTCGCCACTGCGGTCGGCGGTTGTTTGCTCTCCTGCACCTGCACGGTCGAAAATGCCTTGCAGCCATTCGAGGTATCCTCCACTTCAAGTTGATACATACCGCCCGTACTTACGACGGGTTGCAGCGTACCCTGTCCGCTCACGATGGTTCCTCCCGTCCAGGTATAGGCATATTGGCTGCCGGTGGACGACCCCGTACCATTCAGGGTCGCTTCGTTGAGAAGGCAGGTGATGGTTGCCCCTGGCCCTGCCACCGCCACGGGTTTCAGGGTATCTGCCATGACCTCCACTTCGGCCATGGCCGTACAACCGTTCAGGGTATCGGTCACGATGAGTTGATAAGTACCGGGAGCACAAGCCATTGCGAAGGGCTGTGCAGCGTTGCCACATATTTCACCACCGGTGAGCGGTGCCCACTGATAAGTGAATTGCGGGCCGGCGCTGGTGTTTTGTCCTCCAACTTCAACGGAAACATCGTTGCAGCCCAAACCGGCCAAATCGCCCGCATCGGCAGTCGGGAGCGCCATGTCCATGTCCACAAAGACGCTGTCCACGCCCTGGCAACCGGATTGCGGAGAAGTTTGGGTCAAATAGTACCAGCCGGGAGCCGTGACTTTGGGCGTCAAAAAGTTTTCCGTGCCGGGCACGATGTTCCCGCCCGGCCCTGCCGTCCAGTGGTTGTTGAATCCGAATGGGGAAAGGCTGCCGTCGAGTGTCACCGTGTCCTGTACGCAGGTAATGGTGCGCGGCTCGCCTGCCACCGGGTTGGGAATGAGGGGCGAAGCGATACATACCGTATCCCGGCTGATACAGCCGGAAATCGTGTTGGTCAGCGTCAAACGCCAACACTGGCCGCCGACGACGGTCGGCGTGAGCGTACCTTGCCCGCTCACGACCACACCTCCCCCGGAAACAACCTCCCATAGGTAGTTGACATTGCCGGATGCCGGCACCAGCGAGTTGGTTCCGTTGAGGGTTATCAATGGGAAATCAACGCAGGAAAAGGAAGTGTCAACACCGGCATTGGCCACCGTCGCATTGGGGGAATAGCCGACCGTGAAATTCAGTTCGAGTTTGAGCGTGGGATTCACCACATCGGTCACGGTCACGAAATAATTTCCGACACCGATGTTCACTTGGTCTTGCGCAGTGGGGATGACGTTCGGCCCCGACCACTGGTATTGAAAGTTGCCGGAACCACCACTGACGGTAATGTCAATCATCCCTGTCGGCGCAGAGGGACATTCGACGGGCACGACCAGTGCATCAACCAGGTTAAGGGTGGAACTGACACAGACCGACCCCGGATCGGTTTTCAAATTGAGATTGGCCGGCCCGGTAGGCGCACTGTTGATGAGTATGGGCACGGGAAAGCTGGATACATTGACCGGGCTGCACTGCGGTGCAAAACCAACCACTGTAAAGCACACCTGAAATATGGCCGTACCGTCGGCCACCGAGGTCCCCTGTATCTGGTTGGAGGATTGCCAATTGATGATGAGCTGTCCGTTGTCCGTCAGCCCGGGGCTTTCGTCGTAGCTGGCAGCGGTGAAGTTGGCCAGGTTGCCAGTTGGTTGCACACTTTGGTATGCCAGGACATTGGGATTCCAGTTGATGGTATATTGGGTGCGGGTCAGTTGGATGAAATTTTTCACCCTCACGTCGAGGCATACGGTAGAACCGGGGCCGCTGTACAGGTCGGGAAACGACAGTTCAAAAATGAAGGGATTTTCCACGCACACCTGTCCGGGTTGGCCGTTAAGCCCCACGTTGGTATTGCTGGAGGTCGTCGTTTTTACGTCCACCGGCCAGGGCACATCGCCAAAGGAAATTGTCGTACACTCGTCGGGGTCGCCGATCACTTTGAAACACACCCTGAAAATGGTCGTCCCATCGGGCCTTGTGACCCCCGCAAAGTTTTCCCACTCCACGCCTAAAGCGCCAAGGGTTTGCGCTTGGTCAATCAAGAAGTTGGTGCTGCTCAGGTTGGTCAGGTTAAAATTACCCACGCTTAGGAACTGAAGCACGTTCGGTTCCCAAGAGATGGTATATTGTGTCCTGGTGATGTTGACGAAATCCAACACGGAAAAATCAATGCAGACCGTATCGCCCGGTTTGGCATTGTTCACAGAAGATGCGATAATGGTGGGGCTGGCCAGATCACAAATCGTGACCAGTCCATTGTTGTTGTTGATGCCCACATTGACGATCTGCCCACCGAATTTGTCAACAAGGATGGGGTTCACGACGGCAATGGTCGAGTTCGACCCCGTTGGGCCGACCGCCGTGAAATGCAGCCGCATCAACGTGAAATTATTGCTCACCGTGCAGCCGAGGCCGAAGGAAGTCCAATCCATTTGCAAAATCCCCTCCGAAGCCTGCGAGGTATTCACGGCATTGGAGAAGGGCGTGCAAGGAGCACTCTGCGGATAGGTGACGTTGGTCAGGTTGATCACGCCGGGGTTCCATTTCAGGTTGAACCGCAAGATGGCGATGTTGGTGAAATCAGCCACCTTCACGTCCACCGTAAAGTTTTCACCCGGACAGACGTTTTTATCATCAATGTTCATGGTGATGCCATCGGGGTTGAAGCATTTCACCGTCACGTTGCCCACTTGCTGCAGGAGGCCGATGTTCACCCCGCTGGCAGGGTTGCTCGTGATGGCATTGATGACCTCCAATGGTTCGGGGTGATTGCCGGCCAGATAAACGGGCGAACTTTGCCCACAACTCCCAACGATTTCAAAACAGACTTGCAGGATTTGTGTCCCGTTCGGGAGGGTTATCCCTTGAGGGTTGCTTATATTGTAAAACAACGCATTGAGGTTGCCCTGGCCGGTTTGCGTTTCACCCAAAAAGTAGTTGCCCGTCAGGTTCATGGTCAGGGCATTGTTGTATTTGAGCACGTTGGTATCCCAAAAAATCGAAAACTGGAAAGAGACGATGTTGGTGAAATCTTTCACCTTGAAATCCAGGCAAACGATATCCCCGGTGAAGCCATCGCCCGACGAAACATTCACGGTAAGCGGGGGCGTGCCGATGGAGATGAACCCGTCCTGCACGATCTCGCCGATGTCGTTGCAGAAGGCATTGACCCGTTGCACCATCCTGTCCATCGGGAAATCCGTGATGGCAACCGGCGTATGGTTCCCATACACTCCGGTAGCGATGAAACAGACATCGAAAAAGGTCTGTCCATCGGGAAATATAGTCACACCGGGGCCGGCAGTGGTACAAGGTAGCCCATTCGACCAATCGAAAGTGATGATGCCGTCCCCGGCCATAGTCATATTGAAATCGCCGAGGTCGAGGCCCGTAATCTGTGGGTGGAGATTGGCGATGTGGCTGAAATCCAGCACGCCGGGGTCGAACTGAATGGTGAACGTTACGCGGAGGATGTCCGTGAAGTTGTCTATTTTCAGAGAGAGGCAAACCTGCTCCCCTTCTTCCACGACGACCTGTTTTGGGTTGAAACGGAATGTCGGTTGAGCATACATTTCGCCCAGGAGCGCAAAAGAAACAAAAACAAGGAGGAGAGTTATTTTTTTCATTACGTCGTAATTGATTTTGGGAAATTCTCTTTCATGGTTCGGCGGATGCTATGAAAATGGAGAAACCCGAATTGTTTCAACATTTCAAAAAAAGCCAACCCGCCGGTTTATTTCTGGGTCCGCTCCGAAAAGTCACGATAAGTCTTCGTTAATGGCACAAGGAGAAGAATATTTAGAGATAGAATTTTATTTGA
>JRYF01002406.1_pt1 | contig 12018 bp, 10 predicted proteins | sample 235331 | NCBI WGS metagenome assembly JRYF01 (sample SAMN03074217, study PRJNA261475) | activated sludge metagenome | biome: Wastewater Treatment Plant; feature: Wastewater; material: Activated sludge; isolation source: activated biomass of a wastewater treatment plant treating hydrocarbon... ... | reverse complement strand
GAGGGCCGTTTCGACGGTCAAATGCAAGTGAAGGAACTGTTGAACATCCGGGAAAGCGCCAAAGTGACGGGGGAAGTGAGTTATGGCAAACTCATTGTTCAATCCGGCGCAGTTATCAGCGGCACTTATGAGGTTGCCGGGGAGAAATCCAACGGTGCGGTAAAAACTACTTCCGATTCCCGGAAACTCATGGCCGATCCGAAATCCGAAACCGCCAACATTTCCGGGAAAGCGCAGGAGTTTTCAAAAGCCAACTGAGAACTCGTCTGCGTTTTGGCTCCCGGTGCAAGTGTATGATACAAGTCCGCCCCAAGCGGAAGATAGACGTTTTTTTATCAAAAACAATCCCGCCCCTCGCAGGCGGGATTGTTTTTTCGACAACCTGCAACAACCGTTTTCACCCTCCAAACCCGATCTGCCGATGAATCGCCGCCGATTTTTTACGCAATTGAGCCTCATAACGGCCTGTGTCCTGATCGTCCTGCTGTTCCTGCATGTTTTCCACATCTTCGCCGCTTACAAGGTCATCTCGCTCGTCACGCTTGCTTTTTTCGTGCTGCTCAGCGTGGGGCTGTACTTTCTGGCGGTCCGTGCGGCCCTGAGCAAAGACAAAAACGCTTTCACCCGGCTCATCATGGCTTTCACCTTCGGCAAAATGTTCCTCACCGTTGCACTCATCATCGCTTTTCACCAATTGCTGAAACCCGTGACGACCTGGTATCTCATCCCCTTTTTCTTTATCTATATTGTTTTCACTGTTTTTGAAACGGTCTTTATGACAAGGTTGGGGAAGATACAGGTGAGGTAGTCGGATGGGAGAAGAACGTTCTCCATAGTTACTCCAAAAATAATAAAATGCTTTTACCTCATTCCCGGGATACTTTACAGAAATATTGGAACTAGGCTTATCCCTCCTTTAGAACAGTATTTTGGTGGCTGAAACAATATCTTTGCAACTCACTTTCAACCGTTTGTTTCAGATGAGCAAAAACAGAAAACCCGATGCGCTCGGTTTTGTATTTTCCACGAATCCCGATTTCCAGTTCCAACCGGAAGAAGACCTGCCCGCCGAGGAACCCGAACCATCAAAACAGCCGCTGAGAATCTGGCTCGACCGCAAGCAGCGAAAGGGCAAGGAAGTCACGCTCGTCACCGGCTTTTCAGGCTCTGCCGAAAGCCTTGAATCCCTTGCCAAGGCACTCAAGGCCAAATGCGGTACGGGCGGTTCTGCAAAAGACGGCGAGATACTCCTGCAAGGCGACCACCNNCGCACTCCTGGAAAAGGGTTTCACAAAAGCAAAAAAGGCCGGCGGGTGATGGCTTTTGGGGCCAAAACAATTTATTTTTGCTTCACTTAAAATTGACCAGCCATGACAATGAAAGCCGTTCAAGCCGGGATTTCGATAGCGGATTATTTGGAGATGGAATTTAACGCCATGGAACGGCATGAGTACGTGGAAGGAAAAATCAGACTTATGCCATACGCATCGGAAAATCATCGGCATATTTGCCATAATATCAACCGACTCCTCGGCAACTTTTACCTGGAAAGGGAGGAAAACGTTTTTACAAACCAAACCCTCGTCTTCTTCGACCATTGCGAGCGCGGCTACTATCCCGACATCACCGTTTTCCCTCCCGATATCGAGTACCGCGACTACCGGGGCAAAATGAAAGCCGCCCTGAACCCGCTCGTCGTCGTGGAAGTTCTCTCTGATAGTACCGAACACGTTGACCGGGGCGAGAAATGGCTTTGTTACCAGACCATTCCTTCCCTGCGGCAATACGTGCTCGTGTCGCAAAATGCCATGATCGTGGAAACCTATACCAGGGCACCCGGAAGCAACGAGTGGCATTACCAGTCCTTTGAGGGAGAAAACGCACTGGTTCCGATTGGGGACGGCCACTTGCCGATGAAGGAAATTTATCGCAAAGTTGTTTTTGAACCTGCGGCGGAAGAGGAGACAGAACAGTAGCCCCACTTTTTTCTTGCTCACTTTTTGTAAAACAAGCCCCCTTCGCTGAATCAATAAACCCCGGCCTCGCCTTGCGAAAATTCGCTGTCATCCTTCTACCTTTGCGGGCATGAGTCAAAAAACGGCCAACGAACGCATCCTGTTCGGCCTCAAGCTAAAGCAACTTCGCCGGGAACGCAACCTGAGTTTTGCCGACTTCGCCGGCAAAACGGGCATTTCCGTTTCGTACCTGAATGAAATCGAAAAAGGGAAAAAATTTCCGAAGGACGAAAAGGTGGCACTGCTGGCGGATGCCCTGGGCGTGAGCGTGGCCGAATTGACCTCACTGGAGGTGGGCAAGAACCTGATGCCGGTTGCCGAACTGCTCAATTCCAATTTCCTCAACGAACTGCCGCTCGACCTTTTCGACATCGAACTTTCCAAAGTGGTGGAAATCATTGCCAACGCGCCCGCAAAGGTCGGGGCCTTCATCTCCACGCTCGTGGAGCTTTCCCGCAATTATGCGTTGGCGGAGGAGAACTTCTATTTCGGTGCGCTGCGATCCTACCTCGAACTTCACAACAACTACTTCGAGGATATCGAACAAGCGGTCGCCGATTTTGCAGAAAAAAACAACCTGAACAGCATGGTTCCCGTCCCAGTAGAGCAACTCGCCACACTGCTCGAAAAAAACGACGGCTACACCATCGTCGAAAACGGCCTGAGCACTTACCCTGAACTGGCCGACATCCGCTCTGTTTTTATTCCAAAAGAAAAAAAACTGCTGCTAAATGGCAAGTTGGCCGAAATGCAAAAGGCTTTCCAGTTTGGAAAAGAGCTGGGCTTCAATTGCCTGGGCCTGAAAGAGCGGGCAAACACGGCCTCCCTGCTTCGTGTCAACTCGTTCGAGGAGGTGCTGAGCCATTTCAAGGCGGGGTACTTTTCCGCTGCGCTGCTGCTCAACCGGGGGTCCTTCGTACGGGATATGGAAGTGTTTTTCCGGCAGCCCCGCTGGGACGGCGAATCCCTCCTCCGCCTGATGCAGAAGTACCAGGCTTCTCCGGAAATGCTCTTGCAGCGCATGACCAATGTACTGCCCAAATATTTTGGACTGGAAAAACTGTTCCTCTTGCGCATCATCCAAACGCCCTCCACCGGCAGCTACAAAATTGACAAGGAACTGCACCTCAACCGTCGGCACGAACCCCATGCCAATGCCCTCAACGAACATTACTGCCGGCGTTGGCTCGCCGTGTCGCTGCTCGCCGATCTGGTGCAGATGCAGCAGGCAGGCCGTTATGCCGGCGTGCTCGTAGGGGCACAGCGCTCAGTCTATCACGATTCAAGGGACGAGTACCTTTGTTTCACCATCGCCCGCCCGGCTTATCCCACGCCGGAGAAAAACGTGAGCATCACGATAGGAATCTTCCTGGACGTAGCATTGCGCAAGCAGGTAAAATTCCTGGATGATCCCTCTGTCACGGTCAAGGTAGTCAACACGACCTGCGAACGATGCCCCATCCGGGATTGTGCAGAACGGGCCACCCCGCCCGTAATCGTGGAGGCTAAGGAAAAGAAGAAGCGCGTCCTAAAGGTGTTGAGGGAACTGGAAGGGAGGTAACGAGCCGTATTTTTCATCGTCCCTTAGTGGTTAGTCAAGTAAATTCTGACAAGTGCGTTCCATATTGCAGAGGATTTATTGTGTTTTTGACGAGTTTTCAACTCGTCAAAAATCACTTGACTGACTACTTAGCTTGTTCAGGCCGTTTCAGGAATCTGATTTTTGGAAAATCTTGTCCAGCAAAGCGCTGCCATTTGGTTTTTCTTTGCTGCTGTGAACGGTATTTCTTTCATTGACATTTTTTGGTTAGACAACGCTATTTTGACCCGAAAAGATTGGGACCGCCGCAGCTTTACGACTGTGGCGGTTAAATTTGGGTAACTTCCGAAAAATCATTTTGCGTTGAAGCGTTCGGCGTATATTGCTATTTTTTGTAGTGTAATTATCTGGAAATAACGCACACCGGGCATCTATGCGGCTCCAGATATAGAGTTGTGAAAACTTTGGGACTATTTCATACAGGATTTCGTAAAGCCTATCGGCAAGGACAGCCGATGGGCTTTTTTCGTGATTAGCGCGCAAGGCACTATAAACAAAAAAGCCGCCCCCCATTCATCGGGAAGCGGCCATCAGATAACGTGCTTAGTGCGTCTTTTGCTTTGACGATAGTCGCCTGTTTAGCAGAGTTGATTCGTTGAAACGATGAATTTTGACAACATCATAATCTGCTGAAATTCATCGAGATTTTGGAGAGGCGTACAGCATCGTGTTTCATGGCAAAAAGCACGCAAGCAGATTTATTTGTTTGAGCAGGACACAAAAGTATGTCTGTACATGTTTCGCACATGGTGATTATGTTAACAAAAACCTGCCTTTAGGTTAAACCTGCCTTTAGTTTCAAACAGGATTGCACGATTTTCAGTCCCGCAGTTTAGGCTTTACTTCGGAGGGTGAGATGCCAAAGTGTTTTTTGAATGCCTTGCTGAAATAATTCGGATTGTCGAACCCGGTGCTGTAAGCGACCTGAGAGACGTTGCTTTTGCCTTCTTCCAGTAGTTGGCGGGCTTTTTCCAAACGGATATTTCGGACGNNGCCATGCCCGTCAGGTTTTTGATTTTTTTGAACAATTGAACCCTGCTGATGCGCATGGCTTTGGCAAGTTCCTCAACCCCAAAATGCACGTCATCCATGTTTTTTGCAATGTGGCCAAGTGCATCCTCGATAAAGGGATCGGTTGCCATGGTGGGGGTTCCATGCGGGATGAACGTTAAACTGCGCATGAACTTTTCCTGGAGGCGCTGCCTGTTGTCCAGCAGGCTTTGCAGGGTCAGTTCCAGTTCTTGCATCGAAAACGGTTTGGTCAGGTAGGCTTCGGCCCCTGCTTCGAGGGCTGCTTTTTTGTCTTCGAAATTCACCTTGGCCGTCAGCATGATGACGGGGATGTGGCAGGTGAGGCTGTTTTTCTTCAGGTGGCGGCAAAGTTCGATACCGTCGTCGTTGCCGGGAAGCATGATGTCGCTGATGATCAGGTCGGGGAGATATTCCGTAGCGAACCGCAGGCCCTCGTCGGAATGGGCAGCTTGCAGGATTTCAAATTTGGGAGAGAGGCTGGAGGCGATGAAGCCCCTAAGTTCGGGACTGTCTTCTACCAAAAGCAATTGCAGGTGTTCCCGTAGGTTGTTTCCGGCGAATACAGGTATTGCTGGCTCTGCTTTTTTGTCCGCAGCGGCGTAGGGTAGCCTGACCGTGAACACAGCGCCTTGCCCTGGGGAAGAACTTGCCGAAATTTCGCCGCCCATCAGTTGCGCAAGCCCCTTGGCGAGCGCCAGGCCGATGCCGGAGCCAAATGACTGGGGTTGTACGTCATCGGATTGCGTGAAACGTTCGAAGATCTTGGGCAACAGTTCGGCGGGAATGTCCTCGCCATTGTCCCGGACGGTGAGCGTGAAACAGGGAGGCCGCAGGGTTTCAAAAAAATCGGTTTCCACCCAAATCTCGTTCCCCTGCCCGGTAAACTTGAGGGCGTTGATTATCAGGTTTGTCAGGATGGTTTTGAGTTTGTCGAAATCGAGTTCCAACCAATGTTCCTCCTCTGTATGAAAATGCAGCCTGACCCCTTTCTCTTCCGCAACGGATCGGAACTGGTCCACCGTTCGCTTGATTTCTTCTTCCAGCAGTCCGGTCGTTGCCAAAACGGACATAGCGTTGGCCTCCAGTTTGTTCCATTTGAGGATGTCGTTGAAGCGCATTTCAAGCTCTCTGGCGCTCTGGAGTGCTGTGCCGAGCAAGGGGTGAGGGACCTCCAGTGCCAGTTTTTCGAGCGGGCCGATGATGAGGGTGAGGGGCGTGCGCAGTTCGTGGGTCAGGTTGACGTAGAGTTGTTCCCTTTGCATGGCCAACTCCCTGTCTTTTGAAGCAGCCAACTGTGCTGCTTCTGCTTTCTTGCGGTTCCGGTAGCCCGTGCCGAATATCAGCATGACGGCTCCAGCCGACACCACGAAAAGCAAGGTGAGCCGGAGTATGTAATCTTCCCGCTTGTTGGCTTCTTTCAACTGCTGTATCTCACGGGCAAGGCTGTCTGTGTCTATCCTTTCTTGAGCAAAAAAAACAGAGGTAAAAGTTGCAAGGATCAAGGTTGTCAAAAAGTGCTTCATGGGTATCGGGTCAAATGTTTTGGTAGATTTTTGTTGTTTCCCTTACCCTTAAAATACGATGCAAGCAAGGTGTTGGCAAATCCTTCGGATCGCCGCAGGCGAAAGCGGCATTTGCATGGCATCAAACTGAATGGCACAAAGCTAAAAAAACCGATCTTCCAAAAGCCAACTTGCAGCAAAAAGTCAGAAATGCCGCCGTTTTCGCAACGCAAGTACCCTTCCTTGCGTTGGGTTTCAACTGTAATGCCCTCATTTTCTGTCCAATCACGCTGTCATGTACAAGGTACTTATCGTCGAAGACGACCCCGATTTGAACAACAACATCAAAAAGGCCCTCGTGGCCGAACAGATGGACGTGGAGCCAGCTTTCGACGGGCTGCTCGCCGAGCGGATGCTGAAAAAAAACGCTTACGACTGCGTGATCCTCGACATCAACCTGCCGGGGCGCAATGGCTATGCACTGTGCAAGGACTTCCGGGCCTACAACTCCAAAACGCCCGTATTGATGTTGACGGCTTTCGACGAGCTGGAGGACAAGGTGAAGGGGTTCGATGCCGGAGCCGACGATTACCTCACCAAGCCATTCTACATCCGGGAGTTGATACTCCGGGTCAATTCCCTCATCAAAAGGAGCGAAATGGCCAAATCCCCGGAACCTGAGACGAACTTGCTCGCCGTGTCCGACATCGTGGTGAACCTGGCCTATAAAAAGGTGGAGCGGCAAGGTGTTGAAATCCCCCTTACGCCCAGGGAGTTCCAAATCCTCGTCCTGCTGTTGCAAGCCAACGGCGAACTGGTGTCAAAACAGGATTTGATAAAAGAAATATGGGGGAGCGTGTTCAGCGCCAATACCAACACCATCGAGGTATATATCAACTTTTTAAGAAACAAAGTGGACAAGCCCTTCGGCAAGGAATCCATCAAGACCAAGGTGGGTTTTGGATATTATTTTGAGGACAAATGAGCATTCGCAGGAAAATACTGTTCTACTTTTCGTTTACGGTCATCGCCGTCACGGCCGGTGCATTTCTTTTCGTCTATATGCAATTCTCCGAATATAGGGAGGAGCAGTTCCAGCAGCGGCAGAAAGAGAAAATAGCTTCCACCTTGAAATTGCTGAGCGAAGTAAAAGACTGGGACGAACAGATATTCCTCGCGCTCGACAACTCCACCATCCACGATTTCTACGATGAAAAACTGATGATATTTGACAGCAACAAAACGCTGATATATAAGAGTGTGGACGATCTTTCCATCGGGACGCTCAATGAAATATTGGCCGTGTTGTCCGTCGAAAACGAGTGGACAGAAACAAAGGAAGGGATATATGACGTGGTGGGCGTGGCCATCAGCAGCGAGCGGCATCTGTTTTATGGCATAAGCAAGGCTTATGACATATACGGCTACGAAAAACTAACTTATCTCAGGAATACTTTATTAATCACCTTTATATCCATATCGCTCATCGTTTATCTGATAGCCCTCTATTTATCGAAAATAATCGCAAGGCCCATATCCGAAATTACCCGCATCATAGATGGATATGACTTTAAAAAGGACAACACACCTATCGAAACAGATCAAAACACCCGTGAGATAAGGATACTTGCCCAGCGCTTCAACGAAATGATGCTCCGAATGAACAAGGCTTTCGCATTTCAAAAACACGTTGTACATCATATATCCCACGAATTGAAAACACCTGTGGCCGTGCTGGTGTCCAATTTTGAGGCCATAGAACAGGAAACCAACATGCGGGCCATCAAGGAAATGATTGCCCGCCAAAAAGAAGACACCAAAAGCCTCGGCGAGATAATCAATGCCCTGCTGGAAATATCGAAGGCCGAATCGGGCGAAGGGTCTTCTTCCAAAGAACCCCTCCGGGTGGATGAATTGATTTTTGACATTGCCGACGAACTGACCGTACTCCACGCCAACTCCATGTTCTCCATTACCTATACGCAGGTCACGGAAGATGAAAGCATGTTGACAATCATGGCCGACAAGCGCCTGCTAAAACTGGCCCTTACCAACCTGATGCTGAACGCCATACAATATAGCAGCGACAAACAGGCCAGCGTCGTGTTCGACCCGCAGCCGGAAACCCTCTACATCCAAATATCGAACAACGGTGAAGTTATCCAGGAAGAAGAACGGCAGTTTCTTTTCCAGCATTTCTTCCGGGGAGCCAACAGCAAAGGCCGGCGTGGCTTCGGGCTGGGCCTGGTGCTCATCCACAAAATATTGCACCACCACGGCGGCGATATTTCCTATTTTGCTTCCACTGACCACTCCAATACTTTCCTGATCAACTTGCCTGTTATGCGCTGACCAGCAGCGGGATACGAACGGCAAGAGGGAGAATTTTCTTTCAAATAAAATTCTCTCTCTGTTTGTTTTTTTCTCTTGTGCAGACTTTTCGGAGTGGACTCAACCATCCAACCATCTCAACCCTCTAATGTCTGTACCGGCGCATCTTGCCGGATGAGGTTCACCACCCGGCGAACGGTCTTGCGGCGGATTTCACGCTCCAGATCACGGTCCACGTGCTTGAGGGTGAACTGGAATTTCAGGCCCAGGCTTTCCTTGTCTATTTCGGCAATGCGAAGGCGGAAGCTGCCCTCCTCGATATGGTCGTGATAATCCTTGAGGGTGTCTATCAGGTCGTTTTCCAATGCTTCGACGGTATCCAGGTAGGAAAGGGCAAGTTCAAATTCGATGTTGACCTTGCGGATGCCTTTTTTGGTGTAATTGATGATTTCGCTGGTAAAGACGGTGTTGTGGAGGATAAAAATGATGTCGTCATCGTCGTTTTGCAAGGCTATCCTCGATATGGTAATGTCAGTGACCCGGCCTTTGTGCGCTCCGATTTTCACATAGTCGCCGATGGAAATTTCATCTGAAAAACTGATGGCGATGCCGCTGATGATGTTGGCGATGTAGTCCCTGGTGATGATGGCGATAGCCGCCGCCACGATGCTCAGCCCCGTGAAAAGGTCTTTTGGCTCGATACCGAAAAAGCTGAGCAGCGTAATGACGACGGCAGCCGTCATCATCAGGATGTAGATATTGGAAAGTCCTGCCAGCACGTTGTCCATTGCGCCCTTGGGCAGTTTTTGCCGTCGGCGGTAAATGCCGGACATGAAAATCAGCAGGAGGTTCAGCCCCAGTGCCAGGATGGCGAAATTGAGCAGGGCATGGGTCGAGTCGCTAAAGCTGTTGCCTTTTGAAACGAGCTTGCCCCAGGGCTTCAGTATCTGCGCCCATTCTTCCTCTTTTACCCTGACAAATACCAGCCCGGCAAAGAGGATTATTTTGCTGATGACGAAGAGAATACGGGCCATGGGAGATCAAATCCAACGTTTCCGTTTGAAAAAAAGCAGGGAAGACAGGAAAATAAGACCCATCAGTCCCAGGACGTAAAAATAGCCATAATTCCAGTGCAGTTCGGGCATGTTGTCGAAGTTCATGCCATAGACACCGGCGAGGAAGGTGAGGGGCACAAAGACCGTGGTGATGATGGTCAGCACTTGAATGACGTTGTTCGTGCGGATGCTCAATTCGGACAGATACAACTCCTGCAGCCCATTGAGCATGTCGCGGTGTGTTTCGATGCTGTCGGCAATGCGGATGACGTGGTCGTAGAGGTCCCTGACGAACAGGCTGGTGCTATTGTGGACGGACTTGCTTTCGCAACGGGAAAATTTGCCGATGGCTTCCCGGAGGGGCAGTACGGAGCGCCGCAGCGCCAACAGTTGAAATTTGAGCCGGTGGATTTTCACTTTTGCCTGTCGGGAAGGTCTTTCGTTTATCTCTGCTTCCAGTTCATCAATGAGGGACTCGAAGTGGTCAATAACGCTGAAGTAGTTGTCCACCACACTGTCCATGAGGGCATAGGCGAGGTAGTCGGCGTTGCGGGAGCGGATGCGTCCCCGGCCAGATTCGAGGCGGTTGCGCACGGGTGCAAAGGTGTCGTCCTCATGTTCCTGAAAACTAAGGAGGAAGTTTTCACCGAAATAAATGGCAATCTGTTCGGTGAGCAATTCGGCATGTTCAGGGTCATACTTGAGTGCCGAAATGACCAGGAACACCTCGTCGCCATACTCCTCGCACTTGGGCCGCTGCCGTGTGTTGAGCACATCTTCCAGCACGAGGGGGTGGATGTTGAAATGGCTGCCGAGCGATTCTACGAGGGACACATCGTGCAGGCCCCTCATCTCGTACCAGTGTACGCCGCTGATGCCGGGTGAGGGCACCTCGTCTTTTCGCAGTGCGCCCATTTCGCAGCGTTCGGGGCCGTATTTTGATGTGAAAACAAGCGGCGTATCCACACGCTTTTCGCCCGTGAATTGCAGGGTGCCGGGCGGTGTGCCCGGTTGCTTGTATCGAATGAGATGTTTCTTTTTTCGTTTCATGTCCGCAAAAGTAAGCGGATGAATAACTCAACGGTGGTTGTCAATCAGTCCAAAAGTTCCGCCAAAGACGATTTCCCGCACGGGGTCGGAGGCGAGGAAGTCGTGCGGGAAGCCCATTTCGATGCTGCTTGCCTTGTCCAGTCGCTGTATCAGTTCCGGGGGAATTTGGAGTTGCAGCGCACCGAGATTGTCCTGAATCTGTTCCGGTCGGGTGGCCCCGGCAATGGGAATGATGACCTGTCCGCGCTGCATCGTCCAGCGAACGGCGACTTGGCTTGGCGTTGCCGAGAGTTCTTTGGCCACTTCGACCACGGCCCTAGCGATGGCGAGATTTTTTTCGGACAATCTGCTCTCGTTGCCTTTCAGCCGTCCATTGGCTGCTTGATCAAGGTATTTTCCCGTAAGAACACCACCGCCTAAGGGTGCCCAAGCCGATATGGCAATGTCGAAAGATTTGGCCATAGGCAAAATGTCCCGCTCAGGGGTGCGCTGGATGAGGCTGTATTGGACTTGCAGGCCGACAAAAGGTGTCCATCCCCGCAACTCGGCCAAGGTGTTGGCTTGTGCAACGACCCAGGCCGGTGCATCCGAGATGCCGACGTAAAGCACCTTGCCCTGCCGTACCAAATCATCCAGCCCGCGCATCACTTCCTCCACTGGTGTGGTGAAATCCCAAGCGTGTAACCATAGCAAGTCAATGTAACCTGTGTTGAGCCTACGGAGACTCGCCTCCACAGAACGGACCATATTTTTGCGATGGTTGCCGGAAAAGTTTGGATCGCCTACCCGGTCGAAGAGGGTATATTTGGTCGCCAGCACGAAGTGATCCCGGTCGCCAGCGATGAATTGGCCGACATATTTTTCGGCAGAGCCTTCCGTGTAGCGATTGGCCGTGTCAATAAAATTGCCGCCTGCATCGGTGTAAATCTCAAAGATGGCTTTGCTGGTCTCAAAGTCACTGCCCCAGCCCCATTCCGTTCCAAAAGTCATGGTGCCAAGTGCCAGTTCGGATACCCGAAGACCGGATTTGCCTAAAAGTTTGTAGCGCATGGTGGTGGTGTTTACGGAAGCAAAAATAAAGGATATGTCGTTGAATTTGACACATTGGATAATCGCACCGACAAGATAGAAATGCTGCTATTGTTACCATGCGCTTTACTCGCTAAAGTCCGGTGACGAATAAAATGTTAAAGAGCGGCGAGAAATCAAAAAATCGCAAGCGATTTTTTTATTTATCGCCGCTCTGAAAGAATCTTTTTTGGCGGTTTTAGCCGCCGCAGGACTTATGAGGCAGCTTTTCAAAATAATCTTTGGTTCATCTACAAAGATGCAGCCCCGAAGGGACTTTTTACACAACCTCATTTTTTGAGAGGGCGGAAACACCCCCTGCTGAGTAATTACCAAGAAACTTTGCTGACTATAACGGATTGTAG
>JRYF01002959.1_pt1 | contig 12027 bp, 10 predicted proteins | sample 235331 | NCBI WGS metagenome assembly JRYF01 (sample SAMN03074217, study PRJNA261475) | activated sludge metagenome | biome: Wastewater Treatment Plant; feature: Wastewater; material: Activated sludge; isolation source: activated biomass of a wastewater treatment plant treating hydrocarbon... ... | reverse complement strand
TGGCCGGACGAATACAAAGGACACGAACGATGATTGGAAAGACCGGCTACGCAACTCGACCGCATTCGGGACAGGTACAAAGGACGTCCCCGGACTGGCTATCCCTGCCAGCAGTGCCATCAGTCAGGCCGCCCTTCACCGGTTGACACGATTACCCCGATGGGGTATGCTGCAACTGACTTATAGTCAAGTTGCCAAGCGGCTTCTGCCGCACATAAGACGTTCTGACGGGGCCACTTATGGTTGAACCCATTCATTTTACGCGTTCTGATCTCTGGTTTGCTCGTATTTGAAGCTGCTCATGCATATGTGAGGAGTTCCTTGTTCAGTGCCCGAGCAGTCTTGGATGCCGTTGTAGAGCGAGGTGCTGCCTGCCTCGCTGAGGCCATTCGCGACGCTGGTCTTTGGAGACTCGTAACGCTTCCTGCGATCCAGCGATCAGTCTGACTGCGGCTGTATAGAGGAAACTCGGGTAGACAATGTTAGCCGGTGGCCGTACGTGATGGGCGGTCAAAGGGAGGTCATGATGTCGGGCCATGTCGAACGACTCCCTGAATCAGTAAACGCGATTTTGCAGGCCGGGAGGCCGATCGAACATCTTCGCCACTTTCCACGACGTGAGAGGCTGTTCCCACTGCGCTTCATGACCAGTCGACGTCGTAACCGATCCGCGAATGCAAGAGATTTCTTTCCCAATGACCAGAAAGATCACTCGGAGCGGGTTATGGCAGGAGTGGTTCCTCACACGTCGTTGTTGAAGTTCCATGCTCCTGTTGCTGAGCGGCTGGAGAACTAAGCCATGGCGATGATTCGGGATTTGAGCCGCGCACAGTTGGCTTTCGAGGTCGAGGGGGCAGACCCGGACCAGTTCGAGTTGGTGCGCTATTCCGGCAACGAAGGTCTCTGCCGGTTGTACCGGTTCGAACTGGATCTTTCATGCGATCTGGAAGTTGATTTCGCGTCTGTCGTGGGCAAGAGTGCGGTTCTCTCGATCAACACCGCGTCGGGAGAAAAGTGGTTCCATGGTGTGGTCGGCAGATTCGAGCTGACGGGAGAATCGCAGGATCGATTTTACTATCGTGCAGATCTGGTTCCCACGATCTGGTTGCTGACCCATCGATACAAGTCCCGCATTTTCTCAAACAAAACAACCCAGGAAATCGTCTCGGATATTCTCGAGAAAGGTGGCATCGCAACCGACCGATTTCGCTTTGAATTGAAACGCCAATACAAGCCGCGCGAGTATTGCGTTCAGTATCGTGAAACGGACTACAACTTCATCTCCCGCTTGCTTGAAGAAGAGGGTATCTGGTGGTGTTTTGAGCAGAGCAAGGACGGTCACGTGCTCGTCATGGCGGACTCGCCAGACTCGTACCGTCCGATCGAGGGTGAATCCGAAATCCCGTACCACCCTCCGACTGGAATGAACGTGGAGGAGGAACATGTTTTCCGCTTTCGCATTGGCCAATCCGTCCGTCCGGGCGGTGTCGTCTTAAGTGACTTTGACTTCGAGAACCCCAAACTGAATCTGAAGTCTCAAGCCAGTGCTGGACGCGACTCGGGCCTCGAGTTCAGCGATTATCCCGGCGAATTCAAGACACAGGCAGAAGGTGACGAACTCGCCAAGGTGCGCACCGAAGAATTTGAGGCGACTCGGGTACAGGCAGTCGGCCAGAGCAACTGTCCGCGATTGTGCCCCGGAAAGACCTTCGAATTGGTTGAGCATTCAAGCGACTCTCTGAATCGCGGATATCTGGTAACCGGCATACTTCATCAGGGAAAACAAACCGTCAGCAAGACCTGGGCGGATGGTAATGGCCGCATTGGTCTTGTAGACGCGTCCATCCAGCAATCCCTCATTGCGGCGCGACAGAATGAGGATCCCGCAGTTCGAAGTCTCGCGACTGCGCTCCTGCAGTTGCTGGCGCGTTTACAGGCCAGCGATCCTACCTCGCATCGCGTACTTTCAGAGTGGCTTTACCATGCGGGGCAGGTTTCACGAGATCTTTCAAGCATCGCGGCGGCTCTCGGCAACAATCCCATGGAGGCCTTGGCACCCGCCGGTAATCTGGACGAATCGCGACTGCGAAGCGTGCTGGATTGGGAAGTCCCGGTCTATGAATGCCGTTTTGATGCCATTCCGGATGATGTCTCCTTCCGCCCGCCGCGCGTTACGCCCTGGCCGGTTGCACGCGGATCTCAAACAGCGCGCGTTGTTGGACCCAAAGGAGAAGAAATCTATACGGACAAGTATGGCCGGGTAAAGGTACAGTTCAACTGGGATCGGGAAGGAAAATTCGACGAAAATTCCTCCTGCTGGATTCGTGTTTCCCAGGGATTAGCTGGCGGCACGTATGGATTCATGTTTATTCCCAGAGTTGGGCAGGAAGTTGTCGTCGACTTCCTCGAAGGTAACCCTGACCAGCCCTTGATCGTGGGACGAGTCTACAATGCCGACCAGATGCCGCCGTATACGCTCCCTGACGAGAAAACCAAGAGTGTCATCAAGACCAACAGCACGAAGGGCGGTGGCGGGACGAACGAGATCCGCTTTGAAGATCTAAAGGATAAGGAGCAGATTCTAGTCTATGCCCAGAAGGACATGCACGTTCGCGTCAAGAATGATCTTGTTGAGAACATCGAACGAGATGCTCACCACACCATCGACGGCGAATGCACGGGGCTGGTCAAGAAGTGCCAGAGCCATGAGGTCAAACTGGACCTGAGTGAAAAAGTCGGAGGCAAGAAATCACTGCTGGTCACAGGAGATGTAGCCGAGGATTTTAAAGCACGGCATAGTGAAAAAGTCGGGAGCGCCTACTACCTTAAGGCCGGTACCAGCGTGGTCATCGAGGGTGGTACCGACGTTACTCTGAAGGTCGGCGGAAACTTTGTGAAAATCGATTCGGGCGGCGTGACCATTCTTGGTACAATGGTGAAAATCAACAGCGGAGGATCGCCGGGCAGCGGAAGTCTGGTAGCGCTCAAGAATCCTGCTACCCCGCTCGTCGCCGACAAGGTTTTGCCCGGCAAGGACGTCACTTATTCCGGCGGCGAAGAACTGGTCGAGAACGAAACGTCTCCCGAGGTCACAGGCCACGAGTTCAAGACTTCCTGGATTGAGATCGAACTGGTGGACGAAGCGGGTATGCCTGTCGCTGGCGAAACCTATCAGATCATCGGACCGGACGGTGAGCTGATCTCGCAGGGCATCACGGGCCACGACGGAATTGCCAACATCCTGGTTCCTGAAGAGGGTACCTGCCAAATCGGCTTCCCGAACCTGGATGCCGAAGCGTGGGAGAAGATCGGATGAGCAGCTTCAGTAACGCGGCAGGTCGCATTCAGGAGGCGGCAGCACGGCTGAAAGCCGAAGCCGAGGCGGCGAAGGCACAAGCCGAAGCGGCCGCTAAGAAACTCCAGAAAAAAGCCGAAGACCAGGACACCGGTACCGGCCCCGTGGGCGAAGGTGATTATGTCGTCGGCGCCGGCGAGTGCATTTCTTCAATTGCCAAGGACAAGGGGTACTACTGGAAAACCCTCTGGGATGCGAACCCGGCGCTGGCGTCGGTTCGGAAAGACCCGAACGTACTTCTTACCGGCGATAAGCTCACCCTGCCGCCCAAGAAGCCCAAGCTGGAGTACGGCGCGACCGAGACTCGGCATCGATTTGTACGAAAGGGTGAACCGGCATCGCTGAAACTTCGCCTTTTGGTGGGGGGCGAACCACAGTCAGGTATGAGTTTCAAGATTGTGTTTGACGGAAAAACTGAAATGGCTGGAATGACGGACGCGGACGGCTCACTGGAGGTTCCGATGCCCGGCAACACAAAATCAGCTATTCTGAGTCTGCAAGCTCCGGATGGTGAAGTCACGTATGAATTTGCTCTCGGGAATACGGATCCTGTTACGGAACTTACTGGGATTCAACATCGCTTGGCGAACCTTGGCTTTCGACCGGGAACGGCAGCCGAGCAGCTGACCGACGCGACCCGACAGGCCATTCGAAAGTTTCAAAGCGGCGCTGGTCTGCCCGTGACCGGAATACCGGACTCGGCAACCATCGGCAAGCTCATGGCTGATCATGGAAGCTAATAGCGGGTATCAGGTAGAATGGGGCATACGTAACCGACTGGTGTTATCCAGAATACAAGATGTCATTTTCAATCGACAATATTGCAAATACTGTTAGCACGGCTGGCAACAGTGTAGTAAATGCGGGAGCTGACTTGCTAAAAACAGTCGACCGCAAGCTTGATCCATGCCGGCGATACTCAGCCTGTAGGCAGTTTACTGGCTCTAAGACATTTACAACTGTGAATGTAGAAGATAAAGTATATCTGAATGTAGGTTGCTGGCAGAATGGAGCGACCGACTTCGCACTTATCTGCGAAAGAATGGTCGTGCTGTGCAGTTGGTCCGCGTCCGGAGCAGGAACGAGATTTCCTCAAACTATTTCCAAGAAACTGCCATCGAAATTAGGGGTGGTGCTCGCTGATCCGAGAGTTTCTTTTGTAGACTGCGTATCGCTCGTTGAGCAGCTCACCGAAAAGAACGAGCTTTTTGTGTTAATTGGGGATACCCACATTCACCTCTTTAAAGAATGTCCCTGTGATGATTTTGTACGATTATCAAACAATGGTAGATCTTCATTATGGCCGGAATTTAAGGAGTTTGTCGCCTTTGCCTCACAACATGCGGACAAAAGCCATATTTTGCAACTAGGTGACTTTTACGAAATTTGGGAAGTCCAGGCGATTTTCGATGCGGTTTATGATCGATTGTTGCTTGCAAAAAAGCATAACGCCTTGCCCTTTTCATTTCCGCACAACTACGAGAAAAAGACCAAGTGGACTACTGACGTGCATGACACATGCGATCGGGTTGCGGGTACATCAGCGCGACCAAACTACTGGAAGGCGATTAAAAGACATATCGGGTGTGCGTCGCAAGAGCTTGATTACAAGTGGTGGACACAAAACGCGACGATTGACCATGTGCGTGCGTTTGGCCTAGGTATGGGATGGTATGGCTTGGACGCAATGAAGAAGCTTAAGAACATAAACCAACCGATTAAGTTTACCAAAGACAAAGAAATCATAAGTGCAATTAGTAAGCAATACAAAGAGGATGGTTTTGATGACGTTGTTAACAAAATAACCATTATTAAGGGTAATCATGATAATCAGTTGCCCAATAAATACCTGGATAACAAGCTGGGAGGTGCGCTGCCGAAAGCTCCCGGAAGCGGCAGTGAAAAGGACAACTCGTTCAAGCATCAATTGATCGGTCGCGGGGATCGCATCTGGATCGAACATGGACACGCGTTCGATCCTTATAATAACAACACAAATTACTGTGAGAGGGCCGGCCCTAAAACCCCTGAAGGAGGGTTCTACAAAACATTGCACTGGGCCAGGGCCGAGATGAAAGGTCTTTCATCGTTAGATCATGGGAAAGGAAAGATAGCCACTGCTGCGCTCGTCGGTTATGCAAGGGATCGCGTCAACTATGTTTTCGAAAATGGTCTAGATGGCAAAAGACCATGCCTCGTGGCTATGGGCCATACTCATGAGAGAACGATTCAGCACTGGGATGACATCGAGCAATTAGTTCGGACGCGAGGTGCATTCTTGTAGCATGTTAACGACTAAGTGTAATGATGATGTAGCTAACTGATTGTAGAAGGAGGCCATCCATGACCACAGGTCTGAATGCTTTAAAGGCCGGCGCCGCGATCGTCGCCCTCGACAAAACCGTCGTCCGCGACTGTGGGATTCGCCCGGGCGACTCGGGACACGTCATGCACGTGTCGCAGGGGTATGTTTCTTTCTACATTGGGCGGTCCCGGCCGTACGGCTGGATCGAGGCGAAGTGCGAGCTTTCGCAGTTTATGAACTGTTTCGAGCCCGATCCGTGGCGATCGCCGAATCGGGCTTACACGCGCAGTCGTCATGCCGATCGGCGGTTTCCGGATGACTTTCGAGACTCGATGTAAACGCATTCGGCTTCGACGTGCGTAACCACATATCAGCGCGAGTGATTGATCGGCTATGAGTACCCCTCAACAAGTTGCCGACTACTATAGCAATTTTCATCCACCCGAGGTAGATGAAAACGGGAATCCCGCAACTAAAGTGATGAAGGAGAACTACAAAAAGAGCTTCGAAAAACAGCATGGACCGCCACCTGAACCGCCCACAATTCCTGGATCGTCTTCACCCGGAGGCGGCTTGCCGGCTGCGCGGTTCGGTGACCTTTGCTCGCACGGCGGAATGATCACGGGCCCATGCGCGCAGTCGGTCAAGATTGGCCATAAGTACGCCGCGAGGGGAAAAAGCTCTGAAGGTGATAAGGCCAGTTGTCCGATGTTCACGGGTCTTACACCACATGTCTCCGGGACTATTCTCAAAGGCAGCAGCACGGTACTTATTGAGAACCTGCCTGCAGCACGCGTATCAGATCCAGTTGGGCCTCCTAATGCCCCTTGCGTGGGAAATCAAATCGCACTCGGCGACTTCACCGTGCTCATCGGCGATCTCAGCGCTGGCGGCGGGGGATCTGGGGCAGGAGCAGGCAATGTATCCGGCGTGTCCTCGCAGGTGCAGACGCTCATCGCAGCGAAGCAGTCGGGCACACCATTCTGCGAGGTTTGTGAGGGGGTCGCGACAGATACTCTCGGCCGAACCCAGTCACCCCCTGCCAGCAGGCAGCCGCCCGACAAGCCGCACGTTGATACCTGCGAATTAAAAACCATGACGGTCAAGTGCGGCCATGTGCAGCGTGCCTATGTGCTCATCGTTGGCGAGAAGGGCCATACGGGGCGTCCGATGCGGTCCTTGGACGTTGTAGCGGGCCCGGAAGGCGACTCGGTGGAAATTACCACGCAACTTGCTAAGCAATACTGCCCCGAGCACCTGAAGCGCCCGATATCGTGTTCACAGGGCGGAATTTCGCTTCGCAACGTTGCGCCATTGAGCGCGACCGGTGCGTTGCTCGCCAAGCCACCGCAGTCATTCATCGACGCTTTCTATGGGAATGGTGTACGCCTGTTATGGCCTTCAACATACGACGCCATGAGCTACCAGGTCAGCGGTGGTTCGTGCGGACCTGAAGAGCAGGTGGAGATCAGGTGCTATCCGGCGATCAAGGCGGAGTTGGGGTTTCAGCTTTCGTTTTCCAGCGACATCGAGCCAAGCGGTGGTGGCGGTTCCAAGGGCGGACAGTCGCAATCACTGACGACTTCCGTTCGTGCGATGGTCGAATTCGGCAAGCAGAAGCGCGAGTTGACCGCCGAATTCCAGCGACATGTCGAGACCGCGCTGAGCTTAGTGACAGGGGCGAAGAACCTCACAGATAAGTTCTCCAGTCTGCTTACCAAACTAGGCAATATTCGCGGCAAAGTATTTTGGCCGTCACTATCGCTCGAGGGATCGTGGGAAAGGAAGGAGATCACCGGAACACCCAGGACTGGCCTGAATGCCGAATTTACCGTTGGCGCCGATCCACTGATCGGTGCCGAGCTGACCGTCAATTTCCTTGATGCATTGCTGCAGCTCTTTCCCCCTCTGACTGCCGTCATTCAAGCCAAGGATCGCCTGGAACAAGGATTGGGGCTCGAAATAGGAGCGTTCATCAAGCTGTCCGGCAAGATCTCAGCGACTGGCAAGTTATCACGGACAGTCGAACGGTCAGACTGGAAGCGCTCTGGCGAGGTCGGCGGAGAGGTAGTAGGGTCAATTTACGGCGGCATTGAGCAAACAGGTGAAAAGAAGTTTATGGAGTTCACGGTCGGCGGACGGCTGACAATAGAAGGCTCCGGAAAGATTTGGGCAGACGATCACGGCCTGGGCCTGCGTGACGCCATCGTGAGAAGTGACGGCGCTGAGCTCTTTGCCGTGGCGGTGGTCAAGCTCAGTTCGCAGTTCCGTCTTGCTCCGGATTTGAGTTACGAAAAGTCGAAGCAGACCGACATCCTGTCCTTTGAATGGAAACCAGGTCGCCTGAACGCCCACGAACCCACGGCGTAACAGGGGGCATTGCAATGGTTGCATTTCAATCCACAAAAATTCTCGCAATGAAGGAGCCGCTTTACCGTGCGGAAATAAAGACCATTGGCTGCGTATTGCAATTACGTATCAACGACATACCTGTCTTCAATTCCAACGGCCTTGCCGAGCTGCAGTCCGTGGTCACGTTGAACACATATTTAAGTACTGACGAGAATGATCTAAGAGCGTTTCTTTCGCCACCTGCGCCTCATTCGAACATGGCGGATGCGGTTGCCGTGTTCAAGTGTTCCATTACCGTGCAGGACATGGCTGTCGCGATGGAGGCTCGCGAGGTAGTGACCATTGCGAATCTGGAGTTCGATGTCACTCAGGATCAGCGAGTTTATCCACAGATCATTGAAACGCAATTTCAAGTACCGACTCCGTTTCCCGAGTGGACGTGGCTCCGTGCTCCACGATTCCGTTTGGACGATACCCTCGTGCAGGAGGCACTCGATCTCACGCGGCGGATCTGGAACACGATGAGCACCAGGAACATTGACGCCTTCCTCGACGCCCAGCCCACGCGCATCCGCGAACTCGCATCTGCCTTGTATATGCCCGCGACTGAGGTTTCGAACGAGATCCGTACAGACATGGCGGGCCTGCTGAGCACGGCTTCGTTGGCGCTTCAACCGCTCGATACTGTGCAGTTGGATTTCAATTTATACGCAGACGACCGCCTGATTCGGCCATACGATCGCAGAGGGTACGAACCTCTGCGACTGGAAGGTCCCGACCGATTAGTTTCTGAAGTACCGTTGTACATGACGCGTGGCCTCGGCGGTCGATTGATCTGGATTCGATGAGCACACAACCAAAGGAAAGATCACCAGCAGGATCGAGTGACACGATGAGTTGGAAACTGGCACAATATCCAATGACGGTGGACGACTTGTTCGACGCCGCCTCGCGGGGGTGGCTCTATGTCGTGCTGGATGCGGCCGATGCCCCGGACGTGCCGGCAATGATGGACTCCTTAGGCAAGCGTGCGCGAGCGCTTTACTCCAGCCGGGTGGATTCAATGCTGCGGACAGCCGCACCATATCTCGCGAAGCTGGATGCGGACTTGCTAGCTTGGATTCGAGAGACCCATTGGCATGACCATTGGGGGATCCTGATCGAGTCGTCCGCTGATCTGACGGACGTGCGGCGGCACCTGCGGCATTTTCTGCTGGTAAAGGACCCGCAGGGGCGAACGCTCTACTTCCGCTTCTACGACCCGCGAACGATCCATACCTTCCTGCCAAATTGGAATTCGGAGGAGTTGGCACAGTTCTTCGGCCCGTCCATCGATGCCTTCATCGCCCGCGGTCCTGGCCTGGATGATTTCACGCGTTACGTTATCGAGCATGATACTACCGGAGCGAGAAACCCGTATCGTGTCGGACACACATCTGCTACGAGGAATCTGCGATGATGCAAATGCGTTCGCAACACATGCACTCGCTTATGGAGGCTGCTCGCAGACGAATTTCAGAGTGGTCCGGCCCCATGACGAATCCCGTAACTGAGACTCCGCTTGATCAGAACAACTCTATAAACGTACCTCTCCAACAAAAGTCGAAAACACCTGTCAAGAATCCGCAAACGAACGCGGTAGGCACAACAACCAGTTCACCCATACCTGCCCCAGCCATTGTAACGCCGTGCACAACTTCATCATTCAATATTGAAAAGGCTGTCGAACATCTCAACAAGTACGCAGCAGCTGACTATAAAACATCGCAACGGGAATGTTCCAAATATGTTGCGGATGTGATAATCGAAGGAGGTATAGTTATTGAAAGAGCACATGCCCAAGACCTTGGAAGAAGTCTGAGAATTGCCAAATTTGAAGAGATCAGTGCAAAGCATTACACTCCCCAAAAAGGTGATGTAGTTGTATTTCAAGTTCCTCCCTCCAAAGAATACGGCCATGTCCAGATGTATAATGGCACACAATGGGTTTCCGATCATAAGCAAAGAACGGCCGGCCATCCGAAGTCATTTTTTCCTAGACCGCAATATGAGAGTGTTGCTTACAAGATTTACCGGTATCCAACTTCCACTCCTGGGTGCGAATAATGAGCGATCGATTCACTGTTGACGACCTCGGTGCTGAGCTACTTCCCGAGGGCGATACTACAGTCTCCGACATGCCACCCTATCATATCCTCCTTGTCTCTGACTTCGCCGGGTCAAACCATGTTACACTGAAAGGTCCGATCAATGACCAGGTGCTGCCGGTCACGCCTGAGAGCTTTGACTCCTGTATGGCGACGGCCTGTCCGACATTGGCCATAAAGATCATTGACCCTGTTAAGGGGGGGAGCGCGTGGACGGATCTTTTTCTGACCTTCGACAGTATTCGCGCCTTCGAACCCGATTCACTCATTAGAGCTATTCCCAACACAAAGTCTCTGTCCGAGGTTCGTAAGCGACTGGTTGCTCGTCTTCAAGGTCAAATGTCCGGCGATGCATTGCACGACTTCATTCAAGGAGCCGTAGCATCTGATGTGTCAGTTGGCTGGTTGACGGACTTCATGAAGAAACAACCGATTACTGCTTTGCCCGACACACAGGGCGAAATGCTTGACAAGCTCTTGGATCAGCTCGATATCGGGGAGAATGCCCCGCACTCTACCTCTGCAAAATCCGCAATCGGCTCAATCGTGTCCGCTGCAGCAGGTGCATCACCGATTCCTCCTGAGGAGCTTTCCGCGCTTCGCCACACCCTCGCTGAACTTGACCGTCGCACGAGCGCCTGGCTTACAAGTGTACTTCACACGTCTGCAGTACAGTCACTGGAATCCACTTGGCGCAGTCTCGCGTTTCTTGTCAAGCAGATGAACTTCCGTAAAGGAATGGTGCTTTCGATTCTACATGCACCGCGAACGGACTTACAGGAAGTGCTCAAGCGCCGGTTGATCGATCCAGTATTTGATGCCGGTGCCGAATCGCCGGACCTCATATTGCTGAACTATCAGTTTGGAAATACTGCGTCAGATACAGAAGCACTCGACGAAGCGGCACAGCATGCCGCCAGTTTACCCGCCGTTGCCATTGCAGGTATTGGCCCCGCATTCTTCGGAGTTAAGTTTGCATGGCAAGTCCCTACATTACCTCCCCTCCTGACGCACTTTGACCAGTATCAATTTGCCAAGTGGCGAACGCTTCGATCCCAGGTCTACTCCCGATCGCTGGCAGTCGTTTTTGGACGATGTCTGCTTCGCTCACCTCATACATCGCACGAATCCACAGAGTACGCGTATTCATACCGAGAAACGGTCGCGTCGGATGCCGACTTGCTCTGGGCTAATGGTGTTATTGCCGCTGCATCTGCAACTGCTCGCAGTGTCGCTGAACTGGGCTGGCCCACAGCCATGACAGGGCAGTCGTTTGGTGCAATCGATGGCTTTGCAACTGCCATGATTGGTCCTAATAGCGAGAAGTCTGCCGGGCCAACTGACACACATATGCCGCTTACTAAGGTGCAGGAGCTTGCCCGGATTGGTGCGAACGCAGTCGTTGCGTTTAAACCCGATCAGGAGGCTACATTCTGGAACGGACTCTCCGCTGCACTGCCAGCTTCGATTGATGCTCATGCGATGCTGGAAGTCAGTCTTCCATATCACTTGTTTGCCTCTCGATTGGGAAGGCTTCTCCTGAGCCTTAAGTCTGAGCTGTACGACTTACCGAGCGAGTCGGTCGAAGTCTTCATTAAAGACCGCATTACAAATTGGCTTTCGAACGCCGGCCCGGAAGTTTCCGAGTTGATCACGGTCCACACTCGTAGTCCGGAGGATGATTCGGCAGGATTGGAATTTGTTGCCAGCATTGTACCGCCGCCGATGCTTCTCCCGGGAGGCCTGCCCATGGTGCTTGGGTACCGTATTCGATAAGTATCCGTCCGGCCAAACACACGGAGCAGAGTGAATTGGGCCACGCTGATTGCTGTATCCGTCCGGCCAAAGGTATTCGTCCGGCCAACCCC
>JRYF01011321.1_pt1 | contig 12029 bp, 11 predicted proteins | sample 235331 | NCBI WGS metagenome assembly JRYF01 (sample SAMN03074217, study PRJNA261475) | activated sludge metagenome | biome: Wastewater Treatment Plant; feature: Wastewater; material: Activated sludge; isolation source: activated biomass of a wastewater treatment plant treating hydrocarbon... ... | reverse complement strand
GCGCCAGGTCAATGTTCCGTTCCTCGACCGTTTGTTTCAGGGCATCCATTGCGCCTTGTTCGCTGAGGATGTATTCAGCCTCCACCTCGTGAATATCGAGATAGCGGTGGACGTACTCTTGCGTATCCGCCGTCACTTTTTTTCCATCCAGCGCGGTGAAGACGGTCAGTTTTGTCTTCCACAATTCGGCGAAATACGCGGCGACGAATAACGCTTCCTTTGAACGACTGGTGCCGTCGTAAGCCAGCANNGGCGCGACGACCTCTCGATGATCGTGCGGTACGGAGATTGCAATGCAGAGACTCCCGTGCCGGGCGGGTTCGTGAGTTTCAGGACGATCAGGTCGGTCAACACGGCGCGTTCGCAGATGCGGTTGGTGATATCGCCAACGTCAATCGCAAGGGTCCCGTCCACACCCGCGTCCCTGCAAGTCTGGTCGAACCTTTTTTTGACGCCCTGCGCATTATCCTTGCCGGCATCGTCGCGCATTTCCACGATGTGCAAGCCGTGCAGTTTTGCATTCTCGCGCCGGGCGATGAGGATCGCCTGGTCGAGCGCGTCCCAACTTTCTGCGAATCCGCTCAAGGGGACGAGGATGTCGGCAAAGAGACGGTCTGTGTAGCGCGACATGGTCCGCGCTTTGCGCCAACTGCCCGGCTCGGATTTGACGTTTCTTCCCAAAATCAAATCTGTCGCGGCGATATCGGACTGGATCTCCCACCCAAGCTCTTTTTCCAGCGCGGCGCGGTTCTCCGATATCCAAACGTAGAGGTCGGTAATGGTACGGTCCGGGAACCAGTGCAGGAGTCCGCGGTCGCGGATGGCTTCAGCGAGGGGAATATAGGTGGTGTCGTACCAGTATGCGGCGGCGTCCTGAAGCGTGACATCCTGTTCCCCCTGCTCCTGCAAAATGTACTGGCTGACGCGTATCTGTTCCATCAATTTGTCATACTGACAACAGGATGTGACGCTCAGGTCCACGTTGGGGCGCATTTCGTGGATGCGCGTTGCCTCGAGGAAATCCGCATATTCGGCTTTGACGATCAAGTCGTCAGGCTGGATGTCGGGCGTGAGTTTGACCTCGGTCTGGAATTCGATGACGCGCGCCTGGATGGTCTTGAAATTCTCCCGCCTTGCGACAGAAACGCGGTGGTTGCCATCCACCACGAAATAGACCTCGCCCACTTTGTATACCTCGATGGGAGGCAGACCCTCGCCTTTTTCCATGGCGGCTTTGACGCTTGCCCAGCGCTGCTCATCATTCACCCGGCGGGGCAGGAAGGTGCGCGTGAAGTCGGTGTAACGCCCCACGCTCCCCACAATGGAGTCGAGCGGGATGTCCCGCAAGCCGCGTTCGGTGCGGACGTGCAGTTTCAGTTTTTCGGCAACTTCGTCGTAGGAAAGCAGCTGCACCGATTTGCCGGTAATGCGCGCCAGAACCTCCTGCACGGCGGCGCGTTGTTGGGCGGCTTGAAAATCGTAGACGGCGGCACGGTATTGAAATGAATCGGGTGACATTTGAACCTGCAAGAAAGGGAACAACTCTCCGGAAGGTTGAGTATACAGGGAATGGGACATTGGTTCAAGCGGCGGGAAACATATCCGCTTGTATTTTCGTCGTAAAAACTATACAATGACTTCAAATCGGAGGAACCCATGAAACAGGACCGTTTTTTGACAGGTATTTTGATCGGCATCGGGGTTTTGGTGGTGGTCGCGCTGGCTGTGTTCTTTACACGGCAGGATACGCGATCCTACGTTGCAGAGGATACGCCCGAAGGCGTGGTGCATAATTACGTTCTGGCTGTATTGAACAGGGATTACGAGAAGGCATACGGCTATCTCGCGGACATCGAATACAAGCCGACATACGAGGAGTTTCGACGTCCGTTTTTGAACAGGTATGTCAACCCTGAGAGCGCCGCGATTGACATCGGCGAATCGGAGATCAGCGGGGACAACGCCTCGGTGGAGGTGGCGCAGATCTATAATTCAGGCGATCCGTTCTCTTCGGGATATCGCGATACCCAACGAGCCATCCTGATAAGGCAAAACGGAGCGTGGAAAATCTCGAACCTGCCCGCCTATAACTTCTGGGACTATAGTTGGTATTCGGAACCGCCGAAATGACACGAACCCGTACCGCGACATTCATGTCGCCTTTGCAATAAAGCGACATAAATGTCGCGGTACCGAGGAGCCAATATGAAATCCATCCGTCGTCTTTACTTTTACCTTGTTGCCTTCATCAGCATCGAAGTGGTAGTTTGGGGTCTGGTTGGGCTGCTTCGATCCATCGTTGACCAAACCGTCTCAGGCGGCGCCGATGCGCTGGCGCAGGCGTTGGCGTTGATCCTGGTCGGCGTGCCGATCTTCCTGGTCCATTGGCTGTGGGCGCAGAGGGCATCCGCACGTGAAGAGGAGGAGAAGGAAGCCACACTGCGTGCGGTCTTCCTTTATGCGATCCTGCTCGGTACGCTCATTCCCGTTGTACAAAATGTCCTATCGTTCATCAACCGCGCCCTCGTTCAAGCCACAGGGTTGGGGGTCGAGCGTGCCTTTAGCGCGTTCAGAAACCAGACCCTCGCCGACAATCTGATCGCCATCCTGATGAACCTTGTTGTCGCGGCATATTTCTGGAACATCCTGCGCGGGGAGTGGGCGACGCTTAAAGACCGCGAAAACTTCTCCGAAGTCCGCCGCCTGTACCGCTACCTCTGGATGCTCTACGGTCTGTTGATGACAGTCTTCGGCGCGCAACAGATATTGCGTTTTTTGATTTACATTCCTGGTGACGTGTTGGGAGAGATGGGACGAGAGGTGGTTGTCAACGGGACGGCTTTGCTCGCGGTCGGGACTCCGGTGTGGGTGTACTCGTGGCGCGTCATCCAGGACTCCCTGCCTGATCCCGCCGAAATGGGCTCGAACCTGCGCCTCGGCATTCTCTACATCCTTGCCCTCGGTGGAGTCATCACGGTCATCACAACCGCATCCATGCTGGTGAATACACTCGTCAGCCGTCTGTTCGGCGCGGATTGGACTACGCAATACTTCGTCCAGCAACTTGGCGGGCCGGTCTCGGTCGGTGTCCCGCTGGGGATGGTCTGGGCGTATTATGGTCACTGGCTCAACCGTCATATCGAAGCGCTTGGCGACAAAGTCCGTCAGGCAGGGATGAAGAGACTTTACAACTACATCCTTGCGTTCATTGGGCTGGTTGTTTCGTTCGTGGGCGTCGCCACGCTGATTACGTTCATCATTGACATGACGACCAGCAGGACGTTCCTGATGGGCGATGCAAACCGCTCGAACCTTGCCACAGCGATTTCATCTCTTGTTGTGGGGTTGCCGTTATGGTTGTTAACCTGGCGACCGATGCAAACTGAATCTTTGGCAGTTGGAGAGATGGGCGATCATGCAAGAAGATCGGTGCTCCGCAAGACGTATCTCTATCTCGCATTGTTCGCCTCTGTCATCGGCGGGATGGGGACGGCGGTGGCGCTGGTATATCAGTTGATCCGCGTGGTGTTGACGGGTGATGCTGGCAGTGATTTCGTCAACACACTGCTCAATACCATTCAACTGTTGTTCCTGTTCGTTGTGGTGCTGATCTATCACTTGAACGTTTTGCGCGCGGATGGAGCGTCCACGGCGGATGCGCTGGCGGAGAAGCAGAGCGCGTTCTCTGCCTTGATCGTTGACTCAGGCGATGGGGTTGTGGACGCGGTCAAAGCGGCGTTGATGAAGTCCGGCGCGAAGGTTCAGGTGACGGTAACGACTCCCGATAAAAAGCCCGAGGGTGATTTTAAAGCCCTCGTTTTGAGCGGGAGTTTGGCGACAAACGCTCCAGAATGGATTCGCTCGTTTAACGGAAACAGGATCATCGTCCAGAATGAAGCGAGTGACCTCGTGTGGGCGGATGATGCAGCGCAGGCGGCAGAGTCCGTGCAGAGAATGGCTGAGGGTCAGGAAATCCAAAAAAAGAAGGCGACGCGTTCGGCATGGATGGTCGTGGTGTATGTCTTTGCGGCGTTGTTTGCGTTCCAGTTGTTGTTCATGCTGCTGGCGTTTGGGATTTCGCTGATGACGGGGTTCTAGAGGAGTCCAAAGTCTCTGACTTTGGTTTTAAAGCAAAATGCAAAATCTGGAGATTTTGCACTCCGTATTATGATGTAAAATTGCGTCTATCATCAATCGAGGAGACGCGCCATGAAAGTGACTGTCCTTCAGGAAAATCTAGCCCGTGGTTTGGGAATTGTTTCGAAAGCCGTTTCGCCTCGCAGTACCTTGCCCGTGCTGGCGAATGTGTTGGTCGCGTCGGACGAGGGACGCCTGCGGCTCTCCGCAACGAACCTTGAGCTGGGCATCACGTGTTGGATACCCGCCCGCATCGAAGAGGAAGGCTCGACGACCGTGCCTGCGCGGACGTTTGTTGATCTTGTCAGCACGCTTCCGAGCGATCAGGTAAATTTGAAACTGGATGCGCCAACACAAACCTTGAACGTACGCGGTGGGACGTCCACGAACGATATCAAGTGCATTGATGCGCAGGAGTTCCCGCCCCTGCCCGTGCCAGACCTCGAAGGCGCGGTGCAAATCAATTCGGGTGATTTCCGCGAGATGATCCACCAGGTGGCGTTCGCGGCTTCGACCGACGAAGCGCGTCCCGTATTGATGGGCGTTTTGATCCAGGTGGATAAGGATAAACTGACGATGGCTGCGGCTGACGGATTTAGACTCTCGGTCCGCAAGGCGGGTCTTTCTTCGTCCGTGCCTGCTCCTGTCTCAGCGATCGTCCCCGCCCAAGCCTTGAAGGAGCTGGCGCGCGTGGCGGGCGACAGCGAGGAACCGATCTACATGGTGTTACCGAAGGGGCGCGGACAGGTCATCTTCCGCGTGAAGGATGTGGAGGTCGTCTCGCAGTTGATAGACGGCACGTTCCCCGATTTCCAGCAGATCATCCCGCGCTCGTACAAGTCACGGACGCTGGTGTCCACCTCCTCCCTGCTGAAGGCGTGCAAGCAGGCTGAGATCTTTGCGCGTGAAGGCTCGAACGTGGCGCGTTTCAATATCAAGAGCGCGCAAGGCGAATTGCAACCGAGCGAAGTGGAGATTACCGCGACATCCGAGGAGACGGGCAAAAACGAGACCATCGTCGAAGCGACGGTGGACGGCGGCGGGTTGTTGATCGCGTTCAATGTGAAGTTTTTGCGTGAGGCGTTGGAAGTAATCAGAACCCCGAACGTCGCGTTGGAAACGTCCGCGCCGAATGCGCCGGGGGTGGTCAAACCTGTAGGCGAAGATGATTACCTGCATGTGATTATGCCGATGCATTTGGGGTAGTTGGATAGTTGTGTAGTTGGATAGTTGGAAATGAAGAAGCGCCCGTCGAGAGACGAGGCGCTTTTTGGTCGCTTTCTCCCTCATCCCCCGCCCTTCTCCCCGCTTCGTCTCCGCCATCGCTCCGCTCAGCGCGAGTGGGAGAAGGGAGGCGCTCATGTTTTGGGTAATGTAACTTTGAAGGTTGCGCCTTTGCCCTCGCCTTCAGACTCCGCCCAGATCTTCCCGCCCTGGATTTCGATGATGCCTTTGGCGATGGTGAGTCCGATTCCAAGCCCGCCGTAACTGCGCGTGTTGGGCGGTTCGATCTGGTAGAACTCTTCGAAGACCTTTTGCAGTTTGTCGGCTGGGATGCCTTTTCCGCGATCCTGCACCCATGCCAGGATGTCATCTCCCTGTTCCTTCGCGCCGATCACGATCTGGCTTCCTTCGGGCGAAAAACGGATGGCGTTGTTGAGCAGGTTGACGAAGGCGAGAGTTGTCTTTTCCTGGTCCACGTTGACATGGATGGGGTCGTCGCCGAACGCGTAGGTCAATTCCAGGTCGCGTCTTGCCGCGGAGTACATGATCTCGTCACAGGCAAAGTTCAGAACATCCTGCATGGCGATCTTCTGCGGGCGCATTTCCATCTCGTCCGCCTGGAGCAGGGTCAGGTTGTTCATCTGGTCGAGCAGGGAGCGCATTTGCGCGGCGGCGTTCAGCACCTGTTGCGCATGGTCGGAGAGTTCGTCCTTGGCTTCCTCCTGCAGAAAGGTCGCGTACCCGATGATGATGCCGAGCGGAGTCCGCAGTTCGTGGGATGCCAATGCAAGGAAGTGACTCTTGATGCTGTTCGTTTCCCTGACCTTTTCCAACGCCTGTTGCGTTGCCTTCAACAAGCGCGCATTGTTGATCGCAATAGCGGCATGAGCGGCTGTGACGGATAAGACCGCCACATCACGTTCCTTGAATTCGCCATCGCGTTTGTTGATCGCTTCCAGCACGCCCACGGTCCGGTCCTTGATGGGCATGGGGACTCCAAGCAATGTCCGTGTTTGGAATTTGACTTTGTCTGCAACCAGTGAATAATGCCTCGGATCCTGTTCGACGTTGTTCAGGATCATCGGTTGGTTGGTGCGGAAGATCGTCCCTGCCAGACTGCCTTCGATTGGCACAGGGATCTTCGCCAGTTCGGCTGAGTCGGACCCCGTCGCCGCCGCAAAATACAAGCGCGGATTCTTCTCGTCATACAACAGAATGGACGAGGCTTCGCAATCCAAAAGTTCGGTTGCGGTCGCGGTGATCTGCTGGAGGAGTTCATCCAGGTCGAGGGTCGAGTTCAGGATGACGCTCAACTCCACGAGACGCAACAGTTGACTCTGGCGTCCCTCAAGGTCACGGAGTTTGCCGGTCGGTGTGGTCATGGATATAGTTTACCGATTTTGGGGGGGAGATTCAAGTGCCAGTTTTTCATTTCTGTACCTGATAGACGATGAACCTGCGGTTTTTGAGTACCTCCTCCAAAGGCAGGTTGCAGGCGCCTATCATTTCAGGCGGAATTTGCTGGTTCTCTTCCACCTTCCNNGTTCTCTTCCACCTTCCTGCTCAATACGAGATAGTCGCCCAGCAGGATACGATCACATTCCATGCTCATGATCGTATTGCGCCCGGTCATCAAGACCATCACGCGCGGTTTGAAAAACACGATTACGCTATCGGGGGACGTCTTCTCATTGACGTACTCGTATACTTCCATGCTGTACGGGTCGAAAGGTCCGTTGATGGACCGGGCGTTTTGCAGGTTGATGACGGCATCGGCGCCCGCTCTGAGCAGCAGGACAGCTACGACCAACCCCCAGAACCCAAGATGTATTCTTTCGCCTGTAAGCCTGTATCTTTCGGGGAGTTTTGCAAGGACTGTTTTGATCCCAGCGAATGTGAAATAAATGAAAATCGGCAGGACGGGAAAGATGTATCGCGCTCCCTGCCAGTAGGGATAGGTGACATGGACAGCCATCCAAAGGATGGTGAAGGCGATGAACAACGTTTCGTCCCTGCGTTTTATCCATGCGCCGAGTAGAAAAAAGAGGAACAGGAGATAATACAGGTATTTCCATCCAGCCGTTGCGCCAAAGAACTGACCGAAGACATTGAAGTATAGAACCGCGAACTCCCTGACCATGTCAGCGGTCAGTCCGGCATACTGCGAAAGGTACGATTCTCCTCCGCTGGGGAATAATAGCAAATTCGTCGCCCAGAGGACGGCGAATATCGTGCAAACGACGAAAGAATTCAGGATGACCCGTTTGACGATCTCCCGGTCTTTTTTATTCTTCCAGAATTCGAGGAATTCAACGAACAGGTAACTTCCCAGCAATAGAATGCCGGTGGCGCGCATGAAGGTTGTGAGGAATATCGCCGCGCCGATCAATGCATGTTGAACCGTTCCATTCCTATTGTCGCGGGTCATCAGCAATAAGGTGAGCGTCGAAAAGAACAGGAAGGGAATATCGGAAAGGATCTGGTCTTCGAATTCGATCAGCGTCGGGTTGAATGCGAACAGGGAAACGACGAGCAGGCTTTCGGTCCGCGTGAGGCGGGAGTTCATCAGAAAATAAAGACAGATCAAAAACCCGGCATAAAATAAAAGTCCGGGGATTTTTAATCCAAGGGGACTGATCCCCTTAATCGCATAGAACGGAACCAATATCAAAGGATATCCCCATGGGTACGCAAGTGGTCCCACATGAGTGGTTGATTGTGTATTTGTGAACTCGCTCTGTTGCATGAATTTTTCAGTTGTGCCATTAAAGATGCTCTTGGCTTGCAGAATGTACCATGCAAAATCATCCCCCCAATCATGACCACGCCGTAACGTGGCGACGCCGAGTCCGAGGGAAACAACGATGATTCCGACAAGGATTTTATTTTTCATGAAGCGATTTTACCCCTCTTGTCTGGGATTATGAAAATATCCGATCGGATGAGCGAATATTCATACGCTTCAAGCGTAACCTGTGCCTGATTCTCGATCTACAAGCCTGGCCCCATCCCCGGCATGGATCTGCGCCGCCGCACACGTTCCGTCAGCGGACGTTTGGCGACAATGGTGATCTTGCCGCTCCCGTAGGGGGTGTACACATTGACGGCTTCCCAGCCCTCCTCGCCCCAGGCATCGAGCGCCGCCTCGATTTGTTCATCCCTGGTGCCAAAGATACTGCCGATGGTCTGAACGCGATATTCCCAGAGCGTATATTCATCGTACATTTTGACCTCCTATAATTTTGCGATCAACGAACTGCGTTTGAAATTGCGGACGCTCAGATAGATCAATATGCCGTCAACGATCCAGATCAATGTCCCGACGATCATCACTGTGCCGACGCCGAGGTACAGCACACCGGTGGCTTGTCCAACCACCAGAGCCAGTACCAGGACCACCAGCGAGCCGGTCAGTTGATAGGCTTCCATGAAAGTTTTGACGCGCGCCGAGATCATCACGGTCGCTGAAATGCCGAGCAATGCAAAGGCGGGCGTCAGCCAGAACATCAGGGGCCACCACGTCGGCAGCGGGAACCAGATGCGCTCGAACAATCCATAACTCGCAACATTGACCACGATGATATACACCAGATATGTCAGCCACGAGAGTGATATGGCAGGGATCACAGCCGCCAACACCTTGCTGAGGAAAAGTTCCATGTCGGTGGCGGGGGAGTAGAGCAGCGCCTCCATGGTTTTGCGTTCGCGTTCGCCGACGAACGAGTCTGCGCCGACGACCGAGGAGAACATCAACGGCATGATGAGGAACAGCGGCGCCAGCATGAAGGCGGTCATGTGTAATACGAACATTTGTTCTAATTTCAACCCTTCAAAGATCACCTGTATCGACGGCGGCAGATTCTTCAACAGCGTCTCCATGTCCCCCAGTTCGCGTTGAATATCCTCCACCGGCAGGGCCTGCGGTAACACAGTGAACAGGATCGGCAACACGATCGCGAAGATCAAGGGTAGTACCAGCGCGGGTATCCACGCAGCTTTGTTCTGCCGTACTTCTTTCAAGTCCTTACGGGCGATCGCCCAGATCGAACGCCAGTTCATGCTTCACCTGCCTGTAATGCAAAATAAATATCTTCCAGCGTGTAATCCCTTGGATTGACTCTCAAAATGGATTCACCATCTTCGACGAGACGACGGACGACATTTGGAATCACATCCTCGTTCTCGACCTGGACCGCCAACGCTTCCTCCTCCGCTGACACCTGGATCACACCTCGTTGAGCCTTGAGACTCCCCGCGACGTTTTCCTTCGGTTTCACGTGAAACGTGACGTCCACCCAGGTGACGGGCCACAACTTGCGCGACAGTTCTTTTAGGCTTCCCAACGCGAGGATTTTGCCTTTATTCATGATCGCGACGCGGTCACATAGACGCTGCGCCTCGAAGAGGTTATGTGTCGCCAGCACGACCGTCTGACCGTTGGCACGGCTCAGGCTTGCAATCAGATCGTTGACTTGTTGCGCGGCTTCGGGGTCGAGGCCCGATGTCGGTTCATCGAGGAACAACAGCGGCGGCTTGTGGATAAGAGCACGAGCGAGGGCGAGACGCTGTTTCATGCCTTTGCTGAACGTCTCCACCTTGTCGTTTGCGCGCGGGGTGAGTTCGAAGAATTCGAGCATTTCATCCACGCGGCGGGACACGTCCGATTCGGGGATGGCTTGCAGCGTGGCAAAAAATTCCAGGTTCTCGCGCGCAGACAACCGTTCGTAGAGAGCGGGAGTCTCGGTCAAAACTCCTGTCTTTCGGCGGATGTCCTCGCCCTGGGTGACGGGATCCAGCCCAAAGACGCGCGCCGTTCCCTCGGACGGAGGCAGGATCCCGTTTAAGAGTCGAACCGTGGTTGTTTTTCCAGCGCCGTTCGGACCGAGCAGTCCGAACACTTCGCCTTGTTCCACGTGAAACGTCATGCCGTCCACGGCGCGATTCTGACCGAAGACGCGCTCGAGGGCGTTGACTTCGATGACCGTGTTCACGGATTCTCCCGCCGCCAGAGGATGAAGGAGTAAACGATCGGCACAATGGCGGCGATAAATATGGCAGCCATGATGAGCCAGACGCCGTTCTCGCCGAGGAAGGCAGCGACGATGGTCAGCGCGCCAGCCAGCATGAAGAGTTTGGAGCCGAGTTTATGCGTCTCGTCCCAGACCGTTTCGCTGGAGAGCGTCCACGGGGTACGGATGCCAATGAAGAAATTGCGCTTTGCCTGCGTCATCATGTAGCCCACACCGATGAAGAGCAGACCGACCACGGGCACGAGCATGGTCGTCATGTTGAATGGCGTGCCGAGGGCGGCGAACAGCGTCAGGGCGTAAATGTAGAGCATGTATGCCACGAAACCCACGATGAACCAGTTGAAGATGCCGCGGAACTTGGCAATGTTGGCTTTCAGGGGGTCAATATGTGGGATGACTAGGAAGAGCGGCACCAGAACGATGGTGATGATCGGCACGAGGAAAACACCCCAAAACTTGGACATGTAGCCGTCGATCTCGCCTGCGGCATTCCAGTGCGACGGCATCGGGTCGGGCAGGCGGTTCCAGAGCAGGAGTCCTGCCAGCACCGCGGCAGCGATCAGCACGAGAGAGATGATGGTGGTTGTACGAGTTTTCATTTTTTCTCCTTTCGTAGAGCGAGATATTATCTCGCTCTACGATTGCTTATTTATCCTTTGGCATGTTGTTCTGCGCCAGCGAGATCATGCCGCTGAGACCGCCGAGGTTCATCGTGTCTACTGCCGAACTTGGGACGATAACCATGGCGCCTTTTTCCTTCAGTCCTTCGAAGAGCATGTTCATGGCACGCAAGTGAAGAGCGGTCGGGTTGTTGATGTAGGCTTGGGATGCCTCGGCAAAGGATTCTGCGATCTGCTTCTCGGATTCACCGAGGATCACACGCGCCTGCCGTTCGCGTTCTGCCTGCGCCTGGCGTGACATGGCATCCTCCAGGTCCTGCGGGATGACGATATCGCGGATCTCCACGGATTGTACCGACACGCCCCAGGGCGTCGTACGCTCGTCAATGACCTGCTGCAGTTCCTTGTCGATCATGCTTCGCCCAATGAGGATGTCCGCCAGCATCATGCGCCCGATGATGTCACGCAGGGCGGTCTGGGCTGCCCAGTCCACGGCGGCGCGGTAGTCCTCGACCTCGAGCGCGGCTTTCTCCGCGTCCCACACGACCCAGAACAGCACGGCGTCCACGTCCACGGGGACGGTGTCCTTCGTCAGCGTTTTCTGCGCGGCGAACGGCGTGACCATCACGCGGTGGTCGATCCAGGTCGGTGTGGTGTCAATGATCGGGATGATCCAAAAGGGACCCGGTCCCGCCAGTTTCATGAACTTGCCCAACCGCAGAACGACGGCTTTTTCCCATTGCGACGCCACTTTGAGCGCGAACAGGATGTACACGCCGATCAGCGTCCAGACGATCACCCAACTGCCGAGCACGGCATCACTGAATTTGCCGTCGCCCAGGATCGCGCCAAAAATGGCGATCAACAGCGCCACGGTGAAGATCGTCCCTGCGATCGGCGAGATGCGCAGGTCTGCGTTTTGGGCTTTTTTCTTTTCCAGTGCGGATTTGATAAATTTGGTATCCATTCATTCTCCTTTGATCTGTAGCAACGACTTTCCTGACACCGTCCGTCTGGA
>JRYF01002311.1_pt1 | contig 12070 bp, 9 predicted proteins | sample 235331 | NCBI WGS metagenome assembly JRYF01 (sample SAMN03074217, study PRJNA261475) | activated sludge metagenome | biome: Wastewater Treatment Plant; feature: Wastewater; material: Activated sludge; isolation source: activated biomass of a wastewater treatment plant treating hydrocarbon... ... | reverse complement strand
CTGGCCAACCTGCGCAAGACGCTGTTCCGGCTGGTCGCGCTGCCGTGGGTGGCGCCGGTCCAGAACCAGGGCGGCGCGATCCGCTTGGACATGCCCACCGATGTCGAGGCCTTCGAGACGGCGCTGCGCGAGCGGCGGCTCGGGCCGGCGCTGGCGCTGTGGCGCGGCGAGCTCCTGGCCGGCTTCGACGACGACGCCAACCCGGCCTGGACGAGCTGGCTCGGATTCGAGCGCGACCGGCTGCGGGTGGCCTGGCGCGGCGCGGCGCTCGAGCGCCTCGCCGGCGAGATCGAGGCGGCCGAGGGCATCGAGCTGTCGGCGCGGCTGCTCGAGTCGGACCCGCTGGACGAGGCGGCGCTGCGCGAGCACATGCGCTGGCTGGCGCAGGACGGCCAGGCGGGCCGTGCGCGCAAGGCCTACCGCGACTTCGTCGACCGCATGCAGCGTGAGCTCGGTCTCGCCCCCGGGGCCGAGCTGCAGGCGCAGCACGGCCAGCTCGGCAGCGCGATGCCGCCGCCGCCGGCGCCGGCACTGCACGGCGACGACGGTTTCATCGGCCGCTCGGTGGAGCTGCGGCGCATCGCCGACCTGCTGCTGCGCACGGGCTGCCGGCTGCTCAGCCTGGTGGGCCCGGGTGGCGTGGGCAAGACGAGGCTGGCGCGGCGCGCGATGGCCGATCTGGCGGCGCAACACCCCGACGGCGCGGTGTTCGTCGCCCTTGACGACGTGGTCACGGCCGGCGCATGGGTCGCCCGCCTGGCGCGCGAGGTCGGCGCCGGCCGCATCGGCCGCCGCGACCCGCTCGACGCCACGGTCGACGCGCTGGGGCAGCGGAAGATGCTGATCGTGCTCGACAACGTCGAGCAACTGGCCGCCGAAGCGCACCTGATCGGGCGCCTGCTCGCCGTCTGCCCGCGGCTGGCGGTGCTCGTCACCTCGCGCGTGCGTCTGGCGCTGCCGGGCGAGGTGGTGCTGCCGATCGAGGGGCTGCCGGCGCCCGAGGCGGAGGACAGCGACCGGCTCGAGGCCTTCGACGCGGCCCGGCTGTTCATCGCGGCGGCCCACCGCGTCCAGCCGGCGCTGGTGCCGGCCGTCGAGGCAGGCGCGATCGTCGAGATCTGCCGCCGGCTCGAAGGCCTGCCGCTGGCGCTCGAACTGGCCGCCGCGTGGACACGCGTGCTCTCGTGCGCGGAGATCGTGGCCGAGCTACGGCGCGGCACCGAGCTGCTGCGCAGCGCCGGGCCGGCGCATCCGCCGCGGCATGCCAGCATCGAGCGCGTGTTCGAGTCGTCGTGGACGCTGCTCGGTCCGGTCGAGCGCGAAGCGCTGGCGCGGCTCGCGGTGTTCCGCGGCGGCTTCTCGGCCGACGCGGCACGGGCCGTGGCCATGGCATCGCTGCCGGTGCTCGGTGCGCTGGTCGACAAGTCGCTGCTGCGCAAGGACGGCGCGCGGCTTCAGATGCATCCGCTGGTGCAGCGGCTCGCCGCGGCGCGGCTCGACGACGCCGCCGGGGCCGCGGCGCGCGAGGCGCACGGGCGCTACTACATGCGTTTGCTGGCGCAGTCGCGCCGCGGCGCGCGGCTGTCGGACCGGGAAACCTTGCGCGCGCTCGACGCCGAGGTCGAAAACTGCCGCCGCGCGTGGCGCTGGGCGGTGGCGCATGGCGCGGCCGAGATGCTGCGTCAGGCGGCGTGGACCCTGCTGCACTACTGCGACCTGCGCGGTCACTTCAGCGAAGGGCTGGGCCTGCTGCACGAGGCGATCGAGGCCCGGCCGGGCGAGGCCGAGCCTGCGCTGGGCGCCGTGCTGCTGGCGGGGGTGGCCCACCTGGAGAACCGCCTCGACCGCTACGACGACGCGCAGACGACGGCCCGGCGCGCGCTGGCCATGGTGCGCGAGGGCGAGGACCACGATGCCGCCGCGCAGGCGCACAAGGTGCTCGGTTCGTGTGCGATGCGGCGTGACCGCATCGCCGAGGCGCGCGGCCACTGGCGCCGGGCGCTCGAGCTCTCGGCGGGCGACCGGCGCACCGCGGCGGCGATGCTCGACAACATGTCGGTGAGCGAGAACCTGCTGGGCCGCAAGGACGCGGCGCTGCGCATGGCGATGCAGGCGCTGGTGCAGCACCGCGCCATCGGCGATGTGTCGGGTGAGGCCTACGCACTGAACCAGGTCGGCACGCTGCACAACGAGCTCGGCCAGTTCGAGGCGGCGCGGGCCCAGCTCGACGCGGCACGCGCACTGTGCGAACGGCACCGGCTCACCGGGCTGAGCCCCTTCGTGCTCGGCAGCCTGAACGTGAACGCCTTCGATGCCGGCGACCTCGACGCCGCGCAGGCCTTCGGCGAACAGGCCCTGGACGCGGCGCGGGCCGTGCACAACCGCCTGGCCGAGGCGGCGATTCACCTCCAGTTCGCCCGCATCGCGGCCCGGCGTTCGCAGTTCGACCGCGCCCGGGCCGAACTGCGGACCGGTCTGGAAACCGGCTTCGCGATTGGCTCGCCCGAGCTCGGCTACATCGGGGTGGCGGCCTTTGCCGACCTGCTCGATGCGCAGGGCGAGCGCCGCGCCGCCCAGCGCGTGCTCGCTTTCGCCGCCGCGCTGCCAGGCCTCAGCGGCCGCCTCAGGCACGAGTTCCGCGCCCGGCTCGCCCGGTGGGGGCCGGCGCCGCGCAGCACCGGGTGGCCCGGGCTCGGCGTCGACGAGCTGCTGCACCGCATCGCCGTCGAGGCCGACGTCGCCCACGCCCCGCTGATCGCGCTCCTGCAAGGCCGCTGAGCCTGCCGGGGCGCGCGCCAAGGCGAGGGCACGATCGAGCGCTCGTTGGCGCCGGCCGCGGCCCGGGATGGCGACAATCACGCCATGCCCGCCGCCGAACGCCCCTGGCAGCACCCGGCGTTCGGCCAGGGCGCGCGCGACATGGCCGAGGTGTCGCTGGCGATCGCCGCCTGGGGCCTGGTGACCGGGGTGGCGATGATCGACAGCGGCATGCCCTGGCCGCTGGCGGTGGCGATGTCGCTGCTGGTCTACGCCGGCAGCGCGCAGCTGGCGGCGCTGCCGCTGATCGCCAGCGGCGCCCCGCTGTGGGTGGTGCTGGCGACCGCGGCCTGCGTCAACCTGCGCTTCGTCGTCTTCAGCGCCGGCTGGCGCAGCTATTTCGCCGACCTCTCGCGCGCCGAGCGGGCCCGGCTGGCCTACTTCGCGGCCGACCTCAACTTCTTCGTCTTCACCCGCCGCTACCCCGACCGCCGCCCGGCGCCGGGGCAGGTGCCGTACTTCTGGGGCGGCGTGGCGGTCAACTGGGGCAGCTGGCAGGTGAGCTCGCTGCTCGGCATCGCGCTGGCCGGCAGCGTGCCGGCGGCCTGGGGGCTGGGTTTCGCCGGCACGCTGGCGCTGCTGGCTTTCACCTGCTCGATGCTCGGCGACCGCAACACGCGCATCAGCGCCGCCGTCGCCGGCCTGGCGGCGGTCGCGGCCTTCGCGCTGCCGCTCAAGCTGAATCTGATCGTCGCCATCGCCGCCGCGGTGGCGGTCGGCCTGATGCTGGACCACGCGGCGCCGCCGGCGCGGGAGGCCCGGCGATGACCACCCTCGAGACGCTGCTGGCGATCGCCGGCCTGGCGCTGGTGACGCTGCTGACGCGTGGCGCCTTCCTGCTGCCGCGGCAGGACCTTCCGCTGCCGTCGTGGCTGCACCAGGGGCTGCGCCACGCGCCGCTGGCGGCGCTGGCGGCGGTCGTGCTGCCCGAGATCGTGATGAGCGAGGGCGCGCTGATCACGACCTGGCGCGATCCGCGGCCGTGGGCGGCGCTGGCCGGCGTGGCCTGGTTCTTCTGGCGCCGCAGCGTGCTCGGCACGCTGGTGGTCGGCATGCTGGTGATGCTCTGGCTGCGGCTCGGGCTGGGCTGGTGACGGCACCGGGGCCGAATGCCGGCCGGCCGCGCGCGGTCTGCGAAACTCCGTCCTGCGGTCCCCGCATCGCCTGCCGCGCCCCTGGCCCAACCGCCCGTCCCGCCATGAACATCCTGCGCCTTTCCGACCTCATCGCCCGCGGCCCGGCCCCGCAGCCGCTGGCCGGCCAGCGCGTCTTCATCCGCGCCGACCTCAACGTCCCGCTCGACGACGCCGGCCGCATCACCGAGGACACGCGCATCCGCGCCAGCCTGCCGGCGATCCGCATGGCGCTGGATGCCGGCGCCGCGGTGATGGTCACCAGCCACCTCGGCCGCCCGACCGAGGGCCAGCCGCGGCCCGAGGACTCGCTGGCCCCGGTCGCCGCGCGGCTGGGCGAGCTGCTGGGGCGGCCGGTGCGGCTGGTGGCCGACTGGGTCGACGGCGTCGAGGTCGCCGCCGGCGAGCTCGTGCTGCTGGAGAACTGCCGCCTCAACAAGGGCGAGAAGAAGAACGACCCGGCGCTGTCGAAGAAGATGGCCGCGCTGTGCGACGTCTTCGTGCACGACGCCTTCGGCACCGCGCACCGCGCCGAGGCGTCGACCTACGGCATCGCCGAGCACGCCAGGGTCGCCTGCGCCGGCCCGCTGCTGGCGGCGGAGATCGACGCCATCGGCCGCGCGCTGGCGAACCCGAAGCGCCCGCTGCTGGCGATCGTCGCCGGCTCCAAGGTCAGCACCAAGCTGACCATCCTGCAGAGCCTGGCGTCCAAGGTCGACGGCCTGGTGGTCGGCGGCGGCATCGCCAACACCTTCCTGCTGGCCGCCGGCTTCCCGATCGGCAAGAGCCTGGCCGAGCCGGCGCTGGTCGGCGAGGCCCGGGCGGTGATCGACGCCATGAAGGCGCGCGGCGCCGAGGTGCCGATCCCGACCGACGTCGTCGTCGCCAAGGCCTTCGCCGCCGACGCGCCTGCGACCGTCAAGCCGGCGGCCGAGGTGGCCGACGACGACCTGATCCTCGACATCGGCCCGGAAACCGCCGCCGCGCTGGCGGCCCGGCTGGAGGCGGCCGGCACCATCGTCTGGAACGGGCCGGTGGGGGTGTTCGAGTTCGACGCCTTCGCCCACGGCACCGAGACCCTGGCGCGCGCGATCGCGCGCAGCCCGGCGTTCAGCATCGCCGGCGGCGGCGACACGCTGGCCGCGATCGCCAAGTACGGCATCGAAGGCGACATCGGCTACATCTCGACCGGCGGCGGCGCCTTCCTGGAAGTGCTCGAGGGCAAGACACTGCCGGCGTTCGAGGTGCTGGCCCGGCGCGCGAGCGGTTGATCGGGCCGGCCGGGCCGAACGAGCCGAACGGGCCGAACGGGCCCAGGAACGCGGGGACGAGCTGGGGCTGGTGCGCCCTACTCGACGTTCTCGGCGATGCGCCAGAGCACACCCGACGGATCGAACAGCTCGAAGTCGCGCATGCGCCAGGGCTGGAGCACGACCTGCCCGACGCTCACCTGATACGTCTCGGCGATCCGCTTGTCGACGATCGACCGGTGCCAGGCGTCGACGTCCTCGACCAGCAGGTGCATCATGAAGTTGTTCGCGTGCTCCGGCACGCAGAAGTCCTGCAGCAGGAAGCTGGCCTGCCCATGGTGGAAGTACGCGACGCCGTCACCGTCCGAGGCCATCGTGAAGCCGATGTCGCGGTAGAACCGCTTCGACAGTGCGAAGTCCCTGGCGGGCACGAAGGCCTTGACTTCGATGACGCGGAGCTTCGACACGGTGGTTCACTGCCCCGTGGGAGGCTGCCAGAGCTCGACCTTGTTGCCCTCCGGGTCGACGACCCAGCCGAACTTGCCGTACTCCGATTCCTCGACCTTGTCGTCCACCTGGCAGCCCTCGCTGCGCAGGGCCGCCAGCAGCGCGTGCAGGTCGTCGACGCGGAAGTTGACCATGAACGACGCCGTGCTCGGCGCGAAGTACGCGGTGTCTTCGCTGAACGGGCTCCAGATCGTCGTCCCGGCCGTGGCGGGGTTCTCCGGTGAACCCCAGCGGAAGGCGGCGCCGCCCCAGTCCTGGACCGGTATGCCCAGGTGCTCGGCGTACCAGGCCCCGAGGGCCTTCGGGTCCTTGGCCTTGAAGAAGACGCCGCCGATACCCGTGACTCGGTTCATACGGACACTCCTTGCGCCCCGGCAGGGCGCGCCGACCGAAGGATCGGCGATCGCCGCGTAGGCCACGGGCCGGACTCGATAGGCCTGCGCGCGCAGCGTCTCAGCCTTGGGCCGTGGCCGGCAGTGTACGTTCAAGCCGCCGGCGTCGCACTGGCGTCGCGGCGTCCGGTGTCGCGGCGTCTCGGTCCGCCGGCGTCGCGGCCTACCGAGGTCTCGAACTAGGCCTCGAGCTGCGAGCGCAGGAACGCCGCGACCGCGCGCTCCGTCGCCCGCACAACGTCCACCGAGGCCCCCGCGAAACCGTGGCCGACACCCGGCAGCCGGTGGTACGCGTGCGGGACGCCCTGGCTGTGCAGCACGGCGGCCAGGCGATCGGACTCGGAGACCGGCACGTCCTTGTCGTTCTGCCCGTGGACCAGGATCGTCGGCGGGAACCCGGGCCCGATGTGGTAGGTGGGGCAGTACCGGCGCAGCCAGTCCAGCCCGTCGGGCAGCGCGCGGCCGGTGACCTCCTGCAGCCATTCGCCGCGTTGCCGGCAGTACAGGTAGAAGGTCGAGCGGTCGTCGCCGCTGGCCGTCGGCACCGATGTCAGCGCGAGCGATGCCAGCGCGTCGCCGCGCGTCACGAGCGCGGCCTGGCGGTAGTGCGCGCTCGGCTCCGCCTCCCAGGGCGCGGTGATGTCGCCGAAGCCGAACAGCGACGCAAGGGCGCGCGGCCGCGGGGTGAGCCTGCAGCCCGCGAGCAGGGACAGGTAGGCGCCGGCGGATGCGCCCGCGATGCAGACCCGCTGCGGGTCCGCACCGAACAGCGCGGGCCCTGCCTCATGGACCCAGCGCCACAGCGCGCCGGTGTCGTCGACGATGGCCTCGAGCTTGACCTCGGGCGCGAGCCGGTGGTCCACCGAGGCGACCACGAAGCCGAGCTCGACCAGCGCCTGCGCCAGGAAGGGGCGCGGCGACATCGTGCGCGAGCCGAAGATCAGGCCGCCGCCATGGATCCAGACCACGCAGGGGCGCGAGGCGCCGGGTTCGCCGCCGATGACGTCGACCTCGAGCGGGTGGCCGGCCGGCGCCGTGCAGGTGAAGGTACGGCGGGCGGGCGAGGCAGGCGGCGGGTCCATCAGTCCATCCTTTCGCGCCAGGCCGCCTGCCAGGGCCGGCGCGGCAAGCCCGGGTCGCGATGATGCGCCACTTGCGGCGGCCCGGGGCCTGCAGCGCCGGCGCACCGGGCAATGCGCGGTGGCGCGGCCGGGCCTCGCCGCAGCCCGCCGGCCGGCGGTCGCTGCACGCCGCACTGGCAACGAGGGCCCCGAGCGGGGCCCTCGTTCACCACGCACCGCGCCGCGTCAGGGGCGGGCGATCGTGATCGGCGGCGACGTCCAGGTCTCCCAGTGGTTGGAGTTGTTCGGGTCGCCCAGCGCCTTGAGCACCGACAGCTTGACAACGTACTGGCCGTTCGGCGCCCCCCGCACCGGCCCCGGGTTCTCCGACGTGCCGCGGTAGGTGCTGCCGTCCCAGGCGAACGAGAAGAAGCCGCCCGGCGTCGAGTTGCGGCCGAACCACTTGTCGCGCGACACGTTGCCGATCACGCGGCCGGTGGCGGCCTCGATGGCTTCCAGCCGGACCTCGGTCGAGTGATGGTCGAAGTGGATCAGGAAGTACGGGATGTTCTCGCCATCCGTCATCGTGAACGTGCCGCCGTCGTTCAGCCGGCTGAACGTGTTCCCCGCCAGCGACGCCAGCCACGGGAAGCCGTTGGCCGTCGGCGCCAGCACCTGGATCGACTGGTAGTCGCCCTTGAAGCCGCCGTAGGGCACGCGCAGCGGGGCGGTGCCGTTGGTGGGCGTGAGCACGACGTAGCCGCCGTACAGCGCGCGGTCGGGCAGGCTGGCGCTCGCCGCGACGGTGACGTCGAACGCGGCCCTGCCGCGCGCCGGCACCGTGACGCTGGGCCGGCTGAAGCTCACCGCGGCCGGGGCGTCGAACACGCCGGTCAGCGCGTAGGACGCGCCGGTGGTGCTGTTCGGGCCGGCCGCCACGCTGGCGACATGCGACAGGTTGTACGTGACGGGCGCGCTGGTGCGGTTGGTCACCGAGATCGTGCGCGTCTGCGGGCCGGCCTGGCTTTCGCCCAGCGACAGCTGGCTCGGCGTCACGAGGGCGGTGTTCTGGATCACCCCCATGATGTCGAGCATGCCCGCGCCCTGGCGGAAGCTGTGGTCCAGCAGCCCCAGCGCGGCGTTGCCCGACCAGTTCCTGGGCACCGCCGTGTTCTGCAAACGGGCCTGCATCTGCCGGGCGCGGATGGACGGGTCGGCCTGCAGGATCAGCGCCACGCCGCCGGCCACGTGCGGCGCGCTCATCGACGTGCCCGACAGCGTGGCCGTGGCGCCCAGCTCCAGCGGGTAGGCGGACAGGATGCCGCCACCTGGCGCGCCGATGTTGGGTTTCAGGCTCAGGTCGGCGGCCATCCCGAACGAGCTGAAGCCGGAGATCAGTCCGCCGGTGCCGAACGGGAAGCTCACGTACTGGTCGCCCCAGATCAGCGTCGTCGGCCCGCTGGCGATGGCGGCGTCGAGTGCCGCACCCTGGGCCGAGGTGATGCCGACGACCGGGATCGTCACCGGCGGGGTGCCGGCCACGGTGGCGGCCAGCGCGCCGCCCGTGTTGTTGTACAGCACCACCGCGGCGGCGCCGGCGTTCTGGGCGTTGAGGGCCTTGGTGTGGAACGGGCAGGTGCCGCGGCGCACCAGCACCGCGGTGTCCGCCAGGCTGCCGGGCGCCACCGGGTCGCACAGGTCGTTCACGACGCCGGGGTTGCCGGTCTTGGACATCGGCAGGCTGCCGCTGGTGGGCGCGGCCGGCGACGCGCTGGCCTGCGTGTAGCCGTAGGGCGTGCCGTTGACCGTGAAGGACTGCTGCGCGTTGTCGAACGACGCCACGCCGATGACCTTCTCGCCGACACCGGGGGCGCCGGCCGCGTACAGCGCGTCGGGCGACGAGCCGCCGGGGCCGTTGTTGCCGATCGAGGCCACCATCACCACGCCGCGATTCACCAGCCGGCTGGACGCCTTGGCGGTCGGGTACTCCGGCCATTGGCGCGCGGCGCCCAGGCTCTGGTTGATGACCTGCATGCCGTCGGCGTAGGCGCGCTCGAGCGCGGCCATGATGATGTCCGACGCCGACGAGCCGGCGCAGCCGAACACGCGGTAGGCCCCGAAGCTCACGTCCGGCGCCACGCCGACGATGCCGCCGCCGTTGCCGCCCACGATGCCCGCCACGTGCGTGCCGTGGCCGTTGCAGTCGTCGGGGTTCTCGTCCGGCACCGGCACCTGCTGCTCGGGCGTGCCGCCGGCGTTGTAGTTGTCGCCGACGAAGTCGTAGCCGGCCACGATGCGCGCGCTCGGGAAGGCGGTGCCACCCGGCGCGCCGCCGCCGCCGAAGGCGGGGTGGTCGATGTCGATGCCGGTGTCGATGATGCCGACCTTCACCCCCCGGCCCGTCAGCCCGAGCTGCTGCCGGGCCACGTCGGCACCGGTCAGCCCGACCGCGGCCGCCATGTCCAGCCCGACCTGCGCGGCTTCGGCCGGCGTCGGCGCGGCCACGTGCAGCACCGGATACATGGCCTTCACGCCGGGCAGGCGCAGCAGCCTGGCGCGCTCGGCAGCGTCCACGTGCACGCTGAAGCCGTTGAACAGGGTGTCGAAGCTGCGGCGCTCGGTGTAGCGCACGCGCGCGGCCGCGGCGGCCGCGCGGAAGGCGGCCTTCTCGGCGCGCACGGCGTTCAGCGCGCGCCCGTCGGCCACCGGCGCACCGGCGAGCTCGACGAACCATAGCTTGGTCGACTCGTCCGCGCTGGCCGCGACGGAGGACGCGGCCTGCACGCCCTGCCACGACAGCAGGGTCACGGCGGCCGCGATCAGGCCGGACTTGAATGTTCGCTTCACGGTGGGGTGCTCCTCTGGAACGAGCTTCTGTGCAGGAGCGCGGGCGGCGCGCTCAACCCGTCGGCGGTGACCGAAGAGCGCGGATGTTGCGGCCCGCCAGGGCAGGCGTCATGCGTGCTTGCCTGCACCCCCCTGGAATGAGGGGGTGGCCTTCGCGCGCCACCGAGCGCACGCGCCAGCCGCCCGCGCCTCGCACGCGCTCACTCGATCCACGAGTAGGGGTTGTGGGCAAGCTCCCACAGGAAGCCGTCCGGGTCGGCGAAGTAGCCCGAGTAGCCGCCCCAGAATGCCTTCTGCGGCGCTTTCACGGCGCGCGCTCCCGCGCTGACGGCTTCAGCGAAGACCTGGTCGACTTCGGCCGGGCTGCGCAGGTTGTGCGCGATGGTGAAGCGCCGAAAGCCCTGCCCGTCGGGGCTGACGGTCGCGTCCTCGGCCAGCCGGTGGGCGGGGTAGAGCGCGAGCCAGAGCGAGCCGCGGTTGACCTCGAAGAAGGCGATGGACTCGCTGCTCTTGTCCGGCAGGTGCGGGAGCTTCAGGCCGTCGCGGTAGAACGAGGTCGACGCGGCGAGGTCCGCGACGCCCAGGGTGAGGATGCTGATTCGGGGTTCCATCAGGGTCTCCGGTGGGGGTCGGCAACCTTGGGTGCGGCGGGTGCATATCCGCGCGCAGACGCCAGGCATTGCCATATCCCTCCGCTGCCACCACCCGGCCCACGAACGCCCCTCACCTCCGGCAAGCCTGCATCTCCGCCACACGCCGCTCCGCAGCCTGCCGCTGTTCGTCGTTCAGCCTGATCGAGCTCGCGTCGATCTGCGCACTGCGCAGTTCGGCCGCCGAATGGCAGGGCTGGGGCGCCGGCCGGTGGATGGCCTGGCGCTCCTGCACCCCCACGACCATCCCGTCGCGCGTGTAGACGTAGCGCGCGCTGCCGTCCGGGTAGCGGTAGACATGCTGGCGGCGCACGGTGTCGCCGAAGACGTCGGTGTTCGTGGCGCTCGGGCGGCCGAGCCGGGCCAGCATCTCGTCCTCGGTCATCGCGCCGCTGGCGTTTCGGTGGGCGAGGGCGCGGATGTTGTCGCCCATCTCGGTCACGGGCACCTCGCGCAGCGGCAGCGTCTCCGACTGCGCCGAGGTCGCGCACGGCAGCTGCTGCAGCGTCACCTTGCCGTCGGCGTCCGTGCACCGGTGCATGGTCGACTGGGCAAGTGCCGGCTGCGGGCCGACCGTCACGGCGAACAGGGCGACGAAGGCCGTCAGGGTGGCGACCCCCCGGGCGCCACCCCTTCCCGGCGCGTCGCGCCTTGGGCTTGCTCGAGTTCCTGAATGCATGTCGACCTCCCATCGGATCGGTCCCTGATTCTGCGGCGGGTCATCGTTTCCGTCCATCGCGCCCAGCGCAAGTGCAGGGCGCCGGATGCGGCCCGCTCGGGCGGTCATCCGCCCGCGTCCGCCGCTGCGCCCCGGAGCAAGGCGTGCCACCCACGGCGCCGGCGACCCCAGCGTCTGCATTGCCCTGGCTGCCGGTCACACAACTCCATGCCCACCACAGCCCGCGGCGTCGCCCCGATGCGCGCCGCCGTGCGTTCGCAGTAACCTCCACGCTCTGCCGCCACCCACACCAGGAGACCGCTATGGCCAAGCCGCTTTCCGCCGCCGAGCAGGCCTTGCACGATGCCGCGCTGGAGTACCACCGCAGTCCGACGCGCGGCAAGATCAGCGTCAACCCGACCAAGCCGCTGAGCAACCAGCGCGACCTGTCGCTGGCCTATTCGCCCGGCGTCGCCTACGCCTGCCTGGCGATCCAGGAGGATCCGCAGCTCGCGGCCGACTTCACCGCGCGCGGCAACCTGGTCGGCGTGGTCACCAACGGCACCGCGGTGCTCGGGCTGGGCGACATCGGCCCGCTGGCCGGCAAGCCGGTGATGGAGGGCAAGGGCTGCTTGTTCAAGAAGTTCGCCGGCATCGACGTGTTCGACATCGAGCTCGCCGAGCGCGACCCGGACAAGCTGGTCGACATCGTCGCCGCGCTCGAGCCGACGCTCGGCGGCGTCAACCTCGAGGAC
>JRYF01010786.1_pt1 | contig 12096 bp, 9 predicted proteins | sample 235331 | NCBI WGS metagenome assembly JRYF01 (sample SAMN03074217, study PRJNA261475) | activated sludge metagenome | biome: Wastewater Treatment Plant; feature: Wastewater; material: Activated sludge; isolation source: activated biomass of a wastewater treatment plant treating hydrocarbon... ... | reverse complement strand
CAGTACGTGGATTATTTTCGCTTTGGAGCCACCCAATATTACAATGGCGATAGCTTTGACTCCCCCACCACATCTAGCTCTAATGTGAGCTTTGGTGGCAATACAACCACAGCCTGGAACATGGATTTCGATGGATATGGCAATCTCTATGGACAAACCCATACAATTGGCCCATTCTCGGTGCAGCTCACCTTTAGCGGCTCATGTGTAGTCAATGCGACCATTCCCCTGGTTGTATCCTCCATCTTTAGACCCACAAATGGACAGGTCATTACAGACATCAGCCAAACCAATTTTGAGGCGCGCGCCAATGATACAAGCGTGGGCAATTCAAATGGGGCAGGAATTGACCGGGTACATATTGTGATTCTTGATCCCAGTGGCAATGTGATTGTCAATCGCAATGATGGCTCCGCGCCCTTCTGCGCCTGGGGCAATCAAAGCCCCTGTCCTTTGATGTCCTCTACTCAATGGAATAGTTTGCCAAATGGCGTATATACAATGATCGCCTGGGGCCGTTCAGGTGGAACGCAATCCTGGTCTGCTCCTGCCCAGGTCAACTTTACGCTGCAGCGCACTTTGCCTACGGCAACGGTCACTCCCACGCGAACCCAAACCCCCACGCGAACTCAAACGTCAACCATAACTTTAACCCCAACGCGGACACCCACTCGGACTCAAACTCCCACGCGGACCCCGACTCCGACGATTTGTCCGACAACAATGTGTACACCGACGGCGACGATAACACCTACGCGAACACCGACGCCATCCCGAACACCGACAAGAACCTTAACCCCGACGATTACGCCTTCGGTGACAGCTACCCCCACCGTAACGTTGACCCCCACGCAACCTCCCACGGGAACCCCTGCGCCGACGGCGACACCTGTCTGCCCGGTTTACGCATCACCGTTTACCATCGTCAACAACAAGCTGACGTTCCAAATCACGAACAACAGTGCAGAAACGTACCAGATCAACAATGTGTTTATCTCCTGGCCGGATACGGCAACCCAAAATCTTGTTGGGATCGATCTGGCAGGGAGTACGTTCTGGTCAGGTGTACAGGCTACCTCGCCGTTCAATGGCGGCCCGAGCAACTGGACTGGGCCTGCATCTTACCGGCAGATTCCACCCTACAGTTCCCGTGCAATAACGTTTACCTTTAGTGAGAATTTGCCGCCTTCTTCATACTTTATCCAGATCACCTTTACCAATGGATGTGCAATCACAATCGGTAACTAAACAACATCAACGCAGGCTGGTTGCAGCGATTATCCTTTGTCTTTTGCTGGGCTTTTCATTTCACACCAGCCTGGCAAGTGAAAAGGATGACAGAACCCATGGAGCGATGAATATCAATTCCCCTGAGAGTATTCTCAGGGGAATTGAATTCACCTCTTCATTTTACCTGGATACGGGTGGGCCGGATGCCTATGGGTATCAATGGGATGATACCGTCGCTTTTAGTTGGAAGGATCCAACCGGAGCCACTCCGGTTACGTTTAGTGCGGCAGATGATGGATTTGCCGGGCCAATCAATCTAGGGTTGACCTTTCCATTCTATGAAAATACATACTCGCAGATATATATCAGCACAAATGGCTACCTGAGTTTTGATAGTCTGGAGGGGATCAGCGGGGACTTTGCCAACCGGCCCATTCCCCATGAATTTGCACCCAACAATTTTATTGCCCCATTCTGGAGTGATCTGGCTGTAGGGGGCACTTTCAATAGCGGGGTGGTTTCGACCCAACAAGGCAGCGATGGGAATGGCTCATTTTTTGCCATTCATTTTGTCGAGTTATCGAAGCCGCTTTCTCCCGCTGACCTTCTCACTTTTCAAGTGATCCTGTATGAAACCGGGGATATCTGGTTTCAATACCAATCCTTAAATGGCAACCTGACCTCATCCGTTGGACTTGAAGATAGCGATGCATTAATCGGTTTGCCCTATCCCAATCCCCTCCAAAATAACCTGGCAATTGAGTTTCAACGTCCTGCAGTGGATGCGCGCGTCAAAGTCTTACCCCATTTCCAAAGCAAGATGGTTCAATTGGGGGTGCAGCACTTTTTCCTGGACATCCGCAATACGGGTGAGTTAGGGGCTGATACTTTCAATCTGACTACCCTGGACGAAGGGACTGGAAATTCCGGTTGGGGGATTACGCTATGGCAGGAAGATGGTTTGCAAGGACTAACTGACACAAACGGGGATTCGGTGATGGATACTGGAGTTCTTGCCCAGGGTGAAACGAAAACTATTCTTGTGCGGCTCCAGGCCCCCTCGGCCAATGAAGAAGGCGACCATGCTTCTTTCATTGTGACAGCCGCCTCATCCCTGAATCCCGCAAAAACAGCCCAATCTCGCTTTCAGGCCGCTATCCCGGCCGGGCATTACATTGCCTTTGGAAACAGTGCAGGGTTGGATTTAGGGAAGTTAACTACCGCAGAGCAGGCGTTGTTTGATGTTACCGGGCTTGGAAATAACCCATCGTTATTATCCGTTCGCGATCGCTACTTTTATGTATGGGATGATGCTGATTCCAACCCAGGAACGGATATTGAATATGCTGTTCTAAATCCTGATGGAAGTTTTATTCATCCTGCCACTAAATTAACCAATAATGCTGGAGCCACGTATCCGACCGTAGATTATTCTCCTACGCTTGCTATTTCGCCGGATAACCGGGTGGGGGTGGTCTGGGGACGGCGCATGTTTGATGTAACCCGAGGCTTTAATTACAATATTTACTTTGCCATCCTTGATATGGAAGGTAATCTGCTCGTGAATCCGGTCAATGTTACGAATAATGGGCCTTGTGATCCTCCAGAACCGAACACCTGCTGGCAGAGTGGTGTGGAGATTGATATCCCAGTTTTCACTGCACCCACAATTATGGCGACAAGCGACAATCGTTTTCTTCTTTCTTGGGTTGACTCGCGTATCTTGTTAACCGGAGATTCGACTGATTTTGGATATATTGTCTTTGATACCGATGGGAATGTCTTAATGCCGGCCTTTGATGATCTTAAGAATGGCTTTGCGGGAGGGGAATTATTTGGCGAGCCGCAGTTAATTGAACTCCCCAACGACAGATTATTAGTGACCTATTCGGTTTTTAATCCATCGAATCAGAAAACGACCCTTGCTTATGATCTCTATGAGATTGTGCCAGATCCTGATTTGCTTGGAAATGAGTTGCAAATTGAAATACACCTTGCTGATGCAGAAGGAAGAAATCATGACAGCGTCCTGATCGCTAATTCAAAAATTCTGATTGCCTGGACCAATGCGGTTACGAACCAGATTGAAGCGGCTCTTCTTGATGATGATGGGGAATTGGTCAACTTTAACAATCAATTTATTGCCCTTCAGACCCCCGATGATCGTCAAGGTAATTTTGTTTCGGTTGCTGCGACCCTGGAAGGGAAAGGTGTTGCAAGTTGGGTAGACGCAGAAGCAGGCAATCGGGTATATTATGCCCTGATTGCCTCAACTGGCGCTGTGTTGACGCCACCCACCATTGCCTGGCTTGATGATGAACCCATCAAGGTCAGCCAAAACGGACAGGGTATAGCCCCTATGCCCTCCCCATTTATCCCGTCTACAGATTCTCAGATTTATATGCCAATTGTCAGAAGATAAGCATGGATTGTTGGTTTCTACTTATTGGAGAGATTACGATGAAACATAATGCTCAACCCATCCCCTTAATCAAGTTTGAACGCCAGGAAAAAGGACAAAGCTTGCTAGAAATGGCCTTTGCCATTATTGTCCTGTTGGTTCTTCTGGCAGGGATTATTGATTTGGGCCGACTATTTTTTACATTAATTGCTTTGCGCGATGCCGCCCAGGAAGGTGCAGCGTTCGCCTCAATTTGCCCCCCTGATCCATTGTTGCCTGGGAATGGTGTCAGAATCAGAGATCATGTGAAAACGAGTTCCCATTTTCCCATTGACCTGAGCGCAGGAAACATTATGGTGGGGTCTGGTTTTGTTGCCGGGGAAAGTGCCTCACCTGGAAGCCAGGTATATGTATCCGTCACCTATTCCAATTTCCAATTTATTGTGCCTTTTATTACGAATCTGGTTGATGGAAACTTTACTGCTACGGCCCATGATGTCTCCCTTCAATATGAATGTCCCCCTTAACGATTTAATCTCCCAGAATATTCTCACAGCCCGTACCACCCGGTCGGGCTGATTTTTTTAACGGGATCGGTATATGCAGGAGAAATCGAGTTTCTGCCCGGTCAGGGTTTTTATCCCGAACTTGATGTTTTATGGCAGCTGCTCTAACAGGGTTATGGCCAAATTGACCCATTCCGCGTCGCCGACATCTTCGCCGTAATCTGGTTTCAAGCCAAACTCAGGGCCGGGAAAAGGCGCGCTGGGTAACCACCAACGCGCGGCAGTAATATGTAAACTGGAGCCATCTTCAAGTTCAAAAACCAGTTGAATGGTATCCTTCCCATAAGTAGGTGCTCCAATCAGGCTAGCCCGTCCATTGGCCTGTAATGCTCCCGCCACAATCTCAGCCGCACTGGCCGTATGTTGATTGACTAATACCACGAGAGGCAGGTCTGCCAGTTTACCGGGATTGCTAACAGCATAACGTTCAACTCCCTTTCCTTTATACTGTTGTTCAATGACAACACCTGAATCAAGAAATAAGCGTGCGATGTCAATGCCAGCTTTCAACAACCCGCCACCGTTTTCGCGCAGATCCAGAATGAAATGCCTGACTCCATCTGATTGCAAATTTTGAACTGCGGTTGTAAGTTCATCTGCGGTAGTTTCTGCGATCAGCTTTACTTGCAATAGCCCAATGTGAGGGTGTCCTTCAATAGCATGGTAGATCACCGAGGGTAATGCCACTTCTCGGCGTTTGATCACAAAGGTGATCTCTCCGACCGACGCCCGAAAAACAACAATGCTGACTTCTTGTCCGACAGGACCACTCAAAGCCGCTTCAATCTGATCCTGAGCACTCTCAAGCGTTACCGGCATCTCATCTACCTGAATGAGCAAATCGGCGTCCAGCACTCCCGCCTCAGCTGCAGGCCCATTGGGAAATGGGTATAACAAAACTCCTGAACCGCCTCGTTCAATTTTTACGCCAATGCCCCCATACTTTCCCTCTAGTTGATTGGTTTGCACCTCATGTTGAGGAGGTTCCAGAAAAATTGTATAGGGATCATTGTAAGCCTGTAATAGCCCCCGAATCATGCCATATTCCAGAACGGTCCCTTCCGGGAGTGGATATAAGGCATTTTCTTCGAGACGTTGGATGGCCTCATACAATAAAGGATAGTTACTGGTACGTCGTTCTATCCAGCTATTAGTCATCCATCCAGCAAAAAACCCTATGCCCAGGGTACAAACAGCCAGGAGTGTGTTCCAAAAGTTATGATGTTTCATTTGAATTGTGTAAAAGAGGGAATGAAAAGTTGCGGTAAAATTTTAGAAATTATACCTGTTCCACCCTGGAGAACCACTGTGCAAATTGCTGTGTTGAGTGACACCCATGATAACATCTGGAAATTAGACCAGGCGCTCCCGTTATTGAAGCGTGCCGATCTAATCATCCACTGCGGAGATTTGTGTTCTCCGTTTGTGGTCGTCCGCTTGGGGAAAGGGCTAGAGGGAAAACCAGTTCATGTTGTTTTTGGAAATAACGATGGCGACCCGCGCCTGTTAACCCTTAAAGCGCTTGAAGCAGGAAATATCATGCTGCACGGACAATTTGCTTCTCTGGAATTCCAGGGCTTACGCATTGCTGTCAATCATTATCCAGAAATTGCTCATCCCCTTGCAAGGTCGGGGCAATTTGATCTGGTGTGTTACGGACACGATCACACAGCCTGTGAGCAATGGATAGGCCCAACGCTGCTCTTGAACCCTGGAGAGTTATCGGGCATCAATGGCCGTAGCAGCTTTGCCACTTTTGATACGCAAACGCGTGAAGTTCGGTGGTTTGACCTCTAATTCCCGTACTCCCTACCGACTTGTCGCCTACTTGTCATTCTCCTATAATANNTCTGAAGACACCACCGCGCGCCTCCAACAATATTTATCGGTAGCTCAGGGATATTTTGCCCAACACCAATGGGAAGATGCTGCTCATTACTACCGGGCTGCCGTCAATGTAGCCCCCCATCACCTGCAAGCCATGATGCGATTGGGGGAAACGCTGATTCATCTGGAAAAATTTGATGAAGCGTTGCAAACATTGGAAACGGCTTATCAGCAAGACCCCAAAGCCAGTCGTACCCTCTACGTCAACGCCCTGGTGGGAAAAGCCAAAAACCTGTCTCTCAAAGAAGATGAAACTGCCCTAAATCTTTGTGAGCAGGTGCTGGAACTTTCCCCCAGCCATAGTCAGGCTTACCAGCTAAAATTGTCCATTTGGATGCGAAGAGCTGATGCCGCCCTCCTGCGGGATGAACTGGAGACTGCTGCTCTCGCCTATCGCCAGGCCGGTGATTCGTCACGGGCAGACCATATCGAAACCCTTTACCGTTGGCAGATTGAAGCTGAATTGGAAAAACAAGCCCGTTCTCTGGAAATTGCAGGACGGTGGGCAGAAGCCGCAGAAATGTATGAAAAACTTTTAGCCGCTGCCGCCCAAAAAGAGATAAAGAAATCCTGGCAAGATGCCCTCCAACGTTGCCAGGAAGAAGAAAAGCTGTTTCAAATCTTCTCCGCAGGTTTGATGGCATATAAATCCCAGGATTGGGAAGCGGCTAAAGCGACTTTCCTCGAACTGGTCAATCTCCGCCCGGATTACCATCATCGAGAACAATGGGCAACTGAGTTCCTGCACCTCTCTGTTCGAGCCAATGCCTCTGTCCTGCTTCCAGAACTGACTTCCTCTTCAGCTTTGAGCCTGGCCCCAGGCATCATCTCTGCCCAAAATGCCCGCCGTCTGGTACGGCTGGCTCGTTTTGGGAGTGGTCAAATCGAGTCGCTGGCATTTACTCCCGATCAACGCTATTTGGTTGTCTCCTCCTCCATCGGATTGTCCCTATACAATGTCCAAACGATGGAAAAAATGCGCTTCATTGATGCCGATGCCTGGGTTACTGCTTTTGCCATTTCGCCAGATAGCGCCACGCTTGCCTCAGGCTTTGAGGATGGTCTGATCTGGCTTTGGCGCATCTTTGATGGTTCGCCGTTGCGAAAAATGCGCGGACATAACCGGAAAATCAATACCCTGGCCTTTTCGCCGGATGCCTCTTGGCTGGCTTCTGGGGCCGGGGATGGGTTTGTGCGGTTTTGGCAAACTTCGGACGGGCGAACACTGCAAGTGCTGGAAGGTCGTTTGGAATCTGTGCGGACACTGGCAATTGCCCCTGATGGGACAACTCTGGCGGTCGTCGCCACAGATGCGGTCATCCGCCTTCGCCGGGCCCCTGATGGGATGATGACCCATGCCCTCTCTGGACACAAAACCCCTGTCTCGCATGTCTCCTACGCGCCGTCTGGCAAGCTACTGGCCTCTGCCTCCGAAGATGGAGAGATCAAAATTTGGAATCTTAAAAATGGACGCTTGCAAGGCGAATTAGGCGGCACTTCGCAAACTGTGTGTGGCCTGGCTTATTCCCCCGATAACGAATATCTGGCTGCCAGTACCGACAAAGGGGATACGGTTTTATGGAACGCTGCTTCGGGAAAGTTTATCCGCACCCTCCAGAAATCCCCTGCTCCGCTCAAGAGTCTCGCTTTCTCTCCCGATTCGCAATTGCTGGTAGGCAGTTCTGAAGATCAAACCGTTCGTATCTGGCATACCGAAGATGGGCATCTTCACCACACCGGTGAAGATTTTACAGGAAGTGTAAGCAGTCTTAGCTTTGCACCCGATGGCAAAACGTTGGCCGCGGCATATCGCGATGGGCATTTGCGGTTTTGGTCGGTCTCTGGCGGTGCTGAAATTCAAAAAATCAATGCCCATAGCCCAGGGAGGATGCAGCTTACCTACTCCCCAGACGGGCAAATCCTGGCTACCGGGGGACAAGATCATCTGGTGCGTGTCTGGCAGGCGGAGAGTTTCCTCCCTGCACAATCTCTTTCTGCACATATCAGCCCCATTACCGCTGTGGCTTTTTCACCAGATGGCAAATTGCTTGGAAGTGGGTCGGCTGATGGCGTTCTAAACCTGTGGCGGATGCCTGAGGGCGGGTTAGTTCACTCATTATCGGGCGGTGGCGGTGCTGTGCGACAAATCTGCTTCTCTCCGCGTGGGGCGATGATTGCAGCTACTGGCGATGATGGCAGCGTCCGCATCTGGCTGGCTTCCGCGGGGCAGATGATCAATACATTGCGCGGGATTTGGGGCAAAGTGACCACCCTATGCTTCTCTCATAACGGNNCTGATTCTGATCTGGCGCACAACCACCGACTGGTCCTTCGTGAAACGGTTTCAAGGACACAAAGGCCCCATCACGCGTGTGGCGGTGTCCCCGGTCAACGGATTGTTAGCGGTAGGGGCACGGGATAATACGATAGGGTTATGGACGACAACCGATGAAAGTTTACTGAACACCCTGGAAGGGTCCGGCGGCCCGATTACCGACGTGTCTTTTTCCCCGGATGGCACCTTATTGGCTACTGCCGCCGAGGAGGGGGTGATTCGTCTGTGGGGTGTTGTCGGGGGATAGAGAAATTTTCGGTTGACGAATCTGCCTCTCAAGGCTACAATACCCGCCGTTTTGCACCCCACCTGTTTTTAGGACAGGAAAATCTAAGGGTACCTGCTACAAAATCAGCAGTTCCTTTCATCTCTTCAAAAGAGCGAAGGTAATAGAGACCTACAAGATGTCTCTGTGAGAGGCGCTCGAAGGAAAAATATGTCATCTGAAACCCTTCTTACTGCCACCCGCCGCACTGTGACCGGTAAACAAGTCAACGCAATGCGCCGGACTGGAAAACTCCCAGGTGTCGTCTATGGAAAGCGCATAGCCGCTTTTCCCATTATGCTTGACCTGCGCGAGACCACGCTGACCTTACGCGGTCTCCCTTCTTCCCACCTCATCAAGCTGGATGTTGATGGAACGGTTCACACGGTTTTAGTCCGTGAAAAACAATATCACACACTCAAACCTCAACTCCTTCATGTAGACTTCCAGGCCGTCTCGATGGATGACAAACTGATCACCCAGGTCCCTGTCCGTCTTCTTGGCACAGCCCCAGTTATCAAAGCATATGAAGCGATGCTGATGACAGAATTGGACGCGCTGGAAGTCGAAGCCTACCCCGCGGACTTGCCCGAATATATTGATGTAGATGTTTCTACATTAGCAGAATTAGGGGATACCATTACCGTTAGCAGTCTCTCCTTGGGCAACAAAGTAGAACTCCGTCATGAAGCCGATGAAGTGATCGTAATTGCCATTTCTGCAGCTGCCGAAGAACTTGAAGAAGCCGTTTCCGGCGAGGCTGCCGAACCCGAAGTGATAACCAAAGGCAAGAAAGAGGAAGAAGAGGAAGAATAACCCTATTCTCCGAATTCTCCAAACTCAAGCAGAAAGCCAGGATTGTTTCCTGGCTTTTTCTTTTGCAGCGGTATTATGCACGTGAATTTTGCAATATCTCCACCAATTGCACAACAATTTGTGCCGTAAAGCCCCATAAAGCCTCGCCATCATAAGGGTCAAAATAGATAATCGGCCAGGGTCGGGAGTAGGGCAGATGACGCCGCATAATTTGACGGTTATGAGGGTTGGCGAGCCAGGGAACAGGAATAGTAAACACTCGACTGACCTCTTGCCGATCAATCTGGAAAGGATAAGGCCAATCAAACGCCGCCACCACTGGAGTGACAACATAGTTTGTCACTGAATGAAAATCATACAGCTGTCCCAAGATGCGGACGTCTGCGGGGTGTAGCCCTACTTCTTCTTCGGCTTCGCGCAAGGCGGCGGCAATCAGGTGGGGATCCGCAGGGTCCATGCGGCCACCAGGGAACGCGACCTGTCCACCATGCCGGTCATGCTCGTTTTGTGTCCGACGGATGAAGAGCAAATGCCATTCTCTTTCGATGCACGTAAAGGGGATCAGAATGGCAGCCGGGTGAGGGGGTTCGCTGAAAAAACCGGTTGGGAATGGATTGAATAACCCCCGGTTGGGAATGTCAATCAATAGCCCTGAAATTTCTGTTTCTGTGAGCGTGGCAACCGGCATGGGAAAGTCATTCTCGCACTGTGGAGCTATCCAATTCGTCTATGTTTTCTACAGGGCGCGCAAACACCAAAAATCCCGTGTGAGCGACCATGCGGTCAACGGGACGGAAACGGGTGTGATCATCTTTGTAATACCTTAATAGAATTTCGCAAACGTCTACAAAGGCGAAATGGTGGGTGTGTAAGGCTTTAAGCAGCAAGGTGACTTGATTGGTTGTGGGCAAAATCGTGCCAAAGGTGCCCCCTAATTTGAGGGCTTCGCGCACCTGTGGCAGGTAATCGTAAGGGTTGGCCACGTCAAGAAAAACGGAATCTACATTTTTTTCCTCAAACCCCTCGGCAATATCGCGCAACCAAAACGTCACCCGATCCGCAAACCCTAAATTTTCCATGTTTTTCCGAGCAATTTGCTGGGTCTCCGCAACCTGTTCATAACTATAAACATGCCCGGCATCACCAACCGTATGGGCGAGCGCTGTTGTAAATCCACCTGAACCGCTGCCTGCTTCCAACACACGCCGTCCCGGCCCAATCCCCATCATGATCAAGATAAACCCAATGTCTTTGGGGTACATAATCTGTGTCCGGCGCGGAATTTCGTTGACCAGATCGGCCACAGAAGGTTCTAAAAGATAAAAAGTCCGGTTGATATGACTCTTGACAATGCTTCCCCATTTCAACCCAATCAGATTATCGTGATAAATTTCACCCCGGTGCGTCTGAAGTTTGTTCCCTGGGGTCAGCCGTATCAAATAATATTTGTGGTTATGCCCTACCAGCAAGGCCAGATCTCCCGCGCGGGTCTGGGAAGTATCGGTCATGGGGACACTAAAGCTCATAAGCCTTCAATTTGGTGAAAATATACCCCCCCATTGTCGCGCCCCATACTTGTTTTCCACCCCGGTCATAGCCCCTTTCCCAATTGATCATTTGTTTTTCGTTGATCACGATTTGAGAAGTTGTATACATCGCCCCGCGCAATTCGCTGGGGCAACCCTCCCCCAGCGTACTCCCGGCGAAAGATTCGGGATTGATACGGCGCAAAATAAGTGAACAGCCCGGACGCGGCGTCAGCATCTCTAACGTCAGGTTTTGAAGGGTTTCAGGCCGTTCATGCGCGTGTACAAACTGGCTGTCATTTTGAATCCCAAAGATTTTGTTTTCCATGAGATCTTTGTTGATCCTGTTTAGGTGGTAAACGCGCTGACGGTAGGGCTGGTCAGGCTGATCGGTCATGGTTTGTTCTACGTAAAACCAAAAACCATCCTCGCGTTCTCTCCAAATTGGAAATGTGTGTAGAGAAATATAGTTGTATGATTGGGTGTTTCTAGCCTGTTCTTGATTGCTGAAGATGCCCGCCATCCAGGCCGCCAGCAGATGCAGATCTTCATCTTGGGTGTTTTTTTTCTTGGATTTGAATAATTTGACCATTTTATATCCGTCCTTTCTGTTGGATTTGACTTAGCCATAACCCGACCAAGAGCAAGATAGCACTTCCTAACGTCCCCCCGCCAACGTGCAAGGTGCCTACTTGAACAACCTGCCAGCCCTGGATGCTGAAGACCCCATGCCCCAGCCAGAAACCGATCCAGCTCAACATCATATAGAGGAGTAAGCGTCCTGCTCCCCCTCCGCGCCAGAAATGGAAACCCGCTCCGTACAGTGTTGCTAGTATAAAACCGAGAAGAAGGATGGGAAGCGACATAATGCCTGGATAAAACAAACGAAAGCCAGCCTGGTTTACCCGGGTTGCCGGATAATCGTGCCATTGCCTAACACAATCTCCTGGTCGAAGAAAACGGCGGCCTGTCCGGGGGTAATATCCCGCAGAGGGGCATCCAGGCGCACATGTATGCCGCCATCTCTCTGTGGGGTAATCGTTCCCCAAACCTCGCGCGCGGTGTAACGG
>JRYF01002637.1_pt1 | contig 12096 bp, 11 predicted proteins | sample 235331 | NCBI WGS metagenome assembly JRYF01 (sample SAMN03074217, study PRJNA261475) | activated sludge metagenome | biome: Wastewater Treatment Plant; feature: Wastewater; material: Activated sludge; isolation source: activated biomass of a wastewater treatment plant treating hydrocarbon... ... | reverse complement strand
AGCAGGCCGAGCGCCTGCAGCGCGGGCGGCTCGTCGGCCGCCGGCAGCGACTGCTGCAGCAGTTCGCCCCAGGCGGCGATGCGCTCGGCCACCGCCTGCTCGGCGCGCGCGCGCTCGTGGTCGAGGTGGCGCTGCACCAGCCAGCCGGAGACGAGCGCGAACAGCGCCAGCGCGGCGACCACCGTGATCCAGATGCGCAGGTACAGCGACCGCATGGGATGCCTCAGCAGCGCCCGGCCGATGCGAAGCGGCGGCGTGCCCGCCCGGGGGGCGGCGCACGACGGGAGCGCGGGATGCGTGGCATGTCAGCCGTCGTCGTCCTGCCGACGCGCGAACACGTAGCCGCTGCCGCGCACGGTCAGCACGCGCCGCGGCGACTTCGGGTCGTCCTCGATCGCGGCGCGGATGCGCGAGACGTGCACGTCGATGCTGCGGTCGAAGGCCTCCAGCGGGTGGCCCTTGAGGGCATCCATGATCTGGTCGCGCGACAGCACGCGGCCGGCGCTGCGCGCGAGCACCACCAGCAGGTCGAACTGGTGGCCGGTGAGCTCGCACGGGCGGCCGTCGACGCGCGCCTGGCGCGCGCCGAGGTCGATCTCCAGGCGGCCGAAGCGCATCACCTCGTCGGCCGCCGGCTCCGGCGCGGCGCGCCGCAGCAGCGCCTTGACCCGCGCCAGCAGCTCGCGCGGCTCGAAGGGCTTGGGCAGGTAGTCGTCGGCGCCGATCTCCAGGCCGACGATGCGGTCCATGGCCTCGCCGCGCGCGGTCAGCATCAGCAGCGGCAGGCGGCGCGTGCGCGGGTCGGCGCGCAGCTCGCGCGTCAGGTCCAGGCCGTCGCCGTCGGGCAGCATCAGGTCGAGCAGCAGCGCGTCGTAGCTGGCGCCGGCCAGCCGCTGGCGGCCGGCCGCCAGCGTGCCGGCGGTGTCGACCGCGTAGCCCTGGCCACGCAGGTAGTCGCCGACCATCGCCGCCAGGCGGCTGTCGTCGTCGATCAGGAGCAGCCGCTGCGCCATCGCCGGATCATGACCCGGCGCGGCACCCGCCGCGCCGGCCCGCCAGGGTCACCGGTTGCCGCGCTCGCCGCGCTGGGGCCGGTGCATGCCCATGCCCTCCTGGCCCTGCTTGCGCTGGCCCATGCGGTCGGCGCGTTCGGCCCGCAACTCGGCCAGCTGGGCGCGCTGCTCGGGCGTCAGGACGGCGCTGATCTCGAGCATCGTCTGCATCCGGCGCTGGCTGGCCTGGTCGTGCTGGGCCACCATCTGCTGGCGCAGCGCCTCGGCCGCGTTCGCATCGACCGCCGGCTGGGCGAACAGCGCGGCCCATTGTTCGTGCAGCGCACGCGCCGCCTCGCGCTGGGCTTCCATGTCGGCGCGCGCCGCCTGGCTGATGCGCTCGATCTGCGCACGCTGCTCGTCGCTGACGCCGACGCGCTCGAACATCCGGCCCATGCCCGGGCCCCCGGCACCCATCATGCCCATGCCACCGGCGTGGCCGGCGTGCGCCATGCGGACCTGCGGACGCTCGGCGGCGCGGTCGGGGGCTGCGAGTGCGGTGCCGGCGGTCGCGAGCGCCGCCGCGACGGCGGTGCCCCATGCGGCACGGCGCAGCCAGCGGGCCGGGCGTTCTGCGGCACGGCGGGAGGTGGTGTTCATCGTGATCTCCTGGTCGCGGGTTGTCGATGCCAGGATGCTCGCGCGCGACCGTGATCGGACCATGGGTGGCAGGTAAAGATGCGTGAAGGCGCACGGCAGGCCGACCCGGCCCCCACCGCGCACACCCGCTCAGGGCGAAGGCTCGACACGCACCAGGCGCCGCTGCAGGTTGAACCCGGGATCGGCCGAGCGCAGGTCCAGGCGCAGCAGCAGCCCGCCCGCGCGGTCGACCGCCATCGAGCCCTCCAGCCGGGTGCTGACCTCGCCCTGGGTGACGTCGCCGTAGAGCTCGATGACGGCGGCATCGAACATGCGCCCGGCGACATGCTGGCTGCCGACCGCCACCACCTGGCCCCGCAGCCGGCCGTGCCGCTCCAGGTCGCCGGCGAGCCCGATCTCGCCCGTGAGCACCTCACCCAGCGCGAGCGGGCGCCGCAGCAGGCGCCGCCAGACCAGTGCGCCGGCCGGCGCCTGGAGCACGTTGCCGGCCAGGTCCTGGTGCCATGGTCCGGCCAGGTCGGCCCCCTGCCACTGGAACTCGGCCTCGTTGCGCCGCAGCGCGACGAACTTCAGCACATGCCCGGCCAGCGGTTCGCGCCGCGAACGCTGCTCCTCGTAGACCAGCGACTCGCCGGGCAGCACGGCCATCGCCGCCAGCCGCTCCGGCGGCACGACGTCCGGCGGCCGCGGGCACAGCTTGATGCGCTCCGCATCGCGCAAGGCCTCGTAGCGCCCCTTCAGCTGCGCCAGTTCGGCGGCGTCGGCACCGTCGGGGCGCACCGCGAGCAGGGCCGGCCAGAATACCGTCAGGCCGAGTCCAAGCGCGACCATGTGCTGGCCGGCCCGCCCGTCGACCGCCCACGCGACGTCGACCGCGCGCTGCTGCACCGCATCGATCTCGTCGGCAATGCGGATGCAGGTCCAGCCCAGGAAGTCCGCCGGGTCGGCCGGCACCGGCCGCACATCGGCCGAACGCGTCGCGCAGCCGGCCACGAGCACGAGCGCGCCGACCGATGCCAGCGGCCATCGCCATGACCAGGTTCGCGAAGCGGACATCACGGCCCGATTGTGCCCGCGCGCGTGGTGCCGGCTGTCAGAGTCGAACTGACGACCTTCCGCTTACAAGGCGGGTGCTCTACCAGCTGAGCTAAGCCGGCGCGCCGGGCGGCTGGCGCCTCGCATTCTACGCAGCGCCTCCACGCGCCTGCACCCAGGTGCAGGGCCCGGACGGGGTCGACCGGACATGATCACTTGACCCGCTTGAGCGCCGGCCGTCGCCCGCCACCAGGGCCGGCGGTCGGCGGCGGCGGGTCCGGCCGCGCCGGCACGGGCTTGCCGGCCGGCCGCGCCGGTGCCACGGCCGGGGCGGCCGGCACGCGGCCAGGGTCGGGGCGCCCGGCCAGCCGCAGGCCCGCGCGTGGCGCAGCGGCAGCATCGCCAGCGCCGGCGCCGGTCGTGTCGGGCGGCATCGGGAACGCCATGCCCTGCCCGTTCTCGCGCGCGTAGATCGCCACCACGTGGTCGACCGGCACCGCGATCTCGCGCGCGGTGCCACCGAAGCGGGCCTTGAAGCGGATGAAATCGTTGCCCAGCTCGAGGTTGGCGGTCGCCTCGAAGCCGATGTTGAGCACGATCTCGTTGTTCTTGACGTACTCGACCGGCACCTGGACGGTGGCGTCCACGTGCACCGCGATGTAGGGCGTGAAGCCGTTGTCGGTGCACCAGTCGTGCAGCGCACGCAGCAGGTAGGGCCGGGTCGAACTGCCCTGGTTGTCGGCGGCCGGCGGCTGGCTCATGGCACGGTGGGTGACGGGGCCGGAGGCACGGCGGCCTACTTGCGCATCACCTTCTCGGACGGCGTCAGCGCCTCGATGTAGGCCGGGCGCGAGAAGATGCGCTCGGCGTACTTCAGCAGCGGCACGGCGTTCTTCGACAGGTCGATGCCGTAGTAGTCCAGCCGCCACAGCAGCGGGGCGATGGCGACGTCGAGCATGCTGAAGTCGTCGCCCAGCATGTACTTGTTCTTGAGGAAGATCGGCGCCAGCTGCAGCAGCCGCTCGCGGATCTGGCCGCGCGCCTTCTCGAGCTGCTTGTCGGTCGCCTTGACGCCGCGCCCCTCGAGCAGGTTGACGTGCGCGAACAACTCCTTCTCGAAGTTGAACAGGAACAGCCGCACCCGGGCCCGCGCCACCGGGTCGCCCGGCATCAGCTGCGGGTGCGGGAAGCGCTCGTCGATGTACTCGTTGATGATGTGCGACTCGTACAGGATGAGGTCCCGCTCGACGAGGATGGGCACCTCGTTGTACGGGTTCATCAGCGCGATGTCCTCCGGCTTGGCGAACAGATCCACGTCGCGGATCTCGAAGTCCATGCCCTTCTCGAACAGCACGAAGCGGCAGCGGTGCGAGTAGGGGCAGGTGGTCCCGGAGTACAGCACCATCATGGCGGGAAGCTCCCAGTCAGTCGCGGGGGCACGCGGCCCCGGTCGGAAAACGAACGCAGCGGCCGCCCGGGGCCGCCGCTGCGCACAGGGGCCGGGACGAACCGCTCGGCCGGCACGCGCACCTACGCGAAGTTGCGCGAGCTTACTTGACGTCCTTCCAGAACGCCGCGTTGAGGCGCCAGGCGATCACGGTGAAGACGCCCAGGAAGAGCAGCACCCACACCCCCAGCCGCACGCGCGCCTTCTGGTTCGGCTCGGCCATCCACTGCAGGAACGCGACCAGGTCGGCGACCGCGTTGTCGTACTCGAGCGGCGTCATCGTGCCGGCACTGACCTGCTCCCAGCGGCCGGTGAAGACCTGGGTCTCGTGGCCATGCTCGGTGCGCGACTCGAACACCGGGCGCCGCTCCCCCTGCAGCTGCCACAGCACGTGCGGCATGCCGACCGCCGGGAACGCGAGGTTGTTCCAGCCGGTGGCCGTGCCCGGGTCGCGGTAGTAGGTGCGCAGGTAGGTGTAGAGGTAGTCGGCCCCGCTGCCCATGCCGGCGGCCGAGCGCGAGCGCGCGACCAGGGTCAGGTCGGGCGGCTGGGCGCCGAACCACTCCTTGGCATCGCGCGGATCGAGGTTGACCCGCATCGGGTCGCCGACGCGGGCGCCGGTGAAGATCAGGTTGGCCTCGATCTGCGCCTCGCTCAGGCCGATCTCGCGCAGGCGGTTGTAGCGCATGAACTCGGCGCCGTGGCAGTTCAGGCAGTAGTTGACGAACAGCTGGGCGCCACTCTGCAGGGCCGCGTTGTCCTTGATGCGCTCCTTGGGGAAGCGGTCCCAGGGGATGCCGCCGCCGGCGGCCAGCGCCGGTGCGGCCAGCCACAGCGCCACCAGCAGCGCGAGCATGGTCTTGATCATGTAGTGCATCGCTCGTCGGGCTTTCGCGGAGGTGGGCGTCAGTGCGGCTGGAAGGTCACGCGCTCGGGCACCGGCTTGAACTCGCCGATCCGGCTCCACCACGGCATCAGCAGGAAGAACCCGAAGTAGAACAGCGTGCCCGCCTGCGAGACCAGGGTGCCGATGTCCGACGGCGGCATGATCCCGAGGTAGCCGAGGACGAAGAAGTTGACGACGAAGACGCCGTACATCCACTTGTGCCAGCCCGGCCGGTAGCGGATCGACTTCGCCGGGCTGCGGTCCAGCCAGGGCAGCGGGAACATGATCAGCACCGCCAGGCCCATCACGACGACGCCCCAGAACTTGGCGTCGAAGACCTTCAGAGCCGCGATCGCGACCAGCGCACCGACCAGCACGACGCCCTTCCAGCGGCCCGTGAGCCCGCCGAACAGCACAGCCAGCACCGCGCCGGCGGCGACGACGACCGCCAGCACCGTGACCATCGGGTCGGTCACCGCGCGCAGCATCGAGTAGTAGGGCGTGAAGTACCACACCGGGGCGATGTGGGCCGGCGTCTTCAGCGGGTCGGCGGGGATGAAGTTGTTGTACTCGAGGAAGAAGCCGCCCATCTCCGGCGCGAAGAACACGACCGCGCTGAACGCCATCAGGAACACCGACACGCCCAGGATGTCGTGCACCGTGTAGTACGGGTGGAACGGGATGCCGTCGAGCGGGATGCCGGTCTTCGGGTCCTTCTTGGCCTTGATCTCGACGCCGTCGGGGTTGTTCGAGCCGACCTCGTGCAGCGCGATGATGTGGGCGACGACCAGCCCGAGCAGCACCAGCGGCACCGCGATCACGTGCAGCGCGAAGAAGCGGTTCAGCGTGGCGTCGCCGACCACGAAGTCGCCGCGGATCAGCAGCGCCAGGTCCTCGCCGACGAACGGGATGGCGGCGAACAGGTTGATGATGACCTGCGCACCCCAGTAGCTCATCTGGCCCCAGGGCAGCAGATAGCCCATGAAGGCCTCGGCCATCAGCGCCAGGAAGATCGCGCAGCCGAAGATCCAGACCAGCTCGCGCGGCTTGCGGTAGCTGCCGTACAGCATGCCGCGGAACATGTGCAGGTAGACGACGACGAAGAACGCGCTGGCGCCAGTGGAGTGCATGTAGCGGATCAGCCAGCCCCAGGGCACGTCGCGCATGATGTATTCGACCGACGCGAACGCGTACGCGGCGTCGGGCTTGTAGTGCATCGTCAGGAAGATGCCGGTGACGATCTGGATCACCAGCACCAGCAGCGCCAGCGAGCCGAAGAAGTACCAGAAGTTGAAGTTCTTCGGCGCGTAGTACTCGGACAGGTGCTCCTTGTAGAGCTTGGTGGCCGGAAACCGGTTGTCCACCCATGTCATGAACTTGGTGCCCAGCGGCGCGTCGGCCGGCGCTTCCTTGAACTCAGCCATCGTGTCCTCGGTCCGGGGTGCTGCGTGAATCAGGCCTGGCGGTCCTCACCGATCAGGATCACGGCGTCGGACAGGAACATGTGGGGCGGCACCTCGAGGTTGTCGGGCGCCGGCTTGTTGCGGAACACGCGCCCCGCGAGGTCGAAGGTCGACCCGTGGCAGGGGCAGAAGAAGCCGCCCGGCCAGTCGTCCGGCAGCGAGGGCTGTGGGCCCGAGGTGAGACGGTCCACCGGCGAGCAGCCCAGGTGCGAGCAGATGCCGACCACGACCAGGAACTCCGGGTTGATCGACCGATGGCGGTTGCGCGCGTAGTCGGGCGTCGGGAACTGCGTGCGGCGCGACTCCGGGTCGGCGAGCTGGTTGTCGATGCGCTCCAGCGACGCCAGCATCTCGGGCGTGCGGCGCAGCACCCACACCGGCTTGCCGCGCCACTCGACGGTGATGCGCTCGCCCGGCTGCAGCGCGCTGACGTCGACCCGCACCGGCGCGCCGGCCGCCTTGGCGCGCTCCGACGGCGCGAAGGTGCTGACGAAAGGCACCGCCGTGGCGACCCCGCCGACGGCGCCGGCGCCGCAGGTGATCGCGATCCAGGTGCGTCGGCTTTGGTCGACGGCTGCGTCACTCATGGGAATCCTTGCTGACAGGTGCGGATACGGCTTCGGGACAACCCGGGATTCTAGCCGAGGGCCCCGCGCGGTCCTTCCAGCCGCCCACCGCGTGGCCGGCGGTGGCCGCGTCGGCACCCTGGCACACCGGCACACGCAAGCTTACAGACACGCACAGCCATGGACTGCGAGCATCGGCGCTGCGTTCACGCGCCGGCGCGCGCCGGCGCGTCATCCCCGTTTCACCGAGGGCCGCCCGGCCTCGGCCGGCCCCCCGGCAGCCACCGATGGCCCGAACAGACCCCGAGGAAGGCCTCTGACGCAGCGCTGGGCCACGCCGGCGTCACCGCATACTGCCCACGCACCTCGGCCGCCCATGCACCCGCCTGCCGCCCACCGCCTGCCCGCCCAGCTCGAGTCCGCCGCCCAGCGTGTCAAGGGCAGCGCGCGCTCGGCGGTGGCGCGCACGGTCGAAAGCCTGGGGCTGGCGGCGCTGGCGTCGACCAACGTCTTCCAGCGCGACAGCCTGCTCGGCGCCCAGTACGAGCTCAACCGCAAGTCGTCGTTCTTCTCGCTCGCCTTCGACGAGGCGCTCGACGAACGCCTGCGCCGCGAGTGCGCGCCGCGCAGCACCTCGGCCGGCCTGACGAGCTGGGAGGCGCTGAGCCTGGTCGACGACCGGGAGGTCGAGCGCAGCGTCTCGGCCGACCGCTTCGGGCTGGAGATCGCCCACATCTGCGAATGGGAGCTGCGCGAGCTCGACGCCTACATGGGCTCGCTGCTGGGCGCACCGCACGAACGCAACCCGCTGCGCCCGGAGGTGATCGGCCTGGCGCTGATCAAGGGCATCGAGGCCGCCAGCGAGCGGCCCGAGATCCGCAGCGTGCTGCTGGCCGAGCTGGGCCGCGTGCTCGCCGCCGAGATGCGCAGCACCTACACCACGATCGTGGCCGACCTGCGCGAGGCCGGCGTGCAGCCGGCCGGGCTGAGCGTCAAGAGCGCCGGCGAACGCAGCCGCTCGGGCGCCGCTTCGGGTTTCGGCAGCACGCAGGACAGCGCGCTGAGCAGCCTCAGCCCGGGCCTGTCGGGCGTCGGCCCCACCTACGGTGCGCCGCTCGGCGCGGACCGCGGCCGCCCGGCCGACAGCCGCCACGGCAGCCGCTGGCAGGGTGGCCCACCGAGCACGCGCTCGGGCTTCGGCGGCGGCCTGGGCCAGGTCGACGCGCAGCTGATGTCGATCATCCGCCGGCTGGCGCACGTCGACCCCGGTGACGGCTTCGGCGGCGCCTGGGACGGCCGCGACCCGGCCCGCCACTCCACCGGCGCCGGCGCGCTGCCGCCCAATCTGATCCGGGCCCACCGCGACGAGCTGCGCCAGGCGGCCAGCGGCTCGCTCGATCACATGGTGATCGACGTCATCGGCAGCCTGTTCGACCAGATCCTGTCGGACCCCAAGGTGCCGCCGCAGATGGCGCGCCAGATCGCCCGCCTGCAGCTGCCGGTGCTGCGCGCGGCGCTCGGCGACCCGAGCTTCTTCTCGTCGCGCCGCCACCCGGTGCGCCGCTTCGTCAACCGCATCGCGTCGCTGGCGGTCGCCTTCGACGACTTCTCGGGCGACGACGCGCGCCGCTTCCTGGCGCGCGTGAAGGCGCTGGTGCAGGACATCGTCGAGGGCGACTTCGAGCAGATCGAGGTCTACGAGCGCAAGCTCGGCGAGCTCGAGCGCTTCGTCGCCGAGCTGGCGCGCGAGGAGGTGCAGGCGCAGGGCGACCCGGCGACCGTGCTCGGTGCCAAGGAGACCGAGCTGCGGCTGGTGCAGCACTACGCGGCGCAGCTGCAGGCCGAGCTGGAGCGGCTCGAAGGACCGGACTTCGTGCGCGAGTTCCTGATCGAGGTCTGGAGCCAGGTGCTGATGCGCAGCGCACGCAAGCACGGCACCGGCAGCGAGACCTTCGTCCGCCTGCGCGCGATCGCGCGCGACCTGTTCATGAGCGTGCAGCCCAAGGCCTCGCCGCAGCAGCGCAAGGAGTTCCTGGCCAGCCTGCCCAAGCTGATGCAGGGGCTCAACGAGGGCATGGACCTGATCGCCTGGCCGGACCCGTCGCGCAAGGCCTTCTTCGGCATGCTGCTGCCGGCGCACGCCGAGTCGCTCAAGGGGCAGGGCCTGCGCACGCTGGAGTTCAACCTGCTCGCCAAGCGCGTCGACACCGCGTTCCAGGCGCCGCTGCCGTCGCCGGAGTCGCTGCCGCCGCCGGGCGCGGAGCTGCCGGTGCTGCGCGAGGCCATCGCCGAGCCGAGTTTCAGCGCCGAGGAGGCCGCCCGGGTGGGCCTGCTCGACGAGTCACGCATCGACTGGTCGGCCCCGGTGGCGGCCGACGCCGGCGCCGAACCGGCCGTCAGCACGGTCGACATCGACATCGGCGGCCTGCCGCCGCCGGAGCCGGTCGAGGCGACGAGCGGCCGCGCGCTGGCCGAACACGTGCAGCTTGGCTGCGCCTACCGCATGCACCTGGACGACGGCTGGCACAAGGTCAAGCTGGCCCATGTCAGCCCGGGGCGCAGCTTCTTCGTCTTCTCGCACGGCCAGCGCCACAAGCGCACCGTGTCGCTGACGCGCCGCATGCTGGTCAAGCTGTGCGAGACCGGGCGGCTGCAGGCGTTCGAGGGCGCCTACCTGCTCGAGCGCGCGACCGCACGCGCGCGCCGCCAGCTGGCCTCGCTGGGCACGCTGCCCGCCGCCGGCCGCGCCGGAGGCGTCGCGGCGGCGCACTGACGATCAGCGCGCTGCCGCGTCGCCGTCGGCGAGCCGGCGCGCCATCGCCAGCGCCGCCAGCAGGCTGGCCGGGTCGGCAAGGCCCTGGCCGGCGATGTCGAACGCGGTGCCGTGGTCCGGGCTGGTGCGCACGAAGGGCAGCCCGAGCGTCACGTTGACGCCCTGATCGACGCCGAGGTACTTGACCGGGATCAGCCCATGGTCGTGGATCATCGCGACCACGAGGTCGAACGCCCCGCGCCGCGCGCGCATGAAGACGGTGTCCGGCGGCAGCGGCCCCTGCACGTCCATGCCCTCGGCCTGCGCCGCCTGCACCGCCGGCGCGATGAAGCGGATCTCCTCGTCGCCGAACAGCCCGCCTTCGCCCGCATGCGGGTTGAGCCCGGCGACCGCGATGCGCGGCCGCGCCATGCCCCAGCCGGCCGCCGCGCGGTGCGCGATGCGCAGGGTCGACAGCACGGCGTCGAAGTCCAGCGCGTCGATCGCACGGCGCAGCGACAGGTGGATGGTCACCAGGACGACGCGCAGCTCGGGGTTGGCCAGCATCATGCGCACCGGCGGCGGCACCTGGCCGGGCGCCGCCGCCAGCGCCTGCAGCATCTCGGTGTGCCCCGGGTAGGGCACGCCGGCGGCGGCGAGCGCCTCCTTGTGGATCGGCGCGGTCACGATCGCCCGGCCCTGCCCGGCCGCTTGCAGCGCGACCGCGGCTTCGATGCAGCGCGCCGCCGCCGCGCCGGCGCGCGCGTCGACCTGTCCCCAGGGCAGATCGGCCAGTCCGGCGGGCAGGCCCGGGACCTGCCACAGGCGCAGGGCACCCGGCGGCACCGCGTCAGCCGGCGCGTCGACGACCGCCAGTGGCCGCATCCCGCCGGTCAGCGCCGCGGCGCGCCGCAGCACGGCCGCATCCCCGAGCACGCAGACATCGGCCAGCGCACCGGCGCGCGCCGCGGCGACGATGATCTCCGGCCCGATGCCGCAGGGGTCGCCCTGGGTCAGGAGCAGCGGGCTGCCGGCGGCGGCGGTCATGCCGGGTTGTCGATCTCGATGAAGCGGTGCGCGATGCCGAGCTGCCCGGCCAGGTGCTCGCCGACCGCCGGCACCCCGTAGCGCTCGGTCGCGTGGTGGCCGCAGGCGAGGAAGGCCACGCCGGTCTCGCGGGCCAGGTGCGCCTGCGGCTCCGAGATCTCGCCGGTGACGAAGGCATCGGCCCCGGCGGCGATCGCGGCCTCGAAGTAGCCCTGCGCGCCGCCGCTGCACCAGGCCACGCGGGCCAGCGGCCGGCCGTCGCCCGCGACCACCGTCGGCACGCGGCCGAGCACGCGCGCGATGCGCGCGGAGAAGGCGTCCACGGTCCGATCGGCCGCCGCGCCGATGAAGCCCAGCGACTGCGCCCCGAAGCGCGCGTCGGCCACCAGCGCGAGCCGCGCGCCGAGCTGCGCGTTGTTGCCCAGCGTCGGGTGCGCGTCCAGCGGCAGGTGGTAGGCGAACAGGTTGATCTCGTGCGCGAGCAGCCGCGCCAGCCGCTGCCTGAACCAGCCGACGATGCGGCCGTCCTGGCCGCGCCAGACCAGGCCGTGATGCACCAGCAGGGCGTCGGCACCGGCGGCGATGGCCGCGTCGATCGTGGCCAGGCTGGCGGTGACGCCGCTGGCCAGCAGCCCCAGCTCGCGCCGGCCCTCGACCTGCAGGCCGTTCGGCGCGTGGTCGCTGAAGGCGTCCGGATCCAGCAGCGCGCGCAGCTCGCGCTCGACGGCGTCGCGGTCGGCCACAGGGTCTCCTCGGGTGTCGTCCTGCGCGTGCCAGCAATTGCCCCGGACGGCTGCCTCGGCCGACTCAGGCGCCCTTGCCTTCGCGCGCGCTGTCGGCCTGCGCACGCCGCTCGATCCCGCGCGACACCAGGATCCCGGCCTCGTACAGCAGGCACATCGGGATCGCCAGCGCGAGCTGCGAGATGACGTCCGGCGGCGTGACGACGGCGGCGACGATGAAGGCGCCGACGATGAAGTAGCCGCGCACCTTCTGCAGCTGCTCGACCGTGATGGCGCCGATGCGCACCAGCACGACGACCGCGATCGGCACCTCGAACGCGATGCCGAAGACGAGGAACAGCGTCAGCACGAAGCCGAAGTACTCCTCGACGTCAGGGGCGGCGGTGATGCTCTGCGGCGCGACCGCCTGGATGAACCCCGCCAGCCCCGGGATGACGACGAAGTAGACGAAGGCCACGCCGACCAGGAACAGGATCGTGCTCGAGACCACCAGCGGCAGCACCAT
>JRYF01002435.1_pt1 | contig 12099 bp, 8 predicted proteins | sample 235331 | NCBI WGS metagenome assembly JRYF01 (sample SAMN03074217, study PRJNA261475) | activated sludge metagenome | biome: Wastewater Treatment Plant; feature: Wastewater; material: Activated sludge; isolation source: activated biomass of a wastewater treatment plant treating hydrocarbon... ... | reverse complement strand
GTTCCCACACGCGGACTACCGTCCACCCTGCCTTTCGTAATCCCAACCTCCAGACCTGACAGGTCTCCACGTGGACTTGCCTCACCGTGACCCACATCCACGCAACCGTTCAAGTGAGGAATGGCAAAGATGAGACCTGTCAGGTCTCGTACACCCTCCTGATCTTCGCCGCGACTTTTTCGGGGAATTTCAATTCATGTTCCCAGGCGCGGATTACCGTCCACCCTGCCTCCACAATTCCCTTATAATCAAAATATGAAAGATAAGAACGAAAGGGTTTATATCCGAGATGGACGTGCTCCTATTCCTAAAAAGGAGACAACATCGCGCGTTATGAGCGCTAATAAAGCAAAAAACACAAAGCCAGAGATCGCCTTGCGTAAGGCGTTATACAACAACGGAATAAGAGGATATAGATTAAATTGGAAAAAAACACCTGGAAGACCTGACATAGCTTTTCCAGGCAAAAAGATCGCTATATTTGTAAATGGGTGTTTTTGGCATAGATGCCCTTACTGTAAGCCTAGCTTCCCAAAGACCCACAGAAGTTTTTGGGAACAGAAATTCGCAAAAAATAAAATCCGTGACAAAAAGAAGATTTCAATCTTGCAACAAAATGGCTGGAAGGTATTGACAATTTGGGAGTGTCAAATTAAAAACCACTTTGATCGTTCGGTTAACAAGGTTAAAAAAATGGTATCGCAAACCGAGGAGTAAATGGCTGACTTCACCGTAATCGATTTCTTCTGTGGCGCAGGCGGATTTTCCGAAGGATTTAGGCAACAAGGCTTTAAGATAGTTGCAGGTATTGACAGTTGGAAACCCGCTATAGATACCTTTAATCTGAATTTTGGGGCGAATTGCGAAGTTCGTAATGTATTAGAGTTCGAAAAATCCGTTAATATAATTGAAGAATTACCCGATACTGACATAATTCTTGGGAGCCCGCCTTGTGTAAGCTTCTCTGCATCGAACAAATCGGGGAAAGCTGACAAATCACTAGGGCTTAAACTCACAAAGATTTACCTTCGGATTATTGCAGTTAAGAAATATCAACGAAAATCCAAGTTGAAAGCTTGGTTCATGGAAAATGTAACAAACTCTAAGATCCATCTTCCTGAAGAGTATACATTCAAACAATTGGGTTTGAAGAGTTGGGCAATTACAAATGGCTATGACCCAGATTCTGTTGCCATTTCGCTCGACAACAATCGATCTGTTATAAATGCAGCGGATTATGGTGTCCCTCAAGCAAGAGTAAGAGTATTTTCTGGTGAGATTATTCGAACTAAAAAACATCCCACCCCTGAAGCTACTCATCAATCGCCAGACAAAAACGGGAATTTGCCAAAACACATAACCTTAGAATACATACGAAAGAATCTACCAAGTCCGAATTCATCTAAATCAGAAGAATGTATTATTGACCCTTTGTATCCAAGTATTTCAATCAAAAAGACAGAATTAACCGACCAGTTCTATGATACAGGCTTATACAAAAGTGATTGGGAAGGTTCAAAATTCCTAAAAACTAATCATCCTTACATGGGTACTATGTTTTTCCCTGAGCGTGAAGATCGCCCAAGCAGAACGGTTACTGCAACAAAAATTGGGAATTCTCGTGAGGCAATCATTCTTGGCTCAGAAGACGGCAGAGTTGGCGACGGTCAATACAGAACGCTTACGATTAGGGAAGCAGCCACATTGATGGGATTTCCTGTCACTTTTCAGTTCGTTGGATCAGAAGGAAATAAATGGAAACTGGTTGGAAATGCCGTTTGTCCACCCGTAAGTCGAGCATTTGCAAAGGCAGTTCGTACTGAACTCAAACTAAGAGAACCTGAAAATATAGTTTTCGAAAATCATTTTGACAAGGTTCCGAATCTCAATACTTTTCAAAGAAAGATCTTTGACAATCCGCCTAAGAGAAAAAAAGGTTCACGTTTCAGAAGGCATCCATTTAAAGATGGAAATCTTACTGTTACCTTATCTAATTATGATATCGAAAAAAATTCAAGTAGCGACTTGAAATGGCGCACTTCTGTTCAGTATGGAACAGGAGCAGGGTTTCCTGTACAAAAATTTCCAGATGGCTACTTCAAAAAACTGGAAGGAATCATTAGTGATTTTGAAAACGGCTCAGAGTTTATCGATATGATCAACAATGGGTTTTCACATAAGATTGCTGATGCAGAAAAATTACAGTTGATGTATGAAGATCAACAAAATCATGGAAGATATCTCAACCCAATTGAATTAGTCGATTCTATTGGCAAGATCATTAATTCAATCGAATTAAGATCGCCCATCTTTGAGCAGCAGGGCAATCATCCTTTCAAGAAACATTCCATTCCGAAAAAGCAGGTCATGGCGTTGTATGTAATTAACAAGATCTGCACTATTGCAAATGGAGGAAAATAATGAACAAAGAACAGAGATTAGAGTATTTGACAAAGCTTTCGAAGAAAGACCCTTATGCTTGGATGGAGGTATATTACAAAAATCGGAGACAAAAATTACCTGTTTTTGAAATCGACCTTAATTACTTAATCTACAATCCATACAACGGGAGAATTGCCAGCCGCGTCAAATCTTATGAAACACAGGGAGGCAAGACCCTCGACCCTACAAATGAAGATGACATAGCAACTATAGAATCATTTCTTGAAGAGTCAAGCAAACTAAGCAATAAAAACACATACGAAAGTATATCCAAGCAAGGTCAATTGAAATATGGAATAGTCACAAAAGACGGGGTAATAATTGATGGTAACAGAAGAGCAATGCTATTAAGAAGAGTCGCACGCGATAAAAAAGAAAAACCAGTATATTTTCTTGGGGTCATTCTTGAAGAAGCACTGGATGAAAATCCCAAAGAAATTATGCGCCTTGAAACAACTTTTCAAATGGGAGAGGATGCAAAGGTAGATTATGATCCAATCGAAAAATATTTAAAATGCAAAGACTTAATTCAATATTACCCAGGCGATGAAGGCATTAAAGAAATCGCAAAGATGATGGGAGAAAAACCTCCTAAAATAAAAGAATATCTGTCAATTATGGAACGGATGGATGATTACTTAGGGAAGCTGGGATACAGCGGTATCTATACACGACTTAGCAAGACGGAAGGCGCTTTTGTTGATATCAATAGTTATCTAAACAGATACGAATCTGGCGATTCAGGTATGGTTAAATGGAAATACAAAAAATCTGACGTAGAAGAGCTTAAGCTAATCTACTATGATTATATTCAGTATATGTACAACAAGAAGAAAAAGAAAGATGACGAAGAAGATGGCGGTGTATTCAGCGGAGGAGATTCTAAAGATTACAGAATTATTGGAAAAGCAAGCCAGAAAGAAAGTTTCTTTTGCGCCAACGAAAAGATATGGAAAGAATTTAAAAACAACCACTTTAAAGAAGTTGACCCAATAAAAGAAGAATTCGAGAACGGGAAATTTAGTGTAGAGCAAATGAGAAAAGATCACGATGGAATGAATCTAAATGACTTGCTAAAAAGACGAGATGAAGCATGGGCAGATATGGTTGGTCCGATTCTCAAGAAAAACCTAGGCAGGACAAAATATAACCTTGAAAACCTAAATAACCAAAATGCTCCTGAGGAACTTCTGGAAAAAGCACTTCGCACACTTGAAACAATAGACACGAATGCAAAGCCATTTCTTGAAAAACCAGAAGTTGAGCAACTAGTCTCAGACCTCAATAAAAAAACTTACGAGTTTAAGCAAATAATAAAAAATTACAAGAGAGGGTAATGTGTCTTTTGTAGAATTACACATCGACGAAGATAATCGCAAGTTTTTGATTTACGGCGATATAGCACAAATCATCCAAAATCGCCGAGCGAGATATTACTTCCTAGATGTTTTAAATGCTGAGATCAACGATACATCAATTACAGTTAATTACATAGAAGAAGACAAAGAAGCTGTTTTGCAAGAAATTCAACACACCTTGACAGAGTATAGTATTGAGCAGAAGGATTCCGACAAGATAAAGGACGTATTACGGGATTACTATCAAGAAAAAGAGAATTTTGAAGTCTTTGGAAGAAAGGCTAAAGGTATTTGGAATAACGAGATTTCTGAAGCCGAATTTCAGGCGTTCAAACAAACTTTAGAAACTCGTTTAAGAAGAGGGTTATACGATAAGCAACTTCTTGCTTCTTTTCACCTAGCCTTTTCACAGAATGCGTGCAATTTCTCAGTCCCTGGGGCAGGTAAAACTTCAATTGTTTATGCGGCTTATTCTTATCTAAATAGCCTTCCATTAGATCATCCAAAATATGTGAATAAATTGTTGGTCGTTGGCCCATTAAGCTCGTTTGGACCATGGGAAGATGAGTTTTATCAGTGCTTCGGAAAGAAGCCTTACTCTATAAGATTGTCAGGTGGGATGTCCAAAGAAGATAGGGACAGACATCTTTTATCAATCAAACCCATTGAAGAAACACCAGAGCTTACTTTAATGTCATATCAAAGTGTCCCAAATAATATTTCCAGCCTCGTATACTACTTGCAACGACATGGTAATAAAGTTATGGTTGTATTAGATGAGGCACACAGAATAAAAAACGTAGATGGTGGAATATGGGCGCAGTCAATTTTAGATATAGCAAAGTATTGTAAGTCTCGCGTCATTCTTACAGGCACTCCACTTCCAAACGGCTACGAAGACATATACAATCTTTTTGAGTTTATATGGCCAGGGAAAGAGGTGATTGGTTACTCTGTTTCTCAATTAAAAGATATGTCTAAAATGCGTTTCGATTCGAGAGTTGACCAACTAATAGAAAATATCTCCCCTTATTTTGTTAGGATCAGAAAAAGCCATCTGAAACTTCCCCCTGCTACAGATCACAAGCCAAATATTATTGACATGGGCGAAACCCAGCAAGAAATTTACAACTTTATAGAAAAGAAATACCTTTCCTACTTTATCGGCAATGAAACAACATTGTCATTGTCGTCAGAACTCACTAGGGCAAGATTTATTCGCCTCATGCAAGCGGCAACAAACCCTAATTTACTTAGAACTCCACTTGAAGCTTTTTTTCATGAGCAGGGTTTAGGGGACGAGCTCTATATTGACGATACTGAAATAATAAAAAAGATACTTCAATTTTCCGATTATGAAAAAGTGCCACAAAAATTTGTTGTTGTGAAAGATCTTGTTGAAAAACTGCTCACGCAAAATGAAAAAGTGATTATTTGGACAACATTCATTCAAAACACAAAAGAACTTCAGGAATACCTAAAGATCTTTGGAATAGAGTCTAGGCTCCTTATTGGAGAAGTTCCCGTAGAGAGAGACGATCTTCCTATGGAAAACATATTGACACGCGAAAAAATCATAAGAGAGTTTCATGACCCACACTCGTCTTTTAATGTCATAATCGCGAATCCTTTTGCGGTTTCCGAGTCCATTTCTTTACACAAAGCCTGTCATAATGCTATTTATCTTGAACGCACGTTCAACGCGACACATTTTATCCAATCAAAAGACAGGATTCACAGGGTTGGCTTGGACCCTAACACAGAAACCCATTATCATTACGTGCTCGCAAGAAATTCTATTGACGAGACAATACACACTAGGTTGCAAGAAAAAGAGCGCCGAATGCTCGAAATTATTGAAAACAAAGAAATCCCGTTATTTAGCGAGAATATGGATTACGACATTGATTTAAACAACGATATAAAGGCAATTATTCGAGATTATGTTAGAAGAACTACTACGATATAAAAAACTCGGCAACAAGAACGAGTTGTCTTTTTTTCTATTAAATGCCCTTGCTTTATCTGAAAATCAGAAGATTTCTGATTTAAGAACCTATTGTGTTTCTAATCATTATGCGATAGGTCAATCTATAGATGGCATTATAAAACTGCTTGAGTTCATGAAGCTCATAAGGATTTCTGGCGAAATAATTTCAGCAACAGATGAATTCTTCTTAATCAAAAAAGACAACGGTGATTTTGATCGAAGTTACTTTATAAAGACTTTACTTGTAGCTCTTAGAAACGAAAAGGCAATTGATGATTTTCTTCCATCAGATGCAATAAAACTAGACGAAACAGAGAAAGCTTTTTATATAAAGGAGAGTTTTATCCCACTACAGTATATAGGGATAAGAAATGTATTGATTTCTCTGGGGTTTTTTGAGCACAATCCGTTACTAGGGTCAAATATCTTACTTATTAACCGAGCTTGTAAAGACATCTTCATCAACGAGGTAATAAATAAGATTAAAGAAATAAAAAAGAAGAAAAGAAGAAAAACCTTACAGTCGCTCAAAGAACAACAAGCATATCAGGAACTAGCGGGCAAAGAGGCTGAATTATTCGTGTTGAGTTTTGAACAACGGCGATTACGCAACCACCCACTGTTTGATGATATACAAAGAATATCCGAGCAATATGTAAATGCAGGTTATGACATCGAATCGTTTAACGATAAAGGTTCTTTGTTTACAGACAGATTCATTGAAGTAAAGTCCTATTCAGAAAACGCAGTTTTCTATTGGTCACAGAACGAGATTGAAGCAGCAAAAGAATTAACAGAAAAATATTTCCTCTATCTTGTCGATAGAGCAAGAATGCTTGAAGCTGGATATACCCCAAAAATATTTCAAAATCCTTACCAAAGTGTTTTTGAGAACGATCTTTGGAAAAAAGAATCCCAAAGCTGGAAATTTAGTTTGGTGGAATGATGTTGAACTTGCAAGTTGATGCTGCAATCGATATTCCCATAAAAACTTGGCACTCTCGCATCAAACCACTTTGTGGTTAAATTGACCCATGCCCTCCACCATCCCCATCCTGCGCGCTCGGCGAGAACGGCGGCTGGCGCGTCAACGTGCGGGAGAGGCGCGCGCCCGCAGCGCCTTCCTCAGCGCGGGGATGCTCCTCTCACTGCTCCTCGCGGCATTACTCATCGCCGCCGCCTTCACCTACGTGGACCTCACCCGCGACCTGCCCTCGCCGCAAATTCTCCCCATTCTCTTAAATCCTCCCGACGGTCTGCTCCTCCAACCCACACGCATCACTGACCGCACGGGGGAGAACGTCATCTTTACATTTGCGCCCAATGCTTCACCGCGCCGCTACATCCCGCTCAGCGAGACCAACCCGCAACACCTGCCCAAATCCCTCACCGACGCGGTCATCGCCACCACCGACCCAACCTTCTGGACTCACTCCGGCTTCACCCTCGCCACAATTACCAATTCCCAGGCACACGATACCCTCGCCCAGCGCCTCATCTTCGACCTCCTCCTATTCGACGAACCGCCCTCCCTGCGCCGCGCCCTGCGTGAACGCATCCTCGCCGCGCAAATCACCGCGCACTTCGGGCGCACGCAGGTCCTCGAGTGGTACCTCAACTCGGCGCACTTCGGTCGGTATGCCTTCGGCGCGGAAAGCGCCGCGCAACTCTACTTCGGCAAATCCGTCACGCAACTGACCACCGCTGAATCCGCCATCCTCGCGGCGGTCAGCGACTCGCCGAGCCTCAATCCATACGACGCGCCGCAGATCGCCCTCGAACGCGGGCGGGAGACGATCCGCAGGATGTCTGCGCTTGGGCTTTTATCGGACGAAGCGACCGCCAACGCGCTGGGAGAATCGCCCTTCTTCCAGACTCCGCCTCCGACTCAAATTCAGCCTGCCGCGGCTTTCGTCAACATTCTCCTCGCCCAATTGGATTCGCGCGTCCCGCGCGCCCGCATCGAACGCGGCGGCTTGACCATCATCTCCACGCTCGATTTCGATTTGCAAAGGCAATCGTCATGCGTCACTGCGTTTTACGCGGCGCGGCTGGCGGGTCTGCCCGACCCGTTGATCGAATGTGAGTCGCTGCGTTATCTCCCTGCCTTGCCGCCTGGAATCGTAGTTGCGGATTCATCCGCCAGCGCCCTCATCACCGATCCGCGCACGGGGCAGATCCTGGCGGTCGTCGGCGAGACGTTTCAGGCGCAGGAAACGCCCCTCGTCGGCGCGCACAGGTCTGGGTCCGCGTTGGACGCGTTTGTCTATCTCACGGGATTCACCCGCGGCTTGAGTCCAGCCTCTTTAATTTGGGACATCCCAGGGCGGACGGATATCCAAAACTTCGACGGGCAATATCACGGACCGATGCGTCTGCGCGTGGCATTGGTCAACGATTATCCCGCGCCCGCCGCGCAGGTGCTGGCGCAGATGGGCGTGGACAATGTGGATAAGATCGCGGCGTCGTTTGGCGTGGCGCGGAACGAGGACTTGTCGCTGATGGACGCGGCAGGCGCGTTCGGCGCGTTCGCGCGTGAGGGCGTGTATTTTGGTCAGGAGGTGGGCGGCGCGTTCATGCCCGTGACGATCCTGCGCGTGGAGGGCATTGATGGAAGCGCGTGGCTCGATTGGACGACGCCGCAAGCCAAGCCTGTGGTGACGCCCGCGCTGGCGTACCTGATGAACCACGCGTTGAGCGACGAGACCGCGCGGCAGGGCGCACTGGCGGGTTCGAACGTGCTGAACGTGGGCAGACCCGCCGCCGTGAAACTCGGTCAGACCGAGGATGCGCGCGACGCCTGGGCGATCGGGTATACCCCTTCTCGTGTGGTCGTCGTTTGGACAGGCAGTCGTCAATCTTCCCCCCTTCAGGAGGGAGCGAGAGGGATGGAACCGCGCATTACCTCCGTTTTGTGGAACGCGTTGATGCAGATCGCCTCGCAGAATTTACCGCGTGAAGGCTGGGGATTGCCCGCGGGCGTTTCGGTCATCAACGTGTGCGACCCATCGGGGATGTTACCCACATCCGATTGCCCGAACATCGTCAATGAAGTGTTCCTCAACGGCAACGAACCGATCCAATCTGATAATATGTATCGCAGGGTGGCGGTCAACCGCGAGACGGGTTTGCTTGCAACGGTGTTCACCCTGCCGCAACTCATCGAGGAACGCGTGTACTTCGTCGTCCCAGCGGAGGCGCGTGCCTGGGCGGAAAGCGCGGGGCTGGCGATTCCGCCTTCCACGTACGATGTGATTCAAGCGCCGCCGCTCGACCCCGATGTGAACATCACCGCACCTGAATTATTTTCGGAAGTGAACGGCGTTGTCCGCATCATTGGCACCGCCGCAGGCGAGGATTTCGTCTTGTATCGAATTTTGGTCGGGCAGGGATTGAATCCGCGCGAGTGGATTCAAGTCGGTGAAGGGAACGAACCTGTCGCGAACGGTCCGCTCGCGGAGTGGGATACCAGTGATATAAGCGGACTGTATGCCGTGCAGCTGCAGGTGATAAGAAACGATCAGCGCGTGGATACGACGGTGATTCAGGTGACAGTGAGGTAACATCTAGATTGTCACTCTGAGCGACAGCGAAGAGTCTCCGTCCCGACCTGGAGATTCTCACCTGCACTTATCCCGCAGGGACGGCGCAAGTGTCGCTCCGCTCAGAATGACATACCCAAAGGAGACACATGAACACCACCACCCTTATCGTCATCGGCTCGATCTGCTTCTCTGCATTGCTCGTGGATGGGATATTGCTCGGTATCCTATTCGCCACACGCCGGGGTGTGGAAAAGGCGTCGAATTGGTCGTCCACGATGGGGACGGTCACATTCTCCACAGTGGAGAGACGGCGCAGCGGGAACAGCACCTCCAGTTATCCCGTCGTCCATTACACTTATCAAATCATGGGGAGAATGTTCCAGGGGCGAAAGATCATGCCGGGTCCCGAAACGGGCGGTTCGTGGGCGCACAAGGTGGTGGAGCGGTATCCCGTGGGCGCGCAGGCGATGGTCTATTACGACCCGAACAATCCGTCCGATGCAGTGTTGGAACGCGGGATGCCGGGCTACATCAAGTGGCTGTGGGTGGCGCTAATATTGACCGACCTGTTCCTGTGCGGACTGGGTGTGTTCCTTGCGTTTACGATATGACAAAGAAGAACTCCGAGATTTTGCGCGAAGCGTCTCGGAGTTCTTTTCATTCAGCCGCCATCCGCCCCCTTCTTTGCTCCAACAATTTTTGAATCTTCCGATGCTGCTCACGCGAGAGGGGAAAGAACCACGCAAAGAGGATCGTCCCGGACACGATCATCGCGCCCAATGGGGACACGAGCAAACGGATCATCCGCAAAGCCGAATCGGGCTGCGTGAATTGCAGGGCATCCGACGGCGGCGAGACGTATCCCGACCAGCCCAGCAACTGCAAAGTAATGAAGATGACCAGCGCGCCTGTCGCCTTGCGGATGAGGGCGCGCACGCCGTAGAAGATGCCCTCCCGCCGTCGGCGCGTGCGCAGTTCATCCCATTCGATCACGTCCGCAAAGATGGCGTCGGGCAGGACGTACGCGGCAGACACGCCGATGCCTGCCAGCGCGGCAATGAAGAGCAGATAACCCGTCTGCCCGGGCTGGATGGTATACATCATCAACGCCACCGCCACCCAGAAGACCATGCCAACCATGTATGCCTCGCGTTTATTGCGTTTCCGCGCCAGCCACAACCAGAAGGGAATGAACAGGATGCAGACGGACATGAGAATGCCAAAGAAGGCAGATTCGTAGGCGAGGTCAATTCCAAAAATGTTGATCTTCGCCAGCAGATCTCCCTGCGCCACCCAATAGAGGAGGAAATAAGGAAACGTAACCGCCACCATGTCCACCGCCGACCAGTTGAGCATGTGGATGCCCACCGAAAAGCGGAAAGGGATATTTTCCCATGCCGCGCTCAATGCCTCGCGGAACGGCATACTCTCCTGCTGCTCAGGCGTGGATTTCTCACGGACGAATAATCCGATCAGCAAAAGCGGGACCGCGCCGATGGAACCGAAGATCGCGCCGACGAGCATGAATCCCTGCTGTTGCGTGCCGCCGGATTCGAGCACCAGGTCCACGATGGCGGGCGCGGCGATCACAACGGACAACGCACCGACCAGTTGGAAGAACGAACGGAAACTCGTCAGCGTGGTGCGCTCATCGTAGTCGGGAGTCAGTTCCGGGGTCAGCGAAAGAAACGGGACGGAGACCAGAGTCTGCATCGTGTCCGCAAGCATGAAGGAGAGGGTTACGTAGGTCAACAAGGCGGCCTGGCTGTCCCAATCCGGCGCGGACCAGAGGATGATGAAACTCAATCCAAATGGGATGGCAAACCAAAGCAGAAACGGGCGTCTTCGTCCCCAGCGGGTTTTCAGGCGGTCGCTCAGGACGCCGATGATCGGGTCGTTGACCGCATCCCAGACGATGCCGACCAGCGCGCCAAACGAAGCGAGACGCGGCTCCAAGCCCACGACATCCGTAAGATAGATCGCATAAAAGATCGAACGCATCATCCCGACGCTGGAAATGCCCCAATCCCCCGAGCCGTAAAGCAGTTTGAGCCAGAACGGAAGCCGTGTTTTCGAAGGTTGATTCATGGAATGGATGCGCAAGTGTAGCACAGATGATGTGCAGGTGAATACATCGTTGGAGTGCAAAGTCTCCCGACTTTGCAGCCGAAGTCAGGAGACTTCGGACTCCAACCCCGATGATTTTCAGCCAACCTATCCGTTGCAAACCTGTAAGGCGGTCTTGCCGAAATGAAAAGCGGAAACCTGCAACCCGTTGCTATAATGCAATCAACGAAATCCGATAAGAGCAAACCCGTCGAAAGACGGGCGAGGGTCTACCATCCCGCCCACCGGGATCATGACAGCCAGGCTGCCGAATTTTGAGTGTCTTTATCGAAGAGGAGAAAAATGACACTCAAAAACAGCGCCCCCCGCATCATCCTGAACGCAAGTCTCTTTCTGGTAATCTTCGTTTCCCTTTTCTTCAACCCGCTCACCGCGCAAGCCGCCTCCATCCCATCTTTCCTCGAATTTGCCAAATCAGTCCAAAACGGCGATGCAAACACACTGCGCGGCGTCTATGTCTCGAACGTGATGGCGCTCCCCGTCCTGCAGCAGCCTTATGGCAATGCTGGTTACGTTTCCGACAACGATGGTGAAGCCACACAGTTCCGCATGGCATCCCAGTTCGGCAACGTCGGAATTCTGGCGCACAACCACCTTTCAGGCAGTTCCTTTTCGCAGCTCGAGGTTGGGCAGGAGG
>JRYF01004224.1_pt1 | contig 12110 bp, 11 predicted proteins | sample 235331 | NCBI WGS metagenome assembly JRYF01 (sample SAMN03074217, study PRJNA261475) | activated sludge metagenome | biome: Wastewater Treatment Plant; feature: Wastewater; material: Activated sludge; isolation source: activated biomass of a wastewater treatment plant treating hydrocarbon... ... | reverse complement strand
GAAATCTTCGGGACGTTTTGCACCGGGCAGGTTTACTACCTGATCAACTCCGACGCGGGGACCCCTGTCAAATCATACGCCAGCGCGCCGGTGATGCGGACCGGAACGATGTCCCCGATCTTCGCCCTCCCTTCGACCAGCACGAGTCCGTCAACCTCCGGCGCATCGCGATAGGAACGCCCAATCGAAATTCCGTTATCCCGCCCTTCGATCAAAACATCCAGCGTTTTTCCGACGTATGATTGATTGACCTGCATGGAAATGCCCTGCTGCAGTTCCATCAATTGTTCATAACGCGCCTGCTTCACCTCCACAGGGACCGGGTCGCCGAGGGACTCGCTGGCTGTCCCCGGCTCGAATGAAAATTGGAACGCGCCTGCCCGGTCGAAACGGATCTCCCGTACAAAGTCGTACAATGCCTGATATTCTTCATCCGTTTCACCGGGATAGCCTACGATGAACGTTGTGCGGATTGCCAGGCGATCAATTCGAGAGCGCATCTTACCGAGCGTCTTATGCACCCAATCAATGTTGGAGGGGCGTTTCATCCGATACAGCGTTTTCGGGTGGGCATGCTGCAAAGGCATATCGAGATACGGCAGAATTTGTTTGCTCGATGCCATCACGTCAATGAGGCGGTCCGTCACGTAACCGGGATAGGCGTACATGACGCGGATCCAGTCCAATCCACACTCACCCCTAACCCCTCTCCCCTCAGGAGAGGGAGACTCCTCCGCAACCTTTACAAGTTGTTCCAGCAGGATCGCCAGCCCTTCCTTCATCCCCAGGTCGTGACCATAATCCGTCGTGTCCTGCGCGATGAGGATCAACTCGCGCACACCCATGTCGCGCAGGCGGCGCGCCTCATCCAGGATGGACTCCAGTGGGCGCGACACAGCCGTCCCCTTGATGAGCGGGATGGCACAAAACGCGCACGGGCGGCGGCAGCCGTCCGCTATTTTGACGTAGGCGCTTACCCCGGCAACCGAGACGCGCATCGCATCCTGCTCATCTGTGCCGACGGTCTTCGCTTCAACGGGCAGGTGGTATAACGGCTCAGGATGAGGTCCTTTGCGGAGTTCACGTACAACCTGCACGATGTCCATCCAACGGCGCGTACCGAGCACTCCATTCACCCCGGGAACCTTCTGCGCCACTTCCACGCCGTAGCGCTGGGTCAGGCATCCCGCCGCGATCAAGACCTGGTTCTTTTTCTTGGAGCCTGCCAACTCCCCCAACACCTTGTACGATTCTTCCTTTGCAGGACCAATAAATCCGCAGGTATTGACGATCAATACCGAAGCCTTGGCGGGATTATCAACAGGAAGATACCCGTCCCGTTGCAGTAACTGCGCCATCGAATTGGAGTCAACCGTGTTTTTCGAACAGCCCATGGAAACTAAATGAAATGTATTTTTTGACACAAAACCTCTATATGTAGGGCAGGTTTGCAACCCGCCAATATTTATTTGGGTCTTATGCTAGTTGACAAAACGTCCCCAGGCGTGATATTGGAGTTTCTGCTGAAAGAAACCAAACACACCAGAGGATACTCCAATGATAAACGACTTCAAAGATTTTTGTACTTGGATGTACGTTGTGACCGATGATATTTGGCTCAAAATCGCTCCTTTTTTCAAACGTCCTGGACCCCGCCCAGAGTGTCCAGATAGTGAACTGCTGGCCATGACGCTCATTGGCGAATGTCGCGGTTGGGATGTGGAAACGGAAATGCTCAGTCAGTGGCAGGAATACCGTGATTTATTTCCAATCATTCCAACGCAAAGCCGTTTCAATCGCCGGCGCCGAGGCTTAATGCACGCTTTCAATCTTATTCGACGAGTGGTCTTGCAATGCCTGGACATTGCTCAAGACCGTCAATGTGTGATTGATAGTCTGCCGCTGCCCGTCGTACAGTTTCACCTTGTGCCATCTTCATCTGCCAGTAGCAACTGGAAAGCCAGTGGTTCGACCTTTGGCAAAGTGCCATCCAAAAAACAGACGATTTTTGGGTACAAACTGCACCTGCTGATTGCCATGAATGGCGTCATTCTTGATTTTGAACTTGCGCCTGCCAATGAGTACGATTTGGAAATCGGCTTCGAATTGCTTTCTGAACATACCGATTTGCAGGTCTTGGGCGATAAAGCCTATATCAGTGCAGCCAAAGCCGCTCAGTTATGGAAGGAGAACCGTATTGAACTCAAAACGATTCCTCGTCGTAATCAGCAAAAACAATTGCCTCGTGCCACACAGCGGCTTTTCAACTCTGTTCGGCAGATGATCGAAACTGTAAATGCGCAACTTTCCAATCAGTTCAACATTGAAGTCAATCATGCCCACACTTTTTGGGGTTTATGTACGCGCCTCTACACCAAACTCGCTGCTCATACCTTGTGTATTTACATCAACCGCTTACTCGGCAAGCCTGCCTTCTTGCAAATCAAGGCTTTGGCTTTCCCGATCTAGCATAAGTCCCTAGTTGAGTCATGGGGTATCCTCAGGTTGCGAAACCAAACGAGGAGGCACCCCATGACTACAGGCGACATTATCCTACATATTTTCTGCCGTGTAGACGACAGTCTGCCAGCCATTCCGAGGCATTCTCAAGCAAAGTTGTATCCGAGCGAATTGGTGACGATTGGCATCCTGTTTGCTCTCAAAGGCGGTCACTTTCGAGCCTTCTACCGCTGGCTACAACGTGATTATGGTGATTGGTTTGGTGATGGTACCTTGCCTGAACGAACTCGCTTGCAGCGATTACTCAAAACACATCAGGATTGGTGTGAATGGCTTATGGCGGATGCAACCTTCTTCACTGTTATTGACAGCTACCCGATTGAGCTAATTTTTCCTATTCGGCAAGGCCGTAGCCCTCAACAAGTAGGAAAAAAGGGTCGCGATAAGGGTCGCTGGAGTGTCGGGATCAAGTTTTGTTGGCTGTTGAATGACTTTGGCCAAGTGGTAGCCTGGGACTGGAATACCATGAACGTGAACGATAAGCACTTCAATCCACTGGTTGAGCCATTCCAAGGTCAAACCATCGTTCTGGCAGATTACGGTTTTCGAGATCAAGACGGTGTGCCAGACAACATGAAGATTTGCAAGAAAGGCACTTGGAATGAGCGCATGTGTGTCGAAACAGCGTTCTCCTTGGTAACAGTTATCTGTGATTTGAAGCGGATTCGACATAGAGTGGCTGTTTACATTCAAGCACGTCTGGCCTTCGTCTCAGCCATGTTCAATGTGCTGATGGATTTGTTTCGTTCGTTTCATCCCGATGCCGATCCGTACAAGATGAGCATCGCCGAGTTTTCACTCTAAGGACTAGCACCAATGGTTATATAGAGTTTTATTCTGTTCATGAGACCCTGTCTCCATATATGGGGGCAGGGTGTGGTATGTATTAAATGTGGTTCAAGGTGGGGCGAAATTTATACCCGTATACATGATATATGCCACGCAACGCGTATCTATGTAGTACTCTGAACCGTTTGTTTTCTTCACCAGGAGACGCGATTCACAATACTTCATCCTCGTACAAAATTTCGTATTTGTAGCCCTGCTCGGTCAGGAATCTTTGGCGGTTGGCGGCGAAGGTCTGGTCTACGGTCTCGCGGGTGACGATGGTGTAGAAGTGCGCCATCGAAGCCGCCTGCCCTGAGCCTGTCGAAGGGTCGCTTTTGGGGCGCAGGATGCGACCGAGGCGTTGAGCCTCCTCCTGGCGGCTGCCGAACGTGCCAGAGACTTCGATGGCAACGCTGGCATCCGGCAGGTCAATGCTGAAGTTGGCGACTTTCGAGACGACCAGGATTTTCACTTCGCCTGTGCGAAACTGTTCGTAAAGTTTCTCGCGCTCACGCACAGGAGTCGCGCCGTTGATGAGCGGTGCATTCAGCCGCGCCGCGATTTCATCCAACTGGTCGAGATACATGCCGATCACGAGAATACTCTCGCCCGCGTGACGATGCAGAATGGCTTGCATGAGTGGCAGTTTACGCGGGTTGTGCGCGGCTACAGAATACTTTTGACGTTGGGGCGCAACGGCATATTCCATGCGGATGTTTTCATCCAGGGGCGCTCGGATTTCATGACAGATCGCGGTGGCGATCCAACCTTGTTTTTCCAAATCCTTCCACGGCACGTTGTATTTTTGCGGACCGATTAATGAAAAGACATCGCCTTCCATGCCATCTTCGCGCACCAATGTGGCGGTCAGCCCCAACCGTCTGCGTGCCTGGATTTCAGCCGTGATGCGAAAGACTGGCGCGGGGAGCAGATGCACTTCGTCGTAGATGATCAAGCCCCAGTTACGCGCACTGAATAGCCCGAAGTGCGGGAATTCTTCCGTGCCGCGTTTACGATAAGTCAAAATCTGGTAGGTGCTGACTGTCACTGGGCGGATGTCTTTTTGCAAGCCAGAGTACTCGCCGACCAAATCTTCCGTCAGCGATGTCTTGTCCACCAACTCACTCATCCATTGCCGCACGGCGACCGTATTGGGCGTCAGAATCAAGGTGGACGTTTGCAGCTGCGCCATAGCCGCCATGCCCACAATTGTCTTGCCTGCGCCGCAGGGAAGCACGATCACGCCACTTCCGCCGCGCGCCGATCCGCCGGCGTGAAAAACTTCCGCGGCTTCGGTCTGATAACGCCGCAGGGTAAACGATTTTCCATCCAGCGTGGATGGACGCAGGGCGATCGGTAAATCATCGCCAGGGGCATAGCCCGCCAGATCCTCGGCGGGATAACCGATTTGCAGGAGCGCCTGCTTCAAATGCCCGCGCCTGCCTGATGCGACCAGAACGCGGCGCGCGTCCAATTGCTCGCGCAGGAAAACCTGCGTCTTCTTGTGGTTCAGAATTTCCACCATCAGCGTTTTGTCGTCGCTGGTGAGGGTGAGATTTTCCCCTTCGCGGATCAACTTCACGCGACCATAACGTCCCACATATTCTTCGATGTCGCGGGTCACATTGGCGGGCAAGCCATACTTTGAGAAAGCCTCCAAGCCAGACAAAATTTCCGCGGCGGTCAGCCCGGACGAAGCCGCGTTCCACAAGGAAAGCGGCGTGATGCGATAGGTGTGAATATATTCAGGCGACTTTTCCAACTCGGCAAAACGCGCCAGCGCATCGCGTGCTTCTTCGTAGCGTTCATTCTGCACTTCGAGCAGGATGCTTTTATCGCCCTGGACGATGATGGGATTGGATGGGGATGGCATCTATGTTCCGTTATTCGATTTCGACAGCAAAGATGTCTTGCAATTTGATAAGCGCTTCATCGAACTTCGGCTGGTGTTGCTGGTTGAAATTGATGGCGCGGATTTTTGGATCGGCTTGGAAGGGACAGCGCAATTCAGCGAGCATTTTTTGAACGGATGTGAAAGATTCTTCGTCTGGGAATTGATAACTGACAGAGACGCTCCGACTCACCTTGATCTGCTTCGGTTTCCTGTGAACCTTTTCCTGCGCTGATTCTTTGGGGAAGAGGCTGACAGCGGATTCTGCGAGAGATGCAAACTCATCTGTCGGATGTTGAATCCGCAGCGGGGCGTAGGCGTTTGATTCCAGCGTGGAAAAAACCTTCTCGTTTCCGCGCACCAGCCGAAGGGTCGGGGTGATGCGCTCTGCTGTAAATTTATCCGCTTCGGGAATTTCATCCACGCTTTCTAATAGCGCAAATCCTTCGTACAAAGTGAACTGGTCGGCGTGACCCGCCCACTCCTCCAATTCCACTTTTACGTTGGGAGGCAAACCGCGTCCGCTGAGTTTTTCGAGCAGGGCGATCACATTCAGGTTGGGCTGGCGGATTTGTTCCGCAGCGACGAGCGCCTTTTTGAGTTGGAAAATGCCCACGTAGGCGCTATGCCCGCTGTTGGGGCTGGAAACCTGCTCGCCTAACGCGGCTGTTTGCTGAATGATTTTTGCGGGATAAAAATCGGACTCGATGACAACATCGAAGTTGGGCTGGACGGTGAGTCGAGGCTGACTCTCTTTGCCGCTCATCAGGCGCGTAAAGCGTTCATTGACGCGAAACGCTTTGAGCATTCCGCGCGAAGGATGGAGTCCCTTGTACGGCGCGGGGTTGTATGCCACATCCACAAACCGCATGGTGAGCGGAATGTTTTCGAGAAAGCGTTCCACGTAACGACCTTCGACGCGCTCAAAGCCGTCGGGGTCGTCGTCGGGGATGGGCTTTTCGTTGTGCGACCACTTGTCTTTGCCTTCATAAAAATTTCCGTAGCGGGTTACGGCATGTCCCCATCGGTCTTTGGATGGATTCTTTGGAATGAGAAAGTAAGGATGGTTTTCTTTGAGAAAGGCAACGAGCGATTCAACGCTGAGCCATTCATTGGGCGGACAGTTCTTGAGTATATCGAACAGGAACAAGCGGGCTTCGGGAAATGTCAGCATGGGCATAATACCAGTCGCCGCACCCCATTGATGGAATGAATCCAATTCGCCCAGGATACCTGTTTTGTAAAACTCATTATTGCTGGAGTCGCGGTATTCATCCAAAGATTTAGCGTGGATGAGCGTGTCAAGAATTTGTTTTTCCTGTTTGAGAGGCGTGAGGTCAAGAAATTTATCCAGGCGGGCTTGATTCACTGTGATGAAGTTTTCCAAAAAAGACGGTTCGGAACTGGTGTAGCCGCGATAAACGCCCTTGATGTCGTAGTGAACCAAGCCTAATTGCAAAGCGAGCAGGTCAATGAAATCAATCCATTGCGCGCCGCCAGTTTCTTTTGACACATTGACCAGTTCAGGGTCGCCCATGAGTTTTGCGATGCGGACAGAATCCGCGCGCGGGATTTCGTTGGTGCGCGTCATGCGCTTGACGCTGTGTTTGCCGACGTAATCGAGATAGGTGAACAGGTCGCGCAGGAGGTCGCGGTCATTGGAGAAGGTGCGGAGTTTTTTGGGGTTGAGAGAAGTGAGCATAATTGATTCGAGGGATGAAAATATTGCGTGGCGCGTGTTCCGTGAGTGGATGGCGGGCTATGAGTGAATCGTTTTTGCGACGAAGCCAGTTTTCTTGAGCGTCCGTTCAACAACAGAGCGGAATTCTGAGGGGAAGGCAATGAATTGTTCATCGAGCAAGACGAGATTTCCTGCCAGTTCGCGCTCCAACTGAACGCGCAGGTTCAAGTCACGGACGCGGGCAATCAGCAGATTTTCATGCAGGATGGTTCTGCCCCATTTCTCGTTAACTGCGACGATGGCTTTTTCAAAAGCGGGGATATGCTTTGACAGCCAGAGCGAGAGCGGGGTATTACGCTGTTGCGGGGTGGCGCGTCCCAATTTGATCGGGCTAGGCGCGGCTTGCAATTTATTTTTTTCCACGCCCAGATGGGTCAGGAGATTGAACAGTTCAAGGTGTTGAATTGGAATCAGCCGCAAATCAATTTTGGCGGAATCCGCTTTAGGCGTGGATTCAACCCAGGGAAGGGTATCCGCTAAAAGGTCGTCAGACGCGGTTAAAGTCGATGTAGACGTGAGGCGATAATAGGAGGTGGAGCCTTCGGCTTTCAGGCGTGAGAGAAGTCCCAATTCCCAGCCTTGATGCAGGATTTTTTCGGCGGGCTGAATTGTTCCGCCAAAGCAGAAAATTTTGAGCGCGGGGTCAATGTTTTCAGGTCGCGTCCATTCGCGCGGGGCGAGACTCGCAAGCAGTCGGGAGGCGGCTTCGGTGATGGAAAGCGAGGCAGGGACGCTGGAGTTGGATGTGTTCAGCGACATCCACCACGCGCGCTTTTGCCAATCTTGCAGGCGCGCGGCGGAAAAGGGCTGGTCATCGAGGCAGATCGTGCCGTCTTTAATTTCTATTTTTGTGCGGTCATTGGGGAAGGCTGGATTGCCGCCAATCAACTGCAATAATTTTTTGCGAACGGCGTGGTCGCTCGTCTCTCCAGATTCGTCGCTTGTGATGACGGGCAATAACGGCGGCAGGTAGGGAAAGAATTCAGGCGGTAGGGCAAAGCGCCAGCGTTCCATTTGGACGGTGTCGCCGCGCATTTTGACTTCTGCCATGACAACGATTCCACGCCGCACGAGATTCTTTTTGACGGCGTCGAATGTGGATTTATATTGCTGGGTGAACGTACCGTAGTAACGCTTGTTATGTTGCGCGGCGCTGCCATATAAACGCTCGAAGAAGGATACGTCAACTTCGCCAGTTTGATGGAGCAGATGCAGGGTAATGATTTCTTCAGCGCTGATGTTTTGCAGCGCTTCAGTCACTCCGATGGATGAGACGAAATAACTCGCAAATGATGTGCGCGAGGCAGTCTCGCTGGGGCGAAAGCCGCGCGCCTTGCGAATGGCGTTCAGGTCAGCTTCGGCGAGGTCGGCGCACATCTCGTGCAATAGATTGGAAATAGACATGCGCTGGATTGTATGGGAAGTCGTGTGGAGTGTCAAATAAAGCGAGAAGCCAGCAACTGATTAATCTGGAATACGGTCCAACTCTCGCCAACTGATGAAAGATCCAGCGCTAGCCTGCATGGACTGTTCCCCTCCATAGACCACATAGCCTTGATTTTCAGGAGCCGCCGTCAACTGCCGCCAGTATTGGAGATTGTCAAAGTAGCTGGTGGACATCGTTTTACCGGATTTGATTTCAACTGGAGTGATTTTTTCGCCATTCACCAATAGGCAGTCAATCTCTTTACCATGATTGTCCTGCCAAAAATACGGCAGACGATTCTCGCCACGATGGAAGTTGCGCTTAATAAACTCATTGATGATCAAATTCTCAAAAAGCCCGCCTTTTAGATAATGTAGGTTGACCTGATTTTCTTCGCGGATACCAAGTAAGGAACAAGCAATGCCCGTGTCGTAAAAATATAACTTGGGCGATTTGACCAACCGCTTGTTGAAGTTGCGATGATAGGGCTGTAGACGATACAGAATGTAAGAACTCTCCAAAATCGATAACCAGGCTTTGGCAGTGTTTGGGCTGATGCCAGCGTCACTTGCCAAGCTGGCATAGTTGAGCAGTTGCCCGATGCGCCCGGCGCATAACTGGGTGAATTGAATAAAAGAATTTATATCTCCGATGTTTTTCATCAAACGTACATCTTTCTCAACATAGGTTTGGATGTACGCCGGATAAAAATCAGTGGGCTCGATGTCACGATCGTAAATGTGCGGATATTGACCTTTGAAAACCAGGTTTTCGTATTGCCTTGCATTTGGCTTCAATTCTGCAAACGATAATGGCATCAAGTGTAAAACAGCAGTACGCCCAGCCAGTGTTTGGCTGATTTTCTCCATCAACAGGAAGTTTGATGAACCGGTCAGAATGAATTGAATGTTACGGTCCTCATCCACCAGCTTTTGAATATAGGAAAACAAATCCGGAGTATTTTGGATCTCATCCAAAATTGCACCGTTCGGATAATTGGAGAGGAAGCCCCGCGCATCGGTCAGCGCAATCTGGCGGATGTCAGGCTCTTCCAAAGATACATAAGGCATGGTGGGAAAGGTAGCCCGCACAAGGGTGGTCTTACCTGATTGGCGAGGTCCTGTGATGGTAATGACTTGGAACTTCTTCGCAAGAGTAATTAGCTTGGTTGCCAAAGTTCTTTCGATCATAAGAATACTCCATTGAGTGAATAATAGTTGTCGATGTTTCTATTTTAGCATTAATTGTACAAATATGCAAAATGATTGCGCATTTGTACATACATAGTGATAGGGCTATGAACTTGAACGCATCGAATGGCAGTGCTGGAACATAGAATTAAGAGCGGAAGAGATAAATTTCCGCCGCCTACGCTCGTTTTCTCAATTCATACTCCCATACATGATATATACTGGTAGGTACCTTGCTTGCTCAGATATGATATCCAGTTACAAATCATCTTCATCAATATCGTCCACATCATCGAAAAACTCCGTTGGGGGCGTGAACGGCGGTTCGTTGGGGTCGTAGCGCTTCGGGGTGGAAGGAGGCGGGATGTTGCGCGTCCAGCGGTGACGTTCCTTCATATCCGCGATCATTTCCTGGTGAGTTTCGTCGTTTTCGTCCCAACGTTCGAGACGCTGGATCTGTTTCTTCACCCAATCGGCAGGTTCGCCTGGCTGACCATCGTCGGCGTCGAGAAAACTCCAATCCACAATGGAAGCCGACGAACTTTCATTTTCATTCGGGATGGAGGTCTCGAGCAGTTTTGCGAGTTGCGGGTCAATGCTTGGACGATAGGGGGCAATGCGTTCCATTTGATTTTCGCTGCGGACGCGTTGTACTTCATCTTTCGTCTTCGGCGCGGATGGGTCGATGGAATCCATCATGCGATCATAGCGAGAACCGTCGCCTGCGGGCGGAATCCACGGAATGCGGTGGGCGTTGTCGCGCCACCAGATCACTTCGGCGAGCAGTCTTCGCGCCTTGTCATCGTTGAAGCGCGAACATAATTCCCCCAAGGCTTCCGCCGCATCTGCAAAGAAACCCAGGTCAGCGTATTGCCAGCCGATCCAGTGCAAAGTCGCTTGCAGGTCTTCGGCTTTTTTGATGGCATCTGCGAAAATAGCCCAGGCGTAATCGGTACATTCCTCATCACCAAGACAATACGCACCGAGCAATTCCATCTTGCCCTCGTGGAGAATCTTGCGCACATCCTTCGGACCGCCGCGTTCCATCATGGCTTCGTACTTTCCGTCCCAGCGACTCATGAATCGAAACGATAACGCCAGTCTGCGCCGCTGTTGCCACGGACGGTCATCCCATTCGTCAAAGTTCTGCTGGATGGCGACGCGGTTATCGTAAATCGTCCATTCGTCGCAGAATAATTCATAGACAAGCTCGCTGGCTTCCTTGCAATCAGGGAACAATGCCAGCACGTCGAAACATAATGCCGCCGCGTCGGATTGTCCGCAATACCACTGACCGATGTCTCGCGCGCGGGCAAGGGTTTGGTAAACGTAATCGGGATAGGTAGTCATTAGAAGAAACTCGGTTGACTGGGTTGCGATGGCAAAGTTGCCGCCTGGTCTTTCATCAGTGCGATGAGCGGCGTGATGACGAGCGTAAGACCTTCGAGTTGCAGGGCGGCGAATTGATAGATGAGAGATTTACCCGCGCCTGTGGGCATGATGGCGAGGGTGTGATTTTTGTTGAGGAGACTCGTGATGGCGTCTTCCTGTCCCGCGCGGAAGGTATCAAAACCGAAGTAGGTTTGTAGGGATGTTCCAAGTGGCATGGGCGAAGTATACGATGATTTTCCCACTGAGGGTTTACATTTGGAAAACAAAACTGCTGTATCGTGTTGCGTGAAGCGTGATGGGTGTCATGCGTCTGAGGGACGGATGGCTTCCTGTTCCAGTTTCAGTCCGCGTTGGAGGAGGTGTTCGATGGTTGGATGGATGTCTTTCAGAACGGGGTTGAGGAGGAGACGCTTGAGATTGTGTGTATCGTGTTGTGTGAGAGGGCGGGAGAGGTGGGCATATTTCTCAAAAGTAGCGATGTCCATGAGGTGGGGCTGGATACGCGGACTAACCTGTCTGCGAAGTTGAGTGAGGATGTTGAAACCGCCGTAGTCCATGTCTGACCAGAGGTAAATCGGAATCTCTTCAGGAATGAGTTGGAGGAGGTGGCGGATGGCGGGGGAGGGGTTGCCCATGAGGCAGAGGGTCGCGTGGGGCGTGGGGCGTGGAGCGTGCTGCATGGTGCGTGTTTCGTTGTCTGCTTGCGCGTGTGCAGTGTACCTGCTTACCTGCTGATGAAAGGATGTGAGGTTTTCGATGCAGAGAACGGAGTCGGCGCGGATGTTGATTCGTTGAATGTCGGCGGTTTGAGATGCGGAAAAGCCAACCGATGGATTGAAGGAATCAATGTTGATGATTTGTCCATTGATGTCGGTCAATTCCCACTTGCCTGCGAGGTGAACGTATGTGGGGTTTGCAACGAGGTTGAGTTCGCGGAGGAGGTCTTCATTATTGAGCGGTTTCCATTCGGGGTTGGCGCGGCGGGCGAGGCGGATGAGGGCGGGCTTCAAATCGTCGAGGCGTTTGGTATCGTTGAAGACGCGTACGCTGAAGACGCGGTAGGGAGTCTCGGCTGTCAGTGAGGATAAGGCTTGGAGAACAGCGAGCAGGTCGTGATTGAGG
>JRYF01003053.1_pt1 | contig 12122 bp, 12 predicted proteins | sample 235331 | NCBI WGS metagenome assembly JRYF01 (sample SAMN03074217, study PRJNA261475) | activated sludge metagenome | biome: Wastewater Treatment Plant; feature: Wastewater; material: Activated sludge; isolation source: activated biomass of a wastewater treatment plant treating hydrocarbon... ... | reverse complement strand
ACGCCCGACCAGATCGCGTAGGCGATGCCCACCGGGATCACCTTCAGCGCCAGCGACAGGAAATAGAAGGCCGTGCCGTAGCCGGCCACGACCACCAGCGAAGGCAGCGCCCGCGTGAAGCCTTCGGCGGCCTTCAGCGCCGAGGTGCCGATCACCTCGGCGACGATGGCGATGGCGAGAAAGAGGTAGGACATCGGTGTTCGCTCGAAACGGGCGCGGCGCCGCCGCGCCGGGCCATCGGCGCCTCAGAACGGCCCGCTCGCCAGCCAGCGCTCGACCTGCGGCAGGCGATCGTGGCCCCAGAACATCTCGCCGTCGACGAAGATGGTCGGCGCGCCGAACACGCCGCGGGCGATCGACTCGTCGACCAGCGCCTTGAGTTTGTCCTTGACCGCCGGCTCCTGCACGCCGCGCGCCACCGCGACCGGGTCGGCGCCGGCCTCGGTGGCCAGCGCGCCGATAACTTCCGGCTCGCCGATGTTGCGGTCCTGCGAGAAATAGGCGCGCAGGGCGGCGTGCAGGAAGCGCGTGGCCTGCGCCTCGTCCTGGCTCTGCAGCCACAGGAACGCGCGCGCCGTGCCGACGGTGGAAATCGGGAACACGCTCGGGTGCTTGAACGGCACGCCGGCATAGCGGGCGCTGCGCGCGAAGTCCTTGGCGAAGTAGCTCGCCTTCGGCGGCACGAGTTCGGTCAGCGGCACGGCGCCGGTGGTGCGAAAGATCACGCCGAGCAGCGTCGGCTTGAACTCGACCGTGCGGCCGTGGCGGGCGGCCAGTTCCTCGATCTTCTCGCTGGCGAGGTAGGAGTAGGGCGAGGAGAAGTCGAACCAGAACTCGATGGGGGCGGACATGCGCGCTCCGGGCGGGGAAGTCGAAGCGGCGATTCTGCCTCAGCCGCCCGCGCAGGCCTTGATGCGTGCGAGGTGCGCGCCGCGGCGCAGCGACGGGCGGCCGCCGTCAGCCGATCGGGCCGTAGAACACGCGCGTGACGTAGTCCATCGCGACCCGGCCGTCGCGCTGCGCGGCGTCGAAGAGCTGGCGCAGCCGCGCAACCATCGGCGCGTGGTTCGGATGGCCCGCCTTGGGCGTGTAGGAGGCCGAGTTCAAGCGTGCGGCCAGGGTCGGCCAGTCGAGCGCGGTCGGGTTCGGAAAGCTTGCCACGCGGAAGTCGCGGTGGCCGAAGAATGCAGCGACCGAGTCCTCGTGCCCGTGGCGGTGCCTGATCTCCGTGTAGCCGATGCCGAAGTCGAGCAGCAACTGCTCGTAGCCTTCGGCAAACGCGCTGCCTTCGCTGACGCGGTCGTTCCAGATCAGCGCCGCCAGCGGCGGCCGCTTGAGAATCCGCAGCGCCTCGGCGCGTGCGGCGGCGACGTCGAACCAGTGGAACGCCTGCGCGGCGAGCAGCAGGTCGACGCTGGCCTCGGGCAGCGTGGTCGCCTCGGCGGTGCCGGCCATGCTGCGGAAGCCGGCGAACGCGGCGAGCTGCCGGTCGCCCTCGGCGCGCATTGCCTCGTTCGGCTCGACGCCGATCACCGCCAGCCCGGCGCACAGGAACGGCTCGCACGACAGCCCGGTGCCGCTGCCGATGTCGGCGACCACCGCATCCGGCGCGAGCTTCAGTTCGGCAATCAGAGTTGTCGCGATGGCGCCGGGATAGCCGGGCCGCGCGGCGGCGTAGTCGCCGGCGCGGTCGGTGAAGCGGGTGGTGGAGTCGGGGGCGGGGCGCATAGAGACGGGCCGGCGAGCCGCTCGATGCCCGGCCCGGATCGTTAGCGTAACCTCGCCGACGCGAGGAAGGCGCGGGGCTGCGGGCGCGCCGCTCCGCGCGCGCGAGGCAAGACAGACGGGATCGGGCACAAGCCGGCCCGGCATATCCGCCACCCCGCGCGAGCGAGGGACGGCAGGCTGCCGGGCGCATCAGGAGGATGGACTTGCGAAGCGCGGCATCGAACTCGGCGGGGCTGACCGGCCGAAGCGCGAAACGCCCGGTGCGCAGCGCGAAGCTGTGCTGCGCGCCGGACCCGCCTCGCGGTTCGACGTGAAGGCGACCCCCGCCGTGGCCCGGATCACCGCGAGCCTGCCGGCCTTCGCGGCCGTGCTGCTGGTGCTGGCGGTACCGGCGTTCTGGCCCGACTACCTGGGCAAGCTGCTGGCGGTCGACGCCCTCACGCACGTGCACGCGCTGTTCGGCTTGCTGTGGCTGCTGCTGCTCGTGTCGCAGCCGCTGCTCATCCGCGCGCAGCAGCCTGCCCGGCACCGGGGCCTCGGCCGGCTGGGCATCGCCGTCGGCGCCGGGTTCGTCGTCTCCAGCCTGCTGCTGACGCACCATCGGGCCAGTCGGATGGACGACGAACTGTTCGCCCGCGTCGGCTCCGGCTTCTATCTGCCGCTGGTGATGGCGGTGCTGTTCGCCGCCGCGCTGGCGCTGGCGCTGATCTGGCGGCGGGCCATGCCGCTGCACGGGCGGTACATGGCCTGCACCGCGCTGGCTCTGATCGACCCGCTCACGGCCCGCCTGCTGCACTTCTACGGGCCGCCACTGCCGGCGCCGCTGCTGTACCAGGTGCCGGCCTTCACGATCATCGTCGCCGTGCTGTTCGCGCTGCTGCGCACGCTGCCGCCGGCGACGCCCGGCCGGGGCGTTTTCGCGGCATTCGCGGCGGCGAGCACCGCGCTGCTGCTGCTGTACTTCGTGACGCCCTACAGCGCCGGCTGGATGCGGCTGCTCGACGCGTTTCGCGCCCTGCCGCTGACGTGAGTCGAGTCGCCCCGGCGGCCGCCGGGGCGTCGGCTGCGCGGGGGCAGATGGTGCCGGCCTGTTCAACACCCCGCTGGCGGACTAGGCTGGCCAACCGCGCCGCCGGCGCGAAGGAGAAGCCTGGATGAACCCAGCCGCCCCCGCGCTGCGCTTTCGCTCGCTCGCCTGCACGCCGATCGTCGTGCCGCTGCGCTTTCCGCTCGGCACCAGCGCCGCCACCGTGACCGCCGCGCCCCTGCTGCTGCTCGACGTGCAGTCGGAGGAAGGCGTCGTCGGCCGCGCCTACGCGTTCGCGTACCGGCCCTCCGGGGCCAGGGCGATGGCCGAGGTGCTGGCCGATGCCGCGCAACTGATCGCCGGCGATCCGATGGCGCCGGCGGCGGTCGCCGCCAAGCTGCAGCGCCGGATGACCCTGATCGGCGTCACCGGCGTGGTGCGCATGGCGCTGTCGCTGCTCGACATGGCCTTGTGGGACGCGCTCGCCGTGGCCGCCGGCCGGCCGCTGGCGGCGCTGCTGGGTGGCGCGCCGCAGCCGGTGCCGGCGTACAACTCCAGCGGGCTCGGGCTGATGGCGCCGGCCGCCGCGGCCGACGAGGCGCTGAAGCTGCTCGAAGGCGGCTTCAAGACCGTGAAGCTGCGACTCGGCTATGCGAGTGTCGGCGAGGACATCGAACGCGTGCGCGCGGTGCGCAACGTGCTGCCCGCCGACATTCAGCTGCTGGTCGACTACAACCAGGGGCTGAGCACCGCCGAGTCGCTTGCGCGTGGCCGCGCGCTGCAGGCGGAGGGGGTGGCCTGGCTGGAGGAGCCGACGCGGCACGACGACCTGGACGGCTACGCGCAGATCGCGCGCGAACTGGCGCTGCCGGTGCAGCTCGGCGAGAACTTCAACGGACCGCTGGCGATGCAGCAGGCCCTGGCCGCCCGGGCCTGCGACCTGGTGATGCCCGACGTCTCCCGGATCGGCGGCGTCACGGGCTGGATGCAGGCCGCCGGCATCGCCGCCGCCTACGGCGTGCCGATGAGCTCGCACCTGATGCCGGAGATCAGCGCGCACCTGATGACGGCCACGCCCACCGCGCATCTGGTCGAGTACGTCGACTGGCTCGACCCGGTGCTCGATCAGCCGTGCCGGGTGGTGGAGGGCTGCGTCGTCGTGCCCGACACGCCGGGCACGGGGCTGGCGTGGGATGCTGCGGCGGTGAAGAGGTTCAGGCTCGGCTGAAGGGGGTGGGTGGCGACATTGGCTACTAGTGCTGCGCGTTGGCTTGCCGCGCATGTCAGGCCCCGGCGGACCAGGGACGGTCGAGATTGGTCAAATGCTGCTGCCCTCGGCCTGTGCGCAGCGTGCGACTGCTTGAGGCTGAGTGCGGCCGCCCAGCACTTACCGGCCGACAGCCGACTCCGACCCGTACCGACCGGTGGTCCATCGCGCTGGCGGTCAGCCGCCACCTGACGGCCCTGCCACCATGCGACGTTCGCTTAGACGCCATAAAGCGGACATCCGATCGCTTGAACGCGCCCGAGGCTGCGGACGATTTGCCTGAGAATGGCGGGCATCAATGCGAGAAGAGAACCATGCCGACTAACCCGATCAACCGTTCGGACTTGGGCGCCGGGACAAGTCGAGTCCTGGAGAACAAGGACTTCCGGAACTTGATCTTGGAGGACATCGAGGGCAAAGCGGTCGTTTATCGCGATTGCGACTTCTCCTATTCGATCTTAATCCGTGGATACTTTCATAAGGCGAAGTTTGAGCGCTGCAAGTTCATTGGAACCCGCTTCATAGCGTCCACGTTCCGGAACGCGACGTTTGAGGGATGCGACTTCTCGTACGCCGACTTTGACCGTTGCGTCGTCCCCGTCCTTCAGGTGCTTGCGAACCTGCCGGCCTTCGCAAATGTGCGCTGGGAGCTTCTGCATAACCTCCGAGCGAACGCGCGTGCGCTCGGAGACACGCAACATGAATCGGACCTCGTTTGGCAAGAGATTGACACCGAAATGGAGCATTGGCGCTCCGTCTACCTCGGCCAGGCCGGCTACTACCAAAAGTACACCCGCACCGAACGTGTCTGGGCGCGGCTCCGGCACTTGCGCTTGTTGATCGAAAGGTACGTCTGGGGCCACGGGGAGTCTTTGGTCCGACTGGGTGTCGCGACGGCCGTGGCGTTAGTGCTTCTGGGGCTACTGAATGCCATCGAGCGCGTTGGCGATCTCGGTTCCGTGTCGATCAGCTCGTTCCTGATGCTTTGGCTCGACAGCCTCGCTTTCATTTCCGCGCTGTTCGTTGACTTGCCAAGCGTGAATGGTCACGAGGTCGTCCGAAGCCCCATTACGTCGACGTTGGCTGTGGTGCTACGGTATCTAACGATTGGCCTCGCGGTACCGGTGCTCTACAAGTACATCGCCAAGCGTTGAGGGGGATCATGCTTGCAGCAGGGTGTTTTCTCTTTGGATCTTCAGCGCGAGGCGACGCCGATTCAGCGAGCGATACTGACGTACTAATCGTGTACGACCGGGAACCCTCCCTGTCAGAGCGTCGGCAAATAGCGGAATCGGTGTCCGAGGGACTGCGGCGGGACTGTGCCTTTGCGGAATACACATGGGAGCGCTTGGCCAGTATGTTTGCCGACGGGCACCTCTTTGCGTGGCACCTTTACCAGGAGGCACGTCCGCTGCGCGTGCTCGGGGTCGCCAGCTGGGATTTACCGTTTCCGAAGCCCGCCCCGTATCGGTCTTCGCGGCGAGATGCTCAGAACTTCGCCGACCTGCTCGGAAGTTGCGTGCGCGCGGTCGAGGGCAGAACGGCCTCCCTGGTGTACGAAGCGGGTTTGGGGTACGTCGCGATCAGAAATGTTGGAATGTCTCTTAGTGCATTGGTGCTAACCCGGCCGGAGTTCGACAGGCATGTACCTTTCAAGGTTGCCAAGGCGCTACGTACGCCCCCTCCGTGCGACCTCGGTGTCTACGACCTGATGGTGGCTGCCCGCCATTCCTCCCAGCGAGGACTCGATGAACCTAGCCTTAACGCGACCGCCCTCCTGCACGCGTTGATGGCCGCACGTGACTGGGCGGCAGAGACCTTGGAGATCGTTCATGACATTACAGCCGTCTAGTCGATTTGGCACCTTCTTCTGGCGTGTCGAGACAGAGCGGGAGGTGCTATCAATTGTCAACGAGGTAACCAACGGCCCGAAGCTACACGGGCTTACTGCGGCTGCAATTGATCGCTGGGCAGGGGCGGTCGCCGCGACAACTCCGGGTGGCCTGGAGCTACTCGGCGAAGTTGTGCATCAACTTCATCGAATAGCGATTCGCGTCGGTGTGCATGCGGACCAAAGTCGAGTGGTTTTTGCTAATGAAACTGGCGTGACTCTGCCAGTCCATGACTTGATTGAGAACCTTCGAGCCCTTTGCCGCAGTTGGCGCTCAACGATATCTCCAGTTCGATTGAAGTAAGACACGGGAATTTGCTGACCTGGAGAGTGGCCTTCTGGCTTGTGCGACAGTTCCTCCGAATGTCCGCTCCTTCAAGAAGCCCGTGGTCTGCGGTGGTCGCTCGTGATGCGCAACAACCGCTGACCGGGGACGCTACCGAACGGTCATGATGGCCGTGGGCAATCTGTCGAATTTGAGGACTGATTGACCGCCGCTGCCGCACTCCCGTCATTCTCGGCGCAGGGGCGAAGGGCGGTAGCGGCTCGAAAGCGGAACTCCGAGCCCGGCTACGCCCTGATCCGCTTCATCTCCGGATCGAACATCGGCCGCAGCGACGCCCGCGCGGGATACCTCCGGCCGGCGACGTCGACTTCCCACCGCCCCGCTTCGCACCACGCCTGGTCGATCGGCTCGCCCGCGTCGATCATCGCCAGCGCAACCGCGCCGCCGAGCGCGCGTTGCCGCTCCGCACGAGGTACCGTCCGCCGCCCTCGTCGCGCACCACCGCCAGCGTCGCCAGCACCGCGTCGCGGCCGATGAAGCCGCCGGGCTTGGCGAGATCCACCGCGAAGCCGAGGCCGGCCTCGAGCACCGAGTCGGTGTTGTCGACGTCGTGGCCGTAGTCGCGGTAGCCCTTTTCCATCCGCAGGCTGGCCAGCGCCTTCAGGCCCGCGTGCTTCAGGCCGACCGATTCGCCGGCGGCCACCAGCCGCTCGTACACGTGCACGGCCTGCTCGGCGGGCACGTACAGCTCGTAGCCGAGTTCGCCGAGGTAGGTGATGCGGATGCAGAGCACCCGCGCCAGCCCCAGGTCGATCTCGCGCGCGCAGCGGAACGGGAAGGCGTCGNNCGCAGCCGCGCCAGCGCGTGGCCGTGCGCGGTGTCGGAGGCGACGACCAGGTAGTCGCCGTCGTCGCGCTTGGTCACCGTGAGGTCGGCCTCGATCTTTCCCGACTCGTTGAGCCACTGCGTGTAGGTGATCCGGCCCGGTTCGCCGTCGACGTTGTTGGCGGAGAGCCAGTTCAGCACCCGCCCGGCGTCCCTGCCCTGCACGACGAACTTGGACATGAACGACATGTCCATCAGGATCACGCCGGAGCGCGCGGCCTCGTGCTCGGCGCGCCAGTACGGGAACCAGTTCTGCCGGCCCCAGCTCAATCGCTCGACCTTCGGTTCGACCCCCGGCGGCGCGTACCAGTCGGCGCCTTCCCAGCCGCTGACGTCCTTGAAGTACGCGCCGCGCGCGGCCAGCCGGTCGTGCAGCGGCGAGCGCTTCGCGTCGCGCGCGGTGGCCATCGAGCGCGTCGGGTAGTGGCACTGGTAGACCATGCCGAGCGCCTCGGCCGTGCGCGCGCGCCGGTATTCGGGGTTCGACTGGTAGCGGTGAAAGCGGTCGACGTGGATCGCGGTGACGTCGGCTCCCGGATCGCCGCTCAGGATCCAGTGCGCCAGCATGCGGCCGATGCCGCCGCCGGTGAGGATGCCGATCGAGTTCAGCCCCGCGGCGACGAAGTAGTTCGAAAGGCTCGGCGCCGGGCCGACGATCGGCAGCAGATCCGGCGTGAAGCTCTCAGGGCCGCAGAAGAACTTCTTGATGCCGGCCGCCTGCGCCGCCGGCACGCGCGCCATCGCGCGCTCCAGGAACGGCGTCATCCGCTCCCAGTCGGGTTCGATCTCGCCGAAGGAGAAGTCCTTCGGCACGCCCTCGACCTTCCACGGCGCGGCCTCGGGCTCGAACAGGCCGATCATCAGCCCGCCCGCCTCCTCGCGGTAGTAGCCGTAGGAGGCCGGGTCTTCGAGCACCGGCGCCTCGCGCGAGACGCCGGGCAGCGGCCCGGTGATCAGGTAGTAGTGCTCGGCCGCCTGCAGCGGGATGTTGACGCCGTCGCGCTGCCCCAGTTCGCGCGCCCACATGCCGGCGCAGTTGACCACGACTTCGCACTGCACCGTGCCGTGCGAAGTCTCCACGCCGCTGACCGCGCCGCCCCGCGTCAACACGCGATCGACGCGCACGCCCTCGACGATCCTTGCGCCGCGCTGCTTCGCGCCCTTGGCGAGCGCCATCGTCACGTCGACCGGGTTGGCGCGGCCGTCCTCCCTGACGTAGAAGCCCGCGAGGATGTCGTCCGTGCGCGCCAGAGGGAACAGCGCGCCCACCTCGCTCGGGCCCAGTTCGTGCACGTCGATGCCCATCAGCCGGTTGAAGGCGGCCACGCGCCGGTATTCCTCCAGCCGGTCGGCGTCGGCGGCGACCTCGATGAAGCCGCAGGGCCTAAAGCCCGTCTCCTGCCCGGTCTCGGCCGGCAGCCGCGTGTACAGGTCGCGCGAGTACTTGCGCAGTTCGGTGGACGTCTCCGAGGTCGAGCCGAAGGTGACGATCAGCCCGGCCGCGTGCCAGGTGGTGCCGGCGGTCAGCCGGTCGCGTTCGAGCAGCAGCACCTCGCAGCCCAGGTGCGCCAGGTGATAGGCGACCGAGCAGCCGATGATGCCGCCGCCGATGACGACGACGCGGGCGTGGGTGGGCAGGTGCGGGTCGGTCACGGTGGCGGCTTGGAGTTGCAGCCGCGATTGTGCCCGGCCGGATGCCCGATCCCGGCGCGCGCGTTGACCTCGTGCGCGGCACCGCAGATACTTTTCCGGTGCCGCTCGACTCTCATTCGACGAACCCGAACGCGCTGCGCCGTCGGTGCCGTTGCCGGGTCGCGCGCTTGCCTCGCTGATGCCGGGCCGGGCCAACCGGGTCTTCATCTCGTATCGCCGCAGCGACTCCGCCGGTTATGCCGGCCGGCTCGAAGAGGCGCTGGAGCGGCGCTTCGGCCGCGGCAGCGTCTTTCGCGACGTGGTCGACATCACGCCCGGCCACGACTTCGTCGCGGTGATCCGCGAGCGGCTGGCCGGCGCGCACACGGTGCTGGCGCTGATCGGGCCGAACTGGGCCGGCGCCGACGCCGACGGCCGGCGCAGGATCGACGACGAGCACGACTTCGTGCGGCTCGAGATCGCCGTCGCGCTCGAAGGCGAGGCGGCTGTCGTGCCGGTGCTGCTGCCCGGGGCCGAGATGCCCACCGAAGCCAGCCTGCCCGATGCGCTCAAGCCGCTGGCGCGGCGCCACGCGCTGACGCTCGGCGATACGCACTGGGACGCCGACGTCGCGCGGCTCGCCGCCAGCATTGGCAGTGCGCGCCGGCGTGCCTTCTGGCCGTGGGCGCTCGGCGGCGCGGTGCTGGCCGCGGCGTTCGCGGCGGTGTGGCTGTGGCGGCCCGCCGCGCCGGCCGTCGATGTCGGGGCGCGGCTCGTCGGCACCTGGCAGGCCGAGGTGCGGTACGCGTGGGGCGATCGGCACACGGAGCGCTTCGAGTTCAAGCGCCACGCGGGGCAACTCACCGGCGCCGCCGGCTTCCTCGGCTACCCGCGCGCGATCGAAAACCTGCGGCTCGACGGCGCCAACCTGTACTTCGAAACGCGCAGCCAGGAGACGATGGGCGCATCCACCCGCGAGATCACGCGCGCCTACGCCGCCGAACTGCACGGCGAGGCGCCGGCCGATGTGCTGCGCTTCCGCATGGAAAGCCGCGGCAATCACGTCAGCCTGGCGCCGATCGAGTTCGAGGCGCGCCGCGTGGCGGGAGACGAAACCGCGAAGGACCGGCGGTAGGGGCGCCTGACTGGCGACGAGTCACGGCAACGCATGCGGCTCAGGCAGGACGGACCCGCGCGCGTCGTCCCGGCGCAGGCCGGGACCCAATCTTTCCATACTGAAATTGGGCCCCGGCCTGCGCCGGGGCGACGGGTTACTCGCAGCTGAGCAATGTCGCAAGTCAGGTCGGCGTAAACGTCGCGAACCGCGACGCCGGCGCGGCGCCGCTGCTCATCATGACGGTCGGCGTCGAGCCGGGCAGCGAAGCGACTCCGGCGAAGCGCCACGGCGCGCGCGTCGATTGGCTGCGGCAGTGCCGGTGATGCCGATCAAGGGGGGTCGAGTCGAACCGCGCCCGACGCTTCCGCGCGGACGCCAGTCCGCTTCCCGGGAAATGCCGGTACGCCTCGCAACCGGCGGCTAAAGCGAAGCCCGCGCCGATCAGTCCTTCATCACCGCATCCAGCCCGCGCCGTACGCCAGGCCCGAGCGTGTGCACGCGGCGGATCGCCAGCAGCGCGCCACCGACATACGGTTCGGCGCTCTCGCCCGACTCGTGGCGGATGTGCAGCCGCTGCCCGTGCGCGCCGAAGATCGCCTCGACGCCGATCACGAAGCCGGGCGTGCGCACCGAGTGCACCTGCACGCCGTTAAGCAGCGCGCCGCGCGCCTCGCGCGGCCCGCGCACCTGATCCAGCGGCACGCCGAGTGTGGCCGCCTTGATGCGGCCGAGCCGCGCGGATAGCTCTCGCGCGGTGCCGCTCGGCGCGTCGACCTTGGTCTCGTGCGCGTAGTCGATGATCTCGAAGTGGTCGAGGTAGCGCGCGGCGATCTCGGCGAACTGCATCGCCAGCACCGCGGTGATCGCGAAGTTGCCGCAGGCCAGCACGGCGCGGCCGTGCTCCCGGGCGACGAAGTCGATCTCGGCGTAGTCGGCATCGGACAGCCCCGACGTGCCGACCACCACGTGGCAGCCCGCCGCCAGCGCGGCGACGACGTTGCCCTTGGCGCCGTCCGGCTTGGTGTACTCGACGAACACCTCGGCCGGCGTGCGCAGCGCCTCGGCCGCGGTCGCGAAGACCGGGCAGTCGAGCCTCGGCTCGTTCAGCGCCTCGGCCAGGGGGCGGCCGGCGCTGGCCCGCGCCACCGCGCTGACCAGTTGCAGGTCGTCGCTGCGGGCGATGCCGCGGGCGAGTGCCGAGCCGGCCCAGCCGGTGGCGCCGGCGACGATGACGCGCTTGCGTTCAGCCATGGGATGCCTTCAGGTTGGAGACTTCGATCAGGTTGCCGTCGGGGTCGCGCAGGTAGACCGACCACAACGGCCCGGCCGCGCCGGTGCGCGCCACCGGCCCTTCGATCACGGTGATGCCGAGCGCGCTCAGATGCGCGGCGTACCGCTCGACCGGCGTGTCGGTCAGGAAGCAGAGGTCGGCCGAACCCGGCGTCGGCCTGTCGGCCTTCGGTTCGCACCCGTGGCCGGCCAGGTGCGGCTTTTTCTGCTGCGCGCCCTGTTCCCGCGCCGGCGCTGCTCGCCGTATGCGTCGTTGGTTGTCCGCTGGCCGGCAGCACGTCGGGCGGCTCGCGACGACGGCCTTACCGCCGTTCAGGCGCCGCTGCGCGCCAGTTCGCGCCCGATCAGCAGCCGCTGGATGTCGCTGGTGCCCTCGTAGATCTGGCAGACGCGCACGTCGCGGTAGATGCGCTCGACCGGGAAGTCGGTCACGTAGCCGTAGCCGCCGTGGATCTGGATCGCGTCGGAACAGACCCGCTCGGCCATCTCGGAGGCGAACAGTTTCGCCATCGCCGCTTCCTTCAGGCAGGGCCGGCCGGCATCGCGCAGGGCCGCTGCGTGCAGCACCAGTTGCCTTGCCGCCTCGACCTGCGTGGCCATGTCGGCGAGGCGGAAGTTGACCGCCTGGTGATTGAAGATCGGCGTGCCGAAGCTCTCGCGCTCCTGCGCGTAGTTCAGCGCCGCCTCGAACGCGGCGCGCGCCATGCCGACCGACTGCGCGGCGATGCCGATGCGGCCGCCTTCGAGCGCCGACAGCGCGATCCGGTAGCCCTCGCCTTCGGCGCCGATGCGGTTGGCCGCCGGCACGCGGCAGTTCTCGAACACGATCTGCGCCGTGTCCGAGGAGTGCTGGCCCATCTTGTCCTCGATGCGCGCCACCACGTAGCCGGGCGTGTCCGTCGGCACCACGAACATGCTCATGCCGCGCTTGCCGGCATCGCGATCGGTGACCGCGATCACCATCGCGTAGTCGGCGTACTTGCCGCTGGTGATGAACTG
>JRYF01000786.1_pt1 | contig 12130 bp, 17 predicted proteins | sample 235331 | NCBI WGS metagenome assembly JRYF01 (sample SAMN03074217, study PRJNA261475) | activated sludge metagenome | biome: Wastewater Treatment Plant; feature: Wastewater; material: Activated sludge; isolation source: activated biomass of a wastewater treatment plant treating hydrocarbon... ... | reverse complement strand
CTGCCTATGCGGCAGTGAACTCTGCCTGGTAGAACACGACCATAAAGGCATTTTTCTAAGCTGCCTATGCGGCAGTGAACCTGGGCGTTTTCGTTCGCCTTGACGGTGGCAATTTCTAAGCTGCCTATGCGGCAGTGAACTGACGGTAGATCAGTTTGAGCGTCATCAACTTTTTCTAAGCTGCCTATGCGGCAGTGAACTAGGGCGTGTTAACACTAATGGCGATTTCTGCGACTGCGCGGGACAATCTCTGGCATGGAGATCACACCCGAGCAATTCGCCACCATCGAGCACTGTCTGCCCAAGCAGCGCGGCAATGTCAGCCTGAGCAACCTGCAGGTAGTCAACGCCATCCTCTATGTGGCCGAGCATGGCTGCAAGTGGCGTGGACTGCCCAAACGGTTCGGCAACTGGCACACGATCTACACGCGCATGAACCGCTGGACCAAGGCCGGTGTACTCGATCGCATGTTCGAGGAATTGCAGCGGGCCCAGGTCGTGCGCATCAAGATCGAGGCGGTCTCGCTGGACTCCACCAGCATCAAGGTCCACCCAGACGGAACCGGAGCGTTAAAAAAAACGGCCCTCAGTCCATCGGCAAGTCCCGAGGCGGATGGAACACCAAGATTCATATGGTTGCCGCGGATGCTCGAACGGCCGTGACGTTCTGCCTCTCGCCAGGACAAGCGCACGACGCACCTGAAGGCAGGCGTTTGCTCAGCAGCCTCGGGGCGACAAGCCGACCCGTTCATTTGCTCATGGACCGGGCATACGAAGGCAATGAAACCCGCCAACTTGCTCTGGACCTGGGATTCATTCCGGTCGTGCCCCCGACCAGCAAACGCCTTGATCCTTGGGAATACGACCGGGCCATGTACAAGCGCCGCAATGAGGTCGAGCGACTGTTTCGTCGCCTCAAGGGTTACCGGCGCATCTTCTCGCGCTTCGAGAAACTCGATCTCATGTTCCTCGGCTTCATCAGCTTCGTGCTTGTCGCAGATGGACTGAGAATGTGTTAACAGGCCCTAGATTTGCAGCTCAAACGTACGACGTGCAGCTTCAAGTTCTGGCAACAGCTTATTGACTACGTCATCACTGGACATGCGTGCAGTGGAAACGGACAAGCTGATTGCAGCAATCAACGCTCCTTTGCTGTTTCGAACAGGTACAGCGATCGAACGAAGACCGAGCTCAAGTTCCTGATCGTTCATAGAGTACCCATGGCGACGCACCCAGCGAACTTCGTCCAGAATCGCCGCCATTTCCGTTTTGGTATGCGGAGTGATCGCTCTTCGCGTTACTCGCTTCAGGATGCCTCTGATTTCATCATCATGCAGTGTCGACATCAGAACTCGACCCGTCGCAGAACAATAGGCAGGAAGTCGGGCGCCGATTCCAAGGCCAAACGAAAGGCTTCGTCGGCGAGTAGAGCGTGCGACAAAAACAGCATGCTGCCCATCAAGCACAGCCAAAGAGGCCGACTCGCGTGTTCTCTCACTTGCGACTTCCAGAATGGGTTGGGCCACCTTGGTGAGCGGAGTGGAGTTTACGTAGGCATGAACGAGCCGCAGTGTTCGTGGCTCCAGAGCGAAGAGTCTCCCATCGCAGCGTGCATAGCCCAAACGTACGAGAGTCAATAAGAGCCGCCTCGTCGACGCGGCCGAATGGCCAGTGATCTCTGCTGCTTGACTTAGTGTCATAGGGGTGCAGCTGACGCCGAAAGCCTCTATCAGAAGCAGCCCCTTCTCAAGACCCATGACATGCTCCTTCTCCACCTCGTGAGGGACATCTTTACTCATGGAAGAACCTCGCAAATAGTTTTCGGTATCCGAAAAGTTTACCGCATTTTGTTGACCGACATCAAATGCAGACATACATTCGCAGCGCTCTGTCGTGCGAAGAACTGCTGATGGGATCCAAAGGCTTCGTGTCCGCAGTAATCGGCCTACCTAGCCAAAGAATGCTCACCAACACTCATGCGATCTACTCAATCACCGCTGCACTACGTTAGACAAAGACCTGTGAGGTGAAACGGGGAGTCCACGATTCGCTAAGGCGAAGGAGCCACGCAGTTACCGAGGGTTCGCTTCGACCAGAGCGCGTTCTCGAACGAGGAAGCGACAGAGCAAGAAAGCAACCGTTCACTCGCGCGTTTCGTCCGGTCGTCATCTCGTGGCCTAACAGAGAAGCCGAGCTTTTTCAAACTACTAATGGAGACTCCAATCATGCAACGCAGAACCCTTCTGAAATCAGCCGCAGCAGTGGCCACCATCGGTGGCCCAAGCATCAATGCTCTCGCCCAAGCGCCAGTCACGCTGAGGTTCCACACTTTCATGGCACCGACTTCCAACGTCTACGTAAATGCCCACAAAGCATGGATGAGCAAAGTTGAGAAGGAGTCTGGCGGCAAGATCAAATTCGAGGGGTTTCCTGCCATGCAGCTCGGTGGCACTCCCGCGCAGCTCTACGACCAAGCAAAAGATGGAGTTGTTGATATTGCCTGGACACTCGCAGGGAACACACCGGGACGTTTTGCACGCACGGAGGTATTCGAGCTTCCATTTATGACCTATGACGCGATCGGCGCTTCACGGGCGGCATGGGAGTATTTTCAGGCGAACGCTCAAGACGAATTCAAAGACGTGCAGCCGTTGGCGTTTCACACACATGCTGCCGGCTTGCTTCATACTCGCAATCGACAAGTGTTGTCGGCCTCCGACTTGCGCGGTTTGAAAGTTCGTGGCCCCAACCGTCAGGCGACCAAGCTCCTCAACGCCGTCGGTGCGACTGCCATTGGTATGCCTCTGCCTCAGATTCCAGACGCCATGTCCAAGGGAGTGATTGACGGAGCAGCACTGCCTTGGGAGGTGATTCCCTCGGTAAAGATGCACGAACTCGCTCAATTTCATAGTGAGTTTGCTCCTGGCAAAGCTGCCCTGTACAACACCACATTCGTGATGGTGATGAACAAGGCGCGGTATGCATCGTTGCCAAGTGATCTGAAGAAAGTGATCGATAGCAATTCTGGGATCGAGACTTCGGCGTGGTTCGGCAAAGTTCAACAAGATCAGGACCCCATCACCAGGAAGATGGTCATCGACCGAGGCAACAAGGTGCACGTGTTTGGCGATGCAGAGACTCAAGAGTTTGTCCAGTTGACCAGCAGCATTGCCTCTGAATGGGTTCAGGACATGAACCGCCGTGGATACGAGGGGGAAAAGCTCCTTGCTTCGGCCAAGGCACTGATTGCCAAACACAAGCCAAAGGCCGCATAAGCCTCTGTATACCCTCCCGCCTTTGGACGCCGCCAGACTTCGGCGTCGCGAACTGAACTGACTCCTTGCCCAGCGGAAGTGTGGCTAGTGTGCTGTCCCGTAAATAACTGGCAATAATCCTGCATGCCCATGCGGTAGAGCCGGCCGGGCTCAGTACATCGGCACGTAGACAAGCTCAATGTCCACGCGCTGATTCAGATATCGACCTTCTGGCGTCGAATTGTCGGCCACGAAGTCGGTGGCCGAGGCGAAATTCACCATGATTTTGAGTGGCGAGACTCCGCGAGCAACCAGGTACGACCGGGCAGACAGCGCACGACGCAAAGCCAGAGCCTCATCGGCTGCACTGGCTCGATGCGTACTGGTTCGACCGCTGACGTAAATGATCGCTGCATCCTTGGCGTCGGCCAGCATGTCCGCAACCTCGGGCGACGGCCGGAATGTCGCGCTGCTATCAGCGAACGACACAGACACAGCCGATCTAACCGGCGTGCCAAAGTTGAAATCCTCGGAGGCCAGCGCGGTTTGCGCGCTGACCAGGAACGCCAAGGAGAAGGCCAGGAGGAAAGTTTTTCGCATGGGTAAGACTCCGATCAAAAGAAAAGATAGCCGGCCTTGCTCATGGGAATGCGGATCAACCAGAGCACGGCCAGGTGCAGCGGGTAATAGGCATAGAAGGCCCAGCGCAGGCGCGGCAGGCGTAGATCGACGCGCGAGGCTAAGAAGATCACTGGCAGGGCCGCCAAGGCCCACAGGTTGCGATTGATGAACCACAGCGCCGCGCAAGCCAGCACGGCGACGACCGCAGCGGCCGCAGTTGGTCGGCGCGTGTATGACCACACAGCCAGGCCGAAGGCGATGGCCGGCCACCAGTATTCGACTGAGCTACCGCCAACTAGGAACACTACGCCGGCGGCTAGCAGGTTCCAGGTGCCACCACGTTCGACCAGGTATGCCGTGGCCGTGACAACCAACAGCGAGAACATCACGTTGAGCGGCCACCATCCCCAGGCCAGACCACCCAAGGCAACGAAGGGAACGGAAGCCAGAGCGCCGAACACAGCCAGGCGCGACATGGTGCGGACGTAAACGCCGCGTTCCAGGGTGCCCGGCCTGGCGAGGTTGTAGGCTAGGACGAACACGAAAAGAGGGAGCGCCACCCGGCCGGCCTCGAAGAGTACCGGCAGCGTGGCGTTGAAAAGGTACTTATTGACGTGATCGCCGGTCATCAAAACCAGAGCGAGCCACTTCAACGCCTCGACGGTTCCATCAGGAACTCGCAGAGCCTTCATCAGCGACGGCCTCTGCGTTGGGCGAACTCATGTAGCACCAGGAAGATGACGTATAGGGCCGGCAGCGACAGGATGAAGGCAATAGGCTTGCCGATCCAAGCCGGAAGCGCCCACAGCACCAGACCGATGACGAAGATCGGCCCGAGGCCCAGGACGAGCAAATCCGTCTGGTTCCGGGCCTGGCCTTCTGCCCACTTGCAATAGGCATGCAGAACGCGCCCGAAGCCGAGCGTGTAACGCATCATGAAGTTGTGAAATTTGTCCATATTTAGCCGCTAAATTGGAAGGGTCGCCCTACTCCGGCGACGCTTCGCGTGAGGGATTGAAGTACACCGCGCGAGGCACATAACCGGCCACCTGCACGTTCTTGGATGGCACAGCATCAGGAGTCGGCTGCTGGACAGCTTCCGCCTGCTGTACGGCCGTGGCGAGCTGTGCGGGCTGGCTTGGTATCGTGGGCGAGGCCCCGGCCTTGGTCACGTCGAGCGTGACAAACCTGGATTCCAGCCAATCGGCCCACTTGGTTGCCTTGCGTATCAGGTCGGCCCGGTACACAGCGTTGTATCGCGGCGTCCGCGAGTGGTAATTCGCGGCCTTTGTCCAGAGATCACCCTTGTCATTGCGAATGTGCATTCGCAGCCGCCAGGCGGCCAAATCGTAGGAGTAGCACCCTTCTGCTGCCACGTGCTCGGCCGTAATGCCGTAGCGCGACAAGTCGCGCAGATACGCCGTGTTGAACTGCATCGGGCCAACGTCATGAGTGCCGTTCGAGTTGCGCACCCATTGGCCCGGCTTGCCGCCCTCTTTCTCGGCGACAGCCAACACGATGTTGGCCGGCACCTCGTACTTCACTGCGGCAGAGATCGAGCAGACGACGCGCTCATGGAGCTGCGGCGGAAGGTCTGCAAAGAAGAACGGCATTACTTTTCCCTCCCCTTATCCGCCGCCATTAGAGTAATGGCGGTATTGATCCTCGCGCCGAATGCGCTCGTTGTACTCGGCCAGTGCGCGGTCATAGTCTCGCGCTTCGACCCAATACCCCCCTCTTTCTGGCGTTCCAACATAACGCGGCAGCGTGCCGCTGGTGTTGAAGTCGGTGTAAGCGTGGCCGGTGTATGCTGCGCAATAGTCGGGCATGGTGTTGCTGATGATTGCGTCGCCATGACTGTCGCTGCCGCGCCAAACGCGCAGGGTCGAATTGAGCGATTGCGCATCGCAACGCCCGGCGCCGCGCGAGATCGCCGAGACCAGCGACTTCATTTCTGGCGTTTGGCTTGACACGGGGCACAGATTCAGGAAATTGAGTCGAGCGCGAACCGTGTCCGACCATTTCCGATGACTGATACCGAAGTATCGAGATAGCGATGGCGAGCACTCGCCCGGCCTGGTGCCCGATGACAGGCACAGGATCGCCTCACAAGCCAGGCGGGTATCGCCCGTCAGCACGTCTTGCGCGTTAGCCGTGCTGACGGTCGAGCCGAGAGCCACCACGAGGGCGGCCAGGGAAAGCAGTTTCTTTTTCATGATGGACTTTTCTCCTTTGTTAAGCAGTTGTGCCGTCGCGGCCTTGATCGCGGTTAGCGAACGCGGCTACTTCGGATTCAGGATCGGCATCGCGGGAACCCGCTGCCAGGTTGTCGCTGCCAAATGTTGGTTCAGGAGTCGGCGTGTCGATCTGATCGGAACCGCCGCTGCCCTGCGCCTTGATCGCGGCAGCAATCTTTCCGCCGGTTGTGTCGGCGATACGTTCGAGGGCGGCGTCGCGGATGCTGGCCGCTTTTGCCTTGGCAACGTCCGCAGTACCTCTCGCCAGGTTCGCGCCGGTGTCGGCGGCAACCCGGCTGGCAGTTCCCAGGGCCGAGGCGGCGGACGCCAGGAGGCCGGGGCCGGTACTGCCTGGTGCGCCCGTCTGTCCTCCTGCATCGCCTGACTTCGGATCGGTCTTGCCGCCCTTGTCGCCGCCCTTCGAGTTGCTGCTACCAGCCTGGTCGCCGCCCTTCGAGTTGCTGCTACTAGCCTGGTCGCCGCCCTTCGAGCCACTGCTACCACCTTGATCGCCGCCAGAGCTGCCACTGCCGCCAGAGTCACCACCAAATCCGGCAGCTTGTGCGAACGGAGTGCTGCCGGTGCCAGCGTCACCAGAGCCACCATTGCCGCCAGAGCCGCCGCCAGAGAACGCAGACATGATGTCCGTTCCCGCTGATACGTTGTCGCGGGCCTGCGAGAACGCTGCCATGAGCGCCGACGCACCGCCTGCTGCCGATGATGCGCCTGCTGCCAGAGCTGCGCCGCCGGTCGCGGCTGCTGCCGCTGCCATGCCTGCGGCACCCAGGGCAGCGCCTGCGCCGAAATTCCCGATGCCAGCACCGCCCACACTTGCGCCGGTGATGATCCCGGCTACGAGAGGCGGAATCTTGTTGACTAACGCCAAGAGGATGATTACGACGATCAGCAGTACGCCCATTTCCTTGAGGCTGACGCCGCTACTCATGCGCGAGTAGTAGTCGTCTAGGAATGTTTTGCCGATGCCTACCAGGAGCACCATCGCAAAGAGCTGCGCAGCTACGCCAAGCACGGTTTTGTAGTAGTTGATCGCCATGTCGGAAGTCCAACGCGAACCACCGAAGCCGAGGAAAAACACGCCGCCGTAGGCAAGTACCCAGCCAGAAGCCAGCAGCAGAAGCATGTTCACGCCGACCAGTGCCAGGATGACCAGGATCGCCACGGCCATGAGGATGCCGGCCATGCTGTCCACCGGCGACCACACCGAGGACTGATCCATCACCTTGTCGAAGATCGCAAAGCCCACGTCCACGATGCCCGAGGGCGACAGAGCATTGCCCAGGCCCGTCGCGTTGCCGGCGAGCTGCCGCAACGACGCATAGATGGACGAGGCGAAGTTAGGGCCGTTGGTTAGCGCCCACCAGAAGAAGCCGGTAAAGATCGTGAAGCGGACGAACTCCGCGAAGAACTCGCCAATGTCGGCCTTGCGCAAGGCCATCATGCCGAACGTCCAGACCATCGAGATCACAACCAGCGTCCAGAAGAGCCAGGTTGCGGCCGTGGTGATGACACCGGCCCAGCCGCTCGCGGCGGCCTGGTAGCGATCCAGCACGCTATCGAACACGCCGGCGTTGTCGATGGCCGCGTGGGCATCGACCGCGAAGAACGCCAGCCAGACGAACAGCGGCAGGGCGAGGGTTTTTAGATTGGCTGGCATTCTCATCGTCAGCACCTCACCATTCGCGTTTCGGGCTGGGCTTGAAATCCCCACCACGACGCAAGCACAGCGACGAAAAAGCCTGCTGGACGCCCTTGTCCTCGATCTTGGCGATGTTCTCGGGCTTGCAGTTCTCGTCGTTCACTTCCGGCATGGGGGCCGTGGCCGGCTTGTTGTCGCAGCCGGCGACCAAGGCCGCCACGAGGGCGGCCGAGGCCAAGGACAGAGCCTTGATTGCTTTCATGAATCCCCCTTACCAGGTGCGCGCCGGGCTGGCCCGGTAGCTGCCCTGGCGCAGTTGTGCGGCCGCTGCCGCCTGCTGGGCTTCCTTGTCGGCGTCGGCCTGCATCTTGGTTGCCATCGCGTTCTGCTGCGCGATCAGCAGGCCACGAATCTGCAAGAGCTGGTTGGCCTGCTGGCTGGCGAGCTGGTTGGCGTAGCCGATGGCCTGCATTTGGCCCTGCGCGCCCTGCGCTGCCGATTGAAGACGCTGCAACGTCGCTGCATCGGCCGTGAGATTCGTTTGCTGCCTATCGAGGCCCTTGAACAAGGCATCGTTGGCCTTCTTCTGCGACTCGCTCGCGAGCTGGGCCACATTCCGAAGTGCTGCGCGTTCCGCGTCGGAGCACCCTGCCGCCGTAAAGCACGGCGAGTTCTTGTAGTAGTTCACGTCCTGGAACTTGCCGATGTAGCTGTCCAGGCTGCCGAGTTGGGTCTTGTAGTAATCCAGCGTGTTGACCGCGTTCATCAACCCGTTGATGGTCGATTGCGCCTGATCCCAGATATACGCGGCCGGGGCCATCGTGTTCTGGAGTTGGTTTTGATACTGCTGGAGCTGGGTGCTGTACTGCTCAATTTGCTTGAGCGTCTGGGCCACCGATTCGATGGCCGTCATGATGTTCTGCGACAGGTTGGTGCCGTCGATGACGGGGATGCCAGCCTGCACAGGTGTGACCGCCAGCGTGCTCGAAACAGCAATGACGAGGGCCAATTTAGCGGCTAAAAACTTCGGCTTCATGGTGCTTTTCTCCTATGGCGTTAGTAATCGAAGGAACGGTACGGCTTGGAAAACGTCATGTCCTTCGTGACCACGACGTTGAAGCGATACCCCGGCCGAATTTCCAGCGTCGGCGAAATGCTCAGGTTCTTGGCGATGAGTTGCGCCGTAACCTGGCCGAGCTGCTGGCCGAGGGCTTCGCTTAGGGCACTGCTGGCGCTCGGTGCGCCATAGGTGTTTGTGGCCTGGTTCTGGCGTTGGCTGTAGGTGATGCCTGCTGTCACGCCGGACATGAGGAAGGCCGAGCCGAACAGGCGCACATAGTGGTTGTTCACCTGGTCGTGGAAGCCCGCGTATCCCGCGCTGTCCGCGCCTGGCATCGCGCCAATGTCCATCGCCTTGCCATCGGGGAACACGATGCGTTGCCACGCAACCAGCACGCGCGCTTGGCCGTAGGCCACGTCGCTCGAATACGAGCCGACGAGGCGCGATCCCTGCGGGATCAACAGGTGCTTGCCGGTCGGTGTGTCGTACACGTCCTGCGCGACCTGGGCCATGATTTGGCCCGGCAGATCGGAGTTGATGCCCGAAATGAGCGTGGCCGGCACGACGAAGCCCGCGCGCAGCTCGAACGGTGTGCGCGGCGCTTCCGGCTGCGAATCCAGCTTCCAGCGGTCGCCCTGCCCACCTTGGCCGAACTGCGCCATGCTGTTGCGCCCGCCGCCGCTGGTCGAGGTTTGCAGGAGCTGCGGCGCACCGCCCGCGCCCATGCCGCCGGCGGCCGGAGCCGCGCCGCCACCACCGACGCCCATGCCGCGAATCTGCGCCAGGCGTGCTTGATAGGCGGCGGTCGGATCGTTGCTGCGCTGCGCGTCGATTTGCTGCTGCACCGCTGCGATGCGGTTCAGCATTTCATCGCGCGTCTGCGGCGTGCCGGTGTAGGTGCTCGGGCCACCCGGCGCGGAGCCGTTGCTACGCGGGGCATCCACGCGCACGGTGGTCTTGGCCTTCACGGCTTCGCCGAACATCTGCATCTTCGCCATGCGGATGCGCTGGGCCTCGTCGTCGTTCACCGGCTGGCCCGGGTTGCCGGGGTTGGCCGGCGGGGCCGGCGGCGCGTCCGGGTTGGACGGCCGCGCGATCTCCAGCGGAGCCGACGCCGGGCCGGTCGGCATGTCGGGCACCTTGAGCGGGCTTGCCGGCTCGATCAAGCCGCCGGTCTTGTCGCCTGCGATCTCCTTGGCGAACATCGACGTGTTGCCGGCCTTCTCCTTGGGGCCGTCCGCCGGCGCGTTCTGCTTGGCCGCGCGATCCGCCGCGACCAGGGCCATGACCAGCACGAACGACAGCAGGACGCCGCCGAGGATGTACATGGGCATGTTGTTGACGCGACGGACGCCCGCCTTCTTGGACACTTCGCCAGGCGAAGCGTCAGGTGCCATCTGATCGGCGTTTTCTGTCATGGCGTCACTCCTTGCGCACCCAGTACCCGGCCGGCGCGAACGTGCCGTTTTGCGCCAGGTAAGGGCGGGTGATGGATTGATTGCCGACCATCAAGGTCAGGCGGTACAGGTTCGAGTCGCCAGCCTGGTCGAGCACGTAGCGCAACGGCAGGCCGCCCGACGCGGCCGTGGTGGCCGGTGCGCTCGCCTGCGATGCCGCCGAGGCCGGGGCCTGCGTGGAAGCGCCGGCCGGGGCGTACTCCAGGAGGGCATAGCCCTTGTCGCGCAGCGACTTGACGAGCGCCTGGCCGAACGGATCGGGCGTCGGCTGTTGCAGCTCCAGGCGCGTGCGCGCCGGCGCGTACAGCGTGGCGAGCTGCTGCACCGCGTCGGTGGCGAGCTTCTGCTGATCGAGCGCGGCCGACTGGACGAAGTTGCCGTACTGGCTGGTGGTTGCGCAGCCGCCGAGGCCCAGGGCGAGGGCGAGCAGCGCGAGAGAGACGATCTTGCGCATGGTCACTTCCTCCGGCTGATGGTCACGCGGTCTTGGCTACTGCCAACACCGGCAATCAGGATCGCGCGGTCAAACACCGTGTCCACGATGTAGCGATTGCCCTGCACGCGGTAATTGACCAGCACCGTTTCGTCGTCGGTGAACAAGCCGCCCTCTTTGCGCACGACCAGGAGCGTCGGCGCTTCGGTCTGCTGCATCGTGCCGGGCATTTCGATGATGGTCTTGCGGCCATCGTTGTAGACGCGCACAGGCTTCCAGCTCGCCGACCCGGACAGCTCATAGTCGAACGAGAGATCGCCCAGGTACTCGCCCGTCGCCGGCAGGGTGTTGTCGGTGCGTTCCTGCTTCTCGCCGGTGTTGCGATCTTTCCAGACCTCGTTGGTCGCCAGGGTGACGTTGGCCACCGCCTTGCCGCTGGGCATGTAACGCACTTCCGGGTCCTTGCCCAAGTTACCGATCAGAATGACTTTGTTGACGCTGGCCATGGAATTTTGCTCCTACAAAAAATTAATAAATTTCAATGGGTATATGGAAGTATGGCTCCACACCGCCAACCGGATTCAGTCGGTCTCCCAGGGATCGACGCAGCGGGCGCCGCACCGTTTGAAGTCCGTAAGATTGCGGGTCACCACGGTCAAATCGTGGCGCAGGCTGGTGGCGGCGATCAGGCTGTCGATGACCGGAAGTGGTTCGCCGCGTGCCTCCGCCGCGCCCGACAACGCACCCCAGCACGCGGCCATGGCTGAATCGATGGACAGAATCCGGTCGCGGAAACGATCGGCCAAATCGCGCCGAACCCAGTCCTGGATTCGGGTCCGCCGCGCTGAATCCGGTAGCTTGGCCAGACCTTTTTCCAGTTCGCCGAAGGTGAGAGCGCTCAGGTAAAGCGTGTTCTCTTCGCGAGCGTTGACCCAGTTGACGACCGCCGTGCTGGGGGCTGGTTTGACCAGTTCGGAGACCACGCAGGTATCCAGCAGCCAACTCACAGTTCGATGTCCCTTCCCAGATCCGGGTTGCGAGTGAGATCCAGGCCGATCCCCGCCAAAGGGGAATGGCGAAAGAAATCCACGAGGCTGTCCTGGGGGCGATGCGCCATTCGGCGGTAGTCGTCGACGGCGATGACCACCGCCGCCTCCTGACCGTGGAGAGTGATCACTTGGGGTCCTTCTTGCCGGGCCTTGCGCACGACTTCGGAGAACTGGTTTTTTGCCTGTTGCAATTGCCACTTGGTCACGGGAATCTCCGAATTGATCTGGCTAGTCTGGCTATTATGAGTGGATCCGCGCTTGCCGGCAAGCGATGAACGCCGATTTTCAGCGGAGCGTTCGTGAATCCACTCAGCCCTCCGCCGCCGCGAACTGGCGCAGCGCCGCCTCGTCGAGCGCGCGCC